>Ga0209711_10002708_pt1 | contig 15536 bp, 12 predicted proteins | sample ArcticOcean_MG_C_7_FD_187441 | JGI IMG/M metagenome (GOLD analysis project Ga0209711, IMG submission 187441) | Marine microbial communities from western Arctic Ocean - ArcticOcean_MG_CB11_88 (SPAdes) (version 2) | ecosystem: Environmental > Aquatic > Marine > Oceanic | place: Arctic Ocean... | reverse complement strand
TTTTGCGTACCACACGATCTGTGAGCTTAACTGATTTAGGAGTACTTTATTTAGCTGAAATAAAAACTGCACTCCAAACGATCGAGATTGCTGATGAGATGTGCAAAGCTCAGTCTATAGCACCATCTGGTACCGTTCGAATTACCGCAATGCCAGCCTATGCTGAGCTTTATGTTCTACCTGCAATAGATAAAATGAGAAAACTTTATTCAGACTTAGAATTTGATTTAAATATTACAGATCAAACATTGAGCCTTTCCAGCAACGATGCCGACATCGCGATCCGAGCTACATCAGATTTACCTGAGCAAGTCGTTGCCCGTCGGTTGAGCAAACATAACTTCATTTTGGTAGCTTCACCAGATTTTATAAATCAAAATGGAAAACCACAAACGTCAGATGATTTAAACAGGTTTCCCGTTTTTATGTACCGAACACCTCGCGGTGTATTAAATTGGCAAGCGCAAAAAAACCAAACATGGAAAGATATAGAGCTGACACCAAAATATGTAAGTAATCATGGACAATCACTTTTAGAAAGCATTGTTACGGGACAAGGCATAGCACTTCTACCAAGCTGGGGGGTTGCAAAAGAAATATCAACAGGACAATTACAAGAAATTACACTGAAAGATGGTAGGCTTTCAACAAGTGGAGATTTAAAAATGAGTATGTATCTCCTTTATCACCCACCAAAATTTCAGTTAAAAAAAATAAAATTAACTGTTGATTTCCTTTACAGAGAATTAAATCTGCTATGTAAAATTACGGCCTAATTAGGCCGTACCTCATTTAAATATCTCATTCTTATCAAAACCCACCCTCGCCAAATGAGCGTATGAGTAAAGGCTATAGATTCGCTGATATCAAGGCCTCAGCCCATGCATCACACAAAACGCACGTCTGTATCGTGCTGAAACAACGCGGTTATTCACGCAATTATGGGCTAGTTTGCAATCTGGGGAAGCAGATGGCGGTGTCGACTGACTAAGTAGATCAAGCATCAGGTTATGCAAATGGGATAGCAATAAAATTAGGAGCGCTAATGGGATGTTAAGTTTGTTTAACAATACCTTATGTGCTGTCATCAACCAGAATTGAGGATTAGCCGCTTACCCGTCAAGTTTGTCTAACAACACCTACAGGAGCAACCAAAGGGACATCAAGTTTGTTTGACATGGCAGACACGTAATGTTCCTGAGCCTCCGTTTCAATCGCGCCTAGTCTTATCCCACGCACTTTTTGAATGGCATCTTCAGCAGAGCATCCCACGCGCACAAGCATTTCTGCGCAAAACATACCAGTCCGGCCTAAGCCAGCCGCACAATGAACCACTATGTGAGAAGGTCCTGAAAGAAGTTCTGTTAATTCATTTGCGTGTTGGGCCCAAGCATCCTCAAAAGGCTGTCCCGGTATAGACATGTCCCTGATAGGCAGATGAAACAGTGAAAAATCATACTTGCGTAAAGTCTCCACATAGTCGGGCACGCCCATTGCGGTCAGTTCTGCTGGTTCCACGAGGCAGATCACCACTTCAGCCCCCCAGACTTTCAAAGCCTTCAGGTCAGATTCTAAGTCGCGTGCCCAGACACGCCCCTGACCGTCTACGTGGCTCCGCCCCGGCAAATGTGTCAAAAGCAGCGAAGCAGGACCCACCTTTAAGACCGCATCACACCGCAGTGGGCCTGAGCACGGATAGTTTTCACACATCCTATCGGACCCTCCAAGCTTGACTGCGTTGGATCAACCATGCACCAAACCCAAGATGAAGCAGACGCACGATTACACAGGCATAGACAATCAACATCCCCATTGCAGCGGCAGCAGCAGATTCGCCCATCTCGTCCAGATGGATTGCTGCAACTGATGCAACTTTGGTCTCTGATCCATAGAGGAAAATAATTCCAGATACGGTCGTCATAGATGCAAGAAATAGGTAAATCGATATATCAAGCAAAACTGGGATACTGATAGGCAATGTCACGCGGAAAAAACTCTTGTAGAGTGGGACTTTCAGCGAAAGCGATACCCCTTCCATTGCTGGATCAATCTGGCGCAGCGCTGATGTTGCAGTAAGATGGGACACTGTATAGAAATGGATTATGGTACTGGCAATCAGGATCGTAAATCCGCCATACAAAACCTGCAGTGGGTTGTCGGGATGATTGATGAACATCAGGTGGGACAGGCCCAGAACAAGGCCCGGTACTGCAATTGGAATCATCGAAAAGCCACCAGCGATAGTACGTAAGTACGGTGCAGTTTTGGATTTTTCAATAATATAGGCACCAATTAAAGCTGCTGTGGTGCCAAAGGCAGACACAGCTAAGGCAAGCTTGAGTGAGTTGAAAAAATTCTCCCAACCGACCCCTGCCACATTAAATTGATAGTGATCAAATGTCAGCGAAAGATTATAAGGCCAAAACTTCACCAAGGAAGCATATTGCGCCATACCCACGATTCCAAGCGTCGCAATTGCAATCAGGCAACAATACGCCAATGCAGCCAGATCAACCCAACGATCATTTTTTGGCACATAGGGTACGAATTGCGAGGACATGGCGTTACGTTGGCGTTTTTTTACCTGCCTGTCGATCAGAAAAGCAGCAACAGCCGGCATCAACAACACCACAGAAACTACTGCTCCCATAGAAAAATTCTGTTGGCCCACAACCTCTTTATAGATATCAGTGGACAAAACATTATAGTTTCCACCAATCACCTTGGGTACGCCAAAATCCGTTATAACAAGAATAAACGCCACCATGACAGCGCTAATGAGACCATAAAACGCCCCTGGCAAGGTCACTGTACGAAAGATGCGCCAACGCCCTGCCTTGAGGACTTGTGCAGATTCATAAAGCCGAGCGTCGCTGAGGGAAAAAGCAGCAATAAGGATTACCAATACATGCGGGAAAGTCCATAAGACCGATCCCATCACGATCCCAATAGGGCCATAGATTGTGTTGTCGAACATCAAAAATTTGAATATGCCTTGATTACCAAAAAAATATACCAGCGAAATCGCCTTGATCACCGATGGCATCAAAAGCGGCGCAAAGCCTACTACCTTAAAAAACGACTTGAAGGGCATGTTTGTGCGAGTAAGTGCAAAGGCGAAGCCAAACGCAAGCGTTGTGACGATGATTGCAGTTAAGCTAGACACAAACAGGCTGTTGGTCAAAGATACATATCGAGCAGGATTGCTCAGATATGAGGCATAGTTTGATATGCCAACCCAGTCACCGCCCCGGTTGGTAAAGCTTTTTGCAATCAACATACCCAAGGGTAGCGCCAAAAGAATAGTGAAAGCAGCCACATAGAACCATAGGATAAGGCTGAACACACGATCACTTTCACCCTTCACTGAACGTGCATTGTGCGAAGACGTGGAGACTTGCTCCAACTCAGATGCTACATCACTCATTGCTGATCAACTTCAAGGATCACGACCGCATGTGCGGGAACATGCAGAGTGACAGCTGTGCCAGGCGTCAACTTGCTAAGGAGCGCATTTGAACTCCACATATCCGCGCAAAGGTCACCCACTAGGGCGGGTGACGAAAGAAAAATCCGGTCAGTGGCACCTCGGGTTTCACGATCAATAACTGTAGCCGAAATCGCATTTTGTGCGCCATTGTCCGAAAGGCTCAGTACTACATGCTCTGGCCTAAACGCAAAGGTCACGTCGGTGCCAATGGCACTCTCATCCGGCGCACATGCCAAGGTCAGCCCCTTAACGGAGAGTTGATCCAGTGCAATCTTGCATCCCAAAAACATATTCATTGATCCAATAAAACTGGCAATGAAGCGCGAATTTGGCTTGTGGTAAATGTCGGATGGTGCACCAATCTGCTTGATCTGACCCTCTTCCATCACGGCCACACGGTCAGCCATTGAAAGGGCCTCTTCTTGGTCATGCGTAACCATGATGGTAGTTACGTCGAGGTTCTTCTGGATCTGTTTGATCTCACGGCGCAGGTGGTGGCGCACTTGGGCGTCTAACGCCGAAAGCGGCTCATCCAGCAGCAGCAAACCCGGAGACGTCGCAAGCGCACGCACTAATGCTACCCGCTGTTGTTCTCCGCCAGACAACTGACTAGGGTATTTGTCGCGATGTCCAGACAAGCGTACCATAGCCAACAGCTCTTCAAGCCGCTTCATGTCAGCTTGACGTGTCAAGCCTTTGGTTTGAATTCCGTAGCAAATGTTGCCCCAAACCGACAGGTTAGGAAACAGCGCGTAAGACTGAAATACAATTCCAAAGTCACGTTGCTCAACAGGCAATTTGCCTATGTCAATGCCGTTTTGAATAATGTCACCTGACGTCTGTGTCTCAAGACCTGCGATGCATCGTAAAAGGGTGGTCTTGCCGCAACCAGATGGACCAACAAGGCACAGGAACTCTCCACGTGCCACTGAAAAGCTAACGCCCTTTAAAGCCTCAAATTTAGAAAAGTTTTTCTTAATCTGCCGGATATCCAGATAAGGAAAAGTCTGGGCAGTTTGTTCTGTCATCTTCATGTTACTCATATAGTGTCACTCTTTAAAGACAGACCCAATGCCTGTACTTTGCTAAAATAGGCGCGCGGCAAACAACCACACGCCTTAATTTGTTATTTTTTTGGTTCTGACTTGGATTCGTAACGTGAACGCCACTCAGCGACAATAGCATCTTTCTTTAGTGCCATTGCAGCAAAGTCATTGTCTATCATAGAAGTAAGGACAGCATCCGGAAAGAATGGACGTGACTTGTTAAGTTCCGGGCGTGCAACGACCGACGCCGTTTCAGAATAGAACTCAAGTATTTCATCACTGATGGTCCAATCAAGAAAGGTTTGGGCATCCTCAAGATTGTCTGTACCAGTCATGATCGCCGCCGCCTGCATTTCCCAACCGATACCCTCACTTGGCACGATGATGTCAATCGGGGCGCCTTTTGACTTCAGCAAAGCACCGCGATATGGCCAGGAAACTCCAACAGTGTATTCACCCGCTGCGGCCTGTTGGCAGGGTTTGGATCCAGAATGAGTATAAGAAGCTATATTATTATGGAGCTTGTCCATGTAGTTCCAAGCAGCATCTTCCCCCATCATTTGAATCCAGGCAGATACATCCAGAAAGCCAGTACCGGATGAGGCAGGATTGGGCATCGTGATGTGACCTTTATAAACGGGATTCAGCAAATCCGCCCAGCTTGTTGGCGCAGGCAAGCCTAGCTTTTCCGCCTCGATCGTGTTGAAACAGATCGCCCCAGCCCAACCGTAAAGGCCAACCCAGTGGTTCGGCTCCTGTTTATCGCGATAGCGCGGATCCAGCCTTTCGACGCCTGAAGGAGTGTAAGGCAAAAACATGCCAAGCGCATCCATGGTCAACATGCTGGTGGCGGCCATACCAAAGACCGCATCAGCGCGGGGATTGTCCTTTTCTGCCATCATCCGAGCATGAACGATACCGGTAGAATCCCTCATCCAGTTGATCTTGATGTCCGGATGTTTGGCTGTAAATAATTCGCCCATGGTTGCTAGCTTATCTGCATCGATGGCAGCATAGACAGTTAGTTCGCCCGCTTGAACAGTTGCCGGTTGCCAGATGGCAAGCGTTCCAGCTGCAAAGCAGAGTGCTTTAAACGCACTTGTCAGTTTGAAGGATGGTTTCATAGTCATTTTTTCCTTTTTTTGTGTTTCAGGAGTAATATTTTTATTCTTGCAATAAGATTTTAATTCGTAAACAGTGAAGTTATAACCTTAACGTCGGAAAATTCGAACTTTATGAAATCGTTCTTACCCCAAATATCTGATGTAGAAATCAGCCAACTTAAAGTGTTCAGGGCGGTTGTTTCCAATGGAGGGTTTTCAGCAGCACAGTTGGAACTTGGAATCTCACGCTCGACTATCAGCGGAAAGATGACTGAACTGGAAACCCGGCTGGGACTTTCATTATGTAAACGTGGTCGAGGCGGGTTTTTTCTGACCGCCGACGGGCAGCGCATCTTTGAACAGACTGAAGATCTTTTTTTTGCACTTGAAAACTTTCGCAAACAAGCTGGTGAACTGCGCGGCCAGATTACTGGTCTGCTCCGTCTTGGCGTGGTTGACCAAATTTCGGATCATCCAGATTGCCACCTTGACAGGGCCTTGGCAGCTTTTGGAAGATTTGCACCTGAAGTGCACATTAAGCTTACCGTGATGCCACCCAATCAGATTGAACATGCATTGTTATCTGGTCAAATTGAAGCCGCTATTACACCATCTGTACACCATGGGACTTCAATCAAATCGCACATGCTCTTTCGTGAGGATATCTTTTTATATTGCAGCGATACACATCCGCTCTTTAACCAAAGTGATAAAGAAATCTCGCTGAGTAAGATCGCCAATACTCCTTATGCGCAGCGAGACTATCATAGCACAATGCCCTACTATACGGCGTTTTTGCGTCCAGCCTCAGCTAGCGCCGCACAAATGGAAGGGTTGCTACACCTGATCCTTACCGGACGCTATATTGGCTTTCTACCCTACAGTCTTGCAGCTCCTTGGGTTGCAAAGTATCGTATGAAACAGATTAAAGCAGACCTTATGTCATTCTCAGCCAATATTTATCTCGCTCACACTGAACAAGCTTTGTCTTTGCGTATGGTGCAGCTATTTCGCAAAAGTGTTATTGATGCTCACAAGAGAACTACCAAATGAGCCAGTATGATAGTATAATTTCATCCTGCGCCGTCTTTGCAACGGAACTCGCAGAATGCGCACGGCGTCTGCTTATTAAATATGAACATGCTCCATTAAATGTAGAACTTAAAACAGATCGCAGTTTTGTCACCGCAATGGATGCGCGTATCGAAAGAGAATTACGTGTAATGATTTCTGCCCAATGGCCTGAACATGGGATTATTGGCGAGGAAGAAAAGTGGCATGCTCCCGACGCCGAATGGGTCTGGGTTTTGGATCCAATCGATGGGACAGCAGCATTTATTGCAGGCTTGCCAGTCTATGGCACACTAATCGCTTTAGCCTACCGTGGCGTCCCGGTGATCGGCATAATTGACATACCGAAATTGGACTTACGCTGGACTGGCATCGTGGGACAAAGCACAATGCTCAACGGCAGACCGTGCAAGGTGCAAGCGCCCGCATCCCTTTCCAGTGCGATCCTTTCTACGTCAAATCCTGATTTTTATTCTGAGGGAGAACGCCCAGCACTCAACACAATGCGGGATGCGACATCTTGGCGAATATATGGGGGTGCTGCATTGTCCTATGGTCGCCTTGCCGAAGGCAGACTTCATCTGTCAATGGACAGTGGCCTCCAAATATATGATTTTGCCCCTTTCAGGCCAATAATAGAGGGTGCCGGTGGCATCATAACCGATTGGAATGGAGCGCCAATTTCGCTTACTAGCGGCCCTCGTATACTCGCCGCAGCTGACAAGGATCAGCACCAAGAAGCGCTTTCGATAATTGCTAAATCTTAAATTCTATGTTTTCATAATCGCCCAGGTGTTGTCAGACATGCTAGAAAAGGCGTGGACGCATTTCACTTTTAATATCTGGGCTCTCCAAAACCCACCCTCGCCAAATGAGCGTCTGAGTAAAGGCTATAGAATTGGTGATATCAAGGCCTCAGCCCATGCATCACACAAAACGCACGCCTGTATCTCACTGAAACAACGCGGTTATTCATGCAATTATGGGCTAGTTTGCAATCTGGGGAAGCAGATGGCGGTGTTGTCAGACATACAACTACTTACATCAGATCACTGAGGTGAATTAAACCTGTTGATCTAGAAATTAAGTTCCAGTGCCTGATAAAACTTCATAAATTGGAGGTAATTTCAACAAATCACTAAATTCTTTAACTTTAAAATCTGAAATTTTACAATCTGGATCTGGATTAAACATCACAGTCGACATACCAACAGATTTTGCCCCATCTAGCTCAATTTGAGCATGCCCTACAAATAAAGAATTTTCGGGCCTAACATTGATTGGATCAATTGCAGCCATATATATACGAGGATCTGGCTTTGTGATTTGTAATACAAAAGAATCTGCATATGTGTCCCAAATATCATCTATGCCAATAGTTTTAAACCAACGCATTTTTTCTTCTTGTGGATTAAATGTATTAGTTACAATACCAAGATTTAAGCCACATCGCTTCAATTCAAGCAAAGTTTCGGGAACTCCAGGAAAAAACTGAATAGCACTTTGTTGCTCTCTTAATACCTTAATCCCATCTTCGATATCCTGTGGGTTACTTACTCCATAATGTGCCATCAGCCACTTAAAAAATGTAGCAGTTTCAACTTTGCCAGAATGAGCATCTAGACGTTTTGATTTTTCTATTTGATCGTTTTCCAAAGGCACATCATACCCGCGGCTTGTTAAGAAATCGATTACGGCAGATTTACGTTTTGGCTTATTATAAAGAATGTCGCCAGCATCAAATAATATTGTACTTATGTTCACAGAGTATCCTTTCCCAGTAATCTGGAGAATATTATTAGATCTCCGGCCAAATGATTGGCCGGAGATGGAATTATTAACTTAACTCCAAGTAAAGTGCTAGAAAACTAAATTTAGAATAATAAATCTCTTCTGCATCAACCGGCCAAAGCTTAAGGTCCTCAAATGAAGGCAAGTCAAATTCTTTAACTTGTTCAGCTTCTACGCTTTCACGAGCCGAATAATCTCCAGGCTCATTCCATGGTGAAAAACCTTCTTCCATCATATAACGAATTAATAATTTGGCAGCATTTGGATTTGGAGCCATGTCAGCAATCATTAGAGCAGTTGGATAAGTTACACCAAATATAGGATCCAGGTCGTAAATTGGGCCTGCCGCATAAACACCTTTTTTATTTTTTCGAAGTTTTGAAAAAGTAGTAATTCCTATTGGAGGGTTTTCTTGTGCTATGTCTCCAACATTCTTGAATATTTTAGTTGTAGATCCTTGAAATACTGGTTCATTTTGCAAAAAGCGATAAAGCCACTCTATGGATGCGTTAGGTTTATCAATAGTAGCAATATTTTCAACTGCTTCTATGACTGCTTCAGAATAGCTCACAGGTTCACCAAATTCACGTTGATAGGCTGCGGCCATATCTTCAGGATTTGCCAAAATAGTTTGAATAAAGTTTGCAGATAAACTATCTTCTAATGGGCTTGGAAGAAGAGTACGTCCTGACCATTCTTCACGTGTCATATCCCAAAGAGAATTAATTGGTGCTCCATTAGGATTTAACATAGTATTATAATACACAATTCTACTACTGTGACGCTGAATTAATAAAGGTGATTTTTCAGATTCTGTAAGCTCACCAGAAACACTTTCAGGTATAAAATTCCATACTAATTTGGCAGGTAGTGCTTCATTTAGTAAAATTGAAGATTCTGAGTTAAATAAAACGTCAACAGTGTGAACTCCAGCATTATGCTCACGGCGTAATTTTTCAAGTTGCAAGTCCGAGGCAATATCATATCCAACAATTTCTATGCCATACCGCTCTTGAAAGCTGTCAACCAACTTGGCTATTCTGGAAGAAACTGAATATATTGTGACAGTGCCTTCTTCACGTGCGGCAGCTTCAATAGCGGCCCAATCTTGTGTTGCCGGGGCAAACTCGCCAACGCCTGCTGCGCGTTGCCATGCTTCATCTGCATTTGCAAAATTAGTACTAGCCAGTGCAATAGTACAGATAGCTGTTAAAGCTTTAAATTTTCTTAGTTGTTTCATTTTTTTCTCCTTGCTGTTAAAATTTTAGTCCTTCAGTTAATTTTAATTATTTTTAATTGGTGAAATTAATTCTCTGGTAGATGCGTCGTAAACATTAAGTGATGCTTGGGCATAAGTAACCTTAACCTCTTGATCATTTTCAAAAATACTATCATGTCCAACTCGGCCAATAATAACAGTCTTACCCTTTTGAAGCTGAACAATTATTTCTGGTCCATTTGGAAGAATTGCCGTTACAGTATATGTCTCACCAATACTTTTGAGGTTAGGTGAAATTGTTAAATCTTCAGGGCGAGCACCAAGAACTACGCTTTTGACACCCGGTTCCCAACCAAAATCAACAGTAATATCTCCATTACTAAAAATCTGTCCACTACCATGCAATTCGACTAAATTTATTCTTGGCATACCAATAAAATCTGCAACAAATGTATTATTTGGTTTTTTATATAACTCTGAAGGTGGCGATACTTGTTGAATTTCGCCATTTTTCATAACAACAACTCGCGTTGACATAGTCATAGCCTCAGTTTGATCATGTGTTACGTAAACAGTAGTAGCGCCAGCATCGGATTGAAAACGCTTCAACTCAACCCGCATATCCATTCGTAAGCGAGCATCAAGATTAGATAAAGGTTCATCCATCAAAAATACTGGCGGTTTAGTCGCCAAAAGTCGCGCCAAGGCAACACGCTGTTGTTGCCCACCAGAAAGTTCTGAAGGATACCGTTCAGAAAGACTATCCATGCTAAGTTTTTTTAATACTTCATCAAGCTGTCTATCTGATGTTTCTTTTGGCGTCTTAAGAACATCCAAACCAAATTTTACATTTTCCCGCACAGTCATGTGTGGCCACAAGGCATAACTTTGAAATACCATCCCAAGATTACGCTTTCCAGGAGGCTGCATAATTTTTTGTTCAGATGAAAAAATAACTTCATCACCTATAATAATTTCACCTTCATCAGGGGTCTCAAGACCAGCCAAACAACGTAACAGCGTCGTTTTTCCACAACCCGAAGGGCCGAGAAGTACCAAAAATTCACCATTATCAATTTCTAAAGAAACATTTTTTAATGCCGTCATATTACCATAGCGTTTTGTAAGGTTATGAATTGAAATTTTTGCCATAATAGTTTCCTTTAAGATTGCTTTTCGCGTAAGCGCGCCATGCGCCCTTTGCCAATCTTCCATAAAATTAGTTCGCCAATGATTGTTAGTAATGCCACTATTAGTACAAGTGCATTTGTTAACTGTGTAAACCCTTCTTCAGCGTAGCCAAAACCAGCAGTCATCAGAACTCGAGTAGCAGGGGTTATTAGTAGAATGATGAGCGATAATTCCCTCATGACCCCAACAAAGCTCACCATCATTCCAGACATAATGCCCGAACTAGCAAGTGGCATAATTATTCTACGAAACCTTTGCCACCAGCTTGCACCAGCGACTTCTGCAGCCTCTTCCAACTCTTGCCCAATTTGGGTTACTGCAGTAATTCCTGTTTTAACAGAATACGGCAAACGACTAACTACCGAGATTAGAACTAAAAGTGTAAATGTTCCATAAAGCGCAGGAATTGGCCCTACTGGCACAGCGAATAAAGTAAGATACATAGCTCCAAACGCAATGGTAGGAAATAAAAATGGTACAAACGCAATTTGATCAAGCAATATTGCCAACGGATTGTTGGAACGCCTTACAGCTATGTACGCAATAACTATACCAATAACGGCAGCAATAACTGCAGATAGGAAAGCTAGTTTAAGCGTATTCCAAGTAGCCCCTAAAATAATTTTATTATGGATAACTCCAGGTTCACCACCTGCAATGTCCAAATTAGATTTACCTATCCAGAAATGTGATGTTAGATTTTCAAATCCATAAAATCCATCAATCAACATCACAGATTGTATGCCCAGTAAAATTAGTGGTAAAATTCCAACAGTAAAACCAAATAAGGATACAACACCAAATACAAACCAACGCCAATCACCCAGATCAATTTCTCTTGATCTAAATCCTTTACCACTTATTGTTTCAAATCTAGCTGACTTCTTTTTGATAAATCGATTTGATAGCCAAATAGACAGTAACGACATTGCAATTAAAATCACTGCTAATACATAAGCCATTGAGTCCAGACCAAGTGCAAGGTTAGCATAAATCATTGTTGCAACGGTATGAAACTGTGTTGGTGCACCAAGTAAAAAAGGGAGGGCAAACTGTCCAATCGTTTTACCAAAAGTCAATATAAGAGCAGCCACAAATGCCGGTGCTACAACTGGAAATGTAATCCGACGTAAAATAGTTAATTTACCAGCACCAGAAATAAGTGCACTTTCTTCCATTTGGCTATCAATAGTTGCCAAAGCTCCTGCAACTAGGAGGTAGGCAAACGGAAAATAGTGAATAGCAAGCGTAATTGAAATGGGTATAACGCCATACGAGAGCCACTCAGGTGGAGCTATCCCAAGAATTGCCTCATACAAACCAGGTTGACCACCCACTTTGGGGCTTCGAAATACTGTTTCCCATGCTAATGCGACTGCAAAAGATGGTAATATATAAGGCAATGTCAAAATTGGCTGTAGCCAACGCTTACCTGGCATATTGGATCGAACTACGCACCAAGCAAGTGTGCCACCTGCAATTAATGCAAGAACAGTTGAAATAATTCCCGTAATCAATGTATTCATCAACGGGCCATATAACATTTTTCCTGATATTGGTCCGGCTGTCACTTGAAGCCAATAAAACCAAGTAAATTCACCCGGAACGGCCTCACGTGAAATTCTGCGAGAGCCTTCACTCCATGTTAACGTATTGATAACGAGTTGGAAAAAAGGCCAAATAACAAGATAAGCAAGCACTACCAACAATATTAACATTGCAACACTTACAGGATCACGCGTGACGTTGCCTAATTTTGTGTTAAATTTTCTAGAATTCATAAAAGTAAATATCATAGATTTCCTTTTATGTTTTGCATATCTGAGCGCAGTCTCTCAAGAGATTCCAAGCCTAAAAGTGCTCGCTCTGGGTTCTTATTTGCTAATGTCATTGCAAGTGCCTCACAAACTAACATTGCTCCAGATCGAAGCTGCATTGCACCCTCATCAGGCCTACTAATACTCAAGGTCAAGTTTGCACGGGGACGTATGGTTAGAATAGAAGTGTCTCCAATGTTAATTGTTTTGACCCCCATTAAGTGAGCATGGTCCATCAATGCTTTGAACCCAGATGGTAAAGAAATTGGAGCCTGGAAACCAAAAGATATAATAACATCATTTGCTTGTAAGTTAATTAATCGCTCAGCCATATCACGTCGCTGCAAATTCAATAAAGTCTCAACCCTAAACCCAGAACGCCTTAAGCGTCGATCAAGATGAGCAATCAAGGGTGCCGCACCACTGCGACCAACTAAATAAATTACATCCGCATTAGCCAACAATTGTGCTCCTTCATCAATTTGTCGTTGAGAAATGGAACTTACTACCGCTGCCAATGCAGCAATCTCGCCTTCAACAAGACTAGTAAGATTAGAGCCTTGTGAAATGCTCGTACGGCGTTGCTGGTTAATATTAGAAAAACTTGAGTTTTGATCAACGATATATCGAACACTGTTTCGCATGTCAGGATAACCCTTAAAACCTAACTTACGAGCCAACCTTACGACTGTTGAAGCATGAACATTCGCTTTTGCAGCTAACTCACTTGATGACAAATAAACAACTTCAGATGGCTCACCCAATATAATGGCAATCAAATCACGATCTGCAATGGTCAGTTTTCCATCATACGATTCGACAAGATATTTAAAGTTTTCCAATTGGTTATGAGCTTTCATATTGAGATATTATCAATTCATGCAATATTAATAGCATAAATTGATAATAATGCAATATATATTGCATAAATAAGGTATTACTTAGTTTCAAAATAAAGGGACTGTTGTGTTACCCTATAAATCAAGACAAAAAATCTTACATGCGTTTAAATGAACTTTTTAGTTAATCATTTCTGTAAAATGTGGCGGCATTCACCAAGATATAAGATTAGTCATAGGGCACACCTCATTCTAATATCTCACTTTTGCAAAACTCAACCTCGCAAAATGAGCGTCTGAGTAAAGGCTATAGAAACGGTGATATCAAGACCTCAGCCCATGCATCACACAAAACGCACGTCTGTATCTCACTGAAACAACGCGGTTATTCATGCAATTATGGGCTAGTTTGCAATCTGGGGAAGTAGATGGCGGTGTGGTTAGACAAACGAGATACGGTATTGGCCGCACTAGTCTTTGCGGATTATAGAACAAGAGGCAACTAATGGGACGTCAAGTTTGTCTGACAGTGCCCCTGAGAGTGTCCTATAGGACGAAGTATTAAAAACTGCAATTAGTTACTGGGTGTCTTTTTGTCGCAAACTTTGTTTAAAATTGATCTAGAATTAAGCCACAAAAATCCTATGTGAAGGTCTTGCAGTATAATACTGCTTAACCCCTATATTTGGAGATACTATATGTTACGTCGTAATTTTATTGCCTTAACTTCTGTAGCCACGATTGCATCAGCTTCCATCGCATTTTCAGGTGGACACCAGAAAGATATCGTAGAGACCGCAATCGGTGCTGGCTCTTTCACCACATTGGTCGCTGCTGTACAAGCTGCTGGTCTTGTCGATACGCTTAAGGGCGAAGGTCCGTTCACGGTGTTTGCACCTACAGACGAGGCGTTTGCTGCATTACCAGAAGGCACAGTCCAAACTCTATTGTTGCCTGAAAACAAAGATAAACTAATCTCAATTCTCACTTACCACGTTGTATCAGGCAAAGTTATGAGTGGCGATTTGAGCAACAACATGATGGCGACAACAGTCCAAGGCGGCCAAGTTCAAATTATGACCACAGCAGGTGTAACAGTTAATGGTGCGAATGTGGTTACTGCTGACATTGAAACATCAAATGGCGTCATTCATGTAATTGATGCTGTTATTCTTCCAAAGTGATAGAAAGACTATTAGAATAATAGCTATTGAATTAAGTTACTCTTATATAAGTAAAAACATATGGCTCCCTAGTTTTATTATTGGGGGGCCGTCTAAAGTCATAAGAACAGATCTTAAGGTATTGTCAGACAAATCCGCCCATTACTCTGTCGGCGACGTATTCCCAATTTGGTGTCAATTCCATCTTTTCAAATCCTTACAGTCGTTCCATTCGCAGGTTAACAGCAGTTGCTGACTGCCGCGCCCCAACCGATGTCGCATAATGAATAAAGGAACCCCCAATTACACTTATCGCACGACCGGCAAATCTGACAGCCGCGTCGTGTAGCGTGGGCTTCGGTGATCTGCCCGCAACTGCCAAGGTCTTTTCATCCCCTCACTCGCCAGTACCATCGTCTTCTTACCAAAGCGAGTGTTGATGTCATCAAGCGCCCTCATTGCTGCGCTTTGTTGAAGTTGTGGTACATCAAAGAGTGTTCTGGGTCGATCTTCAATCGGCAAAAGATCATCGAGCATAATTCCTGCCTTCGTAAACCCAAATGAGCGGCCCTCGCCTTTTGGCCACGCAGATTCTGCGCATCGCCGCGCGGCCTGCACCAACTCAAAAGTATCACAGGACATTGGCGTCAATCTGGTCGACCGAGAACCAGAGTATTGCGGCCGATCTGGTCTATGCCGGTTTGTGTGAAAGAATACGGTCATTGTTCCAGCCACAAGTCCGTGCTGACGAAGCTTCTCTGCTGCTCGTGTGGCATGCGCGCTTAAAGCCTGAAAAACAGTATCAA
>Ga0209711_10002702_pt1 | contig 15564 bp, 18 predicted proteins | sample ArcticOcean_MG_C_7_FD_187441 | JGI IMG/M metagenome (GOLD analysis project Ga0209711, IMG submission 187441) | Marine microbial communities from western Arctic Ocean - ArcticOcean_MG_CB11_88 (SPAdes) (version 2) | ecosystem: Environmental > Aquatic > Marine > Oceanic | place: Arctic Ocean... | reverse complement strand
TTACCAGCCTCTTTAGCCTCTTTAGCAGCTTGAGCAAACTTACGACCTTCTCTGAGTTTTGCCTCTTCAGCAAGAGCCTCTTCTTCAGTTATAATTTCAAGGTCTAAAGATTCTTCAATATCTTCAGTATCTTCAACAATTAGATTAGTATTAACAGTTTCAGCAACATATTCAGTATATGCTGTGATTTGGTCCATTCTTTCGTTAAGGCCAGTTACCGTTTCTACGCTTTCGTTAAAAGATTCAGCTAAATAGTTAGTGTATTCTTTAATACCGTTTACGCCCTCTGCTGCATGTTCCGCGTACGATATACTATTATCTAGCGTTTCAGCTAAATAGTTAGTGTATTCTTTGATTTTTTGTAGTTCTTCAGATTTTACGCCGGATTCTTTATTCTCAGTTAAAGAGTTTATTGATTCCTTTAGCGACTTAATCTCCTCTGCCAGATAGTGAGAATATTTATTAAAATCCTCAACACTAACTACCTTTGAGTTTTCTTCGTTTATTAACATTATTTCAGTTTTATTATTTTCTATGTTATCTTTAATTAATTCTGTTGTGCCGAGCATCTCATAAATCTGGATGTCTGAATCATCAGAAATTCCAAAAGATTCATTTACTCTTGTTAATTCAGCGTTTGCAAATCCAGGATCTGCTACTAAATCATAAGTAAAAAGCTGCTTAATCTTAACCTTACCATTAGATTCAACAGCTCCGGCTGCTCTAGATGAAATTTGTAAAGGGACTCCAGCATCAACCAATGCTTTAGCTTGTTTTCCAGCTTCAGTATCTAAAAGTCTGATTCGACCTCTAACCTGTTTTGTCTTCTCGTCGTATGTTAGCTCTTCAATTATATGAGAAACATTCTTAAGAGATATTTCAAAGTTTGCTGGATGGTCTAATTCACCTAAAAGCTTAGATGATTTAATTTTATCCTGCAATGCTTTAATCTGTGGTACATATTCACTTTCAGTATAAATTCTGTTATTCTTGTTCTTAACATCGATTTCTCCGAAAATACCCTGCAGGACATACTGCCCTGTGGTTTCTTTGTTTAATTCAAGATTGCCGGAAGACCTTTCAAGAATAAGTAGATTTTTTTTAATCATTATGTGATTTATTTTGTGTTTGTTTATATATCTCAGTTAAAAATGGGTTTTTTAAGATTTTTAAATATCTAAATCTAATTCATCGTCTTCTCCGCCTCCTTCTTCCCCTGCTTCTTCCTCTTCAGCGTCTTTTGCGTTTTCTTCTTCAGCGTATCCGTTATAAAATGTAACTAATTTAGATAATTCAGCAGTTGTGAATACTCCATTACCATAATTGTCGTAGAAGTAATCTTTAAATTCGTCCTCAGTTTCTGAAGATTTTATTACGCCAAGAATCTCAGCACCTTTAAGTTCTCTATCTAACTTAGCGATATAAATGTTATCTATTGTTACCTTAGAGTCTTGTCCTGTTACCGCATCTTCTTCGACGCCTCCAAATTCTTTATATGTTTTAATGTGTTTCATAGTTTTTTATTTATTTTACATTGCCATTGGGTCAACTTCTGGTTCTTCAGCATCAACAGCTGCTGCTCTAGCTCTATATGCTAAATTAGCCTCTTTATCATCTGGTGTAAGTTTCAAGTATCTATCAACTAGGAATTCCATATCAAAGTAAGGGTTTTCTTCCATAGTTAATGGGTCAACTTTCATTAATGAATCCTGCATAGCACCTACAAAGTCTAACCTTCTCTCCATTATCTCCATCTGCTTTAATTCAGCAAACATATTTTCTTCGTGGAATTGTAATGCTATTTGTGTTTTGAATTGTGGGTCTTGTTCAAACTCAGGGAATTTCAAGCACATTTGAAGCCATAGTGGTTTTATTAAAATCTCTTGGAATGAAGATCTAAGTCTCTTAACAAACTTAGAGAATTTAATCTCGTCTCTAATCATTCCATCTGCAGCCATGTTAAAGTCATCTCCTCCATCCTCATACATAAATCTACTGTAAGGAATCTTAGAAACCTGCTTTAATTTATCAGAGAAATACTTTAGTGCCTCTGTATCAGATAATTCTGGTCCTTCAGAACTTAGTGTTTCAATTTCAGGTGATTCACCATCTTTACTAGGCAACCAATACTCCTTATTAAATTGTAACATTGGTTTTCCATTAGTCTCTAATGAACCAGATTCCCAATCAAAATCTACAACCTCTTTATAGTTACTCATAAGCTGTGCAAGTGACTGCTTTGCTCTTGTCTTAGATTTACCTCCGACTGGAATAACAAATTTCATTCTATAAGATGAGTTTGTTACCGCCCAAATTACTCTTGTATGTTCCATAATTCTTAACAAATTAAATGAACGTACCAGTCTTTCTAAATAACTTACTCTTGATGCTGTAGTTATAGAACTATATGAAATATAAACTATTTGAGAATCATATAAGCTTCTCTCTTTCTGTGGATCATCTTTAAATTGAGTCCACATTTTCTTACCATCATCCATATTTAACCCTGGAATCAAGGTTACTGGATCAATTTCTTTAAAACCAATAATTTCTGTTTGGTCTGGACTATAAATAATCTCAAATGCTAAATAACCATCAATTAGCCATTTTCTAAAGTAATACCAAACCGACTGATCTGATGCAAATCCAAAATATTGATAAATTTGTCTATATGCTTTTTGCATGTATGAATTAACGTCTTCGCTAATGTCCATTCCTATAATTTCAGGAACTGCAATAAAGTTTTTATTGTCATATACAATAGCCTCATCACAAAGGATATCGAGAATGTCTTCAATCTCATCATATGTAGAAAACTTCCTTAATTCTTCTCTCTTACCAACATAATTTTGGTCGAAGAATGGTATGTTTTTACGAAGTGATACGTCTGCCATAGAAAGAGCTGCAAAGGTATCATACATGTTATCAGGGTCTGCACCCATCATGTTACCCATGTTTAAGTGTCCATATCCTAATGCATCCTCCATAGGACCAATAGCCTGAGACTGCCTAAGCACCATGTCATCATAGTACATGCCAAATGTGGATAACTTCTTTAAAGTACTCCCTAGGGTAAACGGCGTTTTAGCCGCTCCTCTATTATCTCTATTTACAAATCCTGCCATTTTAGTTTTATTTTCTTTATTATATATCTCAATTTCTCATGTACTCTGTGTGTAATAGCCTGACCATTCTGACCGTCGCTCCATTAAGTTCTATTAAATTAGCTAATGCTATTTTAGGCCATGATTCGTGCTCTATTACTGCTTGACTTCTTTTTCTACTCGGTATGTATTGCCGAATCGCAAAACCAAATCCATATCTGTCTAAATAAATCTTAATGCCTTCGTATGTTATTCTTTGTGGATGTCCGCTAACTGCATCGTAGACGTCATCCAGTAATATCTCTTTGATTCTAATTGGTAAAAGGTTTAGATTTACACCTAAGTCGTTTTTGTTCTTAGAATCTAACGCAAGTACAACGGGATGCTCATCAAACCATGGTAGGTTTTCTGTTATGGGATCTTTATATTCAAAGCTATAAATCTTACCAGGTAAGAATCGTTCCCTTATGTTTTTAACATCCGTTACCTTTCTGTCGCTTCTACCATTCTCATACCATCCATCTGCAAAAGACCTTGCAGCCCTTTTACTTCCATGTTCAGTAACTAACTTTCTTATTTCAGACCTAACGTAACCCATTTCCTATTGTATCTTCTGTTAAAACTATAAAGTCCCAATTTCGGCCTTCACAGTATTCTTTTGCTGCTCTATATTTATCCATATTTTTTACATAAGCCTCTGCAAGAAACTTATAAGATTCTATTGCTTTTCGCGAAGTTTTCTTTGGCATTGTTGGTTTTTGAATCTGAGACTTTGGTTTAATCTCAACCAAAAGCTCTTTAAAGGTTCCATCTCCTTGATCTGCTTTAAAATAAAAGTCAGGATAATATTTATGAGGTCTATTATCTTTTCTTGAGATATATTTGATCTCAACAGGTTCACTAGCCCATCCTAGAACCTTTTCATTTGTATCACACCAAACCATAAACTTATATTCCCATGAGCTCCTAAATATAATATCCCCAGTTCCTATATATTTTACAGGATACTGGGGTTTAAAATAGCCTTGCTTATATGTAGACTTTTTACTTGGTTTGTTGTTTTTGATAGACATTAAATAGAATAAATGCCTGTCTGGCTTTCACTATTTCCGTTGTGGTTAGTCATAGATAAGGTACCTTTATACTTTTTTGGATGGATTTTATTCCAACCTTTAGCATATCCTCTTTTAGCAATCTCTGTAAAATAAGCAAAAGCATTTGGATATATTGGGTTAAAGTTTCTCCAATATTTAAGTAGGTCTAATATTGCAAATTGAAGGCAGTCGTTTCTATCATCTTCTGAAACATATTTCATTTTGTTAATTGCCCGCTCTGCTATAAGGATTAACATCTTCTCGGCCTCTTTTGTTAAAACATCTTGATCCTTTGATAAAACCATTTGGTCATATAGGTCTCTGTTGTTTAAATAATTCTTTGATTTTCTACGTTTCTTAGCCATTATATTTGTTGTTTAGTATTTATATAGTAATACTACAAAATGTTTATGATGAATCCCTTGACGAGATTGCCTTTTCCCAAAAATCAATCTCAGTAGCCAGCAAGTTATCTGCCTTTTTAAGAAGCGGTGACATTGTGAAATTGTGTGGTATTTCATTTCTCAAATCTTTAAGAAACATTATATTATCGCGGCATTCCTTAAGACTCCTACCTTCTTTATTATAAGTTATCATTTTTTACATCGTTTTTGTTTACTGCAATTAAGCCATGCTGCATACCATTTCCAAATAGTTGACTGCTTTCAGATACTGATTCTAGTGCACCGCTAATACTTGTGCCTGTACCATCGTCAACTCCAGTACCTATGCTTCCTACTATTGTTTGATTACCTGCGTGGTTATGCATTCTAGTATTTGAGTGTAGTTCAGATAAGTCGTCGAACGATGGAATATGGGAAAGTACCTCTATTGAGAAGTTTGCTTTATATTGTTCTTTATCCTCAAACGTAAAATCAATAGCTCTAACTACGTCGTAATCCTCTGGCATACTATACTGTGCAGGTAGTCTAAAAATTCCATCGTTTAGATGACCTACCTCAACGCTGTAAGAATTAGACTTGTATAATGTTTTTATTAAGGACTCAGACATCTTTAATGCGTCTAGCATTGATGATACTAATATCTCAATGTCAAAAGACAATGTTATTGGAACCATTACAAATTCTGATGTATAGTTCTGTAATTTACCAGAGGCATCCAATTTAGAATATTCTCCACGAATACCTCTATTTACTAACTTAGCAGAGTCTATTGAAAAACTGGTAAGGTTTGCAACTCCTCTTGGTACTGCGTCATAATTACCATCAGCAAAGTCAGCAGATGGGTCGCATCCAACCCCTCCTGGATGTTTAAACAAGAAATTATCTCTTAGAAATTCATCATCACCTGAAATTGAATAGTAAAATGGCACATCAACAGAAATTCTTTCAGTTTCACTTATCTGTCGCTTGATATAAATTTTGTTGTTTAGATCAGCCAACAGTCCAACTATAATGTGTCTTATAACGCTGTCGTCTGAATTATACTTTAAATTATATGTTGCCATGTTTTATTCTATGATTTCGATATCGAGCTTAGAGAACCCGTTCTCTTTATATATCTGAATCTTTTTGTCAAACAATTCTCTTGGCAGTTCTGTATGATTTATTACAAATGTATTTATATTGTTCTCTCTAATGACGGTGCCTAAAATCTTAACGATATTATGAATACCATCAGCGTCGATAGAACTTAGTAGCTCGTCTAAGAATAGAAGATTTAACTGTGGAAACCTTAACTTTAATAATTTTATAAGTGCTATAATAACTACAAAGTCTGCCTTCTTACGTTCACCTGTTGAAAGAGTCATTGGATTGATTTCTTCTCCTAAATGATGCACGACACAGTCAAACTTCTCGTTAAATCTTACCTGGAAATGAAGGTGCATTGTTGTTAACATTGCAGCTATATTAGTATTTAGAACTGGTAGAATAGATTTAACTGCCATGTTTTTTATACCATCTTCTCCTAAAATATCTTCGACAACGTCTAAAAATGAAAAGTCTGCATTAAGCTCATCTCTCTCAACAGACTTTGATTCAGATTTCTCTTCAAACTCCTCAATGATTTGATTCAGATGTTTAAAATTCTTTGAAGTATCTGTCGTTTTAATAGAAAGAATCTCCTTTTTAAACCCTTCAATTTGAGAGTTTATAGAAGAAACTTTAATATTTACCATACCACTTTTTTCTCTAAGGGATGCTACTTGAGTTTTTATCTCATCTACCCTTGACTGTGCCTGCTCAATTTCGCTTGGTAGCCGTTTAACCTCTCCTAAAAGGATGTTTTGTCTACCTATATGGAAATCAGTATCTAATTCGCTTTCACACGTTGGGCATATATTATTTTCATATAATTTTACCTGTTTCTTTAAGTTCGCTAACTTAAATGAAAGACTATTAAGTTCATTTTGGTCCTCTGTCAGCTGAGTTGAAGATTCTGTAAGTTTACCAGTGATAGTTACTTTAGCATTGTTTAATCTTGTTCTTTGCTCTGCTATGCCAATTAAAGTTTCCTTAAGCTCTTGAATCTTTTCTTTATTCTTTTCATTTGATTCATTTTTTAGCTCATTAAGTTTCATATTAACTGAAACTATGTTCTCGTTTATTTGAACCAGCTCAGCGTCGAACGTTGCGATATCTGACTTAATAATCTTTCTCTCATCTTTCAATGCGTTTTGCATATCATTTAAGATTGAAAAGCCAAACATCTTATCTATAATTCTTTTCTTATCATAGTTAGACATCGTTAAAAATGACTTAAAATCATTTACGGATAATATGATAATGTTTTTAAACACATGATATGGTATGCCATAAATCTCCTCTTCTAAATACTCTTGAACTGATTTTTTACCAGCCTTATCAAACTCTACGCCATTTAGTTTTACTTCAAAAGTACCTGGCATTAAACCTCTTTCAATTTCGACAGTGGTTCCTTTACAAAGTAGTTTAATCTTTACGACAAGCTCTTTATTAATTCTATTCGGAAGGTCTCCTAATTTTACACTTTCTACTTTACCGTAAAGAGCATAAACTATCGCATTTGCAATAGTAGTCTTACCGTGTCCGTTCTTTCCTAACGTTAATATAAGTTCTGCTGCATCCTCGTTTAACTCAATTCTCTGAGGACTGTTGCCATAGCTTGCAAAATTCTTAAATTCAATGTATTCTATCTTCATTCTTCGTCTGGATTAAAATTATAAACGCATAAGCTATGCAGAGTATTCAACTTATCTCCTATCCTTTTTTTAGTAGCCTCATCATGCGTACTATTATCTAAGTAAACTTTAATAAGACTTGCAACATCATAATCTTTATATAAATCGTCATCATTTATATCTGACATTTCAATATCAGCCAAAGACTCTTGCTCATAAATCGTAGGTTCTAATCTTCTACTGATACCTTGAACTTTATTTATAAGTTTAGATAATGCCGATGTCGTTGCAATATAAGATGGTACATATAAATCTACAAAGTTACCTTCTATTGCTTCCCTAAACTCACCTAAAGTCATATCGTATATCTTGGTTAAGAAGAACTTTGCAAACTTTGGTGATATATTGTTTTCTATGAAAGTCTCTGACATGTCTTCTAAATCAACCATATCAAATCCTTTTGTATTATCTATGTCGCTTCTTGTTAATTCATAGGGAGTACCAACAAGTCTTAAAACGCCTTTATTCTGTCTATAATGTATATGTCCACTATATACTGCATCAAAATTCCTGTATGCATTTATATCTGTTCCATGTATATTTTTAACTTTAGAATTCAAAGCTACTCCCATAACCTCTGAATGACAAAACACAATGTTTGCATCAGGATACTCAGCTAAAGTTTCAGCCTCATGTTCTGGTCCAGTTCTCCATGGCATTAATAAAACCTTCTTACCTCCCCAAACGAAAGACTTAGGATCTTTATAGATATTTACATTTGGAATCCATTTTAATGAATCAATAGAAGTTACTTCATTAGATTTTTTAGCCCATATATCATGGTTACCTGCAATCACATGAGTTGGTAGAATCTCTCCTAGTCTTTCAAATAAATCTATAGCGTAGTGAAGTACTTTAAGATTAATACTTTGTCTATTATCAAAGGCATCTCCGACCTGAACCAAAATATCTCCTTCTCTGACATTGGCTTTTATGTGCGGTATGAATTGCTTCTCGTAAAAGTCTTTTTGAATTTGAAGCCATTCCATAGAATTTGAACGTACGCCAAGATGCATATCTCCTAAAATCCAAATACGCTTAACTTCCTTATTAAGTGTTTTTGCATCTATCATTAGAACAATCTATTTATATTTCTTTTTCCAAGAACTCCTGTTGATTTATCAAGTTCAGTTATTAAATCTTCCTTAAATTTATTACCAAGAGACGAGTAAAACTTTGTTGGGTTTATATTGAAATAATCACAAAGTACAGAGAACACCGTAATCATTGAGTGTTTTCTACATAGTGAATCATTCATAAAATCATAAACATCATTTATATCGATCTTCTTGAGTTTTGTCGTTTGGTTAAATTCATCAAGCACATTAAACTTCTTAAACTTTGAATTTGAAACCAACTCATGAACCTTATTCATGATTATATCTTCCTCAATTTTGTCCTCTTCATCCCTGTTATCGGTAAAGGCAGGTGCTACCTCAAACGACATCGTAGGGTCGAACTCATGCTCTTGCTCTTCGAATTTATTATCGAATATCTTATCTCTTTTAGTTCTTCCTCCCATTATAGTTCGTGTATATTTGATGACGATACTTCGTCGGTTTCTGTTAATTTCATATAAGAGTAATTTATTTCTAACTTACACTTGTTTCCTTTTCCTTCTCCATCTCTAATCTTTAGTATCTTTAGCCAATATTCATAGTTGGCTCTCATTATATCGTCTTGTATGATACCTAACATAACATCAGCAGTGTGCGAAAGTCCTGCAGATTCTGCAATATCTCCAAGTCCAATATCACTAGAGTTGTAATTATTTCTGTTGATCTGGGTTGCCGTTACGATTAACCAATTATTTCTAATGCCCATTGCTCTTAAATCCTCAGCAATTTGTTTAATCTTCATATAGGTATTCTCAGTGTTGAGGTTCCTATAATTCGCTAAGATGTTAATATAATCAATAACAACCACTCCAAGTTTTATCTTCTTTTCCTCTTCAATTTGTTTTAAATGTATTTCAATATCTGGTACGGTTGCTTGAGAAGTTGGAAACTGCTTGACGAATAACTGGCCAGGTGGTGTGAAGCCATCACCAACATTCTCCAACTTTCTTTTGATTAAATCCTTGTTTTGAGCTTTTGTATCATATTCACTGATTGGAATATTTAATAAATTTGCTCCGATCCGTTTCATAAATTTATGAGCTGACATTTCTGCAGTTACAACAGCAGTGTTTGTTCCCATTTTAACAAAGTTAGCTGCATCATTTGCTAAGTAAATTGACTTACCAATATTTTGCTCTCCTACATAGACTACTAAAGTACCATCCTTGTCGTAGCCTCCGTTTAAATATCTATCTAAGAAGTTATATCCTGTAGATATTTTTACAGCATCTTCTTGGTAGTGGTCGCTTGGATTAAAAAACTCTAGACCAATATCACTATTGAATGAAATAGAGTTCCTGTCGTTGATTAACGATTTTACTTTGTTAATTATACTATCCGTATTATCCGGTGTAACCTCTGTGGTCTTGATGTACTCTATGGTATCAACCAGCGTTGTGTCGAAGTTCCTCCATTTTATCCAACTTTCAGTGGTAGTATGTAACCAATCTTCGTCATATTGGGAAAGATCAGTATTATATATAATGTCAATAAGGTCTCCATCTACTTTAGAACCAATCTTACTATTAGAAACTAAAAGCTTCATTTGCTCCACTTTAGGAGTCTCATGAAACTTCTCATGGAATTTAACTGAAAGCTGATGAAGTACATCAATCTCGTCAGACGTATAAAATCCTTTTTGTATTGTTCCTAAGTATTTTGGTTTAAGTAACGATAACTTAAAGAATACCTTTTCAAAGTCTTTTCCGAATTGCATTTATTTTTATATGAATGGGTTAATTAGTATCTTATAAGATTCCTTACCTATTGTTTCATTAATAGGTTCAAAATATCCTTTCAAAATACCGTCATTGATACCTGAAACTATTTGAGAATCTCTTCCTTTTGCTTGATAGTCAGTCAATGCATTTTTAGTAAAAGTTTCCTTTTGTCTGTCTGGCTGATGCGTTGCCTTTGAAATAAATATATAAAGAATATCAAGAGCAGTTGGAAAATCCTCTGAATTCTCTTGAATTCCTAATATATATTTAATTGGTAACTTATTCTCATCAATCTTGTTGATATTTACACTACTCATCTTCGCTTAAAATATCTTCTAAGACCTCGTCAGTAGAATCAACGTTGTAATTAAACAATGGATATATTTCTTTGTTTAGCTTTTTAAGAACCTCTTCAGTAAATACCTCTTCAGTAAAGAAATCTTTATTCTTAACTGGTTTATCTAAGTGTTTGCATATCCAAGTTCTTGCGCTTTCTCTCTCTGTCTTGACTCCTTTTTCAATAGTTCCTCTTGCAATTCCGCAAACATCCCAACTGACATATTGCTCAAGTCCAACAAACTTATTCATTCCTTCAGTAAAATGTAGATGGAATTTGATTGGATGAGGTCTTGCAAATCTATTTTTATCTGGTTTTGCAGTTACTATAATTCCTACCTTGTCTGCTCCATCCTTTAATTGCGCTCTATGCAACATTAATACAACAGAAGCCGCATACGCAGGTCCAGTACCTCCTCCAGCAATACTCATTGGAATAAAACTTTGAGATTGATATGTGTGGTTTGTGAATAAGAATGGAATCTTTAGATCTGCTAAAGGAGTCATTATGATTCTAAAGATTGACTTTAAAATCTTTGCTCTTGTCATATCTGCTTTACCGGATCCAGATGCAGCATCTTCAATTTCTTTTGCAGTCGCTAAGTTTCCAGCTGAATCTAATATAATCATTAACTTAGGTACCTCTCCTCCAGCTCTTTTAACATCTTGTAACTTATGAGTAATCGTCGTAATAGATGTTCTAAAATCTTGGACAGTATTCATTGGCTGATAATTTACTTTTGAAGTATCAATACCAAACTTATGCATCTGATCCTTATCAACAGCAGCTTCAGAATCATAAAAGATTATACTGTATCCCATTGCAATGGCCTCTCTCATTGAGTTTAATACCAAGAATGTTTTACCGGTTCCAGATGGTCCTGCAATAGAACAACTTCTATTATTTGGCCAACCCCTAAACAAATCACCAGATACGCATGCATTTAAATGATAATTACCGGTATTAATCCATTCTGTAACCTCTGAGAAGTTTGATTGGTCCATCACAGAACCCATTGGATTCATTGCAGCTAATTCTTTGTTTACGTCTGCGAATGAAAAGTCTTTATTTTTCTTTGCCATTATTCAATACTTTATTTTCGTTTATTCTTATTTGTTCAAGTTCTTCTATAGTTTCAGATATTCGTTTTTCAATATCTGCCATCTCTGCTTGAAGGTTAGTTAGTTTCGTATGAACCGCCTCATATTTAGAAATATATGCCTTTTGTTCTTTATTTAGTTTATTAAAATCTATGTTCATAGTATAGTATCTTCTCGTTTGGAGGTCGCTTCAAATGATTCAGTATTGAAAATAGGGTTCGCGTCATATTCTTCCATAGTTTCAAGTGCTTTTACTTCTTGTAAAAGTTTTCTAACTGTAACTCCTAAAAGGGAATCATCTTCTGTTTGTGATGCTACGTTTTTAACTGCATCTAAGAAATTGTGTGTGGTCATATAATTTTTGTTTGATATTATATAGTAGATATTCTATTTGTTTCACCAAAAAAACCAGGATGGTTAGTCCTGGTTTATCTTTAAAATAGTGATGTAGAATATATTAGGTTTCGATTCAGTGTTTGAAGACCTAATACAATAAGTATTCTATTTATTGGGTCAATAACACTCTTTTCAAATTGAATCTCATAATCAACTGGAGGGGCAAATTCATAGGGATGCTCTCCAGACTGATACGCAAACAGATCCGATATATTATGATTTGTATGGTAGATCTTAAGCTTCTCTCCATTTGAGTTTAACTTGTATTTTGATTTGTATTTTGGATTATTATTCAATAGGTAATTATAGAAACCAGCTGCTCTAACATTTGCAGGACATTTCAAAGCTAATTGAAGTTGATCAGTGTCGTCAATAACGTACTTGTTTATATTATTAGTTCTTCTATTAAAACAAACCTCGTCTATATCTGCTAACTTAAATTCTTTTTTAGACTTCTTTAAGAACTCTACAAGTTTTGCGATAGTAGATGCTGTAGGTTTTTCTGAAAGTAATATCTCAACTGCTTTTGTTAATTGTTTTCTTGCTACAGCTGGCGTAGAACTTTGAATAATGTCGAAGCCAACTGTTTTAATTTTACTTAAAGAATCGAATCTATCATCCTCATCTAACATATCGAACCATGCTATATCCTGTAGATACTTCTTCTTAGATAGCCAAATTCCACTATATGATATTGTCTCAAGGTCAAAGAATAAATGGTTTGCTGTGTTTAAGTCAGTTGAGTATTTTTCCATTGAATTTTGAATAAATCCAGTCAACCTAATCTTATACAGTTGCATTATAAAATGGTCAATCGTGAGCTTCTCTCCTAACCATTCAATAGATTCATACATCTCTTCAAACTGAACATAACATGAATCTGTATCTATATAAATTACTGAAGGCTTTTTAACCTGCGCAACTTTAATATTAAAGTGTTCATGTACTTTAACATCTTTATGCCATAATTTATTAAAATACAGATTCAGTCGTTCTTCAGAATATAGAATCGCTCCTTGCCCCTGTAATGTTATAGATTCTGCTATGTCAATATTAAAGAAATGAAACCACTTGTTTCCAAACGCACCATAAATAGAGTTAAGCGTAACTTTTACTGCTTGCTCATATGCTGTATATTTCCTTGATAAAGTATCATAGTGTTCTGATAATACAATAGCCTCTTCCTTTGTAAGCGAACTTACGTCCTTCTCAATTAGCGTATCTACGTTCATATATTAAGCGCTTTGACAAGTTGCAATCGTCAATAGCGTTTCAGAGTCGTTTGATTTCATAACAACTCTGTTGCTTAACACATGTGCTGTGTAATCTTCTTTGTCTAAAAGGTTTAAATACTTTTTGAACAGGGTAACATCTCCGCTATCGTCACCATTTGCTTTCGGAGTAACAAGCATATTGTAAGTTTTACCTTTAAGTCTTACGCCATCTTTATTTCTTTTAATAGAGAAAGTCTCATCTTTGTCAAGGCCAAATAGCGACTTGACCTTAGAAATATTAGAGTAATCAAACTCAAAATCAAAGTTAGCTCCATCAACATTAAATATTGAAGAGATTTGAGCATCTGTTAAATCTTTGTACCCTAATGAAGGTTCAGAACATGCTAGTGTAATCTCTAATTCGTTACTGAAGATTTTTAAACTGGTTGCTACGCAATCTGTATCATTTTCAATAAAATCAAATTCACCTCTAACAGATTCTCCATCAAATTGCTTAAACGCATCGATTAATCGAGTAGCATCAAAGAATGCAATTTTCAAATCCTTATCTGTTGTAATCTCTCCGTCTTGGATTTGGAAGATTTCAGACAATGGAAGTCTATTGTGTTTTACGGCATCTCTTTGCGGTAAATAAGCCGAAGCCTCTACTACATCATCTTTGATTTTAAAGTATACGAACGAATCGATAACTTTTAATCTATTGATAAAATTTACAAACTGTCCTTGATTTACTTTACTAATGTTTACTTTCATTTTTATTGTTTTTATTTATATTATTATATAGAGTTATCTTAACTTGTTTATTAAAATAACTGGTCTGTGTTTAAGTTGTTCGCAAAGAATCGTTCCATTAAATCTCCACCAGCTCTAGCTACTCTTCTTCTTGAAATTAGGTGTGGATTTGCTCTAAGTCTGTGGTATACTCCATACTGGCATAAACCAACCTCACATCCATAGGTTTTTAATTCATTTTGCTCATCTATCAATATTCTTTTGCCATTCACCTCGACATTATGAGTTGACTCGTGTAAAAATATATCGCCAATCAGATCTACGTAATTCTCCCTAAACCAGATAACTCTATCTCCATAAGGTATTCTACAATCTTCACCAAATAATAGATCTAAAGTTAGTCTAGCTCCTGGACCAGGTACACAAAATCTTTCATCGTGATTGGCGTTGATTGCAGGATTCACTGAATTTGAAGTAGCACAATGATAACCATAATACTGTCCGACTCCCTCCAGTTGTACTAAAATGTTATACAGACCTTCAAGGGATTGAGCTTCAGACATTGCCTTTGTTATACCTCTTGGTATGAATGAGGCAACCCAAAGCAATATGTTTATCTTATCAGCGTTTCTTTCCGTACCTCTAGATTCTGCTACGAAAGTATTTGCAGCTCCAAATAAACTTGTTCTAAGCTCTGTTGTTCCATATATTGGAAGTCCTAAGGCGACAGCATCCTCTAAATTCTTACGAATCTCATCTTCATAATCTCTATCAACCAATAACCTTTCAAAATCTACCAGTGCTGTTTTAGGATTGGGATCTCTTGTTAATACCTGATGAATACCTCTACCTCCATAAAAGTGAGAGATGATAGTATTACAAATTATATTGTTTTGACTTAATCCTGAAGTAACGATGTTTTCCATTATGTAAACCATCCTGTCGTCTAATACAATAGCAGGATGGAAGTATTCAACATCAGCACCTAATGCAATGTCTCCACCATCATCGTAATCTTCATAAACGCCTCTAGACCATAAAGCTCTTTCATTAATCTTATTAAAGAATTGACCGACATCTTCGATCAACTCCATATCTACTTGGTCTATCATATTTTTTATTTTTTAAAGAAGCAATCGTAACCTATCAGCTTATCTGTAAATATAATGATTGGCTCAACTCTATTTGTAGGATATTTGTCAACTACTAATTGCACAGTTTCTCTTACAATACTTTCGAATGTTCCGGCATGCAGCTCTATAAATAAAACGTCAGGATAATACGCTAAAACATCTTCAATTATCTGATATTCTGCTCCTTCAATATCGATTTTAATAATATCTGGAGAGTATTTTTCTACAAGGTCATTAAATCTAATGTTTTGTACCTCACTATACTCCTTGAATTGATTATTCTTTTTCTTTATAATTGAAGTTGAACAATGATTCTTTTGACTGTTGTTTTTGTATATCTTTATAGTATCTTCTTCGCTTGCTGAAACTGCACCATGAATAAGTTCAACGTTTTCTGAGTTTTCAAAAGCATC
>Ga0209711_10002700_pt1 | contig 15574 bp, 16 predicted proteins | sample ArcticOcean_MG_C_7_FD_187441 | JGI IMG/M metagenome (GOLD analysis project Ga0209711, IMG submission 187441) | Marine microbial communities from western Arctic Ocean - ArcticOcean_MG_CB11_88 (SPAdes) (version 2) | ecosystem: Environmental > Aquatic > Marine > Oceanic | place: Arctic Ocean... | reverse complement strand
ACATTGCTTTAAAAGAAAACTCAGAGCAAATAGCTATTAACGCTCTTAAATTAGCCATGATTAATTTTGATTGTGAATTGTTTAATAAAACTTATGATGAATTTCTTTCACATAGTAAGTTTGAATTCATTTTCATGGATGTATTTATGCCGCTAATGAAAGAACTAGGAATTTTATGGCAAACTGCTGCTATTTCTTCTACCCATGAGCATTTTATCACTAATTTAATTAAACAAAAAATTCATATTCAAACTGAAATAGTACAACTAAACATCAAAAAAAATACAAATTATCCTATTTTTGTGTTATTTCTTCCTGAAAATGAAATTCATGAACTTGGAATTCTTTATTTAAATTATTTAACATTGTCTAAAGGATTAAGAACAATTTTATTGGGTCAATCAATACAAATCTCAAGTTTAGAAAACCTATATACCTATAAAGATTCTTTTAATTTTGTCACATACTTAACAGTAGAACCAAATGAAAAAGAAATTATGCCTTATTTAAAACTTTTTAACGAAAAATTACTTTTAAACACCAAATCAAAATTGATTGTTTTTGGGCCACAACAATCAAAAATTGATTTAAATAACTTACCAAATAAAATTGAACTTTACCGTTCTGTTGAATCGTTTATTAATAATTATTTAGAAGAAAAAATATCTGCTTAAACCTTAAATAATTTAAGGTTATTGAAATCGATTGTGTTAATACTATGAAAAAGTTATTTGATACCGTAAGTCAAGATTGTAGCCGACTAGTTACCCATGCATATAGTACTTCTTTTTCATTAGCTACTAAAATGCTTGATGCATCTATTAGAAGTCACATCTACAATATATATGGGTTTGTTCGATTTGCAGATGAAATTGTTGACAGCTTTCATAATCACAATAAAAAATATTTGTTAGATAATTTTGAAGCTGATCTATTCATTAGCATTAAAGATGAAATAAGTCTGAATCCAATATTAAACTCTTTCCAGCTAACTGTAAATACATTTGAAATCGATCATGATCTCATAAAGGCTTTTATGAAGAGTATGAGGTTGGATCTAGAAAAAAGCACCTATAAAACACAAGCTGAATATGAAGAATATATCTATGGTTCTGCTGATGTCGTTGGACTTATGTGCTTAAAGGTATTTGTCAAGGGAGATCAGGAAATTTATGATAAACTCCAAAAACCAGCAATGGCATTGGGTTCAGCTTTTCAAAAAGTTAATTTTTTACGTGATTTAAAAGATGACTTTCAGGAATTAGAAAGAAATTATTTCCCCAATGTAGATTTTAAAAATTTTAATGAAAGTTCAAAAATAAGAATCATTAATGAAATTGAAACTGACTTTGAAACATCCCTTAATGGTATTTACAGACTCCCTAAAGAAGCTCGTTTTGGAGTTTATACAGCCTATAAATATTATTCTAAATTATTAGACATATTAAAACGAACACCTTCAATAAACATCCAAAGCACAAGGATTCGCGTTGCTAGTTATCAAAAAATGATTGTTTTTGTTCGTTGTTATCTAAAATACAAATTAAACTTAATTTAAGCTATTGCTCATGATATTACTTTGGATAGTCGTTCTTTTTACTACTTTTTGTTTTATGGAATTTATGGCTTGGTTTTCTCATAAATACATCATGCATGGCTTTCTATGGTCACTCCATAAAGGTCACCACATTAAGAATCACAAGTCATGGTTTGAACGAAATGATTTATTTTTTATTTTTTATGCACTTGTTAGCTCTGGATTTGTAATACTTTGGGGAGAAGTGGGGTTTTGGCCAGGATTACCTATAGCAATTGGAATCTTTCTCTATGGGCTTTCTTATTTTATTGTGCATGATATTTTTATTCATCAGCGCTTTAAGCTTTTTAGAAATATTGAAAGCAAATATGCAAAAGGGATTAGAAGAGCTCACAAAATACACCATAAGAACATCAATAAAGGTAAAGGCGAATGTTTTGGAATGCTATGGGTACCTATTAAGTATTTAAAATAATTAATTCTTTATCCACTTATTTTTAAATTCACAAAGCTTGTTTTCCCTATTAACATTAACATATGTACTTTCAATTTTTTCTTTCATCCAATCTTGAATTAAATCTAATTGTTTTTGCTTTAGAGCTAATGCTTTAATTCGAGAATAATCTTTAGAGTATTCAGCTGTATGTTCATCAAAGCGATTACTTACTTTTAGAATTTTATACTTTTTTAATCCAGAACGGTCTTCCTCCATAATAGTAGAAGAAATTGATTGATCTTTTAAATTTCTAATTTGACTATATAGGGTGGGGTCAAGATTAGTTAATTCAAAACGTGTATCACCTGTTTGAGGATTAATTAGTACACCTCCATTATATTTTGTTTCTTTTTCGCTTGAAAACTGAAGGGCAGCATCTTTAAAAGTTAATTCATCTTCTACAATGCGCTTTTTTATTAAATCTAATTTGTCTTTAGCTTCAAGTAATTGCAAGGGCTCAATTTTTGGAGTTAAAAGAATATGACGCACGTCTACTTCTTGACCGCGTATTTTATCAACTTTTAATATATGCCATCCAAAATCAGATTTGAAAGGCTTTGAAATTTCTCCTTCTTCTAAACTAAACGCTTCATCTCTAAATTCTTTTACCATTTGGGGGCGTTTACGGTGAAGTGTATATTTACCTCCTGTTGAACGTGAACCGGGATCTTGAGAATATAAAATGGCTTTTGAGGCGAAGCTAGAACCACGCTCTAAAATATCCTCTCTAAAAGTTTTAAGCTGATTAATAATCCGCATTTTTTCATTTTCACTTACTTCTGGTTCAATAACTATTTGGGAAATTTCAAGTTCTGTTCCGAAGGTAGGTAATTCATTAGGCGGAATAGACTCAAAAAAAATCCTAACTTCTTCAGGAGTAACTTCTACATCTTCAATAATCTGACCCTGCATCATAGATGATAGTTTTTGAGTTTTATTTATCTCAAAAATCTCTTGTCGAAAAATAGCTTCGTCATCTTTATTATAAAACTCTAAGACCTTTTCTATAGTTCCTAACTGACGTGTAAAATTGTCAATAATTTGGTCTACTGTACTATAAATTTCTTCTACACTGACTTCTAAACTGTCTTGTACTGCATGATGCGCATATAGCTTATCCTCCATAAGTTTACCTAACAATTGACACCGAGAAATACCTTTAGTATTAACGCCTTGTGACTCCATTTCAACTAAAGTTTTATCAATGTCAGAATTTAATATTACATAATCGCCTATCACTGCAGAAACACCATCAATTTTAATACGGTAAGATTTATCTGTCCCTTGAGCAGAGACTATGGTAATAAAACATCCAAATAGACATAAAAAACTAATAAACTTCATAATACTTTGACTTAATTGCATCTTGTATAATATCTTTTTCAAATTGTTTGTTAAATTTTAATTTACGTTGGTTTAAAATTATATTTTTAATAGTAGGATAAATGAAATCTCGAGGGGGAATATCTCCCTTTTTAAGATGATTATTTATATAAAACAAATATACCCCCATTGTATCTTGAATTTCAAAGAATTTAGATTTTTTTATGTACCGTTCTAAATTAGCTTGATTTAAAAATTTAATTTTAGAAAGTAAATCGATTTTATTAAGCCAAATACTATCCGAAAAAATATGATGACTGAATTGAAATGAAAGAGAATCAAGAAAGGATTGATCTTCTATATTAAAACGTTGAAAACTTCGTTGAATTTTATTTTTGTCAACATTATCATGAGGTAATTCAATATAACGAACCTGATAAAGGGGAGCATTAAGTTTGAAAATACTTTTATTTAAGAACATAAAAGAATCTATTTCCTCTACAGAAATAAGAGTGTCTAGAGATTCATTTACAATTGATTGTTTATAGGTTATCGAAAATAATTCAGCTTCGTATTGTTTTACAAGTTCTTGTAACATTTTGATTTTATCTTTATCTAAATTAAGAGCCGCTTGTTGTAAAATAATTTGCTTACTTGCCCAATCATCAATAAAATTCCTGACTTTTAGAATACTATCTTCCTTGTTTTTAAAATTCAAAATATTCTTCTCTATGTCTTCACGGTAGAGGTAAATTGATCCTACACGTGCAAATGCTTTTTCATTATTTAGTAAAACAGATTCACATGAAACAAAAAACAAAGGCGTTAAAAAAAATATAACTCTCAGAAACCAACTGGGTTTAACGTGAAAAATTAATATTATTGCTTTGTTATTAACAATTAGAAATTTAATTCTTAATAAAGTTTGTAAAATATTGATTTTGAGCATATTAAAATGTTGAAAAAATTTTAATTTAACGTATAATAGTTGTAATTTTAATGAAAGTATAAAACATTGATAAAAAATCTACTTATTTTTTTTATTTTACTTTATTCAGAGGCAATATTTCCTATTCTGCCTAAAGAGGCTGCTTTTCAAGCGATTGAAATAACCCAAAACAAAACCGCAGTCATTTTTCGTGATGGTTCTTTATATTTCAAAGGCTTCATTGGTCAAGGTAGCTTTCAAATATATTCAATTATTGGAAATATGATTTCGGAAAAGGATGTGCAAAATTTCTCGCAATTTAAAATTAATACTTCCCTTGAAATGGGTAATATGTATATTATCCGTGTTATCATTAAGGGTAAATCAAAAACCTTTAAGATAATAGCTTCATAAATTTAGGGACTATAGTTTGGAGACTCCTTTGTTACGCTTATATTGTGTGGATGACTTTCACGCACTCCTGCGGAAGTAATGGTTACAAATTGACCAGTTTCTTTCAATGTTTCAATATCCTTAGAACCACAATAACCCATTCCAGCTCTTAAACCTCCGATAAACTGGTGAATACTTTCGTCTAGGTCACCTTTATAGGGTACTCTACCTACAATTCCTTCAGGAACAAGTTTTTTTAAGTCATCTTCAACATCTTGAAAGTAACGATCCTTACTCCCCATTTTCATAGCTTCAACAGAGCCCATTCCTCTATAAGTTTTGTATTTTCTGCCCTCAAATATAACCGTTTCTCCTGGTGATTCTTTCGTTCCAGCTAATAAAGAACCTAACATAACTGAATCAGCTCCAGCAGCAATAGCTTTGGGAATATCACCGGTATATCTAATTCCGCCATCTGCAATTATTGGAATCCCTGTTCCTTTAAGTGCTTTTTTTACTTCAATGATGGCAGAAAGTTGAGGATACCCAACTCCAGCTATAACACGAGTTGTACAAATTGATCCTGGACCAATACCTACCTTGACAGCATCTGCCCCAATATCTGCTAGATATTTAGCTGCTTTACCTGTAGCTATATTACCAACTATAACATCAAGTAAATTGAATTTTTCTTTTACTTTTTTAACAACATCAGCAACTCCTCTTGTGTGTCCATGAGCAGTGTCAATAACAATTGCATCTACTCCAGCATTATGTAGTGCTTCAACACGATCCAAAACATCTGGTGTAACACCTACTGCAGCAGCTACTCGTAGTCGACCAAATTTATCTTTATTAGAATTAGGTTTTGTCGTGTGTTTTGTAATATCACGAAATGTAATTAAACCAACCAGTGTATTATCACTGGCCACTACAGGAAGTTTTTCAATTTTATATTCTTGTAATATTAATTCTGCATCTTTTAAAGAAGTTCCTTCTTTTGCGGTTATTAAATTTTGTGATGTCATCACTTCTTTAATAGGTCGGATACTGTTTTTTTCAAAGCGTAAGTCACGATTTGTAACAATTCCTAATAATTTGTTATTGTCATCAACAACAGGAATACCTCCAATTTTATAACGTTGCATATTCATATTAGCATCCGATACAATTGCAGAAATAGGAAGTGTTACAGGATCTATAATCATTCCCGATTCTGATCGCTTTACAGCTCTAACTTTAGCTGCCTGCTCATCTATTGTCATGTTTTTGTGCAAGACTCCAATACCTCCCTCACTAGCAATTGCTATTGCCATTCTGCTTTCAGTGACAGTATCCATAGCAGCAGATATTATAGGAATATTCAAGGGAATATTTCTGCTAAATTTTGATTTGATAGATACATCTCGTGGTAATGTGTCTGAATAGCTGGGAACTAATAAAACGTCATCATAAGTAAGGCCTTGTCCTATAAATTTAGTGGAAGTCATAAGCAACTAATCTTAAATTAATTGCATACAAATATAGGGATTAAATATCCTAAGCCATTAATCTATCTTAATTTAATTAAAAAGAGAAAATATATTATTAGTTTAAAATTTTCTGAGAAAAATTATAAGAACTCTCAAACGAAAGTAAATCTAAATTTTTTGGAAGTAATTTGCGTGAAGTAAAAAAAGAAATTAATTTTTCTGAAGGCATATTTCCAACCAAATTATCTTGTGCCATTGGACATCCTCCCATTCCTTTTATAGTTCCATCAAATCGCAAACATCCTGCAGAAAATGCTGCATTTACTTTTTCATACCAAAAATCAGGATGGGTATGAAAATGTGCTCCAAAAGTAATAGCTGGATAAGATGGTACAATGGTTGAATATAATTTAATTACATCAGCGGGAATGGCCGTTCCTATGGTGTCTGATATAGAAATAATTGAAATCCCCATTACCGCCATTTTAGAGACCCATTCTGCTATAATATCAGCATTCCAGGGATCTCCATATGGATTCCCAAAGCCCATGGATAAATAAACAACCATTTCTTTATTATAATTTGAAGCAATATCAGTTATTCGTTTTAAGACGGAGAGAGACTCTGAAATCGTTTTTCTTGTATTCCGGATTTGAAAATTTTCAGAAATAGAAAAAGGATAACCCAAATATGATATTTTTTCATACTTAATTGCCTCTAACGCACCACGTTCATTAGCAACAATTGTCAATAATTTTGTATGGGTCTTTGAGACATCCAAACCTTCAATAACTTCTGCAGTATCTGCCATTTGGGGTATTGCCTTTGAAGAAACAAAGCTACCGCAATCTAACGTGTGAAATCCAACTTTAAGTAGACTTTGATAATACGCGATTTTGTCAGATGTGTTAACCCATTTTGAAAACCCTTGGAGAGCGTCTCTAGGGCATTCAACTAATGTAATGGATTGATGAGCAGTCATATTGAATTACTAAGGATAGAGTAAGATTAACGCAATGATAAATAAAATAAGTGATTGGATTTTGTCCCATTTCGAAAAACGATGGCTTAATTTAAATTTCTCGCCTAATCGGGCAGCCAAAATAGAACAGCTAGCAAAAATAAATAATGCTTGAACAAAAAATATACTGCCTAATATAAAAAACTGTAGTGAATACGACAATTCATGATGGAATAAAAATCCCGGAAAAAAACTTAAAAAAAATAAACTCACTTTTGGATTACTTAAATTCATGATAAATCCTGTTAAGAATAGATTTTGATTCTTAGAAGGTTTAGGTGAATTATTTTGGTTTTTGATAGAATTTACCCATGTTTGAATTGCTAAATAAATCAAATAGGTAGCTCCTGAAATTTCAATAATTCGAATAACATTAGGCTCATGTTTCAATAAAGTTCCAAGACCCAATACCACTACCAGGGTATGGATGATAATTCCTGAGGTCAATCCTAAACTTAATTTCATTCCCTTTTTCCATCCTTTTTGCACACTAGTACTGATCACAAAAAGAATATCAGGTCCAGGAAATAATGTTAACGAAATAGACGTAAAAAAAAACAATAAAAGGGTATTTAACTCCAATAGAAAAAACTTATAAATTAATATATTTGTCATCGAATATAATATTTTTGAAAATGATGATAGTTGATATTAAGCCTAAACTACTTCCCTTGAGGAAAAAACTACAAGAACATAAAATTTATAAATCAATAAAAAGCATTGAAGATATTCGCTTCTTTATGGAGCAACATGTTTTTGCAGTGTGGGATTTTATGTCACTTTTAAAACAATTGCAAAATCAATTAAGCTGTACTAAAGTACCTTGGCTTCCTTCAGGAAATCCTGAAGACGCACGTCTTATAAATGAAATTGTTTGGGGAGAAGAATCTGATCTCAATCGCAAGGGAATGGCTATGAGTCATTTTGAGATGTATTTAGAGTCAATGCAATCATTAGGTGCAAGTACAGAAACTATTAATGAGCTTCAACATCGATTAGAAAAAGGTCAAACTATAGATCAAGCTCTAGAGGAGATTAATTTACCCCAACATATTTTATCTTTTTTAAGATTCACATTTGAAGTTATAAGCACTAAAAAAAATCACATTATAGCAGCTGTTTTTACCTTTGGAAGGGAAGATTTAATTCCAGATATGTTTGTTGAAATAATTAAAAATCTGATGATTCCTGAAGAAGTTGATTTAAGTGATTTAATATATTATTTTGAAAGACATATTGAAGTAGATGCAGATGAACACGGCCCCATGGCCTTAAAAATGGTATCAAACCTTTGTGAGAATGATGTAGATAAGATTTCTGAAGCCCTTGCCTACTCTAAAGAGGCGTTAGAATTGAGAATTGGTTTATGGGACGGAATTTTAAAAGATTTAGAAAAACCCATACTTGCTTAATATCTCAAAAACATTTTGATACATTGCGGTGTGAAACAAAATGTTATGAGATATTTCCTATTTTTTTTATTTTTTATTAGTCAATTTGTTTTTTGTCAATATGCAAAAGACGTTACTGAATATGCTGAAACGATAACATCAAAAGAGCTTAAAAAACTTTTATATGTTTACGCATCCGATTATTTTGAAGGGCGTGAAACAGGTAAACCTGGTCAACGAAAAGCAGTAGATTTTATTCGTCAATTTTATATTAAGCGCAATATTACTCCCGCAAAAGGAACTGAATATTACTTCCAACCCATGACACTAAATATCAAAGGGGAGGATGTGAAAACTGAAAATGTTGTAGCTATTATTGAAGGAAGTGAATATCCAGATGAATATATTATACTTTCTTCACATCTAGATCACATTGGTATAGAAAATGGAATCATTAATAACGGTGCAGATGATGACGGTTCCGGAACTGTGGCCATGCTTGAAATAGCAGAAGCATTTCAAAAAGCTGTAACAGAAGGTTTAGGTCCTAAGAGGTCTATTATCTTTTTACATGTTACAGGTGAAGAAAAAGGATTATTAGGCTCAGAATACTATTCAAAAAATCCTTTATATCCGTTAGCACAAACAATGACCGATTTAAATATCGACATGATTGGGCGATTAGATCCAAAAAGAATAGATAAAGACCCTAATTATATTTATTTGATTGGCTCAGACAGAATTAGCCAAGAACTTCATGAAATATCGGAAAAAATTAATGAAACATATACGCAAATTAAATTAGATTACACTTTTAATGATGAAAATGATCCCAATCGTTTTTATGAAAGAAGTGATCATTATAACTTTGCTAAAAAAAATATTCCAGTTATTTTTTATTTTAATGGTACCCACAAAGATTATCATCAGCCAACTGACACACCCGATAAAATAAATTATGAAATGCTTGAAAAAAGAACTCATCTTATTTTTTATACTGCTTGGGAACTAGCCAATAGAGAAGAACGAATTAAACTGAAATTAAACTGAAATTAAACTTTATTATTAAAATAATCTCAAGACATACAACCTTATTATTTTTATTATTTTTCTCGATATCATTAAGTGCACAATCTGATGAAGAAGAACAAAATCTTAATGTTTCGGATTCATTAAAAGTTAAAAGAATTTCAATTGGTATTAAATTAGGAATACCTAATATCGCTGGTGGATCTGGTGAACTTATTCTACCAATATTAAACAATCATTTTGCACCCTATATAGATTACTCTAGTTCTAATTTACCTACTGGAGATATAGAAACCAAATTCTCGTTTATTGAGTATGGTATAAAATATTATTTTGGTGAAAAAGGACATGGTCTTTTTGCTAGTTTAGGACAAAGTAAATTAGATGCTAATTTTACATTTAAGGAACTCTTTTTTAGTGATAACACTATGAGCACTTTGGGATCAGCTAAAGTCCCCCTAGAATTAAACACTACCAATCTAAAATTAGGTGTAAAAACAGGAGATGCTTTTTTCTTCCGCTTTGAGATAGGATATGGAATTGGAGATATTCCAAGTGAATTGAAATTCAATGCAAATGCTAATGGAATAAATAAATCCTTTACAGAAGAAAGACCTGCAATCCCTGGTCTAAGTTCTGGGGGAATACTTTTAGCAAATTTTGGTTTTGGTTTTGCTTTTTAAATTTGATTAGAAAATTAAATTAATGTTAAATCAATTACGGAAATCATTCGACTAATTTTTAAAACTATATTTGCTCGAAATATTTTTTATGCAAACCATTAAATTGAATTATTATATCCAACTACATAGTTTTTTTGTTTTTATTTTTTTATTATTTGGGTCGTTTTTAATAGGTCAAGAAAGAGTAACATTAAGCGGATATATTACTGACAATCAAAGTAATGAAACTCTTTTTGGCGTTAATGTTATTTTTCCAGAACTACAATTTGGTACTACAACTAATGAATATGGTTTTTATTCCATTTCATTACCCAAAGGCATTCATGAAATTAGAATATCCTATTTAGGTTTTACTGGAAGTCAACAAGAAATAAACATTGAACAACAACTTACTCAAAACTTCAAGTTAGCGCCTGCATTCGAATTACTTGATGAAGTAATTGTTGAGGATGATGTTGAAAAACTAAACATTAGAAGTCCTCAAATGAGCGTAAATAAGCTTGCAATAAACACCATAAAAAGTATTCCTGCCGCATTAGGAGAGGTTGACATCATCAAATCTATCACCCTACTACCTGGAGTAACTAGTGGTGGTGAAGGAGCTTCTGGATTTAATGTTAGAGGAGGAGCTGCTGATCAAAATTTGATTTTATTAGATGAAGCCATAATCTTTAATTCATCTCACCTTTTTGGTTTTTTCTCTGTCTTTAATCCAGATGCAATTAAAGACATTAGACTTTACAAAGGAGGAATTCCTGCCAACTATGGTGGTCGTGTTTCCTCTGTACTAAACATTTATCAAAAAGATGGAAACAGTAATAAAATTCGAGCTCAAGGAGGTATCGGGTTAATATCAAGCAGGCTTTTAGTAGAAGGTCCAATAAAGAAAGACAAAGGTTCCTTTTTAATTGCAGGAAGAAGCAGCTATGCGCACCTCTTTTTACCCCTAGTTGAGAGTATCGATAATAATATTGCCTATTTCTATGACTTAAATACCAAATTGAGCTACAAAATTAATGAAAACAATAATATATATCTCTCTGGTTATTTTGGACGAGATGTCTTTGATATTTCAAATCTTTTTGATGTTCGCTTTGGTAATTCAGTTGCTAATTTTAGATGGAACCATCTATTTACGAAAAAGTTATTTTCAAACCTTTCATTAATTTATTCTAATTATGATTACACCTTAGACTTTGGACTTGCCAATTTTGACTGGAACTTAGGTATCAATAATTTTAACTTAAAATATGACTTCAAGTATTATCTAAGTGATAAATTAACCTTGGAATATGGTATAAATAGTATTTATTATAAATTTGATCCAGGCTTAATTAGTCCTACCAGTAAGACTAGTGGTATAATAAAAAATAAATTAACGGATAAGTTTGCTTTTGAAAATGCTTTATATGGAAGTGTTAAATTTCAATTAAATCCAAAAATAAATGTTCAAGTAGGAACACGCTTTAGTAGTTTTTTAAGGTTGGGGCAAGAACTAAATTTATATCAAAACGATACGCCTTTACTTTATAATAGTGGTTTAAAAATATATGAAACTGCAAATCCAATAGGAATTACTAACTATAACAAAAGAGAAGTCATTAAGCCCTTTTATAATATTGAACCAAGAGTTGCGGTTTCCTTTCAGCTGAGTCAAGACCAATCTATTAAAACAAGTTATAATCGAATGGCACAATACCTGCATTTGATTTCAAACACTAACTCCCCTACTCCAATTGATGTATGGGCTCCTAGTGGAACATTTATTAAACCACAGCTTTTAAATCAAATTGCTTTAGGATATTTTAAAACCTTTAAGAACAACCGCTATAATTTGGAAATCGAAGGTTTTTACAAAGACATTCAAAACCGTTTAGATTATATTGATGGAGCTCAATTAATTGCCAATAACGCAATTGAACAAGTGCTTTTAAATGGAGAAGCTAGAGCAAAAGGGATTGAGCTATTATTCAAGAAAAATGATGGAAAATTAACAGGATGGATTGCTTATACTCTTTCTGAATCTGAACAAAGAACCCAAGGAAGAACACCTAAAGAGGCAGGAATTAACAATGGTGACTGGTATTACACGCCCTATGACAAAACGCATGATTTGTCAATAACTACAAATTATCAAGTCAACAAAAAATGGGATATAAATGCTAATTTCATTTACCAAACAGGTCAGCCTGTTACCTACCCAAATGCACAATATCAGTTTTCTGATTTTTCAGTTGCTAATTATGCCCCAAGAAACAGTAGTAGGCTAGATGCATACCATCGTTTTGATCTTTCAGCAGTATTCACTCCTCAAAAAGAAAATAGAGCTTACAATGGACAATGGGTTTTTGGAATATACAATCTGTATAACCGCCAAAATTCAGCTTCCGTAAGGTTTCAGAAAAATAATGATACAGGCCTTAATGAAGCTATAAGGTTATCCATTTTTGGAATCATACCTTCTGTAACCTATAATTTTAAATTTTGATTTATGAGAAATAATTTTTATTTATTAGTTTGTGTTTTTCTGTTATTAAAATGTGAAGATTCCATTGAAGTAAACGTATTTGACTCAGAACCACTCCTGGTTGTTGAGGCTCAAATAAACTGGATTAAAGAAACTCAAAAAACAGAACAAGAAGTTATTTTATCACTAAGTTCTTCTTATTTTTCAGACACTTACTTACCTGCTATAGGTGCTGAAGTTAATATATTAGATTCAGACGAAAATACGTATACTTTTTCTGAGGATTTAGAAGACCCAGGTCATTATTTCCCTTTAGATACTATTCCTTATCTTCTTAACCAGGAACTTAAGCTAAACATAACCTATAAAGGCCAAAAATTTACTGGTACTGAATCACTGATTTCTGTTTCAACTATTGATAGTATCTCTCAAAAACCAATATTCTTTTTTGGGGAAGAAAGAATACAACTCGATGCTTTTTGTATAGACCCAAAAAATGAAAAAAATTATACATTCTTTGAATTTACAGGAGAATCAATAGAAATTACTGAATTCAATGTTTTTAGAGATGATTTTGTTGACGGTTTTATTTATAATGGTTTCTTATTCGGAAGTGATTTTGAAATAGGTAATAAAATACGTTTTCGCCAGTATGGATTATCAAAAAGAGGTTTTAATTACTGGAACTTATTAATTAATCAAAACACTCAAGGGAGTCCTTTTGCCACAGTGCCTGTTAATCTTAATGGAAATGTAATAAACCTTACGAATCCAAACGCGAATCCTTTAGGGTATTTTAGAGCTTCTGAAGTTTCTGAAGTAATATATATAGTGAAATAATTTAGTTAAAGAGAAATCTTTAGATATTTTTCAATGTTGATTCTTTGAAATTTTCATAAGTTTTTACATCATCCACAATAGTTTGACTGGGAGTTTTATCAAAATTTTCTTTAAACCAATCAAAAGCTATATTATTATATTCTATATCAAGATGTTTTTTAGACCAAATAGAAATATTATAAATAAGCGGATATAAGTCAATTCCTGCCGCTGTTAAAAAATATTTTTTAACTTTTTTATCTTTATGATCTCTGTGAAACTCAATTAAATTAAAATTTAATAATTTTTTTAGACGGTTAGTTAAAATATTTGATGAGATTTTTTCTGGAGAATTCATGAATTCAGAAAATGTAGTGCGTTGAAGGAACAAATCTCGAATTATCAAAAGAGACCATGTATCTCCAATGATCTCAAGCGAAGAACTTATGGGACATCCTGATCTGTTTTGTGTTATTTTAATCATATTTATCAATTAAAATTTAAGTGAATTAAAAAATCATCATCCAAATGATTATTGGTATTATTGTTTTAATGTCGCCATGCACTCTATCTCAATCTTTGCCTTCAAGGCTAATCCACTACCTGCAAAAGCACTTCTAGAGGGTAACTTTTCTTTTTTGAAGAAAGTTTTATATGCTTTAGACATTTCTGGCCAGTCCATAATATCAGCTAGCATACAGGTACATTTAAAAACGTTATCAATAGAGCTTCCCATGCGTTCAAGTTTATTCGAGATATTAGATAGTGCTTGAATTGTCTCAGGCACAATACCACCATCTATAACTTTATTATTAGGCAATGTTCCTATTTCTCCTGATAAATAAATTATTCCATTTACAATAGTAGCTTCAGAAAATGGAGCATCATTTTCAAGGTGTAATTCACTATTTACAAAAATTATATCTTGACAAAAAATAGCTGTAATAGAGAATATTAATGAGAATATTAAATATAAATTTTTCATGTTATGTTGTAAAATACTTATTAAAAATAATCTAATTAATTTTAATTTTTATATTGGTAAATGTGCTGCATTGTAATAATATATTTCACGAACAATTAAACCATCTGCATTTACAACAATTTGCGAATGTTGTGAATGTTTTTTAATCTTTCCGGATTTTTTGTTTTTAACAGTAAAATCCCACCACGAGATAATCGTTTTTGTGTTTGCACCTGCATAATCCAAAAGATCAGGATATCCACTTTCAGTAATATTAATAATCTCATATTCTTTTAAAAATTCATTTAAGTTAGCAATTTCTTTATCTGGGGAAATAAAACTATCGAACTCAGAGTTCATTACATCGGATATTCTAGCGTTATCTGCATATAGAGCACGAATAGCGTCTAGATCTCCCGTAAGAATATGTGCGTATAATAATCGGGCTTTAGCTATATGTGGATGGTCTATATAAATTTCACCATTCTTTTTGGTTCCATTAGCATTCATTGCTTTCTCCCATTTCAATTGGCTATCAGATATCCCTACATTCATAATTTTCTTTCCATCCTTAGTTACTCTAAAAATAGAATTTCTAGGAATTTGTAGAATTAACCCCGTGTTTTTAACAACTCCTGAAAGGAATTTATAGGTATAAACATCTACTCTGTTTGCACCTTTAAATTCAATCGCATCAGAATAAGCTTGGCCTCTATTTTTGATTGCTAAATTGAGTACGTTTTTACTTAAAGTTTTTGACATACTCACCATATTATCGATGGTCCGTGGTTTTGGTTCCATTGAATTCATTGTCCAAAATTTAAAGTCGTCGGTAACCATTGAACGTAATTTAGCTTCATCTCCTGCAACAAAAGCTGCGTTAAATTGATCAACAAGGTCAATGGCTGGATGTTTTTTAAAAATTTAACCTCCACTCTTTTTTTCTTGAGCTTGCGAGATAAATGCAACAAATAAGATTAGTGTTAAAAAATTCTTTTTCATTTTAAATTAATATCAAGCAATATAAAACATAAAAAGATCTACTAACCTT
>Ga0209711_10002696_pt1 | contig 15581 bp, 17 predicted proteins | sample ArcticOcean_MG_C_7_FD_187441 | JGI IMG/M metagenome (GOLD analysis project Ga0209711, IMG submission 187441) | Marine microbial communities from western Arctic Ocean - ArcticOcean_MG_CB11_88 (SPAdes) (version 2) | ecosystem: Environmental > Aquatic > Marine > Oceanic | place: Arctic Ocean... | reverse complement strand
ACCTAAATCAAAATATTCTATGCCTAAATCTAAATATGGAAGTATAAGTTTACTTTTTATAAACTCCCATATTATTCTTGTCATTTCATCGCCATCAAGTTCTGCAATTGGGTTTTTAACCTTAATCTTAGCCATATTTGAATAATATATATTAGTAATTGTAATTTAGTGCTTTATATACATATTAATAAAAAATTATCAAATAGAAGATTATGTTAGAAAAGGTTTTTCCAAAAATTCATTCAGAAGGTTATAAATTTTTAGCTATAGCAATTTTTATAACTATTTTTTTATATTTTTTAAGTACTTTTCTTGGACTAGTAGGACTCGTTTTGTCTATATGGGTTTATTATTTTTTTAGAGACCCAGAACGAATTTCAATAAATGATGACAGTTATTTAACAAGCCCAGCAGATGGGGAAGTTTTAATGGTCCATGAAGTAGATGGTCCAAAAGAATTAGGATTAGAAGGTAAGAAATTCACAAAGATTAGTATTTTTATGAATGTTTTTGATTGTCATGTTAATAGAACCCCTTGTGAAGGTAAAATTTCAGAAATACTTTATAAACCAGGAAAATTTTTAAATGCATCACTAGATAAAGCAAGCGAAGATAATGAAAGAAATTATTACAAAATAACAAACAATCAAAGCGAAGATGTAATTGTTGTTCAGATTGCAGGTTTAATTGCTAGAAGAATTGTATGTGAATCTACTAAAGACCAACATCTCCAGCAAGGTGAAAGAATTGGGATGATTAGATTTGGAAGCAGAGCTGATGTTTACTTTGAAAATTATGAAACATTAGTAAAAGTCGGACAAAAAACAATTGCTGGGGAAACACTATTAGCAAAAAAATAATTTATGGAACAGCCTAAAAATAATTTTAAAATAGTATCTGATAAAAAAGCAAGATTGATTCTTCCTAATGCGATCACATTGATTGGGGTTTGTATCGGTTTAACTTCAATCAAATTTGCTTTAGATGGAAAATTTTCACTTGCTGTCGTTGCAATATTATTTGCAGGCTTGATGGATGCATTAGATGGTAGAATAGCAAGATTAATTAAAGGAACATCTAAGATGGGTAAAGAACTTGACTCGTTGGGAGATGTAATTAGCTTTGGTGTGGCACCTGCATTCATAATGTACTTTTGGAATTTACAATATTTAGATAAATTGGGTTGGTTTGTTTGTTTAATGTACGTAGTGTGTGTGGCCTTAAGACTTGCAAGATTTAATGTTAATTCTGAAGAAGAAACATCCTGGAAAGATAATTTTTTTGAAGGAGTACCAGCACCAGCAGGAGGGATTGTAGTTTTAATGCCTTTAGTATTAAGTTTTAGCGGATTAGGAGAGTTTTTTTTTAAAATTAATTATGATCTATTGGTACCAGCATTTTTTATTATAGTTTCAATATTATTGATAAGTACAATTCCAACGTATTCATTTAAAAGAATAGTTATACCAAGAGCCATGACAAAATTTTTATTATTTGGGATAGTTTTATTTTTCGGAGCATTATTAGTCTATACATTTAAAATATTAGTAGTTACTACATTTTTATACTTATGCTTAATTCCAGTAAGCTATTTTCACTACAAAAAAATTAAAAAAGAAAAAAATATTATTATCGACATAAATGAGAGTGATGATTTAGAAGATATCTTGTAAATGAAAAAAAATGTAATTGTTTCATTAGCTGATGCAAATTATTTTGAATTATTAAATGAATTAGTTGATTCTATTAAAACTTTTGAAAAAAGCAAAGACACAGCAATCTGCATTTTGGACGCTGGATTAACAAGCAAACAAAAAATAATATTATCAAAAAAAGTTGATGAGATTAAGTCTGCTGAATGGGACATAGAAGTTCCAGCGTTTAAGACTAAAGGAAAAGAATGGTTAAAAAGCCAAGTATCAAGAGCTTTTTTACCAAAATATTTTCCAAATTATGAAAAATATTTATGGATAGATTGTGATGCTTGGGTCAATGATTGGGCCTCTGTTGAATTATATTTTAAAGCTTGTGAAAATGGTAAATTAGGAATTACCCAAACACTAGGCCCTGGTTATAAAATAATGTCCAAAGTTAAATGGTTATTTGGAAAAGTAGCCATAATTAAATCACAGAACTTTAAGCATGCAGTTAAGTCTAGAATAGGTTTGTCTAAAGCAAGAAAATTAGCTTTTGCGCCACACATAAACATAGGTGTTTTTTCATTAGAGAAGGATTCACCAGGTTGGACCTCATGGCAAAAAAATCTTGACCAAACATTAAAGTCTGGAAATATTTTTGGTTCAGAGGGCTTGGCTATAAATATGTCTGTGTATATAGATGATTTAGAAACTGAATTTCTACCATTAAATTGTAATTGGATTGCTAGTAATTTATTACCTAAATTTAACGAAATAGAAAATACATTTGTTGAACCCTACTTGCCAAATTATAAAATAGGAATTATTCATTTAGCAGCAGGAATTTGGGATGGTGATAAGGACATGAGGTTAGACAAAAGTGTTAGAATTAATATTCAATCTATCCAAAAAAACTTATTATCTAAAAGTTTAAGATTCGGTTTGTAATTGAAAAAAAATAGAATTTCCAAAAATTGGATTAATAAACAAAAAAGAGACATTTATGTGCGACAATCGCAAGTGGATGGTTACAGAGCAAGGTCAGCTTATAAATTAATTGAAATAGATGAAAAATTTAAGATATTAAAAAATGGAATATCAGTAATTGATTTGGGGGCATCACCTGGCAGCTGGTCTCAATATATTGCAAGGACAGTAAAGAGTGGAAGGATAGTTTCGATTGATCTAAAGGGTATGGAGGAAATTGAGAATACCATTCAAATCAAAGGCGATTTTACAGAGGTAGATTCGCATGTCAAAATTAAAGGATTTTTTAAATCGAAGGTTGATGTTATTGTGTCAGACATGGCCGTTAATACAACAGGGATAAAAGACATAGATGCGATTTATACTGGTGAACTAGCAATGGAAGCAATGAATTTTTCTAAGGAAATGCTCGTTAAAGAGGGACGCTTTGTCTCTAAAATTTTTTTAGGTTCATCATTTAATGAAATAGTTGCCTTGGGGAAAAAAATATTTAAAGAAGTGAAGGTATTTAAGCCCAAAGCTAGCAGGAAAGAATCTAAGGAAAGCTTTATTATTTGTAAAATATTAAGATAGAGACTTTAATTTTGAAAGGAATCATATATAAATTATTATGGATCCCATAAAAGAAGCACTCACCTTTGATGACGTATCAATGGTGCCAAAGTACTCAAAAGTTTTACCATCAGAAGTGAACACAAGCATAAAGTTATCAAACAACCTAACACTTAGGATACCCTTGTTATCTTCAGCTATGGATACTGTTACTGAAAGTAAAATGGCTATAGCTATAGCTAAAGCAGGTGGAATAGGAGTTATTCACAGAAACCTAGATATTAAAAAACAAATTCAAGAAATTAGAAAAGTAAAAAAACAGAAATTGTTAGTTGGTGCAGCTGTAGGTGCGGGTCCATTAGAACTTAAAAGAGCACAAGCAATTCTTAAAGAAAATATAGATTTAATTGTAGTGGATACAGCGCACGGTCATAGTAAAAAAGTGGCAGAAATAATTAAAGCAATAAAAAAAATGAAAACAAAAAAAACTTCCTTATGTGCTGGAAATATTGCTACAGCAGAGGCTGCTAGATTTTTAATAAAACTTGGTGTTGATATAGTTAAGGTTGGAATAGGTCCGGGATCAATTTGTACAACTAGATTAGTAGCTGGCATAGGTGTACCTCAATTAAGTGCAATTATAGAAGTAAAAAAAGGTGTTAAGAATAATAAAATAAAAATAATTTCAGATGGAGGAATTAAGTATTCAGGTGATATTGCTAAGGCACTATCTGCTGGTGCTGATGCGGTAATGATAGGGTCTTTATTTGCTGGAAGTTTAGAAACACCTGGAAAGTTAATAAAGAAAAATGGAAAACTATACAAAAGTTTTAGAGGAATGGGTTCAGTAGGTGCTATGAATAAAGGATCTGCTGATAGATACTTCCAAACAAAACAAATAGATGTCTCCAAATATGTTCCAGAGGGTGTTGAAGGTTTTGTAAAATATAAAGGAGATGTTAAAAGTATAATTTATAAATTAATTGGTGGTCTTAAATCTTCCATGGGTTATCTTGGAGCAAAAAAAGTAACTCTTTTAAAAAACAAGCCTAATTTTATAAAAATAACCAAAGCAGGTTTTTATGAAAGTATGGTTCATAATGTTGACGAAGTTAAAAATGAAAGTAAATACTAATGATTAAAAAATATAATATAATAATAATTCTACTTTTTTCAATTAGCTTTATAGTTAATGCACTAAGTGAAAATAATTTTTTCTCAGAAGCAAAAAAAAATTTTGATGAAAAAAATTATGATGCCTCTAAGTTTTTATTCCAAAGAAATATAGTCTTTAATCCTAAAGATGAAAACTCATATTTATATTTAGCAAAAATCTTTAATTTAGAAGATAATGAGAGAGAAAAAGAAAAAAATATTGATACAGTGCTTTTATTGAACCCAAAAAATGAAGAGGCAATATTCATTTTAATGGAAATAGAACTTAAAAAATCTAACTATTCGAAAGTTCGTGAATTAGCAGAAAATTTTACAAAAGTGTGTATAAAATTGTGTGATAATAAGAATTCAATCTTAGAATCATTAAAAAATTTAGAACCAAAAAATGAGTCCTAATAGCAAGTTAAGTAAAATATTAATAATTGATTTTGGATCACAATTTACACAGTTAATTGCTAGAAGAATAAGGGAATTAGGAGTATTTTCCGAAATAGTCAGTCATAAAAAGATTAACAGTAAAAAAATCTTACAAGAAAATGTTAGTGGAATAATCCTTTCTGGAGGCCCTTTAAACGTTTACCAAAATAATAAATTTAACTTTGACAGAAAAATTTTAAAGCTAGGTTTACCAGTTTTAGGTATATGTTTTGGTCATCAAATTTTATCTAAAGAATTAGGTGGGCGTGTAAAAAAGTCTGACCATAGAGAGTTTGGATTAGCAACTATAAATAAGGTTACCAATAGCATTCTAACCAAAAATTTTTTTAATAAAAAAAACACAAGCAATGTTTGGATGAGCCATGCTGATCAGGTTTCAAAAATGCCAATAGGTTTTAAAGTAGTTGCATCTACAAAAAATTCAAAATTAACAATTATAGAAAATTCAAAAAGTAAATTTTATGGAGTTCAATTTCATCCAGAGGTAACTCACACACCTAAAGGAAAAATTTTATTAAAAAATTTTGTGTTTTTAATATGTAAAATAAAAAAAAATTGGTCTTCTAAAGATCAGAAGTTAAAATTAATAAATGAAATTAAACAACAAGTTGGAGACAATAAAGTGATTTGTGGCTTATCTGGAGGAGTTGATAGTAGCGTAGTTGCGCAACTATTAAGTAAGGCTATAGGAAAAAATTTAACGTGCATATTTGTTAATAATGGCCTTTTAAGAAAAGATGAAGAAACACAAGTAGTAAACACATTTAAGAAGAAATTAAGAATGAATTTATTATATGTGAATGCTGAAAAAGAATTCATCAAAAAACTAACAAATGTTACTGATCCTGAAAAAAAAAGAAAAATTATTGGAAATTTATTTATTAAGATATTTGAAAGATATGCAAAAAAGATAAAAAATGTAAAATTTCTTGCACAAGGAACTTTATATCCAGATCTAATTGAAAGTAAATCAGTAACAGGAAGTCAAACTTCAAAAATAAAATCACACCATAATGTTGGTGGTCTTCCTAAACGCATGAAGCTCAAACTAGTCGAACCACTTAAGTTTTTATTTAAGGATGAAGTTAGAAAATTAGGTTTAGAACTCGATTTATCAAATGATATAATATCTAGACATCCATTTCCTGGTCCTGGTCTAGCAATAAGAATGCCTGGTGTAATAACTAACGAAAAAATAAAAATTTTGAAAGAAGCAGATTATTATTTTATTAAAGCTTTAAGAGAGAATGGTTTATATCACAAGATTTGGCAAGCCTACGCAGCATTACTTCCTGTAAAAACAGTTGGAGTAATGGGAGATAATAGAACTTATGAGTATATTTGTCTTTTGAGAGCAATTACTTCTGAGGATGGTATGACAGCAGATTTTTTTGATTTTCCTAAAAATTTTATGCAATCAATCTCTAATCAAATTATTAATAATATTAAAGGTATAAATAGAGTAGTTTATGATATTACTTCTAAGCCACCAAGCACCATTGAATTAGAGTAGAAAATTAAATGAATAAAGATACTTTAAAAATAATATCAAAAAAAGGGAAATCAAAAATTGTCTGTCTCACAGCTTATTCTAAGAATATTGCGTCTATAATAGATAAACATTGTGATATTGTTTTAGTAGGAGATTCTCTTGGATTTGTACTTTATAATTTTTCAACAACAAAAAAAGTATCTTTGAACATGATGATTGAGCACTCCAAAAGTGTAAGAATGGGAGTAAAAAAAAGCTTAATGGTAGTTGATATGCCACATAATACTTATCGTAATCCAAAAGAGGCACTCAAGAATGCAAAAAAGATTATCTCAATAACAAAGTGTGATGCAGTAAAGCTTGAGGGTGGAAAAAAAATTTACCAAATAGTTAAAACTTTAATTAAGAATAAAATTCAAGTGATGGGACATCTAGGTTTATTACCACAATCTGCAAAAAACTTTAAATTTAAAGGCAAGAAATTAATTGAAAGAAAAAATATTTTAAAAGATTCTAAACTTTTAGAACAGGCTGGTGTTTTTTCAATTGTTTTAGAATGTATAGAAAGCTCTTTAGCAAAAGAAATCACAAAAATAATAGACATACCAACTATTGGAATAGGTGCATCATCACACTGTGATGGGCAGGTTTTGGTTACAGATGATCTTATAGGATTAAATAAAATTAATGCAAGATTTGTTAAAAGATATTTAAATCTTACAAAGCAAATAAATGACAGTGTAGTAAAATTTAAACAGGATGTGGCTAAAGGTAAATTTCCTAGTAAAAAACATTCTTATTAAATTAGAAGTATTGTTTAAAAGTTTCATTTATAGATAAAACTCCAAAATCATTCAATCCACCAATTATTAATTGAAGAGCCACTATTAAAATAAATCCTAAGCCAACATAGGCTATCCACAAATGTTTTTGAATATAATTTGCTAAATAAGTAGCTAAAGCACCGGTTAATATAACTGATAAAATAAGTCCAAATATCATATAACCAAAGTAGCCTTTAGCAGCCCCAACTACACCAATTACATTATCAAAACTTATAGTAATATCTGCAAATAAAACCTTATAAACACTCTGCACATAAGAAGGTTCTTTTGATTTTTTTGTTGGTGTTTTAATTTTATTTTTCATTTCAACTAAATCTTTACGTAAGTCATTGACGATCCAAATTAAAAGAAAGCCACCCAATATTTTTATGTAGTAAAATTCAAATAGATAGGTAGCAAAAAGTGCAAAAATAATTTTAAAAACTAAAGCACCGATGACGCCCCATAAAATTATTTGTTTTCTATTTTTTGGGACAAAGTTGGCAGCAATTAAACCGATAATAATAGCATTATCTGCAGCTAAGATTATGTCTATAAAGATAATTTGGGTTAAAATTATGAATTCTTCTATCAAGATGCTTTTATAATATTGAAAATCTAAAATAATTCAATCTAAAGTATAATATTTTTTTATTGCTTTTAACTAATGTTCGTAATGAAATAGCTTTTTAACAAATTGGAGGAACAATGAAAATAATTAATAAAATCTTAGTCTTATTTTTTGCAGTTTTTTTAAATGCTAATACAGCATTTTCAGCAGAAAAATGGGATATGGCACTAGCTTATGGAGCTTCTAACTTTCATTCTGCAAATGCAGCAGAGTTTGCAAAAAATGTTTCAGACAAAAGTGGTGGAAAATTAACAATAGTAACTCATCCTGGTGGATCCTTATATAAAGGTGGGGAAATCTTTAGAGCTGTAAGAACAGGCCAAGCACAAATTGGTGAAAGATTTATGTCTGCTTTGGGTAAAGAAGACCCATTATTAGAGATAGACTCACAACCTTTCTTAGCATCATCATATGGTGACGCTATGAAACTATATAAAGCATCAAAACCTGAAATAGTAAAGGGGTTAGATGCAAAAGGGTTGGTATTCTTGTATGCTGTGCCATGGCCAGCACAAGGTCTTTACAGTAAGAAAGAAATAAATTCACAAGCTGATTTAAAAGGTTTGAAATTTAGAGCATATAACTCTTCTTTAATTAGATTAGCTGAGCTTACTGGAATGGCACCAACAAAAATTGAAGCAGCTGAGATAAGTCAGGCTTTTTCAACTGGAGCAGTTGAAAGTATGATTACTTCACCAACTACTGGAAAGAACAGTAAAATTTGGGAAAATGGAGTAAAATATTTCTATGATATAGCAGCTTGGTACCCAAAAAATATGATAATTGTTAATAAAGATGCGTGGAATAAATTAGATGCTACAACTCAAAAATTAGTAATGTCTGAAGCTACAAAAGCAGAAAAAAAAGGTTGGGCACTATCAAAAAAAGGAAACAAAGCTGATAAGAAAGCTTTAGCCGATGCTGGCATGAAAGTTGGAAAAGTAAATTCAGCTTTAAATAAACACTTTAAAGAAGTTGGGGCAACAATGTCTAAAGAATGGGCTGATAGAGCTGGTTCTAGAGGGCAAACTGTTTTAGCTACTTATAAATAATATTGTAAATTAAAAGGCCATTATTTTTAATGGCCTTTTTATTATGATTAATAATATTAATAATTTTTTAAAATCTACCTATAAAATTTCAGGCTATATAGCAGCAATATTTCTTATATTGGTGGCAGTATTTATCTTAACTGGAATTAGTTCTAGAATTTTTGGATTTTATATAAGGGGGCTTGCTGAGTACTCTGGTTATAGTATGGCAGCATCATCTTTTTTTGCATTAGCCTACACATTTTATGAAAAAGCTCATATCAGAATAACTTTATTTATAGAAAAAATTGAAAGTAAAAAAAGAAGATTTACTGAAATATGGTGTCTTTTAGTAGGAAGTTTTTTTTCTGGCTTTATGGCATATTATTTTATTAAAATGGTCATTATTTCAATAAAGTTTGAGGAAAGAAGTGAAGGAGCAGATGAAATATTTATATGGATACCCCAAGCAAGTCTAGCGATTGGTTCTTTTATATTTTTTATTTGTGTATTTCATCATTTAGTTTTTTCGATACTAAATAAAAAAATAAATTAACTATGACAGAGATATATCTAACAATATTTTTTATTTCTCTATTATTGTTTCTGCTAGGTTCTGGTGTTTGGGTTGCTTTAAGCATGATTGCTGTTTCTGCAATTGGCATGTTATTATTCACAACTAGACCCGTGGGAGACGCAATGGCAACGACTATATGGGGTACAAGTTCATCCTGGACATTAACAGCCCTACCACTTTTTGTTTGGATGGGTGAAATTTTATTTAGAACTAAATTATCAGAAAATTTATTTAAAGGTTTATCACCATGGCTTTCAAAATTACCTGGTGGATTAGTACATGTGAATGTTGTTGGGTGTGCATTATTTGCAGCAATATCAGGATCTTCTGCAGCAACAGTAGCCACCGTAGGAAAAATGTCTATTCCTGAGTTGAGAAAAAGAAAATATCCTGAAAAATTACTATTAGGAAGTTTAGCAGGATCAGGAACTTTAGGCTTACTAATTCCACCATCTATTATTTTGATTATTTATGGTGTTACTATTGAGGACTCAATAGCAAAACTATTTATGGCAGGAATTTTTCCTGGGATAATGCTTGCAGTGATGTTCATGCTATATGTAATTTTTTGGTCAATTCTAAATAAAGATTTAATGCCTAAATCTACTAAAAGTTTTTCTTTTATAGAAAAAGTTCAGGGATCAAAACAATTATTACCTGTAATATTTCTCATTACAGCTGTAATTGGTTCAATTTATACTGGCATAGCAACAGCTACTGAAGCCGCATCTTTAGGCGTTGTTGGGGCTTTAATATTATCTTTTTTTCAAGGAACATTAAATAAAAAAACATTTAATTTATCTTTATTAGGTGCAACTAAAACTTCTTGCATGATTGCTTTTATTATAGCAGGCTCAACTTTTTTATCTTTAGCAATGGGTTTTACAGGTTTACCAAGAAATTTAGCGATATGGATTGATGGTATGAACCTATCTCCATATACGTTACTATTTGTGTTAACTATATTTTATATAATTCTTGGAATGTTTTTAGATGGAATTTCAGCGGTTGTTTTAACGATGGCTATAATTGAACCAATGATTAGACAGGCTGGCTTTGATATGATTTGGTTTGGTATATATTTAGTAATAGTTGTCGAGATGGCTCAAATTACTCCACCAGTAGGATTTAACTTATTTGTACTTCAAGGAATGGCAAATAAAGATATGGGATTTATTGCAAGAAGTGCATTTCCACTTTTTTTACTAATGATACTAGCAGTTATTATTGTAATAATTTTCCCTGAGATTGCATTGTGGCTACCAAATAAAATGTCAGCAAATATTAATTAAGATTTAATATTTAGATTTTTTAGTTCCTTCTATTATTTCTTTTAGTTCGGCATACTCTTCACAGTTACAGGTTTTTAAAACTTCCAATCTTTCTTTAGCCATATCCATTCTATTAGTAGCAACGTAAAGCTCACCAAGGTATTCATTTATTCCATTATGATTGGGCTCAATTTGTAGGCCTTGTAAGTAAAATTCTTCACCTCTCTCATAATCTCCAATTTTTCTAGTAGTAAAACCTAAATAATTTAAAGTATCTGCCTGCAGTGGTTTTTGCTCATTAGATTTTAAAAGAAGCTTTTGTGCCTTTGTGTAGTTTTTTTGTGCTTTTTCAGTTTTACCTTTTTTTTCATATTTCTTGGCAGCTTTGATTAAGTTGTAAGCTTTTGTGTAGCTCGATGAGCCATCAGGAGAGTCACTAGCTGATCCAGCTGAAAATGAATTATTAGTAAGAGCAGTAATTATTAGTAAAGTATAAATAAGTTTTTTCATATTTTAATTAAATTTTTTCATTTTATTTAAAGGTTTTAGTATTAGGCCATTATTAACTAAGTTATTTTTGATAGATTTTGCAGTTGCTAATGAACTTTCATTATCACCGTGTATACAAACAGAGTCAATTTCACAAGGTATCTGTTTACCACTGAGACAATTTATTGACTGATTTTTAACCATATTTAACACATGTTTCTTTGCTAGCTCAGGATCAATGATTAAAGCATTGGGTTTTTTTCTAGAAATTAAATTTCCATCATCTTCATAATTTCTATCTGCAAATATTTCACATGCTATTTTCATGCCATTTTTTTTTGCAGCAACCTCCATTTGTGAGCCTGTTGGTACAAGATAAATAATATCTTTATTTATTTCTTTAATAGCTATTGCCAGTGTTGTTGCTAACTCTAAATCCTCACAAGCCATATTGTTAAGTGCCCCATGTGGTTTGATATGAGTCACATTTTCATTATGTCTTTGAGCAATTTTTTGGAGTATTTCATATTGTTGAAAAATTAATTTTTTAATTTCTAAGGAGCTCAAATTCATTCTTTTTCTTCCAAAATTTTCAGGATCATTAAATGAAGGGTGAGCACCCATGCTAACTCCATTTTTTTTAGAAATTTGAATAACCATTTCCATTGTTTGTTCATCTCCAGCATGGAAGCCACAGGCAATATTGGCAGAATTTACAATATTAAGTAATTCTGGATCATTCTCAATAGAATGAAACTTAGATTTTTCCCCTAAATCACAATTGATATTAATTTCCATACATTTTAGTCTAGAGTATAACGTTTCATGATTAAAAATATATCAAATCTTGGTGATACAGCTGTTTATTGTGATTTTGGTTCTGAAGTTAATGAGTCGATAAATGCCAATGTAATAGATTATTTTAATCATTTATCAAAATTAATAAAAGAGAAAAAAGTAGAAGGAATAACGAACTTAACCCCCTCTTATAACAAATTAATTATTAGTTTTGATTTAACCATAACAAATTACAAAAAAACTACAGATTTAATAAAAAGTTTAATTATTTATAGAGATATTAAAAATGATAATCAAAAAATTAAAATTCCAGTTTGTTGCGATGATGAATTTGGATTAGATCTTATAAGATTAACTAAAAAATTAAATATTAATAAAGATCAAATATTAGAATTATATTTTAACAAAGAATATTTTTGTTATATGACAGGTTTTATTGCTGGAATGCCTTTCTTAGGAGATCTAAATAAAAATATTAGGTGTGACCGGTTGGAAACACCAAGGATTAAAATGCCAAAAGGGTCCGTCGGAATAACCGAACAATTTGCAAATATCTATACATTTGAAAGTCCTGGTGGTTGGAATATTATTGGTAATACTCCAAAAAAAATTTTTGATGATAAAAATTTAAATCAACCAGCCCTAGTTAACCCAGGGGACAAGGTAAGCTTTTATCAAATAACAAAAGAAGAATATTTAAATTGGAATGAATAAAGTATATTTTGAAGTTTTAAGGGCAGGTGTTAATACTACTATGCAAGATAAGGGTAGAAATCACTTATATCATGTTGGTATTGCTGTGAGTGGTGCAATTGATCAGAGAAATTACACATTATCTAATAAATTAGTTGAAAATCAATTAAATGAGGCTGTAGTTGAATTTGCATACCAAGGACCTCTTTTAAAGTTAAAAAATGGAAAAATTAATTTTGCAATATCTGGAGATATTTTTTTTAAAATTATCAGACAAAATTTAGAAATAGAAGCTGGCGAGTGTTACAAAAGTTATACTTTAGATGAAGAGGATCAAATAGACATAATATCAACAAAGAACTCTACCTATGGATATCTCGCAGTTAATGGTGGTTTTGATTTAAAAAAAACTTGGGGTAGTTATTCTACAAATACTAAAGCAAACATTGGTCCTAATGATGGGAAAAAGTATTCTTTAAACGATAAAATTTTTATTAAAAAATTAGCCACCAAGGATTTAATTAAAAGACAAATAAATTATAATTACTCTCCTGATAATATCATTCGAATTATTAAAGGTACTAATTTTGACTATTTTTCAAAGGATGCGATAAATAAATTTTTTAAAGAAGATTTTTTAATTACAAACCTTGTTGACAGGATGGGCATAAGATTAAAGGGTCCAAAATTAGAAAATATAATAAACACTAATATTAAATCAGAAGGTCTAGTTAGAGGAGTTATTCAAGTACCAGCTGATGGAAATCCAATAATAATGTTGTCTGATCATGGCACAGTTGGAGGGTACCCAAAGATTGGTGTGGTTATTGCGGCTGACCTTGATTTAATTGGGCAATTAACGCCTGGAACTAAAATAAATTTTAAAGAAGTAAGTCTTGAAGAAGCTCAGAATATATTTAAAGCATACACAGATGAAACAAATAAATATTTAAATGAATGTAATTAAAAGTATTCCAGGACCTATATTAATATTCATGGGCGCATGTAGTTTGAGTTTTGGTGGTTTAATAGTTAAGTCATTTGAAGGATCTACCTTATGGCAAATACTTTTTTGGAGGTCACTTTTTTTCTCACTTACAGTTCTGGCTTTTTTGATAATCACTTATAAAAAAAAATTATTTAGTGCATTTTATGAGTCAGGTTTACCAGGTTTATTTGGTGGGTTTGTTTTATCAATTGGTTTTTGTGGGTATGTTTTTGCCATGTATAATACAACGGTAGCAAACACCAATTTTATCATTTCAACACAAATATTATTTTTAGCAGTTTTTGGTTATTTATTTTTAAAAGAAAAGATTTCACCAATCACATTAGCATCAATTATTTTAGCGATTACTGGTGTTTTATTAATGGTAGGTAGCTCACTGTCACCAGGGGAAATGTCTGGAAATCTTGCGGCTTTTAGTATGCCTATTACGTTTGCTGTTCTAATTATTATTATTAGAAAGTTTCCTCATGTCGATATGGTGCCAGCTCAATTTATAGCCGGCATTAGTTCTTGTGTTATCGGATTTTTATTATCAGAAAAACTTATGGTTTCATCACACGATATTATGCTTGGTTTTATAGGAGGTTTTTTCCAAGTAGGTTTTGGTTTTATATTTATAACTATAGGTGCACGAAGCACACCTTCTGCTATGGTTGGAGTAATTATGTTATCCGAATCTGTTCTGGGGCCAATGTGGGCTTTTTTATTCGCAGGCGAACGACCATCATTATTTACACTAATTGGTGGAGGAATTATTCTTTTTGCAGTGCTATTGCAATTTTATGCACTACTTTTTTCAGTTAAAAAAGAAAAAATTACAAGTTGACTCTAACATACATCTGGTAGATTATTCTTATATACGGGAGAGACTACAGATCATCGTAGCGCCGAAGGAGCAACCACCCAGGAATCTCTCAGGCAAAAGGACCGTAACATATTAACTCTGGAAAGAGATTAAGTTCTCGCCGACGGAATAATACTCTCAGGCAAGCATACAGATGGGTACAGAGAGTTAATATGAAAAATAAAATAACAGCGTTAAATTCATTACACAAAAAATATGGAGCAAAATTAGTTTCATTTGCAGGCTATGAAATGCCCATTCAGTATACAAAGGGCATTATTGAAGAACACAAAAGTACAAGAGAGAACGCAGGTATCTTCGATGTGTCTCATATGGGGCAGCTATTTATTAAAGGTGATAGTTTATTAGACGAAGACCTTGAAAAAATTTTTCCAGTTGAATTAAAGAATTGCAAAGTAAACCAGTCAAAATATAGTTTTCTAATGAATGATGAAGCAGGCATTCATGACGATTTAATCATTACAAAGGTAGTAGGTGGATTTAATATTGTATTAAATGCTGCCTGCAAACATTCAGATTTTGAATTATTAAAAAAATTATTAGGAGATAAGTATGAAATGAATTTAAGTGAAGAATTGTCACTAATAGCCATTCAAGGACCTAAAGCAGTAAAGATATTAGAAAAAATAATTCATGGTGCGTCTGCATTAAATTTTATGAATGGTAATAGTTTTAATTACCTTGACGAGAGCATCTATATTACTAGATCAGGTTATACAGGCGAAGATGGTTTTGAAATATCAATAAAGAATAAATATGCAGAATTATTTACAGAAAAGCTTATTAATGAAGGAGCAAATTTAATTGGTCTAGGAGCAAGAGACACATTGAGGTTAGAAGCAGGACTTTGTTTATATGGCCATGATATGGATATTAGCAAAAGTCCTATAGAAGCGAGTTTAAAATGGGCAATATCTAAAAATAGAATTATTTCAGGTGGCTTTATAGGTTATGAAAAAATTAAATCTCAAATAGAAAATGGCATAAGCAAAGTTAGAGTTGGTATTAAACCTGAAGGAAGAATTATAGCGAGAGAAAACACAGCGATATTTAGTGAAGACAATAAAAATATTGGTGAAATTACAAGTGGAACATTTGGACCAAGTATTCA
>Ga0209711_10002695_pt1 | contig 15581 bp, 18 predicted proteins | sample ArcticOcean_MG_C_7_FD_187441 | JGI IMG/M metagenome (GOLD analysis project Ga0209711, IMG submission 187441) | Marine microbial communities from western Arctic Ocean - ArcticOcean_MG_CB11_88 (SPAdes) (version 2) | ecosystem: Environmental > Aquatic > Marine > Oceanic | place: Arctic Ocean... | reverse complement strand
GCCTTTAAACAAAATGAGCTTCAAAATTTAGCTCAAGACTACTACCGTCAAAAAGGAGAAGGAAGGCCCACTAAAAAAGACAGGAGAGACTTGGATGAATACGCAGATGAACCTGACCAAACTGAGGATTAGTTTGCATCCAAACTTGCTCTGTGACGCAAAGTAGAATAGGCTACACCAAAATGATCTCCCACTAAATCTGCTATTTGCAATTCTTTTAATCCAATTTTGATCAATGCCTGATGGTGAATTGCATGATCTAAACAATACAGCAATTCTCGATCGACTGAAGTAACAAAAGGCTTTTCTTTTGCTTCTGTTTCATCTGAAAAAAGCTGCAAAGCAAAACTAGATGATATCTGTTTCAATTGATCGGATAAATGAGAAAGTATTTTAATCGCATGCTTCCGATCCGTTTCAATTAAAAGATCACGTTTTCTTTCGTCATAATTTACCGTTTGAGTAGCAATACCTTGGAATAAGCACAAATAGAATTCTGCACTATGCCTGAGGTGTTGTCCTATAGATGCGCCGTTGAGCAGCTTACTGTTGTAGCAGTATTGCTGATCATCTAGTCTTTCACAAAGATCCATAAGATCCTCTAGTAGCGTTTTATGTAGGTATTTAATTTTATATATTAAAGAGTTGCTACTCGAATTATACCACTTGCAAATTTTTTAAGCGGTACTGTTTTATATCCAAGAGCTAAATTCATTTCACTAATTTCATAAATAATTTCCATATGGTGAAAGATATCGCGATAAGCTTTCAATAAACTATAGGAGGGCTCGTATATATGAGCCGGTTCTGAATTGACACCATTGACTTCAATGATCTTAAAATCTTCACCTTTTTGTAAGGCTTCCCAACTTTTAAACTTAATATCAAACCGTCCATAATAAAATCCTGGTAACTGATCGGACCATTGTTTTAATAGAGTTGTTAATTCTGGTGAGATTCTAACTCGAGCATCCCGGAATTCTGTCCCTAAATTATGACTTCCTATAGGCTCTATTAATCGGCATTCGCCCTCTGGTATAATGTGGTTCCAATTCGATGCAAATCGATCACTTAATACATCAATACGGTGCTTAATTCTGGAGTTATTATCAATTAATTCTCAAAAAGTTTTTTGCCCATCTCCTATGATTTCGCAAAACTTTTTCTCCGTAATAGAAGTGATTTCAAATCGACTTTCATCTGGAAGTTTATAGAACAAAATACCCGCTTCTTTTTCAAGCTCGCAAAACTCTTGTATCAAAATTTCCTTAAAACGAGAGTTGTTACAATAGGCAGTAAGATCTTCGATGGAATGAATCACAGCAACATCTTTCCCACGTTCTGCATTATCTGGTTTCCCTACTAATGGAAACTCAAGACCATGCTGGTTGATCAAGAAACTTAGGTCTGCAGTATTTGTGTCTGCGGATGTTTTAAAAGATGTTGGAATCCAATTTTCTGGAAATTTAGATAAATAGGACCACTTCGAAACTTCGAATGCACCACTGTTATTCATTATCGGATTAAGTGTAGTAAAATAGGTGAATTTTTTTGCTCGGATTGCTAAATACATCCAGTAAAAATAGGCTGGGAAATAAAAAATCCAAAACGGCCAAAACTCAAAATTGCTCCATCGTTTGTTCAAAATCATAAGCTAAATTTGGGTTAAAAAATAGTTTACTGATTCCAGTTGGTATCTGCTTTTTTCTGAAAAACTTTTGGCGTTTTTTCCCATTTGGTTACCGTATTTGTAAAACGAGTTCTGTAAAACAAATACAAACTGTCGTTTTGAATCAAATATGCCTCAGGGTTTACCCCTACCTCATCTCCTCTAGACATAGCATAAGCGCACCAACCGCCATATTTTGGCATATACCGATTGGGATTTTCATCGAAAAGGGTTTTATTTTTCTGAGAAGAAAAATAATAGTGAACACCCGCAACAGAAGACTGGATGGACTTGTTCCCCTCTTTTGGCGATGAATTGAAGTAAGAAACTACATCGTATCCTTGAACCGCTACACGACTCTTGGGTAAATTAAAATCACTAGCCGATTTATTCTGACCATAAGCAACGCAGGATATAAAAACAAATAATAAAATAGCAGTATTTTTCATAAGTAAATTGAGGTTAAGTAGATTTGGGACTATAAAACTTTATAACTTTGCGAAGATACAACTCAATTTGTATGCCAAAAATAAATTTATGAGAAAAGATGCAACGCTAATCGTTGATGGTCAAACGATAAAACACAGTACACGCAGAATCGCATATCAAATTTATGAAGCTAATTTTAATTACAAAACGCTTTATGTAGTTGGGATAGCAAAAAGCGGTGTTCTGTACGCTAAAAGTATCATTGCTGTTTTGGAAGAAATTTCTGATCTCAAAATTCATTTTATACAATTAGAAATCAATAAGAAAAACCCACACCTACCAATCAAAACTTCAGAAGATCTAAATCAACTAAAAGATCAATCGGTTGTTTTAATAGACGATGTTTTGAATACGGGTAGTACTTTGATATACGCAGTAAAACACCTACTAGAAGTGCCTTTGAAACAACTTAAGACAGCGGTATTAGTTAACCGTAATCATAAAAATTATCCTATTAAGGCGGATTTTAAAGGGATTTCTCTTTCTACTTCAATCAACGAACATATTGAAGTAAATCTGAATTCAGAAACCGAAGGAGTGTATCTAAATTAAATCTTTAATTTTTTGGGCTAGTACTTCTGGGGAACTCGTATCAACTGCAACAGTGTGCGTTGCTTTTCCATAAAACGGAAGTCGTTCAAACAAATGTTTTCCGATAAATTCAGTCAACTCTTCTTCGGTTTGAAGATGGCTAATTAAAGGACGTTTATCCTTCTCTAAAAGCAATCGATCTTTCAGTGTTGCAATGTGGGCTTTTAAATAAAAACTAAGCGCTTTGGAGTCTACAATGTAGTCCATTGAATTATAATAACAAGGTGTTCCTCCACCTAAAGATAAGATTATAGGTTCCTTTTGAGTGAGTAATTGCTCTAAATATTGACGTTCAATTTTTCTAAAAAACAGCTCTCCCTTACCTTCAAATATGCTTTTTATTGACAAGTTTTCTTGCTGTTCAATAAAAGAATCTAGGTCAACATATGGAATATCAATGCATTGCGAAAGCGCCTCGCCAACTCTAGATTTCCCACAACCCATATACCCCAAAAGTACAATTGTTTTCTTCAAAAGATCATTTTAAAATTCAGTTGTAAATTTAGCGATTTAGAATATGAATTATTAATATTTGCACGTATATTTGCAGCCTTAAAATACCAAACCGATCTGGTAGCTCAGCTGGTAGAGCATCTCCCTTTTAAGGAGAGGGTCCTGGGTTCGAACCCCAGCCAGATCACTACTATTTTAAGACCTGGTAGCTCAGTTGGTAGAGCATCTCCCTTTTAAGGAGAGGGTCCTGGGTTCGAGCCCCAGCCAGGTCACTACCGCGCACGTGGCGGAATTGGTAGACGCGCTAGCTTGAGGGGCTAGTGGCCTTCGGGCCGTGGAAGTTCGAGTCTTCTCGTGCGCACTTCATATTTTACCCCCTTCCTTTATTGCTTTTAATTTTTTTCGTAGTTTTGTTTAAGCTTCCTCAACGAAGATTAAACCAATGAATAAGATTAAGAACAGTTTCAGCATCAAGAACCTTGAAAACATTTCAGGCATAAAGGCGCACACCATACGAATTTGGGAAAAAAGGTATAATCTTCTTTCACCCGAAAGAACAGGTACTAATATCAGAAGATATTCTCTCGATAGCTTAAGAAAGCTACTCAACATAACCCTACTTTACAACAACGGTTACAAAATATCTAAAATCGCAGCTTACGAGGAATCTGAAGTTCCGCTTCTTGTTCGTAAATTAGCACTTACTTCTAAATCTGAACAGATGTCAATTAATACATTGAAATTGGCAATGGTTAATTTCGATACGGTTTTATTTGACCTCACTTTCGAAGAATTGATAGGGAAGAAAGATTTTGAATTCATCTATATGAAGGTTTTTATCCCGCTCCTTCATGAATTAGGTATCTTATGGCAAACGAATGCAATATGCCTTTCGCATGAGCACTTCATCACCAACCTCATCAAGCAAAAAATACACTTACAGACTGAACTAGCTCAAAGCCAAATAAAACAGAATGAGAATGATGCTTGTTTTGTGTTATTTTTACCCGAAAATGAAATTCATGAATTGAGTATTTTATACTTAAATCAACTCATCTTATCCAGAGGTTATAAAACTATTTTCTTAGGCCAATCTGTTCCTAGCAGCAGTTTAGCTACACTTTTAAGTTTCAATTCGCAATTGCATTTTGTTACCTTTTGCATTGTGGAACCAAATCAAAATATCATGGATGATTTTATATCCAATTTTGAACAACAAATTTTAAGCATCAGTGATTCACGCTTATCAATGTTTGGTCCAAGAACTGTTGATTTAAACAAAGAAAAACTACCCGATAAGATTGTTGTATTTGAGGGTCTAGAAGAATTTAAACATAGGTTCCTTGAACCAACTGTATTTGCATAATTTTTATGTAATTTTGATGATAATTTCGGCATAGAATTTCGGAATATTGGATTACTATTTTTTGCTTGATTAAAAAAAATCAATGAAAACTTTATTTGATAACGTATCTAATGAATGCAGTAAGGTTGTTACTATTTCCTACAGTACTTCTTTTTCACTAGCAACAAAAATGTTGCACAGCTCGATACGTAAAGACATATATAATATTTATGGTTTTGTTCGCTTTGCTGATGAAATTGTAGATAGCTTTCATTCATTTGATAAAGAAGTATTACTGGATCGTTTCGAGAGTGACTTATTTCATGCCATAGAACATAAAATAAGCCTAAATCCGATCCTAAATTCCTTTCAACAGACGTTCCATCTCCACAGCCTAGATATCGAGCATGTAAAGGCTTTCCTCAAGAGCATGCGTTGGGATTTGCATAAAAAAAACTACCTCTCACAAAAAGATTACAAAGAATACATTTACGGATCAGCCGATGTTGTTGGACTTATGTGCTTAAAAGTGTTTGTAAAAGGCAATAGAGAACAATATGATGCTCTCAAGGATTATGCAATGGCTTTGGGATCTGCTTTTCAAAAGGTAAATTTCTTAAGGGATTTAAAAGCCGATCAAGAGGGATTGGAACGGTCTTACTTTCCAGATATTGACTTAAAGAGTTTTGATGAAGAATCGAAATTGAAAATTATAAATGAAATTGAGGCAGATTTTAAAGCAAGTTTAATTGGCATTTTAAACCTACCTAAAGAAGCTCGTTTCGGAGTCTATACGGCATATAAGTATTACTACAAGCTATTACGAAAACTGAAGAAGATTCCCTCGAATCATATAAAGGAAACTCGTGTTCGAGTTCCGAACTATCAAAAAATCAGTGTTCTGGCACAATCCTATTTAAATTATCGTTTTAACACCTTATAGATGGCTACTTTTTTTTGGATTTTAATTTACGTTACTACTTTTCTTTTCATGGAATTCATGGCGTGGTTTTCTCACAAATACATCATGCATGGTTTTTTATGGCATCTTCACAAAGATCATCATAAGAAAGACCACGGATCGTGGTTCGAACGCAACGATTTGTTTTTTATCTTCTATGCCATTGTAAGCATGTCTCTTGTTATATTATGGGGAGAGTATGGGTTTTGGGCTGGTTTGCCAATGGCTTTGGGTATCTTTACGTACGGAATGAGTTATTTCATTGTTCATGACATCTTCATACACCAACGCTTTAAGATCTTAAGAACTACTAATTCAAAATATGCTAAAGGGCTCCGCAGAGCACATAAGATTCATCACAAGAGTATTCACAAAGGTGGAGGTGAATGCTTTGGAATGCTTTGGGTGCCGATAAAATATTTTAAATAATCTGGATTTACTTCTTGGACCAATTGTTTGTAAATTCACAATCTCTGTAATCCCTACTAATACTTACGTAAGTATCTTCAATTTTCTCTTGGGTCCATTTTTCAATAGCTTTTAACTGCTTATCCTTCAAAGCAAGCTCTTTAATACGGATATAATCTTGAGAATAATCTGCTACATGTTCATCGAAACGATTCGTAATCTTAATGATTTTGTATTTCTTTAATCCAGAACGATCTTCATCAAGTAAGGGAAGTGAAACCTCGCCTTCTTTAAGCTTACTCACCTGATTGTAAAGTGTCGGATCCATCTTTGTTAGTTCAAAACGGGTATCTCCTGTAACAGGATTTAGTAGCACCCCTCCACTGTTCCTAGTTTCTTTTTCATTTGAATAATTGAAAGCTGCATCTGTAAAAGTGATTTCTTCTTCAAGAACACGCTTACGAATAGTATCTAATGTTTTTTTAGATTCATCTAATTGCGTTGGATCAACTTTTGGTGTCAATAAAATGTGGCGAACATCAACTTGTTGTCCTCTAATTTTATCTACTGTTACAATATGCCATCCAAAATCAGACTTAAAAGGTTTGGATATTTCTCCCTCTTCAAGACTAAAAGCAGCATCTCTAAATTCTTTTACCATACGCGGGCGTTTTCTGTGCAGCGTATATTTACCACCTGTAGATCGAGAACCGGGATCTTGTGAGTACAAAATAGCTTTTGAGGCAAAACTCAAACCCTTTTCTTCGACATCGTTTTTAAAATCTTTTAGCTTCTCAACAACGCGTTGAGTTTCTTCATCCGTAACCTTAGGCTCTATTACAATTTGTGCTAATTCTATTTCAGTACCAAAAACAGGTAATTCTTCTTTTGGGATTTCATCGAAGAAGCTACGAACTTCTTCAGGAGTAATTTCAATTTTAGAAACAATATCAGATTGCATTAAAGAGGCTAGTTTTTGAAGCTTGTTGATTTCAAAAAGCTGCTCTCTAAAAGAAAGTTCGTCAGGTTTATTATAAAATTCAAGAACTTTTTCTATGCTCCCTAATTGTTCAGTGAAATATTCAATACTTTGGTCTACGTAGCTGTACACCTCAGAATCACTAATCTCTAAACTGTCTTGTACTGCATGATGAGCATAAAGCTTATCTTCCATTAGTTTTCCAAGAAGCTGGCAACGCTCAATGCCATCTGTAGGAATTCCTTGCGATTTCATATCGACTAAAGTTTTATCTATATCGGAATCTAAAATTACATAGTCGCCAACAACTGCAGAGACTCCGTCAATCTTAGTTCGTTTAAAACTACTCTTTATTTCCAGAGGCCCTTGGGCAAAAGTCTGAAAACTAAAAACAAAAGCTACTAGAAGTAGTATTGTAGTTTTAACGGTAGAGTTGAAATTTCTTTGTTCGTATTGCATCTTGTAGTATTTCTTTATCAAATTGTTTAATAAAATCAAGCTTTCTTTTGTTGAAAACAATTTTACGGATTGTGTTTTCTATGGAAACCAAAGGGGCTACTTCGTTTCGTAACATATAATTATTCACAAAAAGCAAATATACCTCGAAAGCATCCTCAACAAGAAAAAATTGTGATTTTTTTAAGTAGTTCTCAAAGTTATTTTCATTGATTATAGGAAGTGTACGAATTAATTCTCTCTTTGTAAGCCACAATGAGTCTTTCAGTCCATATGAATTGAATTGAAAGGTAAGAGAATCTAAAAAACGAATGTCTTCTTCTTGAAAACGAATTAGTTTATTTTTAATCTCTAATAAATCTATGTTTTCTGAAGGTAAAGCAATGTAACGAAGGTTGACCATAGCTTCATTCAATCTGAAATTATTTTGATTTTCTCTGTAATATGTTTCAATTTCTGTTTTACTTATTAGCGTATCAATATTCGACTTTACAATGAATTCTTTATAACTCCTACTCCAAAGATCTGAACGATATGAATTTACTAATTCATCCATTTCCTTCTGGGCTTCAACATCAAGATTAATTATTGCTTGGTCAAAAAGTAATTGTTTTCTTGCCCAGTTGTTGATGTAGTTTTCTGACTGAATTATACTATCCGTTTTGGAAGAAAAAACGGTGATATTATCTCTAAGTTCTGAGCGATATAAATAGGAATTACCAGCTCGTGCCACAACCACATCTTGCTTTACATTATAGAACTGATCACAGCCAATAACTAAAAAGAAAAGTAAGGTAATTGGACCTGTCCAATGTAAAAGTAGAGACTGTACTTTGCTTCGGATAAATTGGCTTGTTTTTTGCATAAATTTGTTAAATGGTAACAACGAGAAAAAATAAATTTATTGTGTTATTTGACGCCTTTTTATGTTAAATTTCTTAATAACTTTATTAGACTGCTAATAAACAGCATTTTAATTGTTAATAAATCCTTTTTTATTAACAACAATATCTATAACTTGCAAGTATATTTAAGGGGATGAAAATTAGTGTGTATTCTTTATTGTTATTTTTACTTCTCGCTTTCCCCAAAGCGTATAGTAATTCCTCTCCTATAAACACTTCTGCTAGCTCTATTTCAAGTCAAGATATTGTAAAATTATTTTACAGCAATGGACAAATCCAAATAGATGGATTAATGGGCACAGGATCAATACAAATTTACAGCATCATAGGTAATGAGATCACTCGATTCTCTAACGAAACTTTAGCAAATTTCAAAAAACCTATTGGATTAGAATCTGGTAATATGTATATCGTACGTATCGAAACCGAAACCAATGTCAAAACGTACAAGTTAATCGCAAACTAGTCGATTAAGATTCCTGTTAAACCTAATAAATATTATGGACTGTAGTTTGGAGCCTCCTTGGTAATTTGAATATTATGCGGGTGGCTTTCTCTAATCCCCGAAGCGGTTAGTTGTACAAACTTACCTTGATCTCTGAGTTCATCTACGTTAGCGGTGCCACAATATCCCATCCCTGCTTTTAAACCTCCTAAAAACTGATGTATACTTTCTACAAGCTCTCCTTTGTAGGGGACTCGTCCAACAATACCTTCTGGGACTAATTTTTTGATATCATCTTCAACATCTTGAAAATAACGATCCTTACTCCCTTTATTCATTGCTTCAACAGATCCCATCCCACGATACGATTTAAATTTTCGACCTTCGAAAATAATAGTCTCTCCTGGCGATTCTTTTGTACCAGCCAATAAGCTCCCTAACATCACACAAGATGCTCCTGCAGCAATTGCCTTAGGAATATCACCAGTATATCGTATACCACCATCGGCGATAATAGGTACTCCACTACCCTTGATCGCTTCTGCCACTTGAAGTACAGCTGACAGTTGCGGGTATCCAACGCCGGCTATGATACGCGTAGTACAAATAGATCCTGGTCCAATACCAACTTTAACAGCATCAGCACCTAGATCTACTAAATATTTTGCTGCTGCTCCTGTAGCTATATTACCAACTACAACGTCTAGATCTGGGAATGAAGCTTTAACTTCTTTCAAAACTGAAGCAACACCTTTGGTATGACCGTGAGCCGTATCAATTACAATTGCATCAACTCCTGCGTTCACAAGGGCTTGTGTTCGCTCAACTGCGTCAGCAGTTACACCAACAGCAGCAGCAACACGAAGTCTTCCAAAAGCATCTTTATTCGCTATTGGTTTAGTGGTATGTTTTGTTATATCTCTGAATGTAATCAAACCAACTAAGTTTTGATTGTCATCGATTACAGGTAATTTTTCTATTTTGTGTTTTTGTAGAATCTCTTCAGCATCGGACAACGAAGTTCCTTCCTTAACCGTAATCAGGTTTTTAGAAGTCATAACCTCCGTTATTGGGCGTTGATCGTTTTTCTCGAAACGCAAATCTCGGTTCGTAACAATCCCACTCAATTTACCATGCTCATCAACAATTGGAATTCCGCCAATCTTGTACTTTGTCATGTTTTCATTTGCATCTGCAACTATTGCAGTCAATGGAAGAACAACAGGGTCTAAAATCATTCCAGACTCTGAACGTTTCACCATCCGTACTTTGGCAGCCTGCTCTGCAATTGTCATGTTCTTATGAAGGACACCAATCCCACCTTCTCGTGCCATAGCAATCGCCATTTGGCTTTCTGTTACCGTATCCATGGCTGCAGAAACTATAGGAATGTTTAGAGGAATGTTTCTAGAAAACTTAGAATTGATTTTTACATCACGTGGTAAAACATCTGAATATGCAGGTACGAGTAGCACATCATCGTATGTTAGACCTTGTTCGACAAATTTTGGATTGTTTGAAATCATAGCAACTGCTTAGAAATTAGTTGCGAGCAAAATTATGGAATAATACGCGTTAAACAGTACTATTATGAGGTTTTTATTTAAAAATATCCTTCAAAACAACCAAAACACCTAAGACATAACTTAGTGTCATTAAAATTCCAGAAAATATGACAACATAAGAAAAGAATGAATGACCAAGCCACAGCATATAAATTCCACCGAAAGTAAGTAAGACAGAAACAAAAGGCTCAATGGTTAAAAAAGTCTTGAGTTTGATGGATTGATCTGTTCCCCAAACGAGAATTCCTAACATGAAAAAAATAAATGAAATGGAAAGGATGTGGGTATGAATGATGGTCAACATCTCCCGTTTTCCTTTTTTAAACTTCATGGTTTCAGCTTCAGGTTTATCTTCATTCCCATTGTAATTCTCTATAACCCCCTGAGGAGTTGCGCTATCGGTTTGTCTGACAAAATTAAGTCCTGTGAAATAACCAACTGATAAGGCAACTAAAAACGCAAACAAAAACATTTTGATTGGCTTTGGAAGCGTCGCGATGTAGTTTGGAAACATCATTTAGGAAGGAGTTTCATTATTAAACTCTTTTAAAGAATACAGAAAGTGGTTGATGGATGCAGTCATTGATTTAACAGAAATTGTAGCTCCCGAAATTGCTGTGATCTCTTCTCCATAACCAAGAATTGAATCCCTATTCTTCGATATGAATTGGGAAAGCCAACGCTTACTGCCTATTTCTCCGCCATAATCTTCACGATAAACCAATACTTTCGCTTTTACAATTACAAGGTCTTTATCAAGTAAAACAAGGTACTCAAAACTGTCTGTTTTGCTGGGAGCTGTTCCAATAAAAGCATAACCTTGAAGTACATTTTGTGCATGTATTTCTTGAAAAGTACTGGCTTGCAGGAAATTATTAGCTGGGATTTTAAAAGAGTTTTCTTCCAAATTAAAAGTTTCAACTTTAAAAACACTCTTGATTTCTTTCTGCACTTTCTTCTGAATCCTTTTAGATACAGCGTCGCTATGAGACACATGCGAAGCACTCATTAAAAAAGTAATAGAAAGGCTCAAAAATGAAAGAAAACGGATCATGACTGCAAATATATTTCAGTTCTTACGAAGGAACAATTTTATTTAGATTAATTTTAAATAAACTTTAAAACCAAACTCCTACTCCCATATTAAATTGGCCGTATGTGGAACCTGATACAGCTGTTGATTTTGATTGATAATCTACTTTGAAAACTGATCCAGGTGATAAATGGTAAGACAAACCAGTAGTCCATTCTTTTCTATGAAAGGCTGGATTTTGAACTAAAGCGCCTGCAGTTGCTGCATGTGTATTGTAGTCTTCGTAACGAACGAAGCCTTCTAATCGCTGAATATTTGAAGAAGGAAGTAAATTATACGCAGCTTCAAGATAATATCCAGAAATTTCTTTTCCAAGATCCCTGCCTGTTAGTGTGTTGTATTGATCCGAATCCGAAAGATTTGCTTGAATGAATTGACCTCGCGCAGAAAACTTTCTTAATCTGTATCGCGCATCCAATCCAACCATTGAAACCCCTACCGTACTTCCAAGTATACCCGACTGGTCATCTACAGCTTGTGTTCTTCCGAAGTATCCAGAAAGCCCTAATCGAAGTCCAGGAATACCATAATAATCAACCTTTGAAGAAAAATTAAATTGATCTACAGTAGACTTTGCTCCTTTTTGACGGCCACTTCTTAGTCCATTACTTCCTTTCAGTTTACCGCCTGTTCCGTCATGAGATAAAAATCCATTGAAAATATAAGCTTGATATCGCAAGGCTAGTGCATCCCATCGTCCCGAAGCTCCAATTCCTATTTCTCTCCAAGTAGTTGGGACAATTGCATTGTCAAGACTTGGACGCTCAACACCATTAAAGGTTGTGGGTTCGTGAAATTCGTTTATAATTCCCATTGGAACAAGCATTAATCCAGCTCTAAGATTGAGCCCGTCTGTAAGGTTATAATTAATAAAGGCTTGCTCTACATATACTTCTTTCACGTGTTCAAATTCAATTTCTGTGATGAACTGTACGCGTTCATTAAACTTATAACCGAATAAAAGAACCAAACGTTGTACATCTAATTCTCCATTAGCATTATCGGGTTGATTGTATAAAATTTCGCCGTAACCTCCGAGTGTAACTCCCTGAGGAATTGCTTCAAGATTAGACATGATTCGTTGGTATCCGTTGATCTGAATTGGAGTCTTCGGAATACTATCTTGTTGTGTATTTAGTGCTTGTGTTTGCTGTGCAAAACCAACTGTAGTAATTAAAGTAATTACTGTTAAAAAAAATGCTCTCATTGTGTTTATTTAGATTCATTAAAAATAATAATGCAAATATATAATGCAAAGAACAATCTACAAAGCTTATTTAGATTAAATTTAAATAAAGATAGTAAGTGACTGATTATAGGCGTATTCAAATTTAATTGGATCGATTTTCAATGGAATTTTTTGTTGATTGAAGAAAGAAAGCAACTTCTCTGTCGGTAAATTTCCAGTCAAATCATCGGCCGCCATAGGACAACCGCCAAATCCTTTTATTGCACCATCAAATCGAATACAGCCAGCTTCATAAGCTGCCTTTATTTTATTAAAAGCATTCTGAGGCTGGGTGTGAAAATGAGCACCGATTTCAATTTCTGGATACTGTAAAATCGACGCTTTAAAGATGTGGCTTATGTCGTCAGTTTTTGCTGTTCCTACAGTATCGGAAAGAGAAATGATTTGCACTCCTTTCTCAACCAAAAGATCAACCCAATTCATTAGAATGGGAACTGACCAGGGATCTCCGTAAGGATTTCCAAACCCCATTGATAAATAAACCACAAGTTTTTTGCCAGAACTTGCACAAACCTTTAGTAATTCGTCCAACAACACAAGTGCTTCTTGTTGGGTTTTATGGGTATTTCGCATTTGAAAATTCTCTGAAACTGAAAGCGGAAAACCTATATATGAAATTGAATCGAATTGTGCCGCTTCTAGCGCACCTCGAAGGTTCGCTACAATAACCAACAATTCCGACTTAGTCTCTGTGGTATCAATATTACGAAGAACCTCAGCAGTATCTCGCATTTGAGGAATTGCTTTGGGGGACACAAAACTACCTACATCTATGACATCAAAACCAACTGTCAATAACGATTGTACATACTTGATTTTTGCCTCAGTAGGTATCCACTTCTTAATGCCTTGCATGGCATCGCGTGGACATTCAATAAGAATAGGCCTTTTCATTGGCTAAAGATACGTTTTTGTCTAGAATAGAAGGTAGATGGCGATGCCTATCAAAAGAATTCCTTGTCCAAAATTCATCCAATAAAAGCTTTTAGGGTTATTTAGTATTGGAGCAATAAGGGTAGCGGCTGCAAATGAAACGAATGTAAAAACTACTGCTGCTTGGAGCATAAACAACCCACCTAAAATAGCGTATTGAGTTCCGTGGGGAAGTGAATCATGAAACAAAAAACTAGGAAAGAAAAGCCAGAAAAACAAACTGACTTTAGGGTTTAATAAATTCATTAAAAGCCCTTTTTTGAAAATTGTAAAGGATTCCTTTTCGATTAATTCTGTCTTATGAACTTCTATCTTTAAGTTGTTAAAAGTTTGGATCGCGAGGTAGAGAAAATAGAGTGCTCCGCAAATTTTAATCACTACAATCAAATTGGGGTAAAAACCGATGAATTGACCCCATCCCAATACAAGGACTAAAGTGTGAAAAGGTAATCCACAAACCAAACCAGCGGCTAACATTAATGCAGATTTTGATCCTTTAGTCAAACTTTCACTAAGTACCAAAAGAATGTCAGGCCCAGGTGCTAAGGTCAGCAATATAGATGCCAATAAAAAAGAAAAAAGTTCTTCCATAATAATTGAATTCAAAGTTCGATATTATTTTCAAATAAAAGGATTACAACTATCTTTGCTTAAAATTATAGAAGAGCAAAATGATCGACCGAATTGAAAATGAAATTGAGACTCTAAAGGTACAGTTAATCAACCATCCTTTGTACAAAATGATGAAAAGCCAGGAAGACCTTCAAGTCTTTATGGAACATCATGTATACGCCGTTTGGGATTTTATGTCTTTAGTCAAAAAGTTACAAGTAGATCTTACAACAACGACCCTACCCTGGGTACCAAGTACCATGCCTTCCGCAGGAAGGTTGATTAATGAGATTGTTTGGGGAGAGGAAACGGACATCAACAAAGATGGTGTACCAATGAGTCATTTTGAAATGTATCTGGAGTCCATGGATCAAGTTGGTGCATCTACTTCGGCAATGAAACATTTCTTAAGCACACTTCATGAATCTCCATCCGTTCAACACCACATCGACTCAGCTGAACTTCCAAGCTATATAAAAGAGTTTTTGAAATTCACTTTTGAAGTTATAGAATCGAATAAAACGCATGTGGTAGCTGCAGTCTTCACTTTTGGAAGAGAGGATTTGATTCCTGACATGTTTATTGAGATGATCAAAAACATTAATAATGATTCGGACCTTGATTTAAGTCATTTGATTTATTACCTTGAACGACATATTGAAGTTGATGCTGGAGAACATGGCCCTATGGCTTTGAAGATGATTCAAGAATTGTGTGGAGATGACCAAGTAAAATGGGAGGAAGCTCTTGTAGCTTCTAAAACTGCACTCAACCATAGAATTGCTCTGTGGGACGGTATTGCTGACTTAATTTTAAAACCAATAACCAAATGAATACTATGAAGTCAATTTATTTATTAGCATTTCTCCTATGTACCAGCTTAGGATTTGCACAAACACCAGCATCGGATGCCTATGCATCGACCATTGAATCTGAAGATTTAAAACAATTATTATACGTTTATGCTTCTGACTTTTTTCAGGGAAGAGAAACAGGAACGCTAGGTCAGAAAAGAGCCGTTACTTTTCTAAAGGAGTTTTATGAATCTCGAGGGATTCAAGCTGGTGCTGGAAGCGAAGATTATTTTCAAAAAATGACCTTGACCATCAAAGGGGAAGAAATTGATACAGAAAATGTTATTGCTATCATTGAAGGTTCTGAAAAACCAGAAGAGTATCTTGTTATTTCTTCTCACCTAGATCATATTGGAACGCACGAAGGAGAGATTAACAACGGTGCTGATGATGATGGCTCTGGAACGGTAACCTTACTTGAAATTGCTGAAGCGTTTCAAAAAGCAGTTGCAGATGGAAAAGGTCCAAAAAGATCCATTATTTTCCTTCACGTTACTGGGGAAGAAAAAGGGCTTTTAGGTTCTGCGTACTATGCAAATAATCCGCTTTATCCTTTAGTTAATACCATTGCGAA
>Ga0209711_10002691_pt1 | contig 15586 bp, 13 predicted proteins | sample ArcticOcean_MG_C_7_FD_187441 | JGI IMG/M metagenome (GOLD analysis project Ga0209711, IMG submission 187441) | Marine microbial communities from western Arctic Ocean - ArcticOcean_MG_CB11_88 (SPAdes) (version 2) | ecosystem: Environmental > Aquatic > Marine > Oceanic | place: Arctic Ocean... | reverse complement strand
ACTTACTAGACTTAGAACCTGAGATTTCACCAGTGACTAGATTTAGAATAAGATTATTAATTTGAATTTGATCTTTGAAAGACTTTGTATCAGTTTTCTTTAATATATTTTTTATTCTTAACAATAGTTCTTTTGGCTCAAATGGTTTTGATAAATAGTCATCTGCACCTAATTCTAGGCCTTGTATTACACTGTCTGTATCACCCATAGCAGTCAGATGAATAATTGGCACCAATGATTTTAATCTTATAATTTTTGTTAGTTCATAGCCATCTATGCCAGGCATCATTATATCTAATATCAATATGTCAAAATTAACTAGCTCTATTTTTTTAATTGCATCCTCACCATTTATTGCCGTCGATACTAAAAAATTATTTGATATTAGAAAATCTTTAAGCAGTTCTCTAATTTTATCATCATCATCAACAATTAATATATGGCTATCTAAGTTGTTGCTCATTTAGTTTTATCAATTAAATTTGAAAAGGTTTGGTTAAATCCACTAACAGCTTCTGAACCTGATTTTTGAAAAGCACTACTTATCTCTTTTATGGTTGGGTTGACTAAGTCATTAATAATTTTTTTTGATTCACTTGAAAGAAACAAGTTTTTCATTCGTTTATCTTTTTTATTAATTTCTTGAATTACCATTTTTTCATCTATTAGTATTTTTAAAACTCTATTAAGACTTTGCTTTGTTATCCCTAGTCTTATTATTAGTTCATTAAAAGTAATACCTGGGTAAAGTAATATAACTAGAATACATCTGATGTCTGCAATCCCTAAATGATTGTCACTTGCATTTTCTAAAATCTGATTTTCAAAATTTTTATATACTAAAAAAAAATTATTTAGAGTTTCTTTCAATTTATCATCTCTTAGGTACAATAGCGATGAACCCTTATGCGTGTCATTATTTAAGTCAGTCATTATGACATAATAATGATAAAAAGTTATATTAATCAACTAGATTATCTGATAACTAAGTAGTTTAATTTTTTACTAAGAAAATATGGAAATGTTACCTTTTGATAATAGAGATGGTTTGATTTGGATGAATGGCGAATTTATTGCCTGGAATGATGCCAAATGCCATGTAATTACTCAAGGAATGCATTATGCAAGCTCGGTATTTGAAGGTGAAAGAGCTTATAAAGGAAAGATATTTAAATCCGAAGAACATACAAATCGCCTATTTAAATCTGCAAATACATTAGGCATGGAAATACCCTTTACTGAGAAACAGATTAACGATGCTAAGGACGAACTAATCCAAAAAATGGAACTTCATGATTGTTATGTGAGACCAATTGTATGGAGAGGTAGTCAACAGATGGGACTGTCTACTTCAAACTCTGATATTAATGTAGCAATCGCAGCTTGGGATGATTGGGCCTCTTATTTTAAAATTGAAGATAGAAAAGCGGGACTTCGACTAATTACGTCTCCTTGGAAAAGACCCTCCCCAGACACTGCCCCTTGTGAAGCCAAGGCATCGGGTCCGTATGTGATTTGTACAATGTCTAAATCATTTGCAGAACAAAAAGGCTATCACGATGCTTTAATGCTAGATTATAGAGGGTATGTTGCTGAAGGTACTGGGGCTAACATTTTTTTTATTAAAGGCAATGATGTTCATACACCTATTCCTGATTGTTTTTTAAATGGTATCACTCGTCAGACTGTTATTGAAATGCTATCTAGCCAAGGTTTTAATATAATAGAAAGACATATTATGCCTGATGAAATTTCAAATTATGATGAAGCATTCTTAACTGGAACGGCAGCAGAAATTACACCATTACAATCAATTGATGATATAAAATTTAAAACTGGCGATGAAACTAAGACTTTTAAGTTCATGCAAGACTACCATAATCTTGTTAGATCTTAATTAGGTATTCTTTGATAATATTGATATCCACTTAATACTGACAAAATACTTGCAACCCAAAGCAAGAATATTCCAAGTTCAGATATAACAATTAAACTATTTGTCATTAGTGGGTCTAGTAGCAAACAAAACAACGCCAACATCTGCATAGCAGTTTTATATTTTCCTAAATTTGAAACAGGTAACGATATTTTTTCATCTAGTTGAGATAAATACTCTCTTATTCCAGAAATGAAAACTTCTCTTGAAACTATCAATAAAAAAGGAATTAAATGAATTCCATTAATATCTCCACGATAGCACAATATAAATCCAACCAGAATAACAAGCAGTTTATCAGCGATAGGGTCTAACATAGTTCCAAAATTACTAGTTAAATTATATTTTCTAGCCAAATAGCCATCAAAATAATCTGATAATGATGCAACAATAAAAGCAATAAATGCAAATAAGTTTGTATTCTGTGTATCCAGTAAAATTAAAGATAATATTATTGGTATTAATATTATTCTAAAAATTGTTAAAATGTTTGGAAGATTTTTCATTAATTATTAAAAAAATTATATATTTTTTCCGAAAGCAATTTATTTATACCGTCAACTTTTTCCAGGTCTAGCTTAGAGGCTCCCTTTACATCTTTAACAGAACCAAAATGATTTAAAAGAAGTTTACGTCTTTTGTTACCTAAGCCAGATATAAGCTCTAATTCTGAGTTCTCTATATCTTTTTTATTTCTATTTCTATGTGCACCTATGGCAAATCTATGAGATTCATCCCTTATTCTTTGTAGCAAGAAGTAAACAGGATCATCGTTACGAATAAAGTCAGAGTTATTACCAAATATTATTTTATCAAGTTTATTAGATCTATTAACGCCCTTAAATATTGATAAAATCTTAATATCTTTTATTCCAATTTCTGTAAGTGTTTTTTTTACTGTATCATAATGACCTCTGCCACCATCAATTAATATTACATCTGGTAAAGATGAATATTTTTTACTGTCTGCGGTTATATTTGCAAATCTTCTAGTAATAACCTGACGCATCATACCATAATCATCACCGGGTGTAATTTTAGAATTATCTATATTAAATTTTCTGTAGTTCTTATTTTCAAATCCATCTTCACCAAAAACTACCATAGCACCGACTGCATTTTTTCCAAATGCGTGGCTATTATCGTAGCCTTCTATACGCTGAACTTTACCATTACTATTAATAATTGATCTTAATTTTTCTAAGCTTTTAATATTTGTTGAAGTATCTGAAATATGTCTATTCAAAGATATATCTGAGTTACGAGATGCATATTTAATTAGCTCTGCTTTCTTACCTTTGTTAGGAATAATAAATTTAGTTTTTGTTTTGTAGATCGATTTAAGTGATTCCAAAATCAAGTTTACATTTTCAATGTTATTATTAATCAATATTTCTATGGGCGGAGCGTACCTAGTGTAGAAATCAATAACAAATCTTTCTAGAATAGCATCATTTGTTTCATCGACTGTATGCTTAGGAAAATAACTCTTATTGCCCCAATTCTGACCCGCTCTGTAAATAAATACTTGTATGCAGGATTTATCTCCTTGGCGTGAAATAGAAATAACATCAGTGTCCGTAATATCATAAAGATTAATATTTTGCTGACTTTGTATTTGAGTTAAAGCTTTAATTTTATCTCTATAACTTGCTGCTTTCTCATAGTTTTCATTATTGCTCTCTTCATGCATTTTTATAGATAAATTTTTCTGTAAGCCACTATGCTTACCTGATAGAAAATCTTCTGCATCTTTTACAAGCTCATGATATTTTTTAACATTTATAACATCCACACAAGGCGCACTACATCGTTCGATTTGATGCATCAAACAAGGCCTACTTCTATTTTCAAAATATGAATCTTCACACGATCTTAACTGAAACACTTTTTGAAGAATTTTGAGAGTATAATTTAGAGATCCAACAGTTGCAAATGGACCAAAATACTTACCTTTAAATTTCTGCTTTCCTCTATGTTTAGAAATTCTTGGATACTCTTGCTCATGATTAATAAATATATAAGGAAAAGATTTATCGTCTCTTAGCAATATATTATACTGAGGTTTAATTTTTTTTATTAAATTTGCTTCAAGCAACAGAGCTTCTTTTTCAGTTTCGGTAACAATAGTGTCTATTTGTCGTGTTGATCGCATCAATCGTTTAATTCGATTAGTTAGATTGTTATCATTTAGATAGTTTTTAAGTCTATTTTTAATATTTTTAGCTTTACCGACGTAAAGAATCTTTTGATTTTCATCTAGCATCTTATAGATGCCTGGATTAGTCGGGGATTTATCTACTATTGATTTAATCTTATCAATATTTTGCATCTTTATTTTCGAGATCTTTCAATTTCAATACCTGCACTCTCAGCATCATCAATTGCATCTAACTTCTCGAGTCTAATCTTAATAGTTTCAATTCTATTATTCTTAAAACACTCTTGTAAAATTTTTTCAGCTAAAGTTTCTAAGAGTATTGTATGACCCGAATTCACAATTTCTTTTATAATTAGAGATATTTGATTATAGCATACAACGTTATCAATTTTTTCATTTGACGTGTCAGGTATATCTTTTATTTTAGCGATTACATTAACCCTTAATGGTTGTTGAATATTTTTTTCATGAGCGTACACACCCAACTCAGCATTTAACATTAAATCGTTCACAAATATTAAATTGTATCCAGAGTTATGATCAATATTATCTATTTCAGAATTTAGAATTTCTAAATTTAATTTATTTTTATTCATGCTAAATGTTCTCCACCATCTACTACTATTAGTTGTCCAGTTAAAGACTCTGTTTCTAGTATATAATTTAAAGTGTTACTTATATCTTTGGGCTTAGAGCCTCTTTTAAGTAAAGTTGAATTTATTTGTTTTTTAAAATTTTTATCAGACTGAAACTCATTTTTAATTGTTGGCCCAGGTCCTATGGCATTAACTCTAATATTAGGAGCAAGAGATTTTGCTAAAATTATAGTTGCTGAATGTAATGCAGCTTTACTAATGTTGTATGAAAAAAATGCTATACTTGGATTTATTACTCCTTGGTCTAAAATATTTATTATATTACCGTGTGTATTTTTTGTATGCTGCTTAGAGAAGTCTTTACTTAATTTTATTGGTGCATATAGGTTGGTATCAAGATGTTTATTCCAAGATTTAGATGTGAAATTATGAATTTTATCATTTTCAAAAACTGATGCATTATTTATTAAACAGGATATTTTACCTAGTAACTTAGTTGCTTTTGGATAAAATTTATCAACTTCTTTTTTATTATTAAAGTCACATTTAATTATTTCGCATCTAACACCCAGTTCAATAATCTCTTTTCTTAGCTCGCTGGCTGATACTTTAGATTTGTTGTAATGAATTATTATGTCATAACTATTTTTAGCTAAGTCTATACAAATTTGCTTTCCGATTCTTTTTGCTCCACCGGTTACAAGAGCAATTGGATTTTTTCTCATTAAAATAATCTATATATATAAATTAAGTAACTCAATACAAAAACTATTGAAAGTACTCTACTTAATGATTTTTTAGTTAAGCCTAAAATTATAATTACCGAAGTACTCATAGCAAGAAGAATTAAATCATTAGAGTGAATATTCAAGGATGAAAAGTTAAAACCTCTAATTTGAACTATGATAATGGAAGGGAATAAAACAAATAAAATATTCATAATATTACTTCCAATAATATTACCTATGCCCATAGCACCTTTTTTTTTCAATGCTGCAATGAGTAGTGTAATTAATTCAGGCAGCGAGGTTCCAAGAGCTAGAACAGTTAAGCCTATGACTGTGTGTGCGATACCTAAGCTAGAAAAAAATTCTAATGACTCTGATAAAAAAAGCTTTCCACCAATAAAAAACCCAATAAAACTTAATGTTAATTTTATTAAACTAACATTGCTTTCAAGAGCTATAGCTTCATTGTTTGGTGAAAAATTTTTTAGATGATTAATAAAAAATATCAGTATTATTAAAAATATAAAAGAATGAAGCCAACCTATATTAGAACTTACAGAAAAGATTATGATTAAATATGCTGTAGCCAAAAACAAATAAAAATTTGTCTTAATGTCAATGCTTTCAAAACTTACATTATACAACATTCCAGTGACGCCAAGCACCAACAATAAGTTTGCAATATTACTTCCAATTATATTGCCTATAATTGCATCCGATGCAGGGGGTGTTTCAAATAATGCTGCAGACAAAGAAACCATTAGCTCAGGCGCCGAAGTGCCAAATGCAACAACTGTTAAACCTATTAATACTTGTGAGAAATTAAATTTTCTTGCAATTGCATCCGCTTGATTGATAAGTTGATCGGCACTAGCAATTAATATTCCTAGACTTAATAAAATTAAACTCAATTGATAGATCATTATATTCATATATTTTTAAGTGAAGTATTTATTCTTTTTTTGTTTTGGAGTTCTAATATAATCTAGCTCTAAGTCTCTTTTTTCTAATTTTCTAATTTCATCCCTTATATTTGCTGCTTCTTCAAAATTTAAATCTTCAGCATATTTTATCATCTTATCTCTTAATGATTTTAGATGTTTCTCAATATTGTTGCCAACCATCTTATATTCTTCATTGGTTTTGGTTACATTGTCCTCATTAATATTAATATTTTCCAAAGTCTGATTTATATCACGTTTTATACTTTGTGGAGTAATACCGTTAATTTTATTATGCTTTTCTTGAATTAAACGCCTTCTTTTTGTTTCATTAATTGCATATTGCATACTTTTTGTTATTTTATCTCCATAAAGTATAACTTTACTATCAACATTTCTTGCTGCTCTTCCAATTGTTTGAACTAATGAGCGTTCTGATCTTAAAAAACCTTCTTTGTCTGCATCCAAGATTGCAACTAATGCACACTCAGGAATATCCAAACCCTCACGTAAAAGATTAATTCCAATAAGTATGTCAAAAACACCCCTTCTTAGATCTTGAAGAATTTCTATTCTTTCTAAAGTGTCAATATCAGAATGCATATATCTAACTTTTAAGCCATTTTCATGCATATATTCCGTTAGATCTTCAGCCATTCTCTTGGTAAGTGTAGTCACAAGAACTCTATGATTATTCTCAATTATTTTTCTAGCTTCTAGAATTAAATCTTCAATTTGAGTTTTAGCTGGTCTTACTTCAACTTCAGGATCGATAAGACCCGTTGGTCTAATAATCTGCTCAACAAAAACGCCTTTTGTTTGATCTAGTTCCCATGAGCCTGGAGTAGCTGATATAAATAAAGTTTGAGGACGCATTGCTTCCCATTCTTCAAACTTAAGTGGCCTGTTATCTAAACATGAAGGCAATCTAAACCCATACTCAGAAAGTGTTGTTTTTCTGCTTCTGTCACCTTTATACATTCCTCCGAGCTGAGGTACCGTTACATGACTTTCATCAACGAATAAAAGAGCATTGTCAGGAAGGTATTCAAATAGAGTGGGGGGTGGTTCACCTTCTTTACGACCAGATAAGTAGCGCGAATAATTCTCAATTCCGTTACAGCTCCCAGTAGCTTCGATCATCTCTAAGTCAAATTTAGTTCTCTCTTCAATACGCTGTGCCTCAATTAATTTATCTTGCGCTTTAAATTCTGGTATTCTTTTTTTTAACTCTTTTTTAATTAAGATCATAGCCTGTTGTAGAGTTGGACGAGGTGTTACATAGTGACTATTCGCATAAACTTTTATTTTTTCTAGATCTTCATTTTTCTTTCCTGTCAATGGATCGAATTCACAAATAGATTCTAGTTCATCTCCAAATAATGAAATTCTCCAAGCTCTATCTTCATAATGAGAAGGAAATATCTCCACTAAATCACCTCTAACCCTAAAAGTACCTCTGTGAAAATCAGTGTCATTTCTTTTATATTGCAGCTCTACTAATTTTTGAATGAGTTCATTGCGACCAATTTTTTGGTTTTTTACAATTTCTACAATCATATCTCCATAAGTTTCAGCGGATCCAATTCCATAAATACAAGATACACTGGCAACAATTATTACATCTTTTCTTTCTAAAAGCGCTCTAGTAGCTGAATGACGCATTCTATCTATTTGCTCGTTAATAGAAGATTCTTTTTCGATAAATGTATTTGACTTAGGAACATATGCCTCAGGCATATAGTAGTCATAGTACGAAACAAAATATTCAACAGCATTGTTTGGAAAGAAAGATTTCATTTCACCATATAATTGTGCCGCTAAGGTTTTATTCGGAGCTAAAATTAGAGCCGGTCTTTGAACCGCTTCAATAGTTTTAGCCATTGTAAAGGTTTTACCTGATCCCGTTACACCAAGAAGAACTTGATTATTTTCATTTTTTTTTATATTTGATACAATTTCTTTAATAGCCTCAGGCTGGTCACCAGCTGGCTTATATTCTGCAACAACTTCGAATTTTTGATTAATGGACATTGTATTGATTACTTATGATTATTAAATATAGCTTGAGAATCTAAAAAATCTAATATATTCCAACTTGTATACATTTTTAAAAAATATGGCACTATTATCAGACAATATTAACAGAATAAAACCTTCAGCAACTATGGCTGTAACAGGTAAAGCTCGTGAACTAAAAGCTGCTGGGAATGATATAATTGGCCTTGGTGCAGGGGAGCCAGACTTTGACACTCCTGAAAATATTAAATTGGCTGCAATAGAAGCTATAAAATCTGGTGATACTAAATATACAGCTGTTGACGGTACGCCTGCCTTAAAGCAAGCGATAATAGATAAATTTAAACGAGAAAATAATTTGTCATATACAACTGATCAAATATCTGTTGGCACTGGTGGCAAGCAAATAATTTTTAATGCCTTTCTTGCTACACTAAATCCTGGTGACGAGGTCATTATTCCCGCACCTTACTGGGTATCTTATCCTGATATTGTAGATTTTGCTGGTGGCACATCTGTAATCATTGAGTGTGACGAAAGTTGTAGTTTTAAACTTTCTGCGGAAAAATTATCTTCAGCAATAAATGAAAAAACTAAATGGTTTATTTTAAATTCACCGTCCAATCCTACTGGAAGTTGTTATACTGAACAGGAACTTTCTAAGCTAGCTAAAGTTCTAGTGGAGAATCCTCATGTGAATATCATGTCAGACGATATTTACGAACACTTGGTATATGATGATTTTAAATTTAAAACTATTGCTCAACTTAATTCAAAACTTATAAACCAAACGCTAACTATTAATGGTGTCAGTAAAGCTTATGCTATGACTGGATGGAGAATTGGATATGCAGCAGGAAACAAAGATCTCATAAAAGCAATGGCTAAACTTCAATCACAATCAACCAGTAATCCAAGCTCTATAAGTCAAGCAGCTTCTGTGGAAGCTCTAAATGGTGATCAAGGTTTTTTAAAATCTCGTGCAGAAGTTTTTAAGAAAAGAAGAGACTTTGTAGTAAATAAATTAAATAATATGAATGGTATAACTTGTAGTTTACCAGAAGGGGCCTTTTACGTCTTTCCAAGCTGCAAAGATCTATTTGGCAAAAAGACTGTTGATGGAAAGATTATTGAAAATGATGAAGATTTTGTTACTGCACTTCTAGAAATTGCTGGAGTTGCTGTGGTTCAAGGCTCTGCATTTGGTCTAAACGGCTTCTTTAGGATATCATATGCAACATCAGATGATTTAATTGCAAGTGCATGTGAGAGAATATCTAAATTTTGTGATAGCTTAAGCTAAAATTAATTCTTAAACTACTATCTAATAATAACAATTTAATTGCTATAGATATTATGCTGATTCTAGGCGTATAATTTTGACTAAATCTGTCTAGGCAATAAAAATTTTTTTGTATAAGCTAAATTAGGGAAAATAAAAAAAAGAAATATAAGTTATGAAAGTTGCACAGCACTTCATCTTATCTTTTATTTCAAATTTTAATGGAGAAAAAAAATGCTTTATAAAAAAATGAAGTTAGCTGACAAAAATAGAGACATTAATGCATTCATGGAGTTAGTCCACGATGACTTTGTATTTGTAAGAAATCAAAATGGAGCGGATGTAGACCGAGCAGGGCTCTATGAAAGTCGTAAAATGATTTATGCTAATGATAAAGTTACTCGTGAGAAAGAACGCTGTATTTATGAAAATGAAGATATAATTGTTGAGCATCTAGTCATGACATTCCCTAACGACACAAAAGAAGCTGTAATGGGTGTATGGACAAAGAAAGACGGTAAATTAATTTGTTTTGAAAACGAAGGCACACCGATCAAATAACTCTAAAAAAAATAGGTTGAAAAGTTAATGACAAGTTTTTATACCAATTAAGTGGTGAATCCTCCCCTTAGATTATACAATATTTTTTTGCTTAAAATTTTTACTGATGCAAATAAATAAAGGTATTAAGATTATTATTCTAAACTTGATATATATTTTTCAGCTTCTAAAGCTGCCATACAACCCATACCAGCAGCAGTAACAGCTTGACGATATGTTTTATCTCTAACGTCACCAGCAGCATAAACTCCATTAATATTGGTTAATGTTGAATCAGGCTCTGTAATAATATAACCCTCATCATCCATATTAATTTGACTTTTAAATATTTGAGTAGCTGGATCATGTCCTATTGCAATAAATACACCATCAACTTTTAAATCAGTCATAGAACCATCAATTGTACTTTTCAATTTAATTCCAGTAACATTAGTTGGATTTTCCTCACCAGTAATTTCAGCAAGTTCTGAATTCCAAATTATGTTTATTTTTTTATTTTTGAACAATCTTTCTTGAAGAATTTTTTCTGATCTTAGAGCATCTCTTCTATGTACTAGGTACACTTTAGAGGCAAAGTTAGTTAAAAATAAAGCCTCTTCAACAGCAGAATTTCCACCACCAATAACAGCAACTTCTTTTTCTTTAAAAAAGAATCCATCACAAGTAGCACATGCAGAAACACCATAGCCCTGAAACTTCTGCTCTGAAGGAAGCCCTAGCCATCTGGATTGTGCACCAGTAGAGATAATAACTGTATCAGCTGTATAAGTTGTTCCACTTTCACTTTCAGCAGTAAATGGTTTGCTTGAAAAGTCTACTTTAGTAATCATATCGTTGACTATATTCGTACCAACATTTTTAGCTTGTTGTTCCATTTGCTCCATAAGCCATGGACCTTGTATAACGTCACCAAAGCCAGGATAGTTTTCAACCTCTGTTGTTATTGTTAGCTGTCCTCCAGGTTGTAAACCTTGCACAATTGTAGGCTTTAACATTGCTCTTGCAGCATAAATTGCTGCTGTATAGCCCGCAGGGCCCGAACCAATTATAAGAACTTGTGAATGCATTTAATGTTTTTCCTTGATAATATAAGTTAATAAAAGTTTTGAATTATAATATTTATATAATGACTCCATGACAGATTACAAGAAAGATAAAATAGCTTGGTGCGTAACTGACGGAGCAGCAGGAAATATAAGTCAGGTTAAAGGCTTAGCTGATGCCATGAAACTTAATTATCAATTAAAAGTTGTAGAATTGAGATCACCTTGGAAATACCTGCCACCTGGTTACTTGCCAGCTATTGATTCTTCGATAAAAAATTTAATTGATTTTAGAGAAAATATTTCACCAGATTATTTAATTACCGCAGGCAGAAAAAGTGTTTATTTATCGTTGTATTTAAAAAATAAGCTTAAAAACAATATAACAACAATACATATTCAGGATCCTAAAATTAACTCTCAATTTTTTGATTATGTTGTTGCCCCTGAACATGATTCTATTCAAGGGCCAAATGTTATTAAGTCAGTATTAGCAATAAATCATATAAATGAAAAATTATTACTTCTAGAGTCTGATAAATTTAAAGAAAAATTATCTACTTTGGATAAACCAATTGTAACTTTAATTATTGGAGGCAAAAGTAATAACTATATTTTTGATAACGTGGCACTTGTGAATTTATCTAAAATGATTGACAATATAGTAAATATTAATTCGATATCTTTAGTTATATTATTCTCAAGAAGGACTGATTTTTTTATTAAAGAGTATCTAATAAATAGATATTCAGAAATTCATACTGTATGGACCGATGAATCAAACAATCCATATCTTACATTATTAAGCCAATCTTCATGCTTAATATGTACTAGTGACTCAGTATCCATGATTTCAGAGGCGGTATGTTCCAAAAAACCAGTCTTTATATTTAGATTAAAAAGTAAGAAAAAAAGTAATAGAATTGAAATATTCAATGAAAAGTTACTACAACTTGGCTACACCAAAGAGCTATCCACCAAGTTAACTTTTGATAAGACAAATTATGTAAATGAGACATTATCAATAGCTGAAAAAATTTTAAGTAAAGATTAGGTAAAATGAAATGAACAAAAAAGAATTAGATTTAACGGATAAAAAAATATTAAGAATCTTGCAAGATGATGGGCGAATTTCAAATTTAGACTTATCAAAAAAAATTGGTATGTCGCCACCTCCAACACTTAGAAGAGTAAGAGATCTAGAGCAGCAGGGTTATATAGATGGGTTTAGAGCAAATTTAAATCATGCAAAACTTGGTTACGACTTAACAGCTTTTATATTTGTTGGATTAAAAAACCAAAACGAAGAAGAACTTAATAAATTTGAAAAGTTGGTCTGGGGCTGGGAAGAAGTTAGAGAATGTTACATGTTAAATGGGGATGTCGACTTTATATTAAAATGTGTAGCTAAAAATATGAATACATTTCAGGAATTTCTCACAAATAACATTTCCTCTAATGATAATATCTCTAGTATTAAAACTGCTTTTGCAATCAAAGCAACAAAATCACTTGGAAATGTTCCCTTAGATTAGTGATATTCTGAAATTGGGTGAACAGTTAATTCCTCACCACTTTTCAATCTCTTTATAGAATTAATAGCAGCTCTTGCACCTGATACTGTTAAAAAATAGGGTACGTTTCTATTTAATGCAGTTCTTCTTAAGCTAAATGAGTCATTTATAGATTTTCTAGTTTCTGTGGTATTTATTACAATATTCACTTTATCGCTTTTAAGCAGGTCTACAATATGAGGACTTCCTTCGGTAACCTTATTTACAAAATTTATTTTAATACCACTTTCTTTTAAAAATGAGCCAGTTCCACTAGTAGCAAAAATTTTAAATCCTTGTTTAGCAAAAGATCTAACTGCAGGTAACACTTTTGCTTTATCACTATCTTTAACTGATACAAATAAATTTCCTTTTATAGGAAGTGGGTTAGATGCAGCCATTTGACATTTAATAAAAGCCGTCTCCATATCTTTATCGATAGACATAACTTCACCTGTAGATTTCATTTCAGGTCCAAGAATTGTGTCTACATTAGGAAATCTTTTAAAGGGAAATACAGGTTCTTTTATTGCTATATACGACATTTTCTTTTGTTTAACTTTAAGATCTTTTAATTTTTTACCAACTGAAATTTTACTAGCTAATTGGACAATCTGTAATCCTGTTGATTTTGCTACAAAAGGAACGGTACGACTACTTCTTGGATTCACCTCTAATAAAAAGATGTTATTATTTTGAATAGCGAATTGGATATTTAGCAGACCTTTGACTTGTAAAGCTATAGCCAGTTTCTTGGTTTGTTTCTTAATATCTTCAATAATTTTATCTGAAAGTGAGTATGGTGGCAGCGTGCAAGTTGAATCACCTGAGTGGATTCCTGCTTCTTCAATATGTTCCATAATTCCAGCTATGACTACATCCTCACCATCAGATATGGCGTCTACATCTACCTCTATAGAATCTTTGAGATAACTATCAATCAGCACTGGACTATCTCCAGAAACAATTACAGCCTGCTTAAAGTATTTTTTTAATTCATCAGTTTTGTGAACAATTTCCATTGCCCGACCTCCCAGTACATATGATGGCCTTATAACAGCCGGAAAACCAATTCGTTTAATTATATCAAATGCCTGTTTTTCAGAGTAAGCAATACCATTTATTGGCTGAAGTAAATTTAGATCATCAACAATCTTTTTAAATCTTTCTCTATCTTCAGCTAAGTCAATAGAATCAACAGATGTTCCTAAAATTGGAATATTCATTTTATTTAAATATTCAGATAGTTTTAAAGGTGTTTGCCCTCCAAATTGAACAATTACACCAACAAGTTTACCATTAGTTTTTTCTCTCTTTATAATTTCATATACGTCTTCGTCAGTTAGTGGCTCAAAGTACAATCGATCACTTGTGTCAGGATCAGTTGAAACTGTTTCTGGATTACAATTAATCATAATGGTTTCATAGTTCATCTTTTTAAGAGCAAAAGATGCATGGCAACAGCAGTAGTCAAATTCAATTCCTTGACCAATTCTATTTGGGCCACTTCCTAGTATTACAATCTTTTTTTTGTTAGTAGGTTTAGATTCGCATCCATTATTATTTAATTCATATTTATGATATGTTGAATACATATATGGAGTTAAAGATTTAAATTCTGCAGCGCATGTATCTATTCTTTTAAAATTAGGAGTTACTTTTAATTTAGTTCTTGTCTGAAAAATCTTATCTACATCTACACCAGACAATTCTGATAATTTTTTGTCACTAAAACCTAAAGACTTAATTTTCTGCAGCTCTAGAGCATTTTTTGGTATTCCATCCTGCTTTATATTATTTTCCTTAGCTACAATTAAACCTATTTGTTCAATAAACCATGGATCAATTTTACATGCTTGATGAATTTCTTTTGTTGTTTTTTTGAACCTTATTGCTTGAGCTATTTTTAAAAGTCTATCTGAGGTAGGTTTTTTTAATTCATTTAAAATATTATCTTTGGTCAGAAGTTTTTTTTCATTATTAACTTTTACTTGGTCTAAACCATTAAGTCCTATTTCTAACGAACGAAGCGCTTTTTGTAAGGACTCTGGAAAAGATCTTCCTATTGCCATGGCCTCACCAACCGACTTCATGGCACTGGTTAATAGTGGTTTGGTAAGTTGAAATTTTTCAAAAGTAAATCTTGGAATTTTAGTAACTACATAATCAATTGTTGGTTCAAATGATGCGGGTGTTACTTTTGTAATTTCATTCTGAAGTTCATCAAGAGTATAGCCAACTGCTAACTTTGCAGCAATTTTAGCAATTGGGAAACCTGTTGCCTTTGAAGCTAGCGCAGATGATCTTGAAACTCTTGGGTTCATTTCTATAATAACAAGACGACCATTTTTAGGATTAACTGCAAATTGCACATTAGAGCCACCAGTTTCAACTCCAATTTCTCTTAAGCATGCAATTGAGGCGTTTCGCATGTCTTGATACTCTTTATCTGTCAGAGTGAGTGCAGGAGCAACAGTTATTGAATCTCCAGTATGAATTCCCATAGGGTCAATGTTTTCAATTGAACAAACAATAATACAGTTGTCATTTTTATCTCTGACAACTTCCATTTCAAATTCTTTCCAGCCTGCTACTGATTCTTCAATTAATATTTCACTTATTGGAGAGCTATAAAGGCCGGACTTAGCAATTTCATCAAACTCTTTTTTTGTTTTAGCAATACCACCGCCTGTGCCACCTAGCGTATAAGATGGTCTAATGATAACTGGTAAGCCTAATTTTTTTAGAGCTGATTGTGCTTGGCTA
>Ga0209711_10002689_pt1 | contig 15591 bp, 10 predicted proteins | sample ArcticOcean_MG_C_7_FD_187441 | JGI IMG/M metagenome (GOLD analysis project Ga0209711, IMG submission 187441) | Marine microbial communities from western Arctic Ocean - ArcticOcean_MG_CB11_88 (SPAdes) (version 2) | ecosystem: Environmental > Aquatic > Marine > Oceanic | place: Arctic Ocean... | reverse complement strand
GGCAACGATTGTGCCGCCGAGGTTTTTTAGGTTCACTTCCTTGAGTTTCCAAACTAATCCGTTTCGTTTGCAATGGCTGGGTTCGTCTTCCAAGAGGAGAATGTGATTTTCAGCGGGAAAGATTCCGGTTCCCCGGTAGTGCCCGGCGTCTTTGTCCTTATTGTCGGGAGGGAGCACGGGAACAGACGAAGTTTTGGGGTCGGGCGGAAGAAACCCATAGGCATGCATCACCGTACCAAGCGGGATGTCGCGAAGATCCGCCGGAGCATTGTGGTAACGGACCATGCCGTAAGGAAGCAGAGCGAAGGGGTGGGGGGCGTTGCGGTAAAACTTGCCCGTTCCTTCCACGCGGATACTGCCTCGGCGGTTCGGGTGGTCCACGAAAATAAGTTCTCCTCGGTAGGCGTGGGCTTTTTCTATCGGAGGGAACTTTCCTGTTTGGGGTCGGTAAGGTTCGTCTTGCTCGCCGCCTGATGCTGAGACCGAGATTGCCAGAATTAAGAAGGCAACAAGCCCGGCAAGCTTGAGTGGGGTCATAGGGTAATGACCTTATTGCTATCACCAAACCGCTCCGTCTCCACACCCATTTTTTGGGCCATGAGAAGGAGCAGGTTGCTCATGTGAGCATCGGAATTGACCGGGCGACTGCAGACGCGGTAATGATCCCCCGGTTTGTCGAGGGTGTATCCGTCAAAATGCCCTTCGTTGAAATCAAGATGACTCCCGTGCTTCAAGCCGAGGTCGGAACCACCGGCAAGGACGAGAGGAAGGTTGGCATTTCCGTGACTATGGCCGTAGGACATGCCGCTACCGAAAAGAGACATGGTTGAACCAAGCAGAGGCTTTCCGCTCAGGTCCTTGGTTTCTTCCAAACGGGAAAGGAAGTAGCTGTATTGTTCGATGGCGAAAGTATCGTAGTTCGTGAGTTTTTCCATGTAGCCCTCATCACCGCCGTGGTGACTGAGTTGGTGACGGGACTCGGTAATGCCGATCTCGGGAATGGCAAAGGCATCTCCTTCTCCTCCCAGGCTGAAGGTTGCGACCCGGGTGACGTCGGTTTGAAAGGCGAGAACCATCAAGTCATAAACCGTACGGAAGTAATCCCCCGCCTGGGCTTTGGTGACTTTACGGTTGGTGCGTTTGCGGGCGGTGTCTGAAATTTGGGGCAGTGGCGTATCGAGCCAGTCATCGGCACGACGGGTACGGATTTCCGCTTCGCGCACGGAGGTGAGGTACTGATCCATGCGTCCCTTGTCCGCCGTTCCCATTTTTTTCTCCAATCGACGAACCTCTTCCAGGTTGTCATCCAATACGCTGGCCTTGCGACGAAGTCTTTTGCGCTGGGCATCGATGCCACCCTTGGGTTCTTCGAAGAGAGATGCGAAAATCTGGCTGCACTGGCGCATGGCGGGCAGTTGGACACCATCCGGAGTCCAGGCTAGGGAACCCTGGGTCAGGGCAACTTCAAGCGAGGAGTAGCGGGTGTGTTGGCCGGTGATTTCGGCCATTTTTTGGTCCACCGAAATGGAATTGCGGTGAGCGGCTCCAATTTTACCTCCGGTCAAAAAGACGTTAATGCAGTTGTGGTGATGACCAAGGCTGCCCGGGTGATGAAGGCCACTGATCGGGGAGATGGCATTGCGGTGTTTTTCCAGTGGCTTGAGGGAACGGGAGAACTTGTAGTCCCGGCCCGATTCGGTGATCTGGTAGTTCAGGGAATGAACCCCGTTGGCTAGGTATATGAAAGCGCTCCGTCTGGGCGTGGAAACTTTTTCGGCTGCCTTGAGTGGAGTCATACATTCGAGCATGGGAAGGGCAATGCAGGTCCCCATTGCCCGGAGAGCATGGCGACGGTTGATAAGCCAGGATTGTGATAAGTAGTTCATGTTTTTTCCTTCTGTATATTTTTAAATTCTAGCGTTTGCGGATGAGGTCGGAGAGGGCCACGGCCCGCACGATGTCCTTGATTTGAAAATTCTTTTTCTTTGCCTCTTCCACAATGGACGAAAGATCATCCTTGTCGTCGACCGTAAGGACGCGACGCAAGGCATAGGTGCATAGGTGCTCGATGAAGGCCCGGGCGAACTTGTCGCGGTCCTCGAGCAGCAACCTTTTGAACTCAACGGAACCATTGAAGGTTCGTCCGTCCGGCAAGGTTCCCGAGGCATCGACCGGAGGATTCTCTCCTTTCCCAGCGGGTACGAGTTCGCGGGTTCGCCATTGTCCGATGGCATCGTACTGGTCGAAGGCCAGACCCAGAGGATCAATGGTTTTGTGACAGGCGGCGCAATTGGGATCCTTGGTGTGGGCCTCGATGCGTTGACGGATGGTTATCTTGTCTCCTTGGGGAGGGACGGGTTCGATCGGGTCGACGTTGGCCGGTGGGGCTGGAGGGGTCTTGTTGAAGATGGTTTCGCTCAGCCATACCCCGCGGTGGACCGGGCGGTGGCGTGTGCCGTCCGAGGTCAGTCCGAGCACGGCACCCATCGTGAGCAGTCCCCCTCGTTTGTCCTCGAGATTGAGTGAAACGCGCTGGAAATCGCCCGTCTTCGGTTCTGGCAATCCGTAAAAGTCGCAGAGGCGGGCGTTGGCCATCGTCCAGTGGGAATCAAGCAGGGTTTCGATGGGAAGGTTTTTGGTGAGCATTTCTCGAAAGAATTCAACCGGTTCGTTGCGCATGCTCGTCTCTAGCCAGTCGTCGTAGGTGGGGTAGAGCTTTTTGTCCGGGGGAAACATTCCAACCTTGTGCAGTTGGAGCCATTGCCTTGAAAAATCATCGATGAAGCGTTCGATTCGGCCATCCGATAACATACGGTCGACCTGTTTGTTCAGCTCGGTGCCATTTAGCTTTTCTTGGTTTGCCAATGCGAAGAGAGGATCATCAGGCATGGAGCTCCAAAGGAAGTAGGAGAGTCGCGAGGCAAGTTCGTGTTCGTTCAGTAGTTCCCTTGTTTGTGGCTCGCCCTCGACTAAATAGATGAAGTTTCGCGAAGTCAGGACCCGAAGCAAAGCCGTACGAAACGCTTCTTGGACTTCTTCGCCCGCTTCGAGATCTTCTTGGTAAGAATTAAGATAGCCTACTAATTCCCGAGGATTCACTTTCCTTCGCCATGCCCGCTCCGCAAAAGACTGAAGATGATCACTAACTTGATCAACGGTCGCATTGCTTTCCGGGAAAATTCCTTTACGGAGCGATTTCTCCCGAGGGGTTACGATGGGACCTTCCCATTCCACCCAGTCGAGAATCACCGTGGAGAAGATTCCGTTTCCTTTATCATCAAACATTTGCGGTGCATTTGGGTTCAATAGGAAGGTCTCACTACTGTGCGTAAATATGTAGCTATCCCGGCTGGCAAGGGCGTTACGGAAGGCGGCACCCTGTCGACGGTCGATCACATCCGTGGCCACTACGGCAAAATGTAACTGGGTGGGCATTTCCAGAAAAATTTCGAATTCGTAAATTTGTGGCTTGTCTTCCGGGGCGGTGATATCGAGCTCGATGAGTCCATCCACATTTTCCTCACTGGTTTTCATCCCAATACTCAGATGAGCAGGCTGACCACCGGGCGGCCGAATACCACTTGCCTGGAGACGAAGTTGATAAAGACCGCTGTGTTCCGGGCCGGTTTTGCCAAACCAGTGGTGAGCAAGTGCCTGATCCACCCTGCCGGGAAAAAGGAGTTGTCGAAGAGGGCGTTTAATACCAAACCGTTTCAGGGCTTCTTTTTGTTTTTCTCCACCTACATAGCGCAGATCTGCAGCTGTCTTCTTAACTTTTCGGACTTCCCCTTCAGTCTGAGGGAATGCGCGGTCGAGGACGATCTCGGCGGCTTGGTAGAAGCGATTGATATGGGAAGGCGAAAGCGAGAGTTGAGCACCGATCCGTTCGTAACCGTGCCACAAAGTGTCTTCATTTAATTCCCCCGGTTTTGTAGGGTCGTAGCGTACACCCAATAGGTCATAGACCGTATTTTGATATTCCTTTCGGCTCAGGCGATAGTGAGCAACCGGAGGGCGGGCGGCCATGCGGGCGGCTTTCCCTTCGCTTATTTTTTGGTCCAGTTGGGCAATGAAAGTGGAGATTTCCTGTTCAGTGGGTCGTGGTTCCTCTTCGGGAGGCATTTCCCCAGCATTTATGCGCTCATTCACTTCCGCCCAGAGATGGCTGTCGACACCCGCCTTGAAGTCACGGGAGAGGGTGTCAATTCTCAGGTCGCCCTTTTCTTTTTTTGCCCCATGGCAACTCACACAGTGGGTGTTCAAAAAGCTTTCAAAAGACTTATCCACTGCAGACAAAGACAGCGGAAGTAAAATTATAAAAATTTTAAACCTAAACATACTAAAATCATTATTTTTTGGTTTAAATAGGTTCAAATAAAAAATCCAACTTAGACAAAGTTTTCTGAGGAGGGGGAGGAGTTTAATTTATAAGTTTCGATACTTTAGAGGTGTAGTGGAAGAATAATTTAATTATTAAGATTTAAGTGAAATTTTTTATATATGTTGGGATTGTTTGCCTTGTCAGTTCTATCCTACATCCAAAATCAAAGTGGAAAGAGTATGTTGGTGTGGCCGGAAAAAGTGGTTGGCGTTGTCATGTGATATATCCGGATCCCAATAATCACGGACCGGATGGAATTAATTTTCATGACTGGGACGATGATGGAGATTTGGACCTTTTGGTAAACTACGAAGAGGGGAAATACAGCCGGCTGTTTTTTAACCCGGGCGATGGAAAAATTCGGAATTTATGGACAGATTATATCGAGTTTAAACATGGCAAATGCGAAGACTCTGGAATCGGAGATCTAAACAATGATGGTTTGGTTGATTACATAGCCAATGGGGGATGGATTTATTTCAATCCCGGGAAATCTATGATCAGAAAACCCGGTTCGTGGCAGAAAATGACCCTTTTTGACAGGGAACAAAGAGTACCAATTGTAATAGATTTGGATGAGGATGGGCTGAATGATTTGGTGGTGGGTGCCCAGAGTTGGTTTAAACAACCTAAAAAGGATAAACGAAATCCGAAGAATTGGAAACGATACGAACTCGGTTCCGTAACTTGGCCAATGACTTGCATGGTCAACGACTTGGATGGAGATGGAGATAAGGATATTGTGGTTCAGGAGCGAAGAAAACAAGGAACCTTTTATTTTGAAAACCCGGGTCTGAAAAAGGTGATGAATAAATGGCCAGTAAGGGTTATTGATAAGCAAACGGGGGGGATGTTCATGGCCATGGGTGATGTCAACGGCGATGGTCGAATCGATTTGGTCAAGGCTAGCGACAAGGTTAGAATCTTTTTGCGGATTAATGATACAGGCCATCCCAAATACAAGATGGTCGAAGTGGAAAAGCCAATTCAACCAAAATCGGTCAAGGTAAACGCGAAGCCGAAGGGAGTTGCCATACTGGAAATGAATGGGGATCCGACTTATCCTGAAATTCTGATCATTCCCGAGTACGAAGCTCAATTATGGTATTTGGCTTTGTCCGCTGACGGCAGGTGGAGTAGTCATGTTTTGGACATACCTGGACCTGAGAGTCGCAAGAAGATGGACAATGCTTTTGTTGCGGATCTTGATGAAGATGGCGATCTAGATGTAGTCACCACCGAAGAGAATGGCGGTTGGGGTGTTATCTGGTTCGAGAATCCGCTTTTACCAAAGTAAATGAGTCTACGAAGGGGTGGACAGGGATAGTGTTACAAAACTTTTGAGTTTGTTCTCATTTCTTGTTCGGAATAGGTTTATTTTTATTATTAATAAGCACGGCTAAATATATATGAAAACCATAGCAAATTTTGGAACCCTGATGGAAGCAGAATTGCTCAAGCTCAAACTGGCGTCCTGTGGGATTGAGGCATTTATTCCGGATGAACTCACAGCTGGTGTGGCCCCGCATATATTTGCGACCAAATCTGGAATTCGAGTACAGGTCGGCGGTGCGGATTTTGAAAATGCCTTAGAAGTGATGAAATCCAAGGTAGCAGAATCTGAAAGTATAAAAGGTGAAGAGGATTAAAATGCCTTACCCTAGCAATTCAGAAATGTGAGAATCTGGTGTCTGCATGGATCTTTACAGACTGCATCAGTATGGAAATCAGTTTGCGAAGCAATCGAATCAAATTTTGAATCGGTGTCCTTTGAGGCGGTTAATCTATATGAAAAATCTTATAAAAACTTTGAGCATTGGAGGAGTGAATTTTGTGGAGAAGTAGAGCAGCAAACAAAAGATGAACCATCTTTGTTAATGGGTTATTCAATGGGCGGGCGACTGGCAATGGATGCCTGTGTGAATCGACCTGACCTATGGAGCGGTGTCATCACGGTCGGTGCACATCCAGGGTTAATATCTCACGACGAACGAGACAAACAGTTGAAGAAGGATCTCGAATGGTCACGCCGCTTTCGGACAGAAGACATTCATGAATTACTCAAAGAATGGGATAGGCTTCCGGTCTTTTGCGGGAGATCGAATTGTTCGAGCAGGGAAATTACTGAATTGGACTCAGAAAAAATTAGCCACTTTTTTGATGTGTTTTCTAAGGCAAGGCAGGGCAATTTATCTTCTTTATTGAAAAACCATACCTTATCTCCTTTGCTCTACATCTCCGGTTGTGATGATCTAAAGTATACAAAAATCGGGCAGGACTTGGCTGCCAGTTGTAGGCAAATTCGACACGAAATAATCCCCAATGCGGGGCATCGGGTACCATGGGAAAATCAGGATGCTTTTATATCTGAAGTCTCGGTGTTTATTGATTCAGTTCTCAACAAATGACTAATGGAAGATGTTCCTGGCCAAAGGATGATCCAATTTATCTCGCTTACCACGATGAAGAGTGGGGAGTCCCGGTTTATGATGATTTGGAATTATTCGAAAAATTAATCCTCGATGGTTCGCAAGCAGGTTTAAGTTGGATCACAATTCTCAAGCGTCAGGCAAATTACAAAAAGGCTTATGATCACTTTGATCCATACAAAATGGCCAACTGGACGGATAAGAAAATCGAGACCTTACTCAAGGATTCTGGAATTATTCGAAACCGGTTGAAAATTTTAGCGGCAAGGCAAAATGCCAAATCTTATCTAGAGTTAATTGAGAAAAAGGGAAACTTTTCAGACTTTCTTTGGAGTTTTGTTAATCATAAGCAAATAACCAATTATTGGAAAAGTTGGGAGAAGACTCCTGCAAAAACAAAAGAATCTGAAAAAATGAGTAAAGAATTAAAAGCGAGTGGATTTCAGTTTGTTGGTCCGACCATTTGCTATGCTTTTATGCAGGCGGTCGGAATGGTGAATGACCATATAATTTCTTGCTTTAGGCACAGTGAGATTGCTAATCTTCATTAATGAATCAACCACCGTCCAATCCTCGACCACCCATTTCACCCGGTTGTTCCAAAGCATTTATTTTTGTGTTGGGGCGTCTATTCCCGCTTAGCTTTGGATTAGGGGGGCTTATTTTTCTAGGCGTTGGTTTATGGGCGATAAATAAGGGTATGCAGAGTGAGAACTGGGATAAGGGAACAGCCACAATTACTAGTTCAGAAATTGAAAAAACAGAAAGAAGGAGCAAGGACCCTCAAGGGTTTACCCAAACAAGCACATCATACAGTGTCAGGGTGAAATACTCCTATACCGTGGAAGGAAGTAATTATGAAGGGAATACCATTGGGTTTGGAACAATGAGTCATAATGAGAAATCGGATGCTCAGGAGGAATTAAAATCCTATCCCAAAGGAAAAAAAATCGATGTTTATTATGACCCTGAAAACCCAAGCGATTCGGTTCTCAAAAAAGGGGTTTTCTGGCCGATGTATATTGTGATTGCCGTTTCGGTAATCATGTTGATCGGTTCAATTTGGGCATCCTTTGCCCTACCCAGGTATTTGAAGAGGCGTGCTGAGGTAGCTTTAGCAAAGATTCAGGAGGAAGTGGATGATCATGATCATCCATTTTCTAATTATTCTTAGTTCATAGCTCAGGAATTTAGATGATTACATCCTTCGCTGACACTCGTTCTCTTCAGCACTAGGAAAAGCAACTCTTTAATAAGCGGAGATTAAGAATAGATAGGTTTTTATTATTTAATCTTATTTCGTATTTCAACGAAATTAACTTCTTTGTGCACATGAAAGGTTTTTTCCTGATTGTAGATCAGGGAGTCGTAGACGCGGTGGGCTTTGCCGGTAAAGGAAAAGGCGGCTCCCGTATTGTCGTGAACGATGCAGTTGCGGTAGGTGGTCACCGCATCGTTCACATCGGTTACCCCACCGGAGATGGATCCGTTCCATGCGATTTCGGAATCAATGACCTCCATTTCCGCAGTTTCATGGGCACTGATACCTTCGTCCGCACAGGACAGTGCCCGAACATTTTCCAACCGGATGCCTCTGCGATGGCCGTGGATGTTAAACCCATCGTTTCCGGCATATTTGACGGTCAGGTTACGAATGATGATATTGGAGCAGGCAATGGATACGCCGTTTACTCCGTTTTTTTCGGGTAAAATGATGGGCTTGAATCGTCCACGGTCTGCTCCGATCGCCTTGCCCGGTTTGCATCCTTTGGGCCAGCGGAAGTAGAGAGATCCATCTTTTGCATATCCCATTTCTCCCGGTTTGAGCTTTTCGGGAGGGAAGTAGCATTTCGATTTCATATCTGGGCGACCCTTTTCCGCTTCATGATCGCGGGGAATGGTAATCGGAATATCCCCGATAAAGAGCCCGGCCGTTTGCCCAGCAATCCGAGGAGTGTGCCCGAAACTTTTCAGGAAATCCGGCTGGGATGTCCATAGATCACAATCCATGATCCAGTCGTGCTCACTGACCCTGGTGCCCAGATCGATTAGCATTCCCTGCCCATCAAACACCTCAGGCTTATCTGGGGTTCCTCCTGACTTAAGAACGAGTGGAGCGGTTATGCGTGCCTGTGTCTGCAATTCCCAAATATCGCTACGAAAGGTGCCCACAGGCATGCTCTGCTTATTTTGAAGGTTGGCGATCGGGCTGTCCTGCCAGGCATAACGAACGGCTACCGCTTCCTTCACCTTATCAGACGTTACCCATACCTTCCCACCAGATTTGATCCTTGCCTGTGCCGGATGAAATTTCTGATCCAGCCCGGCCAAAGAGAAGCCTGTCACTTCTGTTTGTTCATCCTTGGTAAAAAGGTTTTGGTCAAAATCAATCAAAGCCCCCTTTTCCTGAAAGATAATCTTTTCAGGTCTCGGTTCTCGGTAGACCAGATTCTTTTCCCCATAAATCTTGCTCTGAGCGGCGAGTGCCAGTCTTTGTCCAATCGGTTTTTTTAGCGGCGGATGGATTTCATCAGGCAATCCACAATCAGTCGAAACAACGGTTGCCGTATTTGGTAGGGACTTTTCCAGGAGGGCAATGGATTCCCGTATCTCTGCCCATGGACTTCTCGGCCAAACGCGGACTTTCCCAAAAGCAGGGAGTTGCACGGCAAGAAAAGCCATATCATTTTGCTTAAAGGTTTTGCGCCATTCTTTGACCATAGTGGGGAGCTGTCTTCGATAGGCCTCGGCCCTTCCCTGATTGGATTCGCCCTGGTACCAAATCACTCCCCGCATGGCTAGCGGAGCGATGGGTGAAACCATGGCATTGTAGAGGCAGGAAAGCTTCCATGGTTCGGTCGGCGGTCGGTTGGGATCGCGATTCGGATCTTCCTCCCAAGCTGCGTAAGATTCGTCCCACTTCGCTTTTTGAACACGATAGGCTTCAATAATATCGCGGGTAAATTCCGGGCTGTTTTCAAGGGATTCACGAGGCATCCAGCAATAAAGTTTCGAGCCGCCGAAATTCGACTCAATCAACCCAACTGGCACATCCTGCGAAATGCGTACCTCGTGGGCAAACCATGCGGCAACGGCGCTGATCCAGTCGAGTCCAAACCTCTCGTTGTCGACCGTCCGCCATTGTCCATCGTCGCCCATACGCCAGCGCGGATGCTGAAACGCTCCGTCTGCTCCGATGTCTGCAAGGGGCTCATCCGCGATATAGGGACCGACCTTGAAGCGACGCAGTGTAGGGTGGGGGATAAGTTTGCGGGCCTCCTCTGCATGAGTGGAATTGGGAATGGTGAATCCCATGTTGGACTGACCGGAGGCCAACCAGACTTCTCCAATGAGAATATCTTTCAGGATGACGGATGTGCCGAGGGCATTTACTTTCAACTCTTGCCCTTGAGTATTTGCCTTCATGGGGTCGAGTTTGATCATCCATTTGCCTGCCTCATTTGAAGTTGCACTTTTTCTTTGGCCTGCAAATTTGACTTGTATTTGGGTTTGAGGTTCCGCCCATCCCCAAATGGGCACCGACATTTCCCGTTGTAGTACGCAGTGGTCGGTGAAGATTTTAGCAAAGGACAAACCTTCGCCAAGGAGAGTGGATGCGAGGAATAAACCGGTAACAAAAAAAGAATGTTTCATGGGACAAAGCTAGGGCTAAGCTAAAACTTGTTTGATCACATGACCGTGCACATCGGTGAGGCGACGGTCTAGTCCGTTGTAGTACCAACTGAGTTGATTGAAATCGAGACCCATAAGATGTAAGACCGTAGAATGAAATTCCCAGATAGTGGTTGGGTTTTTCTCGGCCCTTCTTCCGAACTGATCCGTTGCTCCATAACTTATGCCCCCTTTTACTCCGGCTCCCATCATCCAAAGTGTGAATCCATCGGGGTTGTGGTCGCGTCCGGCAGTTCCCTGTTGACTGGTGGGCATTCGGCCGAACTCGGTGGTCCAAAGTACGAGGGTGTCATCCAACAAACCATTTTGTTTTAGATCAGTAAGCAAAGCGGCGGTGGGCTGATCGAAAATGGGGAGATGGCGCTCGTAATCTGCCTTTAGGGTCTTGTGGGCATCCCAATTAAGCAGGCCGTCCACGCCACTCGCCCGGGAAGCACAGTAGAGACTTACATATCGGACATCCCGTTCCAATAATCGTCGGGCAAGAAGGCAATTCGACGCGTAGGAGGCGGTGAGAGAATTCTTGGAATCGGTTCCGTAGAGTTGATGTATATGTTTTGGCTCTTTGGAAAAATCACTCACTTCAGGTGCGGATAACTGCATCCGGGCAGCGAGTTCGTAAGCCCCTATACGAGCTTGGAGTTCACTTTCCGCTGGCCGTTGGGAAGCATGGTTTTTGTTCAGGAAAGAGAGAAGGTCACGCGTTTGCTTTTCTTCTTGAACAGAAATGCTATCTGGGGTCTTAAGGTTGCGGATGGGTTGTTGGGCGGCCATGACAATCGCTTGGTGGCGGGCGGGCAGAAACCCGTTGCTCCAATTGGCCTTACCATTGGGTGGTTCGCCTCGAATATCGGGAATCGCTACATAGGTGGGTAATTCCTCGGTCATGCTGCCCAGGCCGTAACTGATCCAGGAACCGGCAGAAGGAAAACCTTCGGTGGCGTGACCAGAATTGATGAAGATGCATCCCGGTCCGTGGGTATTGGTCTTGGAATGCATGCCGTGCAAAAAAGCGATGTCATCGACGTGTTTGGCCATGTGGGGCAACATCGACGAAATCATCTTACCCGACTTTCCGGCAGGTTTAAAGACCCATGGGCTTTTCATGAGTGGTCCGTTCTTGCCTTGAAAACTGACTAGGTTCTCCTCGCCGGGCAAGGGTTTACCATGCATCTTCTCGAGCATGGGTTTGTGTTCCCATAGATCCATGTGGGAAGCGGCTCCCGGGCAGAAGATTTGCAGGACGCGCTTGGCCTTGGCGGGTAAGTGGAGCTTGGGGGAGGCGAGGGCATCACGAGCGATGAGGTGCTGCAAGCCCATCCCCATGACTCCAGTGGCGACGTTACCAAGAAATTTTCTTCGAGTTAGTTCGGTAAGTGCCTTCATGGGTTCAGTCAAGGTAGATAAGTTCACTGGAGTTTAGAATGGCCCGGCAGACTGCCTTCAGGTTTCCCTTGTTCAGAAGGGGTTCGAGCCGCTGACTTTCTTTCTGAGATGGAAGACGCTGGTATGCCAGTTGGTAAAGAGCCTTGGCCTGTACGGCGGGCGTTCCCTCGGGGATGCGTGAGGCGAGGGCTTGCGACATATCGAGGGTAAAGGCGTGGTTGAGCATGGTCAATGCCTGCAGGGGTGTGGTGGTCCGGGCCCGGCGGGGAGTGGAAAGCGAACAGTCTGGTTGATCGTATTCGGTCATGAGGTCAACCACGGCGGCCCGGGCATTTTGATGGTAGACCGCTCGGCGGTAAGTTTCGGGTCCATGTTCATCCAATGCGTGATAGGTGGAAACATTGTCCTGCACATGACGGTAAAGCCTAAAGCCGGAGCCACCCATTTTCAGATTTAATTTACCGGAAACAAACAGAAGGGTGTCTCGAATTTCTTCGGCTGAGAGTCGACGGGTGGCAAAGCGCCAAAGAAGTCGGTTGTTACTGTCTACCTGAGCTGCTTTATCTCGGTGGACTGAGCTTTGCTGATATGTTTCCGAGAGCATGATCAGGCGATGTATGGGTTTGAGTCGCCAATCGTTATCGATTATTTTTCGGGCTAGAAAGTCGAGCAAGTCGGGGTGGGATGGTCTTCCTCCCATATAGCCCAAGTCGTTTGGGGTGTCTACGATTCCTGTCCCGAAATGATAGTGCCAGAGCCGATTAGCTAAGACTCGGGGCGTTAGAGGGTTTTTCGGATGAGTAATCCACTCAGCCAACTTACGTCGTCGATCACTTTCGGATGCGTTTGAATCAAGTTGATAGCCATTCATGACCTCGCTTAGGGTCGATAGACTGGCGGGTCTGACCTCTACACCCTTGCGCTTAGGACTGCCCCCAATGAAGAGGTGGAATGGGCCTTTTGCATCTTCTCGCTTACCAATCCAAACAGAGGGAAGATTTGGGACTTCTTTGATTTCTCGATATGCAGCCCTAAATTCAGTTTCTAATTTCCTGCGATTTTCATTTTCTTCTTGGGTGTAGGCAATGGATCGTAATCGGTATTCGCGGTGAGATAATGCCTTGGGTTCTAATTCACGCTTACGAAACCCCACCAGTTTTGTGGCTCTTGGTTTTCGATCCCTGCCATTTGCAACCTCGGTCCACTTTTCCCCATCCATGGAGACCTCGATGCGGTACTCTGAGACGAACTTAAGGATGCGATGTTCGGGAGCTTTCTCAATTCTAGCACTGGAAAAGAAAACGCGTTCCACCAAAGCGGGCTTGGCAAGTTCGATGGTTAAGCTCCCGGAGGATTCGAAGCGTTCGCCGAACGCTCCATCATTGGTAAGTTGCGAAGAATGCCTACCAGGGCCCGATGCTTTCCCTCCATTTTTCTGTAGAGCGAGGTTTACAGAATTTCCCGAAGCACTCCATATTTCAAATTCGTCAATCATGAAGCCAGTTTCGTGCAAATTAACATCCCCATTTTCGCAGATCAGGCGGATAAACTTGGCTTCAACCGGTTCGAGTTTTTCTTCCGTTCCCTTTCGATTGACCTGTGGACGTGTCCACTTTGCTTCCTGTTTAGAGACAAATTCTTCTGTCAGGGCTCTTTGCAAAACGATTTCATCTAATTTGATAATCGCTTCTTTTCTTTTGTTTTGTTTTGACTGCAGAGGTTTGAGTCGATCGCGATGTCTGAGCATTTGCTTTTTCGTAGCCAATGGTACAGAACCATGCCGGATTCCAGCAAATGTAGCATACATTTGGTAATAGTCTTCCTGTGCGATAGGATCAAATTTATGATCGTGACAGCGTGCACATGAGATAGTCATACCAAGAAAAGCTTCTCCCGTGGCGTTGATTATTTCGTCCAAAGTATTGGCTCGAATTTGGGCTCTTGCATCCGGGTCCTGATTGCCCACATCGTCATATGGACCCGCGACCAGAAAGGCACTGCCGATAACCGAGTCGAGATCATCCGGGGCGATAAGGTCACCCGCTAGGTGTTCCCGGATAAACTGATCGAATGGTTTATCTCGGTTTATTGATTTGATAACATAGTCTCGAAAGTGCCAAAGGTCATTAATCATGAAGTTGCGCTCAAACCCGTTGCTTTCGCCGAAGCGTACGACATCCAACCAATGCCTGCCCCAACGTTCGCCATAACGAGGGGAAGCGAGCAGACGGTCGATCAGTTTATCGTAAGACTTGGAATCTTGGTCAGAGATAAAGACTTCCACTTCTTCTGGAGAGGGTGGGAGTCCTGTAAGGTCATAAGTAGCCCGGCGAATCAGGTCACGTTTGCCTGCCAGTGGATTACGACGCAAGTTTTCTTTGTTGAGTTTTTCATCGATGAAGGCGTCGATTTTGTTACGCTTTGGCTTAGACAAGGGTTGATAAGACCACCATGATTTATCGGCTTTCGATGCCTCGTGTAAAACCAATCCTTCGGGCCACTGGGCACCTTCTTCGATCCATTGGGCAAGATAATCGGCTTCCTTCTTTGTTAAGGGTTCCCCTTCCTCGGGCATGTACGGTTTTTCGTTAGGATTGTCCGAAGTAGCAGCGAGCCAAATCTCACTGGCAAAAGAGTCTCCGGGAACTACCAAGTCCTTCTTCGAGTTGAAGACAGACTCGGCTGAACTGAAGTCGAGTTTACCCTTGGACACATTTGGATTATGACAACCCAGGCATTTTTTTTCTAGAACTGGCTTAAGGTGTTTTTGAAAATCAAGGGGTGATTTCTCTGCCGATACGGAAACGCCTGAAAACAGTAAATAAAACCCCGCGAATCTTAACTTCCATGTAATATCAAAAATTAAATTCAGTAAGTGCATAAAAATTATTTTGTGACTAGCAATTTTCAGATCAAGTGATTTTTTGTGTATAAATATTTTATTCTACGCCTATGGAATCAATGACTGATATTATTGTCTTAAATAGGTCAAATTCCGAAAGAAATCAAAGTGGATTGTCGCCCTTGATTTCAGTTAGCATTTCCAACAATTGATTAATGAGTAAATTAGAGGCTTCGGGTTGAAACCGTGATGTCCCCAACCAGGTTTCATATCCGCCCAGTTTATGCTGGTTGGGTGGAGGCAGGTAGCCGTAACCGCCGTTGGCGAGTTCGATTAAAAAAGTTCTTTTGAATGGGCTTTTTGCTTTAATCTCCAATCCAATTTCGACCAACACTTCAAAGGGCATACTAACAATCGCCTGTTCTCCGATTCGTAGGGCTTGAATAATGACCGGTTCAGTTCTTGGGTGTTCGGGCTTGGAGTATTCAATGGTTCGCGAAGCAACGGAAGTTGTTCGTTTATTGATTTCATTCCTTTCCCGACTCGTTCGTTTGAGGAGGTCTGTGGCGAGATTAATTTCTCTTTGATTGGGCTTGCGATAAGGTAATTCGATTTCACGTTGTCTGATTGCAATAACTGGCTTGTCTGCGTAGGTCTCGATTTTTTTGACTGCCCGCCAGGCGGTATCTGCCGTTTTGGAGGCCACGACCCGAATTTGTTCGAAGGGTGATCGAGGTGCCCGGGAGCCGGTGAAGACGAGGTTATTAATGTCTCCACTGGCCCCATTGGTCATTAGGGAAACAAAATTTTCAGGCGGGTTTAATCCACCGATCCGATAGGGCATGATTCGGGAGAATTCT
>Ga0209711_10002670_pt1 | contig 15687 bp, 28 predicted proteins | sample ArcticOcean_MG_C_7_FD_187441 | JGI IMG/M metagenome (GOLD analysis project Ga0209711, IMG submission 187441) | Marine microbial communities from western Arctic Ocean - ArcticOcean_MG_CB11_88 (SPAdes) (version 2) | ecosystem: Environmental > Aquatic > Marine > Oceanic | place: Arctic Ocean... | reverse complement strand
CCAGTGGAACTGCCAAAACAGAGCACAAGGTTTGGCGGCACTAGGGCATCATTATAGTTGCCAACCGTATCATACCTCTGATAATATAGTGGAAATAATGCGTAAGAACGCCGCCTGGAAGGCCACTGGTAGCGAAAACTTAAATTTATCTATCGTAAATTATCACTATAATAGACAGCGTAGCTATCTCAGAGATGACCGTGTCTTACTAAATCAAATGGTAGTTTCACCTTTTATTGATTTGCGACTAAGAAGGTTGCTTCCTTTATGTAACTTGGAAACAAAATTGTCTAGTATCTTAGATGCGGAAATTCAAAAAAATATAATAGGCAATCCATTGCTAAACTACTTAAATAAATTTAAAGCAGGCGGGGAAGAAAGTTTCTCAAGCATTAACTATGATAATCATAGACTAAATCAATTAAATGAATTTATTAAATTCCGCTCTTCTTATTAAAATAGGTTGACTCTTTAGCTACCTTATAGTATTATTACAGACTAATAAATAACATTGTTACAGAAACTCTCTGTACCTAACACCTAAATCGAGGACACACAATACAATGAAAAAGGTTTTACTAGCAGTAACAATTACGTCGGCAATGCTTACAAGCGCATGTGGGTTTACACCGATTTATAAGCCAGGCGAGCCTGCTTTTGATTTCGTAGGTTGCCACACAGTCAAAGTTAATCCATCACCAACTGGTGAACGGGCGTTTATCGCGATGTTTGATTTAAATGTCGGTGATAATCTCTACTTTAAACAAGTTAGTCCTGATGGAAAGACTGTTGGTCCTGTAACTACTGGAGAACCTTGCAAGTAATAGTCGGGAGACAGACAATGCAAGTTACTGGTAAATTGGACGAGTTAATGGAAGACGACGATTGGGCACTTATCTTTGGTGCTGACGGAAGACTTAAGGGTATTTTTATTCCCCCTGGAAAAGACGAAGAACAAGTTCCAGAGAGTCTTTTGGGAGTGTTACACGCTGCAGGAATTGATATTCATGCTGATGGTGATGTTAATTCAAGGATGTTACATTAATTTATACTGCCGTTCTGGTTGACTATACGTATGGTTATGCTATTATAGTGTATAATTTAGTTTAATGCTGTTGAATGAGGTACATAAAATGAAGTTGTTTAAGATTATCTTTGCTGTCGTAGTATTTGTGGTATTTTTAACACAAACAGCTTTTACCGTTAGATATGCTCACGGATTTGAGGTTCAAGGTTCTCTAAGGGTACCAATTCAAGTACCTAGAGACCTTAACCTTAGAGACGCTCAACCTGTCAGGGTTCGTATTGTTGCTGTTGAAGAAGCCTATACAGAAAGACAGGAAACCTTTGCAGGCCCTGATAAGTGCTATTACGAAAAAATAGCTGTTGAGACTATAGATAGCCGTGGGTTCCTTGCTAAAATGATAAACCCATCCACAGGCGGCACTGTGTACGAAAATCAATACAACTGTTATACTAATCTACAAACAGAAACTCAACGAGTTTGGTCTGGTTACATGGTAACCTACCAACATTTTGGTCGCTATTATCAAAAATTTGTGTATAATCGACCACGTGGAAAATATATTACTATTATGTCAAACGAAGGTTGACATCTACTCTAACTTATGTTATACTAATTTTAATAAGCAGTTATTAGGCAGTCTGTTAAAAATTGCCTGTCATTTAAAAATGAGGTTAGTTATGGATACCAAAGAAATCGAATACGCTGCTAACGAAGCAGTTTTTGGGTTACAACTGGAAAAAAAGCAGGCGATTAATTTTATTGTTCGCAATGCTAAAACTGATGCTCACACTGCCAAGCAAGTCCTTGCTGAGACGTTAACGTCGTATAAACAGTCACTTGGTGGGGTATAAATAAATGAGGCAGGGCCAGGATATAAAAGAAATTTTAAGTGGGTCAAACATAAATGAAACTGTAGTTGATGCACGGGTAAACTTTAAAGCCCGTGCATTAATTGCTACCATGGAAAACGAGATTCTTACGCCAGAGGATTTGGAAAGATATGATGTATACTGTGAATGGTTTGACGATGACGCTGATAATATCCAAATATGGTTACGTGATCGAACAGATGACTCTCGCACTGGGCCTCTTGACCTTGGGATGTTTCGCACACTAAACTAACGTCTAAGGACAGGTGACTGAGAGGCCGAAAGTACTCGATTGCTAATTGAGCGGACCCTTTATCGGGTTCCGTGGGTTCGAATCCCACCCTGTCCGCCAAATTATATAAAAAAACATATCGACCCACATTATACTTTATAGTATAATACTTAGATAGTTAGCAATGGTTGTTAATTATTCAATTACAATAAGGAAAATTTAATGAAAACTATTATTCCAACTGGGCAAGACAAAGTTCTTGCCGTACTTAAGACAGGCGTTGCACTTACTGCAAAGCAAATCGAAGCTCGTTTTGGCGTAGGCAATGCACGTTCAACTGTATCAGCTCTGCGTATGAAAGGCTTTGCTATCTACTGTAACGAATCTGTAGATACAAAAGGTCGCGTAAAGAACAAGTATCGCCTCGGAGCACCAACTCGTGCAGTAGTAGCCGCTGGTTACCGCGCACTAGCAAACGCTTAACACTAAGTTTTAAAAAGTATAGGGGGGTAGAAATTACCCCCCTATCTTTACATGGTGGTTGCATCATGGACTTGGGCCAACATTGGAACTTATAAAGTAAGATTAGCGCATCTGATGCATAAATCAGGGTCAAGAAGTTTCAATAACTTTAAATAAATACAGTAATGACAAAAGAAGAATTATTCGAAGTAGAAGGTGTAGTAAACAAGATCATTCCTGGTGGGAAGTATGTTGTTGAAATAGCCAATGGGGTGGAAATTGAAGCCCACCCAAGCGGTAAAATGCGTAAGAACAAGATTAATGTTTTAGTAAATGATCGTGTATCTATGCAAATGACGCCTTATGATCTAACCAAGGGCCGTATAACATTTAGGTATAAGTAAATATATGATAACCATTACTGAAAAAGCAAAAACTTACTTAGAAAGTATAAAGTCTGATACGTATATTACGCTATCAGTTAAAGGTGGTGGATGCAGTGGCTTTCAATACGTTTGGGGTATGATGAAAGACTTGCCAGAATACACATGGTCAGATCCAATTGAAGATGTTTTAGTTCTTGATCCGCTTGCTGAAATGTATGTACTTGGAAGTGAAGTTGATTATAAAACCGAGCTGGGCGGCAGTTTCCTAACAGTGCAAAATCCTACCTCAACAAGCTCATGTGGCTGTGGCGAGAGTTTCGGGGTTTAACCCCTACCCTATATACCAATATAACGATAAATACCGTAAATGTTTACTTTAAGGAGCATTCATGGCCGCACCAGTTTGGCAAACACCCCCTGGAACGCTTGGTACTATCGTTGAAAACGAATTTTATCAGATACAATTAAGCGCAAGCAATACACTCACTTACGAATATTTAAGTGGCGTACTTCCTGATGGAATACGTATTACTTCAAATGGAGTAACTGAGGGCTTTCCTAAAAGTGTAGACTATATAGCAGGTGTTCCACAAGAAGTTGGAACAGATGTTACTAGCGAGTTCGCAGTTCGAGCAACTAGCGAAGATGGATTAGTAGCTGATAGAGTGTTCTCAATGACTATTACTGGTCCTGATGATCCAGTAATTGACGCACTTCCGTCCAGCGATCTTGGCAGTTATTTTGACGGCCAATTAGTTAACATATCACTAACAGCAACAGACCCTGATCCATTAGACACTCAAACATGGAGAGTTATTGGAGGAGAATTGCCTGGTGGTGTTACACTGAGTACAAGCGGGCTGTTATATGGATGGCTTATTCCTGTACCAACAGAAATTGGAACACCTGGATATGATGTTAATAATTTTGATATCGGAACGTATGATTTTACTACACAGAGCATAAGCAAGAGCTACGAGTTTACTATTGAAGTTGTAGATAGCACTGGTAGAACGTCTACCAAGGAGTATAGTGTATATGTAGCTAGTCGTAATATACTAACTACTGATAATACAGATCTTACAACAGACGGCTATGCCCCAACTGCTAGTAGTTTACTAATTGGCAGTAAAATTACAGCAGATCTAAATGATAGACGTAGTCCTCATATGGTTACAGAACCTGCAGACTTAGGCACGATATTACACGATAACTACTTTAACTACCAGTTTGTAGGCAGAGATCTTGATGGAGACATATTAGAGTTTTCACTTACTACAGGTGCTGCATTAGGCTTTGATGCTGATGGATCAGGTTTTGACCAAGATATACTTGATCGTGGCACTTATGTCTTGCCACCAGGACTTACTGTAGATGCTACAAGTGGTTGGATGACAGGATATATTCCTGCACAGTCAGCAGTTAAAACGGACTATCAGTTTGCAGTAAAATGTTTTAAGAAAGATTACCCTGAATATGAGAGTGAATTAATATACTTTACCTTAACTATTATAGGCAACATTGCTGGTGTAGTAACTTGGCCTGCATCTGATTTAGGCACTATTGATACAGGGCAAGTATCAGAGATAGATGTCCGTGCCAGTATTAGTAATAGCAAACCAGTTCTATATGAACTTAAAACTACTAAGGCTAACAAACTTCCACAGGGCCTGCGTTTAGAGTCTAATGGACTGGTTACTGGGCGTGTTAGTTTTGAACTTATGATGTTTGATACAGGAACCACTACCTTTGACGACACAAGTAACTCGTTCGTAGCAGAAACTACATTTGAACGTGAAGAAACTAATAAATTCTCAGTTAGAGCATATTCAAATGACTTAACTATTGATACATTTCAAGAGTTTACTATCAGCGTAAAGCCAAGTTCGTTTAAACCTTATGAAAGTTTATATATTAAAGCATTGCCAGTTATTGAGCAACGTGACATTTATTCACAATTAATTAATAACGCTGATGATATTGATCCGGTCGACATCTACAGAAATGGAGATGTAAACTTTGGTGTCCAAGATAATATTAGAGCACTTGTTGCCAGTGGATTAAACCCTGTTCCCGAAACAGACTATATTGAAGCAATGGCACAAAATCATTTTAACAATACTCTTAGATTTGGTGGCCTAAAGGTAGCACATGCATACAACGCAGACGGCACTGGAAAATATGACATTGTTTATGTTGACCTAGTAGATAAAAGCACAGGAATAGATCCAACTACGTTATTACCAGCACCTGCTAGTCAGAAGATTGACTTACAAAAACAACAGAGTATTACTACAATGAGCGGATTTACTAAAGAGATACGCATCAATGACGGATGGCCAAAAGTAGATAGTGGTAATTTAGCTGCTGATCAAGGAAACTATCGATACGCATATCCTAATGCTATTGAAAATATGCGCAGTAGAATGCGCACCGCAGTTGGCCAAGCAGTGTTAGAAAGATTAACTCTCCCTGAATGGATGCAGGATAAGCAAATTGATGATGCTGGTAAAGTACTGGGATGGACGCTTGCTGCACCTATTGTTTATTGTCAACCTGGTCAGGGAGACAAGATAGCATATCTATTGGCGCAGAGAACTACTATTGATCTTAAGAAGATTAGCTTTGAGGTTGATAGATACATTCTTGACAATAACCTTAGTAAGCACTATAATAAGACAACAAATAAGTGGCTAAGTACTGCTGAGACTACATTTGATGTAGTAAATAGCCAGACTAATCCAAGCTATAGTGCGGCGATGACAATAGATGGTAACCAAACAAGATTTTATGCAAGTGTAGACAAATACGCAGACCCAGACGATGGAGACATATATCTTAAGTTTCCACAACGGTCAGTGTTTAGATAAATAATAGTTATATATATACGGAGTTTTTAGATGGCTAGTAATATTAATTCAAATAACATAGATGGTACCTATCCTATTGCAGGACAGGACAATGATAGTCAAGGCTTCAGGGATAACTTTACTAACATAAAGACCAACTTTACTAATGCAAAAGCTGAAATTGAGGATCTCCAGACTAAGGGAATTTTTAAGAGTGCATTGTCTGGGACAACACTGGCTAACAGTGGTGGTGGCGCTGTAATTAGCGACTTCCAAACTAAAGACATGAGCGGGACTCGTGTTGCAAAAGGAACAACCAGCGGTACAGTTACAATAAACTATGCTGAAGGTCCGTACCAAACAGTAACAACAAGTGGCAATATTTCTCTTGCTTTTACCAACTTTAGTGCAAGCGGCACATTAAGTAAAGTACGTGTTGAAATAACTATTGCAACTGTAACTCACACTGTTACACTTCCAAGCAGTGTTACACTTGGTGCTAATACACTACAAGGTATGGTAAACGCTACCAAAGTTATTACTTTTGACGCAACTGGTACTTATATTTTAGAATTTAGTACAGACGATGCTGGTACTACTGTCGCAGTTAACGATTTGTCTCGCACACGTACAAAACAAGATATACGTAGTGTATCAACAGCTACTGATCATGGTCAGGCTGGCGATGTTGCAGGTATGTTGGTAGTTGATAGCACAAACATTTATGTATGCACTGGCTCTTTTGATGGATCAACAGTTATCTGGAAAAAAGTAGCATTGGCTACTATATCGTAAGGATTAGACAATGAATAAAGATCAATTTAAAAACCTACAAGCAAAACTAGAGAGCATCTGGAACGAAGATAGTTTCATTGTCAATGATGCTCCTGTTGAAGAAGCCGACGAAACTGAAGTTGCCGGACATGACTCAGGGTTACTTAAACAAGTATCAGCTCAGATTGCACAAGACGTAGCAAACAATGACTATACTGCAATAGATGAATTATTAAAGAATGTTACTACATCTGAAATGCAAGGCTTCCTAAGTGAAATGGAAAGCACAGTTGAAGAAACTGAAGTTGCTGAAGCAGTAAAAGGTCCTGGAGTAGATGCAATAAATGATTTATTAGATATGGGCGTTAGCAAAGAAGATTTATTTGATCAAATGATGCGTGATCACAGTGATGACGAGCTTATGTCATTTGCACAAGATTACCGTCGTATGAATGACATGGGCTCTGATATTGATCCAGATGACGATAACTCCAATGTTTTTCAGCAGAGTAACTATTAGGAACTAAGATGAACACCCCATATACTAAAGAACAATTTTTATCTCTAAGAGAAAAGATGGATGCCATCACAGTTGATGAAGATACCATCACAGAAGACGATGCTGATGACGCAAAGTTTAATATCTTAAATCAGATTATCCCAGGTGTAGAAACGGTTATTGAACTAGTAGACGAGTTAGAAAAACTTGATCGTGAAGACGGTGCATCTGGCCAAATGGATTTAACGGACCAAATAACTACGATGCGTAAATCATTGGCATCAATGTTAGCAGTTGTTCAAAGGTCAATGCATATAGTTCCTCCCAAAGGTGGATTAAAGTACTAAAATATAATAAAACATATTGATTTTAATAACTCTTGTTAGTATAATATAAACATACTAACAGGAGTTTTTTATGACTAAGCCGTTAACAGAAATGAGACTATTCTTTGAACCAAAAATTGGAACACAAGTAAACCACAATAAAATGTTTGAGCACTATGCATCAAATTGGCTTGATGGATTTGATGCTAGATATGGTGGATTTATTATTATGGATGCTCTTAAAAAAGTAACCGAAGCGTTAGAGCCAGTATATCAATATATTTTTGATAATCCATCGCACTCGACCAAAGATTATCTTGAAGAATATATTGAACGAAACACATTGCATGGTTACTACGTGCATATGTATACTAAGTATACAAACGAAAATTCACAACAGTTTAGGGTATTTGGAGAATGACACAAATTGACCTCAACAAATATAAAGAATTTGTAGATGCTGTAACCAGTAAAGAAAGCAAGGATAACAGTTCATTTACATATCGATGGACAACTTTAGTTAATCAACGTGATGTTGACATGCCTCGGCTACTTACTGCCTCTATGGGATTAGGTGCTGAGAGCGGCGAATTTACTGAGGTTGTTAAGAAGATTTTATTCCAGGGAAAGCCAATGGATGCAGATAATATTTTCCACATGCAACGTGAGCTTGGAGATATTATGTGGTACTGGATGCAGGGGTGTATGGCTTTAAATATTGACCCAAATGAAGTAATTCAAATGAACATTGATAAACTTAAAGCACGTTACCCAGGCGGAGACTTTGATGCACATTACAGCGAAAACAGACAAGATGGTGATGTATAATGCACCCATTAACTCCTAATTTGCAAGAAATGAGTGACACTGAGTTACAAGAAAAAATGAAAGAACTAAACACTCGGCTAGTCCAAGCATATCGAGCATCCCCAGGAGTTGTTAATCAGATACGTATGGTAATGGAAGACTTTACAGAAGAACAACAACGTAGAGACAAAAAGTCTTTAGATAAACTAATGGATAGCTCATCAGACAAACAGGACGGATGGGATGATATTATTGATATTGGATAACATAAATGATTACAATTAAACATAAATTTTTAGCCAGCGTGATTATAAATGGGAGCCTAATACCAAACAGTTGGGATCTAACTGTTCACTTATCTGCAAATGTTTCAGAAACTAATCACGATATTGCAGTTGCAACAGAAAGATTAAGTGTATGGATTGAAGCAATTTTAGATAACTCTATGTTAGTTGGCCCTGACGACATGGAGCTAATTAAAGACTTCGAATCAATGCCATTCTCAGCTGGTGTTCATCCGTTAATTGATGAACCTTATGATCATATTTTAGCTGTTTGCATCTATACAAAGATATCTTCTATTCTAGATAAGAAGTTATTTGTTGACAGTCTTACTTTAGAAAGTTACCAAGGCGGAAACATTAGTCATACCCACAATGCTGAAGAAGGCGATGTTGACATACTTAGAGATATTGCTCGTCTAGGACAGGAAGAATACGCCGAGTACTGGTATCGTAAGGATCCAGTGTTTTTTAGGATAGATGATAAAGGCGTAAAACTAATTGAGCAAACATGGAAAGAATTAGAACTTGGATTTGATGAAGACAACGGCGGAGAAACTCGTAATGTAGGGGAAAATGTTGTACCATTAAAGAAGTTTAAACCAAGAATTATTCCAGGTGACAAGGATGACAGTGCTTAATTTAGACCGATACTCTAGACAAATTTACTCAGAATCTGATGCAGTAAGAGCACTATATTTTAACCCTGGGTTAGATGTTTCTAAGTTAGATATTGCAGAAGTTGATGAATTTAATCAAGCAAGCAAACTATTGTTTTCTGGAATTACTCTTAAGAAAACAGTTGAACTAGATTGCAGTGTGGAAGATTACCATAAGCAAAATCAAAATAGTTGGCACATGCCCAAAGAGTATGCTGATTTTGATATATCAGAATGGTGTCTTATGCAATGTAATAATAACCAGGATCAACTACAGCGTGTAGGCAAAGAGTTAATAATGTATCAAGAGAGAAACATGCTACCTTTGCTAAACTTTCTTAGATATTTTATTGCAGTAATGAGAGAAAAAGACATAGTTTGGGGTGTAGGCCGTGGTAGCAGTGTAGCAAGTTATGTGTTATACTTAATTGGAGTACACAAGATTGATTCACTGTTTTTTGACCTAGACATTGAAGATTTTTTAAGATAAATATAATATACGCATATATTAGGAGACTTAAATGGCTAAAAAAACGTATAGAACCGCCAATGGCAGGATGGTAGATTTTGGAGCATTGTTGAGCCAAAACGAAAACGTACCTGCATTGGGTAACATGAATGTTAACGCACGGGGCGACGAAATTGCACCAAGCGGAGACATTGTAAAAACTCGCGAGGAAGTTATGCGTGAATATCATGCTATGAATACCATGATTCCACAGGATGGATCGATTCCTGAAAGTGCTGAGCAAGCTATCGTTGAAGACGATATAGACCCTAACCCAACTAAAGATACTGGAGTATAAACTTTAAAATGCCTATATCATATACAAATATATCAGGAACATTTAAACCACTACGTGACGGAGTTTTGGTACGTAGTATGAAATTTGATGAAGTAGTAACCAAAAGTGGAATTATTATCCTAAGCGATGATGGCACTACTGGCGGTATCCATCCCCGCTGGGCAGAAGTTATTGCAGTCGGCAACGAACAAGAAGACATCCAAGTTGGACAATGGGTTCTTGTAGCACACGGAAGATGGAGTCGGGGATTTACTCTCAATGACGTAGAGTCTCGTACAGTAGATCCTAACGACATCCTTGGTATTAGCGATACATCACCACACGAAGAGATTTACAAGCCAACAATGGGACACCAAACACATGGAAAAACAGAAGATCACAGTGGATACTCTTGAGATAACTGCAAATGAAGAGAAGCAACTTCTTAGAGAGAACGTCAAGGATTTGCAGAGGCAACTAAATTCTGCACAGATTCGTATAAAAGAACTCCTGGAGTTGGTTGACAACAAAAACATTCTGTAGTATTATTGTACAATGACAATACATGGTATGATAGACTTAGAAACCCTAGGCACTGCACAGGATACTGTGGTGCTTAGTCTTGGTGCAGTTAAGTTTGATCCTTTTAATAATCTGGATCCAACTCATGCGCTTTATATTAAACCTGATGTAGATGAGCAAACTGCTACACTCAACAGAACAGTTGATGACGACACACTTAGGTGGTGGAACAGTCAACCAGAAAGCATTAGAGACGAAGCACTATCAGAAGATGATAGGATTAGTTGTTCAGATTTTATTAAACAAATTAATCGTTGGTGCGTTGGTGTTGACATCTTGTGGTGCCAAGGCCCGTTGTTTGACTATGCTATCCTTGAACACTTCTACCGAGATATGGAACAACCATGTCCCTGGCACTATTGGCAGATTAGAGATTCAAGAACATTGTTTGCTTTAATGCCTAAAGATCCTAGAAAAGACATACAACAAGAACTACACAACGCATTAGCAGATGCTTACTTCCAAGCACAGTGTGTTCAGAAAACCTACAAACACTTTGGAGTTACATAATGAGAAACCATAAGCAGGTTGCAACTCGTCTTGGTGATATGTTTATATTTGCAGATGATCCATCTATAGGTAAAAGTTTAGACCTATATGGCGAGTATTGTTATTCAGAGATAGAACTAATATTAAACATGGTTAATTCAGATAGTATAGTACTAGACGTTGGAGCAAATATTGGAAGCCATTGTCTTGCTCTAGCACCCCATGTTAAGAATGTCGTAGCTTTCGAAGCAGACAAAGAAAATGTAGAATTGTTAAGAATGAACTGTTCTCTGAGAAGCGATGTAACTATTAAACATCTAGCATTAAGTGATCGGATAGGCAGAACAAGCACTAAGTTTAACTTTGGTAAGACAGAACTAGATGCAGGTAAGTCAGATGTAGACATGACTACACTGGACGCACTGAAGTTTCCTAAAGTAGATTTTATTAAGATTGACGTTGAAGGCATGGAGTTAGATGTTCTAGAAGGCGGCAGGGATCTTATTACACAACTTAAACCCAACATGTTAATTGAGATGCAGGATTCGTTTATGAATCCAAGTGTATTTAATTTCCTTAATGATCTAGAATACAAAATATGGTGGTATCCAGTAGCAACATTTAATGCTGGCAATTATAAAAACAATCAAAATAATGTATTTGGCAAACAACACGGCGTAATTAATTGGTTTGCTAGCCAACACCCCCATACTGTAACACAAGAGTTAATGCCTGTTGTAGACGAATTTGACACAATAGAACGAGCAGAGCACACAAGAAGAAGTTGACTGTACGGTACAGTTACGTTATCATGTATTATTAGAAACTTAGGGAACGTTACAACAATGAATAGTATGACTAAAGAAGATGCTACTGCATGGGCACTAGATCAGATGCACAAATATGGCATTAGACACCCTGGTGACCATATAGAGTTAAAGCATTTAAATAATGCGTCGGATTTGTTTATATCTAATTTGCTTAACGAAAACAGCGCAGAGAGAGACAATACATGAAAGAACTTTGGACTGAGAAGTATAGGCCAGATACATTAGACGGTTATGTATTCCGTGATGAGGCACAGAAAAATCAAGTAGCAGGCTGGGTTGCCAGTGGTATGATTCCGCACTTGCTGTTTAGTGGATCGCCAGGGGTAGGCAAGACTACACTGGCCAAGATACTAATTAATCAACTTGAACTCAATGAGTATGATGTACTTGAGATTAATGCTAGTCGTGAGAATAGTGTTGATGCAGTTAGGGAAAAGATCACTAACTTTGTGGCAACTATGCCGTTTGGTGAGTTTAAGATTGTACTACTAGATGAGGCTGATTACATTAGTCCAAATGGACAGGCTGCATTGCGTGGCGTAATGGAAACGTATGCTAGTTCAGCAAGATTTATTTTAACTTGTAATTATCCTAACAAGGTTATCCCAGCATTACATAGCAGGTGCCAGGGCTTCCACATTGACAAGATTGATACAACAGAGTTTACTGCACGTATTGCTACAGTATTGGTTACTGAAGGTGTTGAGGTTGATCTTGACACACTAGACAGTTATGTAAAGGCTACGTATCCAGATTTGCGCAAGTGCATTAACTTGGTGCAGATGAACACTGTTGATGGTAAACTTGTTAAGCCACAAGAGAGCGATAACTCTACAGCAGACTACAGGCTAGCGGTTGTTGACTTGTTTAAGCAGGGCAAGATACTGGAAGCACGTAAGCTATTATGCACTCAAGTACGCCCAGAAGAGATGGACGAACTATTCCGTTGGATGTATGATAACCTAGAACTATGGGGTACTACACAGGAGCAACATGATTCAGCAGTGCTAATTATTGCTAAAGGATTACGTAACATTCCCATGGTTGCAGATCAAGAGATCAACTTAGCGGCGACATTGGTAGAATTAAGTCAGGTATGAACAAATCAAACGCATTAAAATTTGGTAATAGTTTTTGCGTTCTTCCATTTTTACATCAATTTATAGATCTAAATAACACACATCGAGTATGTTGTTTAAGCTCTGACGAAATAAATCAAGTTAGATTAACTGAGATACAACAGTTAATGTTAAACAACCAGCCTGTTCCTGAATGTAGAACATGCGTTAAACCTGAACAAGACAACACTTCTAGTGAACGTCAACATATCACATCACAATGGTTTAAACGAGAACCAGATATTGTAGATAAGGTTATAATTAGTCCTGAGGTGTATAGTTATGACCTACGATACAGTAACTTATGTAACCTACGATGTCAAACATGTGGTCCTTATGCAAGTAGTACCTGGGCTGAATTTTTAAAGGTTGATAACAAGTTTAAGTCATGGGAACCCGGGGAAGTTGACATAAATCCCAACGCTAAACGAATTTATTTTGCTGGTGGTGAACCGTTTATGATCAAGAGTTTTAGTAAAGTCTTGCACCAGGTTGTTAACAAAGACTGTGAAATTGTTATTAATACTAATGCTACTATTATCACAGATCATATGCTAGAAGCCCTGCGTCCATTTACCAACGTATGTTTTACCCTTAGTATTGACGGCACTGGCGATGTTATTGAAAAGATACGGATTGGGTGTAACTGGGAAAAAATACAGGAAAATATTCAAACATTGAGACAGGAACTAAATCCTAACTTTATGGTTAATACTGTATTGCAAAAAGACAACATTGATAACATACCCGAACTAGCAAAATGGATTGATAGCCAAAATATCACAGTATGGCATACCACTATTTTAACAGAACCACAACAATATCAATACAAACATTATCACGGAAGCATTGCATGGAATGAATCCTTATGGCAATACAACTGTGTGAAGTCTAATTTGCAGGCTAAGACAGCTCTTACTACAGTATATAATGACCTTAAGACATATATCTAGCCATAACACTCTGTCTTAGGTTACAGTCTATAATATCGCAACTATGCCAACTGCTATCATCGTTGCGCATAAGCCAGCTTGAGTTAGGTATAAATGGAAATCGTTTTATCTCATTTCCATGTTTATCATTTAAACTGGTTCCCCACTTTTCACCGCCATCACAATGCATGTAGACATGCCAAGCCATATTCATAGTATATCCGTCTACATGATTGCTAACTCCGTATCCTGCATAATCTTCCCACAGACTACTGGTAACACCACGGTCTTGATTGTACTCCAACCCTTCAAGAGTGTATATAGTTTGCTGTATATCAGTATGTGCTAGTATGTTTTCAAAAAACTCATTCCAAAACACCCTATCTCCCTGCTCGGGTATGTACATAAGACGATTTTGATTAAAGTTTGCTGGATTTTTCCTCATAGTCTCAACAGACATCTTAGGCCAGTTATCATAACATAATTGCAACAATTCAGGATGATATGTGTCCTTTAATATTGCATGCCAATACGGTTCCCAGCATACCTGGGCGTTCCTTATTTGATTTATGGTAAAATTGCGGTATTCTTGCCACTTCATGGGTAAAAACTCTCCATAATAGTACTTATCTTTGTAAAAATGGTTGACTATATGCCAGTACGTGTTATTATATGTATAGTTAAACAACACGGAGCGAGCAAGCATAATGAAAAACAACTACCGTAAAGCATTCACAGCCCTTAAAAAAATTGGTGCCCCTGTTATTGAAGGTGGCGATAACGGTGAAGATACGTTCCGTATCTCCGGTGAAGACAACGTGGATGAGATATGGGCAGATTATTATGAGGAATTTACTAGTTCTTCTGAGAACTTCCTGTTTGGAGTTAACAATAAGATTAATGACATATTGGACAAGCAAGGCTTGTATGCAGAATGGATTAATCCAGGTGTGCTTAGTGTTCAGGAAAGTTAAGATATTTTGCAGAAAACGGTTGACTAAACACTAATCCGTGTTAATATAGTTATAGTTAGAAAACACAAACAAAGGACCAAATACATGAGCCCAGAATTAAAAGAAGCAATTGCCCTAATCCGCAACATGGACGTTGCTGAAATAGCAATGATCTCCGAAGTTGTTACTGATCAAAAAACTTTCTTAGGTAAGCAAACTCTTCGTTCACTAATAACAGGTGACTTGGTAGAGTTTAAAGGCCGCACAGGCGGAATGATTACTGGCACTGTTATAAAAGTTAGCCGTAAAAATGTTGTAGTAGAAGCAGCATTAGGTGGAGAGAAGTGGCGTGTTCCAGCTACTATGTTAACCAAGTTAGCTGCTTAATTTAAACTCATAAAGGACCAACGACATGACACGCACAGATTTCAATGCTACATACCCTCTGGAAGATGTTATGGCACTGGCTGTAATGGCCCAACGCATCAACAATGATTATCTAACACATGACGAAGTAGAAACTAGCATGTCTCCGACGTCAATGACTGCTCACCCTTTTGTAAAACGTTATAGTAATAAGAACCTTATGCGTTTTGGAATGGACATTGGTCTCCCTAACAAACTCCAAGACGCTAATGGAAACGCTACGTATGGTACTCAAAATGTTGCTGATGAGGAAGATTTAGAGAAAGCTCAAGAGATTATCTCTTATTACCAGGGATTGATGCTAAAAGCATTAAGCAGCCAGGTTAACTCTTTTGAAGAGAAAGTCTTACACATTGTACAAGAAAATATAGTCAGCTTAAAAGATTTTGGTATACTTGCTA
>Ga0209711_10002663_pt1 | contig 15708 bp, 16 predicted proteins | sample ArcticOcean_MG_C_7_FD_187441 | JGI IMG/M metagenome (GOLD analysis project Ga0209711, IMG submission 187441) | Marine microbial communities from western Arctic Ocean - ArcticOcean_MG_CB11_88 (SPAdes) (version 2) | ecosystem: Environmental > Aquatic > Marine > Oceanic | place: Arctic Ocean... | reverse complement strand
ATGACGTTAATTCAAGGAATAATAAATACTTTTGTGATTTTTTTCTCAAGAATCATAGGGCACTTTGTCGATCGAGTTATTTTTAAAGTGCAGCGCGGTCATGGCCCAGCGTATTATATTACTAGCATACTCACTCAAATATTATTATCTATTATGGCAAATATAATAGTAATGTGGTTTTCTAGAAAAAGAGAATTTGAGGCAGATGCATCAGCAGCAAGGTTAGTAGGAGCAAATAAAATGATATCGGCTTTAAAAGCATTATCGAATAAATCCCCAGAGGCTCTCCCAGATCAGATGGCTGCATTCGGAATATCAGGGAAAAAAGAAAAATCATATAAAAGTTTATTTAGCAGCCACCCTTCTATAGAATCTAGAATAGAATCACTACTCAGGAATAGTTAAATAATTATGGCAGTTTACAATACAAGCACTATTAAGAATGGCTTAAAAGTTTTAATTAATAATGAGCCATTTGAGATTATAGATAATTCTTTTCATAAGCCAGGTAAAGGCCAGGCTTTTAGTAAAGTAAAATTTAAAAATTTAGCTAATGGAAGAGTTGTTGAGAGGACATTAAAGATTGGTGATAGCTTAAATTCAGCGGATGTAGAAATTTCTGAAATGCAATATCTTTATAATGATGATTCAGATTACTTTTTCATGAATACAGAGAGTTTTGAGCAAATCTCCATACCAAAAGATATTATGAGTAACAATACGATGTGGTTAAAAGGAGAAGAATTATGCTCTATTACGTTTTTTAATAATAACCCAATAGGTATTGAGTTGCCTATATTTGTAGAGTTAATGATTAAGCATTCGGAGCCAGGTTTAAAAGGCGATACTACTTCGAAAGCAACAAAATCAGCGGTGTTAGAAACAGATGCGACAATACAGGTCCCACTTTTTGTAAATGAGAATGATGTTGTTAAAATAGACACGAGGTCAAAAGAATATGTGTCCAGAGTTAAGGCTTAAAGCCCTAAAGCTTTTTTAACATCTCATCTCTAATTAATATTTTTTTGTCGTTTGATATATTCTCTGACCAGTTACCATTAATTTTATTTATTAGAAGAATTACGGTTGAGCCGAGATTAAACATACCAATTTCCTGTCCTTTTTTGTAATGTTTTATATCTTCAGAATTATTAAATGTTTTTACACTATTCCTGTATTTTGATGGCGCTATGATTCCTTGATCAATTAAAGATATGCAGCCAACATTTACAGCGCCAACCATAACTAAAGACATTGAAAAACTATCATTCTTAAAAGACATCACTACTCTTTCATTTCTTGAATATAATTTTTTAATTCCTTTGGTGGCATATGGCGCAACACTAAAAAGCGATCCTGGAATATGTGTAACTTTAATTAAATCTGCATCACACGGCATATAGATTCTATGGCAATCTTTTGGCTCTAAATAAATATTAATAAACTTGCCGTTGCTAAAATCATTGTGTTTCTCATGAATTAATTCATTAACTGAGTACTTGTATTTTTTTGCATGTATAAAAGTATTGGAATTTATTTCACCATAACCTGCTATTGTTCCATCACAAGGTGAAATTATATTGTCAGTATCATCAACACTCTTTCTAAAAGATAAATCTAGTTCCCGCGTAAAAAAGTCATTCAATGAAATATAATTTTTAATATTTTTTATTTTATATTCATCTAATTGAATTTGAAAAAGAGAAATATAGGATTTTATAAAAAAATTCTTCAGATTAACGTCTTCAACTCTCGACACTTTAAACATTATATTGGATATTAAATGCAAGGGAGCTATATGAAATAATACAATTTTTAATTGATTAAAAAGTTTTTTTAAATTTTCTTTCATTTTTTATTATTATCTCTCTTAATTTTGATACAATATACGGCATGCCAGGAAATAGTCACGGACAATTGTTTAAAGTAACCACATATGGCGAAAGTCATGGTGAAGCTATTGGCTGTATAATAGATGGTTGCCCCCCAAATCTCAAGATCGATTTAGATTATATTCAAAAAGATTTGGACAGAAGAAAGCCAGGCAAGACAAGGCATACCTCTCAAAGACGAGAGTCGGATACTGTAAAAGTACTATCAGGTGTATTTGAGGGTAAAACTACAGGCACACCCATTAGTTTAATAATTTACAACGAAGATGCTAGGAGTAAAGACTATTCTGACATTAAAGATTTGTATAGACCTGGTCATGCAGATATTACGTATGATAAAAAATATGGTAATAGAGATTACAAGGGTGGCGGAAGATCTTCAGCAAGAGAGACGGCTACAAGAGTAGCTGCAGGTGCTATAGCAAAATTATATTTAAAAGAAAAATTTAATATTGAAATCCAGGGATTTGTGTCACAACTTGGCCCAATTATTCCAGATCAAATAAATTACAATAATATAGAGGATAATCCTTTTTTCTTTCCAGATGAATCAAAAGTTGAAGAATTGGAAAAATATATGGATGCGCTTAGAAAAGAGGGAAATTCAATTGGCGCAAGAATTAATGTTACAGCAAATAATGTTCCGGCTGGGTTAGGGGAGCCTGTTTTTGATAGGATAGATGCTGATATTGCAAAAGCTATGATGAGTATAAATGCAGTCAAAGCTGTGGAAATAGGAGCAGGATTCTTATCTGTTACTCAAAAAGGTACTGAGCATAGGGATGAAATCGACTCACAAAAAGGTTTTTTAAGTAACAATTCTGGTGGCACATTGGGTGGTATAACTTCTGGTCAAAACATAGAAGTTAGTATTGCTATTAAACCTACTTCAAGTATCCGAATACCAGGAAAAACTATTGATAATAAAGGGAATGATTCTACAGTTATAACAAAAGGTCGACACGATCCATGCGTGGGAATAAGAGCTGTTCCTATAGCAGAAGCAATGTTAGCTTTGGTTTTAATGGATCATGCTTTAAGGCATAAAGCTCAAAATTTGTGACCATAAATAAATCTTATTTACAACTCTCATCTTTTTATTTTTTTTATTTTTCATGTCTAGGTGCTTTTTTACCGTACTGGCCACTTTACCTAAATGATAAAAATTTTTCTGCTTATGAGATAGGCATGATTACTGGTGTCATGATTGGAACAAAAATTATCGCTCCAAATTTGTGGGGATGGATTGCAGATAAAACCGGTTTGAGACACAGGGTAATTCAGTTAGGGACATTTTGTAGCTTTGTGATTTTTATGTTCGCTTCAACAATAGAGAATTTTGCAAGCATGCTTACTCTAATTTTTTTCTTTAGTTTCTTTTGGAACGCATCTTTACCGCAATTTGAAGCTGTAACTATGAATACCTTAGGATCATCGTATAATAAATATAGTCAAATCAGGTTATGGGGCTCACTAGGGTTTATAATATCTGTGCTTTCTCTATCAGTACTTACAAATAAATTTGGCATAAGCGTAGTTCCTCTATGTATTTGTTTTTATTTATTTCTGACTTGGTTAGTTACGCTTTTCATAAAAAGCCCGGATGCTATTTCTACAACCCATAATAATTCTTTGATGAGTATTGTAATGAAGCCAGCCGTAGTGGGAATATTAATATCATGTTTTCTTATGCAATTAAGCCACGGTCCTTTTTATGCTTTTTTTGCGATCTACTTATCTGAAAATAGCTATAACACCAATTTAATAGGAATTATTTGGTCATTAGGAGTGATTGCCGAGATTTTAATTTTTATGAAAATATCTTCCTGGATACCAAAGTATGGCTTGCAGAATTTATTTATCATAAGTTTTATTTTTGCAGTTGCTAGATGGCTATTGATTTCATTCTTCGCAGATAATATCATTCTTGTTGTGATAGCAACTTTATTCCATGCTATTACATACGGAATGTATCATGCGGTCTCTATCTCATTGATTCATGAGTATTTTACAGGAGAGCTTCAAGGAAGAGGGCAAGCCCTTTATTCAAGCGTCAGTTTTGGGCTTGGGGGTTCGATAGGGAGCTTTTATAGTGGTTATCTTTGGGAATCAGCTGGTGGATCAACAGTATTTTTATATGCTTCATTATTTGCTTTTTTAGGTTTTATTGTGGCACTTATCTTAGTAAAATCTAATAATAAAAGTATTTGGGAGGGTTAAAAAAATTATGAAAAAAACTTTGTATGACAAATTGTGGGAAGAGCATCATATCCATACATATGATAATGGCTATAGTTTAATATATGTTGATAAGCATTTGATACATGAAGTTACCTCTCCCCAGGCGTTCGAGGGCTTAAGGCAGGCTAACAGAAGTATTTGGAATAAGAAAAGCATTATGGCGGTTCCAGACCATAATGTTCCGACGACCATGAGGGAAAATGGTATTAAAGACCCCATATCAAAAATTCAAGTAGATGCACTTAATAAAAACTGTAAAACTAATAATTTATTAAAATTTGATCTGGAGGATATAAGGCAAGGTATCGTACATGTTGTGGGGCCTGAGCAAGGCATAATATTACCTGGTATGACAGTAGTTTGTGGTGATTCTCATACATCTACGCACGGAGCATTGGCTGCCCTCGCTTTTGGAATAGGCACTTCAGAAGTGGAGCATGTCTTGGCTACCCAATGTTTGCTGCAAAAAAAATCTTTAAATATGAATATAAATATAATTGGGGAAATGCCTGAGCATTTTTACTCTAAAGACTTGGCCTTATTAATAATAAGTAAAATCGGCACAGCTGGAGGAACGGGTCATGCTATAGAATATTCAGGAGCCTCTATTAGAAATCTTTCAATGGAAGCGAGGATGACGTTATGTAATATGACTATAGAAGCTGGCGCTACAACAGGACTAATCGCGGTTGACAAAAAGACTATTGATTATGTTGAAAACAAGCCTTATGCCCCAAAAGGAAAGGATTTTCTGCAAGCAAAAAAATATTGGGAAAATTTAATTTCTGACGAACAGGCTACTTACGATAAAACAGTAAACATAAATATAGGAAGTGCAGGACCAATGATGACCTGGGGAACATCTCCAGAAATGGCAGTCAACATAGATGGTAGATTGCCAGATTTAGATGAAGAGCAATTTTCTTCCAAGAGACAGGATTTATTAAACGCTTTTTCTTATATGGGTTTAAAGGAAAAGCAGGATATCAATTCGATTAAATTAGATAAAATTTTTATAGGTTCGTGCACAAATTCACGGATAGAGGATTTAAGAATCGTAGCGAATATAGTTAAAAATAAAAAAGTATCTAGTAATATTAAAAGTGCAATTATTGTCCCTGGGTCAGGATTGGTAAAAGAAGAGGCGGAAAAAGAGGGTTTAGATAAAATTTTTACTAAATCTGGTTTTGAATGGAGGAGCCCAGGTTGCTCAATGTGCTTAGGTATGAACGATGATAAACTCAATGAGTATGAGAGGTGTGCTTCAACATCCAATAGAAATTTTGAGGGCAGACAAGGGCGATTAAGTAGAACGCACTTAGTAAGTCCGGCAACTGCTGCAGCGGCAGCTATATACGGGCACTTTATTGACATTCGAGATATAATATAAACTATGAAGAAATTTAAAAATGTAGAGTCTGTCATAGCATACATAGATCGAAAAAATATTGATACGGATGCAATTATTCCAAAGCAGTACCTTAAATCTGTAACTAGAGAGGGTTTTGGAGAAACATTATTTGATGACTGGAGATACATAGATCCTGGAAAATTAGGAGATAACCATAGTTTAAGGAAAAAAAATCCAGAATTTTTTCTACACAACTCAAAGTATGACGGTGCTAAAATCTTACTAACCGGAGACAATTTTGGATGCGGTTCCTCAAGAGAGCACGCTGTTTGGGCTATAATGGATTATGGGTTTGATGTGGTGATATCAACTAGTTTCGCTGATATTTTTTATAATAATTGTTTTAAAAATGGGCTTTTACCAATAGTTCTTTCGCAAGATGATTTTGAGGCGATAAGCGCACGGATTAGCGAGAAAAATAATCAATACGCTGTAAATTTAGAAAACCAATTGATATCTTGTATTGATTTTGAGATTAAGTTTGAAATAGACAAAAGAAGAAAGCATGTTTTACTTGAAGGGATTGATGATATATCTGAAACTTTAAAATTAAGTAAAAAAATAAAAAATTATGAAGATAGTAAGCTTATAAAAACACCTTGGATATTTAATGGATAGGAAAATGAAGATTTTAATTTTACCAGGAGATGGCGTAGGCGCAGAAGTTACTTCAGAGGCGTTAAAAGTTATTAATGTGATTTCTGATATATACAGTTTGGATGTAGAAATAGACCATGGTTTATTTGGCGGGGTAGCTGTAGATAATCTAAATAACCCATTTCCAGACGAAACTAAAGATAAGATTCAAAAATCTGATGCTGTGTTACTTGGAGCAGTTGGGGGCCCACAATATGATGATCTTGCTAAAGAAAAAAAACCTGAATCTGGATTATTAGCGTTAAGAAAACATTTAAACTTATTTATTAATATTAGGCCTATTATTTCTTTTAGTGAATTAGTTAATTCGTCCACCATAAAGAGTGAGTATATTGATAATTTAGACGTTGTGATTATCAGAGAGTTAGTCGGCGGATTGTATTTTGGAGAGCCGCGTGGTTTTAATGAGGGTAATACCGAAGCGTTTAATACAATGAGATATAATAAATTAGAAATTAATAGAATTTCAGATTACGCTTTTAAGTTATCTCAAAAAAGGTCAAAGAAATTATGTTCTGTAGATAAAGCAAATGTTCTCGAAGTGTCTCAGCTATGGAGGTCTACTGTTGTTGAGTTATCTAAGAACTATAAAGATGTTAATTTATCCCACATGTATGTCGATAACGCTGCTATGCAGTTAGTACAAAATCCCAAACAGTTTGATGTGATAGTAACTGAAAATTTATTTGGAGATATATTATCTGATATTGCATCAGTTCTAACTGGATCTATAGGTATGCTCCCATCAGCATCTTTAAATGAAAATAATTTTGGCGTTTATGAGCCTATACATGGATCAGCACCTGATATCGCCAATCAAGATATTGTAAACCCAATTGCAACTATACTGTCTGTTGCAATGTTATTTCAGCATACATTTAATAGATTAGATATTTATAATCATATTCTAAGTTCGGTCAGATTAGTTTTAAAAGATAATAGGCTTACAAAAGATTTGTCAAATAATAACAACTATGTGTCTACAAGCGATATGGGAAATTTTATAGTTAAGAAACTAAAGGACACATATGGTAAATAAAAAATATAACATTGCGATTGTTGGCGCTACTGGTGCTGTTGGTCAAATGATGATTAAAATATTATTTGAAAGAAAGTTTCCAATAAATAATTTATATCTTTTGGCAAGCGAGAAATCTAGTGGAAAAATAATCAATATTAATGGTGATGATTACAAGATTCAGAATTTAGATAATTTTAATTTTCAAAATACTGATATAGCAATGTTTTCTGCAGGTGGGGATATTTCAGAAAAGTACGCAAGCATTGCAACAAAGAATAATGCAATAGTAATTGATAACACCTCATTTTTTAGATATAAAGACAACGTTCCTTTAATTGTCCCGGAGGTTAATAGTGACAAAATATCTCAGTACAAAGAAACTGGAATCATTGCAAACCCAAATTGCTCAACCATACAAATGCTAGTTGCAATAAAACCTATCCACGACATATGTAAAATAAAGAGAATTAATGTTTGCACTTATCAAGCAGTATCCGGATCTGGAAATTCAGCAATAGAGGAATTAAAGAATCAAGTTAATGCGTATGTTAAAAATGAAAAAATAATTAATAATGTTTATCCTAAACAAATAGCTTTTAATGTTATTCCGCAAATAGATAAATTTTTAGAAAATGGCTATACAAAAGAAGAAATGAAAATGGTCTGGGAAACAAAAAAAATCTTAGATAATGATATTGAGGTCAACCCAACAGCAGTTAGAGTTCCGGTATTTTTTGGTCATTCAGAGGCTATTCATTTAGAACTAGAAAATAAAATTACAGCTGCTGAGGTTAAAAAAATCTTAGGGGCTAAGAATAGCGGGGTGACTTTGGTTGATGAGCATAAAGATGGGGCTTATCCTTGTGCAGCTAACGAGTGTGAAAATAGCAATGAAGTTTTTGTTGGAAGAATTAGAGAAGATATATCAACAAAAAATGGAATTAATATGTGGGTAGTTAGTAATAACATCCGCAAAGGTGCCGCGTACAACAGTGTGCAAATTGCAGAAATATTAATTAAAGACTACATATAAATATATTGAAATGAGAATTTTATTGTCTGTCGAGTATGACGGAAAAAAATATCACGGTTGGCAAGAGCAACATAACCCAGATACAATTCAAGGAAAGATACAAGAATCTATCTATAATTTTTCACAAGAAAAAGTTAAATTATGTGTTGCAGGAAGAACAGATGCCGGTGTTCATGCTACTGGACAGATTGCGCATTTTGATACAACTGTTGATAGGTCTTTAGAGAAATGGATTATGGGATTGAATTCTTTACTTCCAGAAGATATAAAAATCAATTTTGTCAAATATATGGATGATAGATTTCATGCTAGATTTTCAGCATTAAGTAGAACCTATAGATATATTATTTATAATAATAGAATTAAACCTTGTATAAATAGAAATAAAGTTGGCTGGCATTATAAGCATACGCTAGACGAGTATAGTATGCAGCTTGCTGCAAATAAATTAATTGGCATTAAAGATTTTTCTAGCTTTAGATCCTCAAATTGTCAATCTAGCTCACCTATAAGAAAGATAAATGATATAATTGTTAGTAGAGTAAATGATTATTTATATATAGATATATGCGCTAATTCTTTCTTGTATAATATGATTAGAAATTTAGTAGGCTCTTTAGTTGTTATTGGGTCAGGAGAAAAAGATATTGACTGGATGGACGATCTTATTATCTCTAAGAAAAGAGAAAATGGCGGGAAACAGTTTCCTGCAAAAGGCTTATACCTTATAAATATTAAATATGATGATAAGTATAATTTAGATCAAAAAATAGTCTACCCAAGTTATTATTAAATATATTTACTATGAAAAAAATAAAAATAAAAGTAAAAATTTGCGGTATTAAGAATCAATTCGCTGCCTTAGAAGCAGAAAGAAATGGTGCAGATGCTATTGGTTTAGTGTTTTGCGAAAAAAGTCACAGATGTATTTCTATTGAAGAGGCAAAAAAAATTATTGCCTCGTTAAAACCATTTACAACAGTTGTGGCCTTGTTTTCAAATGACGAGGAAAAATATGTACTATCTGTATTAAATAATATAAATATTAATCTTATTCAATTTCATGGTGATGAAAGTGATGATGATTGTATTAGACATGGGATGCCTTATATTAAAGGTGTTTCAGAAATTAATGAAGGCTTTAAAAATCTTGATAAGCGTTACCCAAATGCAAAAGGGTTTGTCATTGATAGCCACAACCAGGATGGAATTGGAGGAACTGGTAAAACTTTTGATTGGTCAAATAATAGCTTTGATACAAAAAAGCCTATTATTATAGCAGGGGGTTTGAATTGTAATAATGTAGAGGATGCAATTAAGGTTTTTTTACCATATGGTGTAGATGTTAGTAGTGGGGTAGAGTCATCAAATGGTGAGAAGAGTGCGGAATTAATTAAAAAATTTATAGGTAAGGTTAAAAATGAAGAGTAACCAAGAACAGCGATTAAGTGATTTTAACCTGGTTAAGTATGGGTATCCAGATGCTAAAGGCCATTATGGTGTTTTCGGCGGGACATTTGTCGCAGAAACCTTAATTGAGCCGTTAACAAACTTAAGAGATATGTATCATACTTTAAAAAATGATACAGATTTTTTAAAAGAACTTTATTTTGAATATGAAAATTATGTAGGAAGACCTACACCTTTGTATTTTGCTGAAAGACTAACTGATAAGATTGGTGGCGCAAATATATTTTTAAAAAGAGAGGATTTATGTCATACAGGTGCGCATAAAATTAATAATACTATTGGGCAAGCAATACTGGCGAAGAAGATGGGTAAGACTAGAATCATAGCTGAAACAGGAGCTGGTCAGCATGGAGTGGCCTCAGCAACTGTTGCAGCGAGACTTGGGATGGAGTGTGTTGTATTCATGGGCGAGCAAGATATATATCGTCAATCTCAAAACGTTTATAAAATGAAATTATTAGGCGCGGAGGTCGTGCCTGTAACTTCCGGCTCCAAAACACTAAAGGATGCCTTGAATGAAGCTCTTAGGGATTGGGTTACAAATGTTGATGATACTTTCTATATAATAGGTACTGTTGCAGGCCCATCACCATACCCTGAGTTAGTAAGGGATTTCCAAGCTATCATAGGCAGGGAAGTAATCCAGCAAATGGAAGGAATTGATAAAAAAGTTGATGCTTTGGTAGCCTGTGTTGGTGGTGGTTCAAATGCTATTGGGCTTTTTTATCCATTTATAGATAGTGACTCAAAAATGTTTGGGGTAGAGGCAGCTGGTAACGGCTTAGAAACAGGAAAACATTCGGCGCCACTCAATAAAGGTAAAATTGGAGTGTTGCACGGTAATAGAACTTATTTATTAGAAGATGAAAATGGCCAAATCATAGAAACGCATAGTATATCAGCAGGATTAGATTACCCGGGAGTTGGTCCAGAGCATTCATTACTAAAGGATTTAGGAAGAGTAAAGTACGAGTCAGCAACTGATCAGGAAGCTTTGGCGGCTTTCCACGAGTTATCCAGAGTTGAGGGAATCATTCCTGCCTTGGAAACTAGTCATGCTATAGCGCATACTATTAAGCTCGCAGGGAAAATGAAAAAAGGTGAAAACATAGTTGTGAATTTATCTGGCAGAGGAGATAAAGACCTGAATACAGTGGCGAGAATAGAAGGGATAGAAATTTGAGTCGAATTAGTCAAAAATTCCAGTCTCTCAAAAGTGAGAATAAGACATGTCTGATATCATATATAACAGCTGGCGACCCATCTACAGCATGTAGTTTAGATATTATGAATGCTTTAGTAGAATCAGGTACGGATATTATAGAGCTTGGAGTCCCATTCTCAGACCCTATGGCGGATGGCCCAACTATACAAAGAGCTTGCGAGAGAGCTTTAAGTCAAAATGTATCTTGTAATGATATTTTTGAGTTAGTAAAAGCTTTTAGAAAAAATAATCAAGATACACCAGTAGTTTTAATGGGGTATTTAAATCCTATTGAAAGAATGGGTTATGAATTATTTGCAAAATCAGCAAATGACGTAGGAGTGGATGCAATTTTAACAGTAGATCTTCCTCATGAAGAAGCTAAAGAAGTGATAGATATCTTTAAAAAGCATGAGCTAGAGAGTATTTTCTTGATTGCGCCAAATACTAAAATTGATAGGATTCGAGAAATTTCAAAATATGCTTCCGGTTTTTTATACTATGTATCTCTCAAAGGGGTCACTGGTGCTGCAACATTAGATATTGATAAAACATTAGAGCAATTACAATTTATAAAAGACGCTATAGAATTACCTCTAGCAGTTGGGTTTGGTATAAAAGATGCTAGTACAGCGAAAATTCTCTCAAAAAATGCCGATGCTATAGTAATAGGAAGCGCTATTGTTAATATAATTGAAAAAGAGCAAAATAATAAAGCAAAAATAAACAAAGATATAATTAACTTAATGAATCCTATAAGATTGAAGCTTGACGAAGATATAGCTTCTGGAGATATGAAATGAGTTGGTTTGAAAAATTAATGCCATCAAGAATTAGAGTGGATATTGGTAAAGATAAAAAAGTAATGCCTGAAGGGATTTGGGAGAAATGTCAGAGTTGCCAAACCGTCATCTATAAGGAAGATATTATTCAAAATAAATATGTATGCACTAGTTGTGGGTATCATATGAGAATAAAAGCCAGAGAAAGAATAGAGATTTTCCTTGACCCTGATGATAGGAATGAATTATTTTCTAAATTATCATCAAAGGATTTTTTAAAATTTAAAGATAGTAAAAAATATAAGGATAGAATAGTGGCTGCACAAAAGTCTACTAAAGAAAAAGATGCTCTGGTTGTAATGGAAGGTAAAATAAATGGAATAAAAGTTATGGTAGCTGTGTTTGAATTTTCTTTTATGGGGGGGTCAATGGGTTCTGTTGTGGGAGAAAAATTTACGAGAGCCGCACGAGAATGTATAAGTAGAAATATACCTCTAATATGTTTTTCTGCTAGTGGTGGCGCAAGAATGCAAGAGTCATTGGTATCTTTATTCCAAATGTCAAAAACAGCAAGTGTTATAGCAGATATGAGGGCAAAATCAGTACCTTTTATCTCAGTTTTAACTGACCCAACTATGGGTGGTGTATCTGCTAGCTTGGCGATGTTAGGAGATATAAATATAGCCGAACCAAAAGCATTGATTGGTTTTGCAGGCCCAAGAGTGATAGAGCAAACAGTTCGAGAAACATTACCAAGTGGTTTTCAAAGGAGTGAATTTCTTCTGGACCATGGGGCAATAGACATGATTGTTGATAGACGTAATATGAAGCTAGAAATAACTAATATTATTAAAATATTAGTAAATAATCCTGCAAACAATGCAGGTATATCCGTAAATTAATCTAAGTGCCTGGTATTGAAAAACTTTACTTTAAATGAGTGGATTGATTGGCAGTGTAAGCTACACTCCACAAATATGGATTTTAATCTCAGTCGTATTAAAGAAGTTGCTAGAAGATTAAACGTTCATAAAACAGTAGCAAAAGTATTTACAGTGGCGGGAACAAACGGCAAGGGTTCTACTGTAGCTATATTAGAGTCAGTGTTATTGGAAAGCGGTTATAATGTTGGTTCTTATACATCACCTCACCTAATAGAATTCAATGAAAGAATTAAGATTAATAAAATCTCTGCTGACACAGAAGAAATTTGTAAAGCATTTGAGTTAATAGAAGAAAACAGAAAAGATACAACTTTGACTTTTTTTGAATTTAGCACTCTTGCAGCGCTTATAATTTTTAGCCAAAAAAATCTTGATGTAATAATTTTAGAGGTTGGGCTGGGTGGGCGACTTGACGCCGTAAATATCATAGATCCTGATGTATCAATAATAACAAGCATAGGATATGACCATACTGCTATTTTAGGAGATGACTTGGAATTAATAGCTTTTGAAAAATCAGGAATTATGAGAAAGAATAAGCCCACTATAATTTCATATGAAAATATTCATCAGTCAATTATAAAAAATTCAAAAGAAATTGGGTCAAATTTGGAAATTATCAATAAAAATTTCTCTTATAAAATTATTTCAGATAAGAAATGGCTTTTCTCAAATATAGATGGTGTGGAGATAGAATCTGAAAATCCAGGCATAAAAGGTTTATTGCAAATTAATAATGCAGCTTCCGTATTACAGGCATTACATATTTGTGACGGTATAGAATTAAATAATGAGAAGGCTATAAAAGGTATTAAAAATTCATCTATTCTTGGAAGATTTCAAATTATTAATAGTTCTCCAGTAACTGTTTTAGATATAGCTCATAACGAGCAAAGTATTGAAATACTAATAAAGAATTTAAAAGAATATTTTCCGCATAGTAATTACCATGCAGTATTTAGTGTTTTAAAAGATAAAAATGTTAATCAAATGTTAAACTTAGCAAAAGAATTTTTTAAAAGTTGGCATATCTCAAATAGTGATAATGAAAGAGCTTTAGAAGTAAAAGAGTTAAAATTAAATAATTTTTTTATTTTAGAGGAAACAAATACATATGATAGTATTGAGGAAGCTTATAAAGGGGCTTTAGAGTATTCAAAAAAAGAAAATGACGTTATAGTTGTATTTGGATCAAGTTACACAGTATCCCCGATATTGAATTTTAATAGTAAATAAATTAATGATGAATGAAAATTTAAAAAAAAGAATAATAGGAGTAATAATATTACTAGTGGCTTTCATAGTTATAGCGCCAGTAATTTTCAAGGGATCTGGTTATAATGATCTTAAGTACTCAAAAATAGAGGATCAGAAAGATATAACTTTTAAATATATTGATAAAGCAGAAACGCTCAATAAAAAAAATACATCAAAAATTAAAAAAACTGATATTTTTTTTGAAGAAAAAATAATTAAAGAAGACATTGTCTTAGATGATAAGAAAAACTTCTCTAATAGAAAAAGTTGGTTTATAAGGGTTGGATCATTTTCTGAGAAAGCTAATGCTAAAAATTTATTGAAAAAATTAAAATTAATTAAGTACCAGGCATATATAGTAAAAATTAAAAAAGATAATAAAAATTTATACGTTGTGAATGTGGGTCCCTACTTTTTAGCTTCAAATGTCAAGAAAAGTTATTTAGCGCTAGTTAAGAAAAAAAACTATAGCGATTCTTATATAGTTGAATCAAATTTTAAGAAATAATTTTATTTTTAAGGGAACTTGAATGATAGATTTTTTTATTCTAGCTGCGCTTTTTATTTTTCTTGTCTTAGGATTTTTTCGAGGCTTAAAGAAAGAAACTATCTCTATTATAAATTTCTCTTTATTTTTTATAATTAGTTACTACTACGCTGATTTTTTAGGTAGCTATTTAATAAGTTTTTTTGGTTTTGATTTTAAAAACCTACCGTCTTATGCTAATTCAACTATTGGATACCTAGTGATATTTATCGCAACATCTATTTCAATGTTCTTAATTAGGAGTATTTTATTTAGTCCATCCTCCTCTTTTGGGAATACTTTTTTGGATAAAATTTTTGGCTCGTTATTTGGTCTTCTTAAAGGTCTTATTTTTATTTGCGCTTTATTCCTACTTTGTAACTATTATGATAATTTAGATTACATTACTAATTTTGATAATAATTCACTGTTTCTAGATTATTTTTTACATTATGGTGTACAATTACAAAATGTGTGGAATCATTGGTATAGTTGATAATAACTCCGTTAATCAAAGCTTATTTGATGGTCTTACAGTCCTGCAACATCGCGGACAAGATTCAGCAGGTATATCTACTTGCTTTAATAATAATTTATATCAAAAAAAAGCCAAAGGCCTTGTTAACGATGTCTTTGATGTCAATGATATGCTTGAATTAAAGGGTAATATGGGAATAGGTCATGTTCGTTATCCTACAGCTGGTAGTCATGGAACTGCCGATGAAGCGCAACCTTTTTATGTGAATTCTCCGTATGGAATAGCTTTGGCTCATAATGGAAATCTAGATAACTCAGAACTATTAAGAGAAGAATTGTTGGTGAATGACAGAAGACATATACACACTCAGTCAGACACAGAAGTTCTTTTAAATATTTTTGCGCATGAATTATTAAATGTAGATTCATCTACTTTTACTATTCCGGATTTATTCCATGCTATCAATGGTGTTCATGAAAGATGCTCAGGAGCATATGCTGTTGTAGCGCTAATTGCTGGGTATGGTTTAGTTGCTTTTAGAGATATCCATGGCATCAGACCTTTGATATTAGGTAGGAAAAAGAACTCTACTGGATACAGTTATATAGTTTCTTCCGAGAGTGTGGCGTTAGATTTACTGGGTTACGAAACAGTAAGAGATTTAGAGCCTGGAGAATCAATATTTATCGACACAAAAGGGAAAGTCCACAAATCCTTGTACTCAAAAAATTTAGAATTAAATCCCTGTATTTTTGAGTATGTATATTTTTCAAGACCTGATTCAATTATAGA
>Ga0209711_10002660_pt1 | contig 15723 bp, 16 predicted proteins | sample ArcticOcean_MG_C_7_FD_187441 | JGI IMG/M metagenome (GOLD analysis project Ga0209711, IMG submission 187441) | Marine microbial communities from western Arctic Ocean - ArcticOcean_MG_CB11_88 (SPAdes) (version 2) | ecosystem: Environmental > Aquatic > Marine > Oceanic | place: Arctic Ocean... | reverse complement strand
TCTTGATGCCATCAAGGGTACGCTTCATATTGATTGAGGTTCTCGGAATGCTATGAAGAGATTGATTGTTCTTCTCATCGCTGCATTGATGTTACCCATTGCTGCAGTTGTTCCACTTGTCTCTGCTTCGGGTTCACCTCTTGTTGATTCAGGTTATACTCAGCAGATTGAACCAAGTTTTGTGTATTGGAAACAAATGTTTGATGGCTCTATATTGACCGTTGATGATGCAGGGAAACTGAGTGTAAACAGTTTTGTAGACGGGACACTCATTCCTCAATGGGAACTTGATTTGAATGTCAGTACAAATACTGCCCGGTTGGATTCAGCTCAACAATTGACTGTTGTTTGCCACGATTTAGGCGTCATCATTGTCCATATGGAACTCCAAATTGCGAATCGCCAGATTTCGTCCTCAGTTCCAGTGAGTGATGCAGACTGGGATGATGAAGGGGATCTCTGGTTGGCCTATTCTGCTGGACGCCGTAGAGCCGAAGAATATGATTCGCAGGGGTCTACTGGTTTCGCGTCTCCACAAATTCAATCTGGCTTCAATGCCTTTGAAATTCTTTCCGATGGTCGGATAATTATGGGAGCCTATGATAAGAAGGTTCACGTTTCTGCCAATGATGGAACGGTTTTGACAACCTTAACTGATTCAACAGCCATTGTGAATGTAGTTATGGAAGACCATAATGGGGATTTACTTGTAGGGACTGCAAATGGGATCTTATATCGATATACTACGAACACATGGAATGTAGAAACCCTTTCTTTAACGCATGGTGCCTCAATTGTGTCATTGGAGGAGTATGATAATTCAACCTATCATATCGGGACTCAAAATGGCAAATTAACTCAAGTTGATGTTACAGGATTTATCGAAGAAGACACCTATGCTTCATCCGGACGTGTCTTGGGTTCAATACAAGCCTTTACTGGTGAAATTTACATTGTGACCTCCAGTACATCTGGTTCAAGCATACGGATGTATGGAGTAGACACAGATGGAGACGGAGTTACCGATCAAATCGATGACTTCCCTCTTGAATTTACGCAATGGGCAGATACAGATGGAGACGGGCATGGTGATAACCTGAATGGTTATTCTGCGGATATTTTCCCGATGGATTCATCTCAATGGGCAGATTCAGATTCAGACGGCTATGGCGATAATGTAGAAGGTACAAATGGCGATGCTTTCCCGAATAACAGTGATCAATGGATTGATTCGGATGGAGATGGCTATGGGGACAATAACCATGGTCTTGAAGGTGATAAATTCAAAAATGAAGCAACGCAATGGTATGATTCTGATCAAGATGGATATGGAGACAATCCAAACGGCTTCAACCCAGATGCATGTCCAAATACCAATGGATTCTCGAAAGAAGACCGCTTTGGCTGTCTTGATTCAGACCTTGACGGCTACTCCAATCCATCTGTTGAGTGGACGGTGGAACAAGGTGCGGATGCTTTGAAGGGGCAGTCTACTCAATGGAGAGACGGTGACGGGGACGGTTATGGTGACAACATAAATGGCTTGTTAGCAGATGATTGTAATTGGAAGGCTGGTAACTCAACGAGGGCTTGGATTGTCAATGTGACTGCGGCAATTGGCTTCATTGAAGTTCCATCGTTTGGTTGTGAAGATGCAGATGGCGATGGTTGGGTAGATGTTACAGAGTCTCAGAATATGGAGAATAATCCCGATGAGCATTTTGATGGAGACGGTGACGGAGTAGGTTCGAACAGTGATTACGATGATACTCGACCTCTCATACAAACCGAAGAAGACCATTGTATGCTCAACTTCGACGATTCCTCACTTGCCTGTCAAGGATGGCGTAACGCTGACTATCAATCGTATCTCTCACGTGGGGACTCTACAAATGATTCAGATTTGAGTTTTGCCGCTTGGAATGCCAGTAAAAACGCAGGCTTACTCGATACAAACAAAGTTGATTCGGATACTGTAAAACAAGTGGTTCTTATTGCTGGTGTAGCATTCCTTATTCTTTCAGTTGTGATTCTTCTTGTAAGCCTGGTTATGAAACGTCGAAAGATGAGTTCAAACGTCAAAATGTATGGGGTTCCGTTTATTCCCGAAGAAAATAAATCCGCTGAAAACGAAGCACTTGAAGGTTCAGCTGGCCTCTCCGCCCAAGGCGGAATTCTATCAGATTCTTCATGGGATGACGATGTTGCTAGTCTTGATTTCTCGATTGAGAAAGAGGGTTTATTTGAGGAAGAAACTGAATCAGATCAAATCGAAGCGTCGGATTTGTATGGTGAAGAAGACAGTCTTGAGGCAATTGCTGGAATTGAAACACCAGTTTCGGCACCTGAAGCAGAGGTCATGGAAGTGCCTGCAGAAGCACCACCGTTGCCAGATGGTGGGCTTCCAGAGGGTTGGACCATCGACCAATGGAAATGGTATGGTCAAGAATGGCTTGACAAGAATCAATGAGTTTGTTTTTGTAACTCACTAAGAAATGAGTCATCGCTTGGTCTTATCGCCAAACAATTGGTAATGACTCGCGTAGACTTCCGAGCTCTTCTCCAGTATAGACTGGCTTGCCGTCCTGCTTTAGAGTGTTCATAATCAACCACAGAACACCATTCCAAGCATTTGAACGAGCAAAGATTTCGACATAACCACAGGCAGCGGCTTCGAGTAATTTACCTTCATCAGTTTGTTCGCTAAACAAGGCCCGTACCAGGTTCTTAGTATCAAATTCATAGCCCTTTGGACGCCATTCCATCATGATAATCAAACCTTGAATGGAGCGAGATTAAGTCGGTCTACCAGATGTTCAATTTCGACATCAGCAACTGCTTTCATTCTCTCACGCAGCGTTTCAATTTCGCCATTCATCATCGAGATTTTGTGAGCACGCACTACATCTGTTAGCAGTTCATTGACACTTTTGTGTCCATTCATCGTTCGCATTGTGTTGAGTTGTCTTCTCACTTCGTAACTCACGCTGACCGAGGTCATCCCTTCACCTGTCATAACTATCCCGAACCTTGTTTATTCTATAGTATACTTAACCTGTCCGAACAGTTGATGCAATGAAACATCGTTTTCGAGGGGTAAATTACTTCTTCAAAGAGGTCTTCAACGATTTTTTCGTTCACGTAATAATCGCGGGTCTTCATTGACTCCGAATTCACGACGCATTTCAAGAACGCGTTGATGAAATTCTTTAGACAGAGTCCAGTATTCCAAAGAACCTGCACCTGCGCCTGAATTTGTTGGTTTGTTGAGTAAGACCGTTGGCGCTCCACTCCATGGCGCCTCAGCTACTTTTACCAAACGTCGGACTGTGGTTTTGAACAATTTATTTGGCATCTTTCGATTGACTTCATCGCATACATGGCGGCTTAGTTTTGAGCGTGCATCAACCATTGTCATAGCAATTCCAAAAATTTTCAAGTTTCGGTTGATTCGTCGCTGAATCATCTTAATCGAATTCATTAGCATACTGAAGCCTTCTAAGGCATAATATTCGGCCTGAACAGGGACCATTACCCAGTTCGCTGCACACATGGCGTTAATCGAAAGTAGACCGAGTGAAGGAGGAGTATCGATAATGATGTAATCGAATTGATCGATGATTGGCAATAAGGCTTCACGTAACCGAGTTTCTCGACCTATTTTGTGGCTGAGTTCGATTTCAGCACCAGAGAGGTGGATGTCACTCGGCAAGAGCCACAAATGGCCGACTGAGAGATTATCTGGCGCTTTCTTGTTATTGTTACGAAGGCTCCAAGCATCTCGCATTGATTGAGTCAGTTCTTCCGGTCCAATGAGATATTCTTCCATCACTGGCAAATCTTCACCGGAATCATTGGCAAGTAAATCATATGCGGTTTTTTTGATGTTCTTTTTTTCCACACCAAAGGATGTTGCACAATTCCCCTGAGGGTCAAGGTCGATGAGTAGAACTTTTGCTTTCGGAAGACCTTGGCGAGGAGAACCTTTGGCCAAAGCTGCTGCGAGATTCACAGCGGTGGTGGTTTTGGCGCAACCACCTTTCTGATTTGCGACTGCTACGACCATCTTGTAGGGATTCAACTTCACACCTCCTCGGACAAATTGAATGAGAACGTTCTTCCCCTTTCAATGCAGGCCCTCACGCGATGAATCTCAAGCGGGTTGGATAACTGGAACAGGTACTTCGGAAAGAATCTTCCGAACGATATGCATGCCAGTAATACCTCGTATTTTTGCTTCAGGCTTCATGTTGATACGGTGAGAGATTATTTGTAGAGCAATATCTTTGACATCATCTGGAATGACGTAGTTTCGCCCAGCAACAGCAGCAGCTGCACGACCAGTCTTGAACAAGGATTGTGATGCACGAGGAGATGCACCGTTTGTAACACGATGATCTTCACGTGTGCGTTGGACGATTTCTACGATGTAAGAAAGAATCGCAGGGTCGACATGAACCGTTTCCAATGCCTTTTGCATTGCAACAACTTTCTTTGGAGAAGTGATCTGTTCGATATCGTGACCGTCCTTTCCTCGAAGCTTTCGACGAGCGAGAATTGCCTTTTCTTGTGGGCGGTCTGGGTATCCCATGCTCATTTTCATCAAGAAACGGTCCATTTGAGCCTCAGGTAGAGGATAGGTTCCTTCTTGTTCTATTGGATTCTGAGTTGCTAAAACTACGAAAGGGGCAGGAAGTTTGTGCGTGATTCCTTCAATGGTAACTTGCTTTTCTTCCATTGCTTCGAGCAATGCTGCTTGGGTCTTTGGTGGTGCACGGTTAATTTCGTCAGCCAGAAGAATGTTGGAAAACAATGGACCAGCACGTAGTTTGAACTCGCCAGACTTTTGGTCATACATGTATGTCCCCATGATATCCGAAGGGAGTAAATCAGGTGTAAATTGAACTCGCTTGAACTTACATCCCAGTGCACGAGCAAAGGTGTTGGCAAGCAATGTTTTCGCTAAACCTGGAAAATCTTCGAGTAACATGTTGCCATTAGATAGGATTCCGATGGTAACCCATCGTAGATTCTGCGGCTTACCGATAATTACCTTGCCTACTTCGTTCATCAAACTGTTCGAAATAGCAGATACAGTGCCTATTAGGTCTTGTGCGGCGGGATTTTGACCCAATGCGGGTGCTCCTGTTATTCCAGCTTCCATGCGTGTTGCCTCCGAGGACAAGCAAACATCCTACCCTATCCATATATGAATGTGAGGTGAAGTTAAGTCAATCAAAACGGGTGCTTAGAATTAAAAAACAAAGCCAACTAAGGTTTCCAACCGAATCCATAACTGTATTCTTCGAGTACATCACGATGTATTCGTATTATCTCTACAAAAGCATCCTTTTCCGATTCAGTAAGAGCAACTTTCTTCATATTCTTTGAATCCTCTTCAGTGACATTACCAAAGAACTCCTCATCGTTGACGATATTACTCCTCGAAAACCGGATATTTACTTGAATTGGAACTTTCTCACCTTCATGTGCTACCTTTTGACCCTCTGTGCCGATGGAGTAAATTTTCCCAAGAATTTGGCCGGAACCATCGTTTCGAAGGATTTCTTGACCAACTCTGATCTGTCCTTTAAGCACTTGAATTCCAAAGACTGCAGGTTTATCTTTGAACGACATGTTGAGGTATCGAATCTGAGCAGGTCTGAACACAGGCCCAGTATTTGCTGCTGCTGCTTGTTCTCGAATCACTTCAGTAAGTTCGTCGATTTGGTCCATGATTTGGTAGATTATATCTCCTTGAACATAATGGAAGTCAGGAGAATCTTTCGATTTCGCAGCATCTTTCAATTCTTTTTCAACCTGAGCGTTGCCCTTGACTGCGAGTGCGATTAGAAATTTATGTTCATCATTTTTAGTCGTGAGAACTTCACGCATATCACGTTTATTGACGGGGCCAACTTCTGCATGACTGATCGGAATTTTCCGTTTGATGAGCTCGTAAAGAACGGCTTCGAGTCCTCCAAAAGTTCTCGCTTTCACCACAGCCCCTTCACGAACTTCTCGTGCAGTCCGGCACTCTGTTGAAAACCCAGGCACTTTGGCATTTGGATTCGTATGGATCTTGGAAAAGTCTTTCCGAGAGAGAACTTCTTTACAGACACTGCACATAATAGGGGCCTCATCGCGAATTCGTTTATTTTCAAGTTTCATTTCCGTGATGATTGATTCTAAATCATCTTCAGGCTTCGGGAAGAATATTTTACTTCCAATATGAATCTCCTTCATGTTCGGGATGACTAATTTGAGCCCAGATGCTGCCGATGCATGCTCAACATTCTCCCAGCGTTTACCGGCATCCCGCATTTCAGTCATACCAATTGGTCTGCGAATTGACCGAATACGTACACCGGTTGCGTCTTGAGTAAATTTTGAATCAGCAATAGGGCCATCATTGGAATTGTAAGCGACACTATCTCCGACATGAATCGTTCCTTTGGTGAGGATTATATCGATGGTTTTTCCGACTCCGATTTCTTCACGAGATTCTAAGACATAACCTTCAGCCATATCCTCATGATGGATAATCAGATCTTCACGGGCAAACTTTTCAGCCATTGCCAGGATTACGAACAGTAAATCTTGCAGTCCTTCTCCCTCCTTCGCACTCATAGGAACAAAGAGACGGTCATTTTGGATGTCGAATTCTTTGATACCTTCCCAATATTTTGAAAGATTGAATTTGGAGTGCGAGGCAACTTGGCCAAGAAGTTTGTAATAATAGTCATTAGCCATATCCTTTGCATCTTTGGTCTGTTCATTCCAAGATTGCCAAGATGACCTTCCACGCTTCGATTCCCATCGATGAATACGATCAATTTTATTGCCAACGATGATGAATGGAATATTATTGGTTTCAAGAAGTTGAATGCTTTGAATTGTTTGCGGTTTGAAACCTTCAACAAGGTCAACAATGAGGATTGCTATATCTGCTACATTCCCACTTCGGGTTCGTATTGAGCTAAATGATTCATGCCCAGGGGTATCAAGAAATATAATTCCTGGGCTGTCGAATTTTGGTTTTTCCTTAAATGGCATTGTCTGAATCGCCTTCACCAGCAAATCCGATGGAACATTAGTCACACCAAGTTCTTGAGTGATCCCGCCGGCTTCACGATTCATCACATTGGTTTTATTTCCACCAATTGAACGTAATAAATCGAGTAAACTTGTCTTCCCATGATCAACGTGGCCAGTTACAGTAACAATTGGCTGACGAAGTGTTTCACCGATATCATCGATGTCTTCAATCTCGTCATCAGACATGTGAATCAACTACTGTATGATTCAAGTTATTCATAAACCCATGAGGTGATGGTTTGTTCCCAATCCATCAAACCTTCTGGGAACCAGAGTCCAAGTTCAAATTCAGCAGTATCAGCAGCATCAGATCCGTGAATCATGTTGAATCCCATATCCATGCCAAAGTCGCCGCGGATAGTTCCGGGGGTTGCTTCTCTTCCATTGGTCGAACCAATAAGGGTGCGAGCAACTGTGATAGCGTCTTTACCAGACCAAGCCATGCATACCACAGGGCCGGAAGTTACGAAATTAATGAGTCCAGGGTAAAATGGACGTTCAGCGTGAACTGCATAATGGGTTTCAGCAGTTTCTCTGCTTGGCACTACAGACTTCAGTCCAACTAATTTGAGACCTTTACGCTCAAATCGTCCCAAAATTTCTGCAATTAGTCCTCGTTGTACGCCGTCGGGCTTGATCATAACATAGGTCGTTTCCATTGTGTTCACCGATTCAGCCCACTTGACTCCCCTTTATGAGCCATACGGAATAACAGCAACAGCGGTTGCACTCTGTTCTTCAAAATAAACGGGCAATAGACCGAGTAAAACCGTTAAAGTGGCTCAAACGCCGCCCTTGACGAAGTGTCGAGTCCACTTAACACGACGAGAGTTTCGCTTGAGGATAACCATGTTCTTGCGAGCCTTTGAGTTCTTGAACCACAAAACGCTTCCGTCTCGGCGAACATACATCATTCCTGTGCCAGGTTCAATCTCTTCACCAGAGAAATTACAAATTCTTCGTTCAGGCATATTCATCACCGTGCATTCAACTTACGAGCCTCTCGACCTGTGTCCTTAAGCATCAAAATATCGCCCACTCGAATTGGACCCAAAACGTTACGAGAAATAATTCTTCCAACGTCACGTGGATTTGGAGCATCATTGACTCGAACCTTAACTTGAGTTGCTTCGCCTGTCATACCGGTTCTTCCGACAATCTCGACGACTTCAGCAGGCCATCCACCAAGTTCTTCGCTCATATCTGTCATCTCCAATTGTGTATTCAAGCTTTGAGGCCGTTAATGGCTTCAATAATTTTTGTAAAGGTTTCTTGAGCGCCTTTTGTGATTTCCATCACAGCAATGGACGCTGCTTTGACACCTGCTGGAAGGCCAGCAGCTTGTGCAAGGTGTTCTTGAGAAGGGACGTATCCGAATGGAATTCCTTTTTCAGCGCAGATCAATGGGACGTGAGCAAGAAGTTCTGGTGGGTTAACATCTTCTGCAAGGATGATGAATTGTGCAGTTCCGCGTTCTGCGGTCTTGGTCACTTCATTACTACCTTTCTTGATACGGCCGTTGGAATTGGCTTGTAGCATATCATAGATCTGGTTCGATACTTCTTCAGGGGTTTCAAATTGCACGTGTACAGTCACTGGAATCACTCTGTCCTCATGTTAAGGGCATTCCTCCGCACAACCTCACGGATATAAACACGACGGAAAGAATCATCTGCTCTTAATTGACTATTTTAGATGATTTTCGGAGTGTAAAATTCTGACGAAAGGGAGACTGCGAGTTCACAACTTCCATTCAAGTCGTTCAAATAATTCATTTACGCCGCGTGCAAGTGCAGGGCCGCCGGATATCACATCGCGAGGATTTGACAAGGAGCCAGTCGCATGAACTCCATCGACATAACGAATCAATCGGGCAATTGCTCCTCCGGTAAACAATCCATGGGAGCAAGCAGCGTGAACCGCGATTGCTCCTTGGTTTCGAAGTGCTTCAGCAGCACGGCAAATTGTGCCACCCGTCGCTATCATATCATCGACAATAGCTACGGTTTTTCCATCAACATTGAGGTCTTTGGCTTTATGGACAATAGTATGTGCATCAATTCTCGTTTTTTCGAGGTAAGAAAATTCACAATTAATCTCTTGTGCAACCTTTGACGCTCGTTCAATAGCACCTTTATCAGGTGAAAGAATGAAGTCAGGTTGAACAGTTTCTTGAAGATGGAGGGCGAGTTCTGGCATTGCTGAAGTGAAAGCAACAGGGACCGGTAAATCTTGGAGGACAGAAGGTGCATGCAAATCAAAGACAATGATGCCATCGCAGCGAGATGCAAGTAGATGGCCAATTGCACGAGCGGACACAGCTTCTCCAGGTTTGAATCGTTTATCTTGACGGGAATAGCCAAAGTAGGGTACGGCCAGTAAGATCCCCGGCCCTACATCATTCATTACTTGTGGTCCAATCTCACGAAGATTCTCCATGTTGCCTTTCCGAACATCATTAATGGCTTCTAACATGAGCAGTGTTTCAACAATTCCAGCATCAGGGAAGGTGTTTGACACGAGGACGACAGGTTCTTTCCGTACCGCTTCGATCGTTTCAGTAGGGATTCGAATATAACCCTCAGAATCGGGGAATCGTCGGGTTTCGAGTTGATGGTGTTCCCAATTCAAAGAATCTGCCAGTTGCTCAGCCAGTAAGCGAGAATTACTCCCTGATAGCACAACCATATGATTCCCTTGTGATGAGCGAAGCACTGCCCCTTCATGTTCTTTGCGAATGAAGAGGTCTCGATAAACAAAGCGAGATAACGGTGAATCGGGGTTAGAGAGTGCGCGAGGCAGGACTTGAACCTGCGGCCTCCCGGTTATCAGCCGGGTGCTCTAACCGACTAAGCTACCCGCGCAACTGCAGTCCGGCCGACTCGCCTCCCCGTCATAAGAGTGACGGAGTAGTCAAGGTAGCAAGGTCTTCAATTGAAACTCACTCTTCTTCATCACTCATCTCATTAATTGAGACATATGAAGGTAATGTGAGGACTTTATCAAATGTGCGTGAAAGGACGACTTCGTCTAAGCGTTCACGTGTTCGTGAAAAGGCATTGATTGGAATCCGCAACTGTGCTTCAACGCCATATTTCTTTTGAACTCCAATACGGACTTGAACGATGACGCCCTTGTATGTACGCTTTACCTTGAATAAGTCAGTGATGACGCCAATTTCTTGACCCTGGTTGTCAAGAACTGCACGATCAAGCATTTCGTCTGGTGCATACAACTTTTCATCAATACGGACGGTATTGCGCCATCTGCGTTGTAATTCTCTCATCGACTTCGAAAGTTTAACAGTTCCATCATTCCGGATGCTGTGGACTAATTCTTTTGGCAGAGGTACGAGTTCAGCGGGTTTCCGCATGAATTCATCAGCAACATCCGATTCCACTTGCAATCGCATTGATCGCACGCGTGCTTCATTCGGATGGTGACGCTCACCAACTATTTTTCCTACTTTCTTATCATTTACGTATACATCTCTTTGGAGTAATTCCTGGATGTCATATTTGTCGTTCGGCATTTTCCCATCTCATCGCCAGTTCAACCCGGCTTACCCCCTGCTTCACTTGAAAGGTCTTATACTCTTTGGCGATTAAAAAGCGATTTCCAATTGTACTTGTCGTATAATATATCTCCATTTTAATTGAAAAACCGATTTAAATTCAATTTTAAGTGAAGTCGTATAATTAATTCTCGTAATAGGAGTTAAAGAAAGCCGAGAGCTTTTTTACTGTTATTCTATAGATGTCGTATTTATGGGGATTAAACTTTAATTTTCTCACTTTCTCAATACGAAATCTGTTATTTAGGGACTTCTAACCTTGCGTCTTGGTCCAGATTAACGTTCGCGATTCCGACATCGAGTCTGGATCGATTTGTCTACTGCTCCCTAAAGTACGATTTCATCGGATTAAACTTTTTAATTGGATTTTCTATTTTTCAATTGAAAACATTCACTTCCGCTGTCGTATAATTCACGTGATGGGCAAATTGATGTATGTCGCTCCACTGGGCGGGATATGCGTCAAGCTCCCGTGATTCATCTACGTGGTGCTGACTCCAGCATTGGCCACGCCTTAGTCGAACGGATCTTCCGCACCAATGCCCATCTTGTCGTTCCTGGAAAGCATTTCCAAGAAGTCTCACAACGCTATGCAACTGAACTTGAATTTGGAGAGTGTGAGCTCCATGCCTCTGAGGATATCTCCTTCGCAGCAGGTCATCGTCTCATGTTGGTTGGTTTGGGTCCCTTTGATGAGCCCTGCGATGGAGAAAGCGGATTCGAGGTCGATGGACTTGAGGTCATTTTGACAGCCCCAGCGCACTTAGGAATTGAAGTTGATACAGAATGGCTTGACAGCCTTATTCTCGTTCATGACCTCTTGCCTCGGGTGAAAGATACAATATGGGGTTCTTCTCTGTTCAGTCGATGGATGGCTCAATTGAATGCACATACAGCTCCTACTCCAGAGGGTGAAACCGAACATTGGTGGGTAAGTGATATCGATGTGGCTGATGCTTTCGTTCGAATGTTAATCAGTGACGAGCCGTTCCCGAGCCTCCTCAAAGTATCAGGTCGTCGGGCATGGAGTCAAGAACAAACAATCGAGGAACTGTCCCTATTGCATGCACGTACCATGGCAGGGAAAACAGGCCACTTTGATGTCGAACACCTTACTGCTGCTCCTACGCCGACCATTGAGGTAAAGTCATTGCTTGTCAATCCATCAATACCGCTGAGTATGCAGGAAAACTCTCAGCAACGCCCAGACCTTTCTCCACTGCACGATGTTCTCCATCGAATAGATGGCGATGGATGGCGTCCATTGGTACCCATTCGAACGGCATTGATGCATGCGCTTGTTGACTTTATTGAATGATATTCAAAGAGTCTGTGTGCCACCTTCAGGAAGCATACTCAAACTCGTAACGTTACCAACAAGAGTAGGACCGGTCATGAATGTCCCCATTATACCGGTGTCTCCACTCGGGTTGTGGGAAAGAGAAAGCCATGGTCGTCCATAAGCATCAATCTGCATATCGATAAAGTCGCCAAATCCACCGCATCGCTCGTAGCCACAGGTCGGGCTTGCATTGTCCAGAGGGTCTTCTGGCGCATTGACTTGAACGGTCGTAATCAGAGGTGTTTCATTGAAGGCGTCGGTAATGACGGAAATGTAACCATGCCACACTCCATCGCCTTCGGTACCGATGTAACCAAAGGCCACACGACCAGGGTCACCGGCGATAACAACAGGGAAGCCCGTTCCTTCAAGGTGACTGGGCCCAATCATAATTGCATCCGACCAAGTATTTGCATCATCGATGGAATACGAAAAGTAAGGCATGTTATCGTTCCCCATCCACATGGCATAGACGTTACTTTCACTATCGGTATCGACTTGTGCTTCTTCTGCATTCCAAGTATCTGCAGTTCCAGATTCCTCTGTAGGTAGGACGTGTTCGGTCCATGTAAGGGCCCCGTCTACGGTTTTATACATCGAATAGCCCGTTCCATCGCAGCCGATTTGTCCTCGATAGAAATTCCCGTTGTCTGCTCCGATGAGATGAGCTGAAAGTCCTCCGCTTTGACAATCAACTGGCGCTCCAGGAAGTTCAGGACCCCATGTGAGCCCGCCATCTTGACTTTGAGAACACAAAGGTGCAGCCCAGTTTCCATTGATACAAAACACCCAGAGTGTTTCATGAAGGATTCCGCCATAAGGTGAAGACGCAATCGTTTGGTGATCTTGAACGGAATAGGATGTAGCAACGGATGGTCCAAACCAAGAATCACCCTCGTCATCGCTCCATTCAACGGTCATACCGAGTAATGCATGCATATCGAATTTCATGATGCGGTCGGTCCACGGGTCAACATAGACATATGGATCGTTTGAGTTTGCTACCGGTAACACTGGGCCGTAGACATTTTGGCAACTGAAATCAGATAAATTTGTCATTTCAATCATGCTGGTGCATTGAACAATAGCTGTAGAGCCTTGAGGTCCATTTCCGTAACTCGTAAAGTAGATATTATCTGTAGAGGTAATTCCCATGGTTGGTTCAAAAGTTGAAAACCCAGTACCATAATAGGTCCCTGAACTGGAGAATGGAGTGTTCGTTCCGCCGAAAGCGGTCGTGTTGTTCATTGCATCAATGCCACCAGGGTAATGGTACCAGGTTAATTCCCCAACTTCGAACATATATCCTTCATCGTCTATCTCTCCAGTGTCGGGTGCCCCAAAACAACCTGCCATAGGCATGAGTGCGATGAGGGTTGTAATCAGAAAAGCCATTGGTTGAGACTTCACGCTTCATCACCCCGTTGGAAGAGATCTGCGCCAAGTAACGGGAGCAGAACGCTCGCATCGCCTTCAACACACATATTTGGAGCTTCAGGGCGCATCTTGCCCCAAGAGATTGCTTCACGTAGACGTGCACCAGAGAGGCTACCGTCATGTTCAGGTGCTGTAGTAATATAAACTGCAGAATCAAGTCCACCGCGGTATTGGTTCCACCAAATAACATGGTGCTTCGAAATTCCGCCACCTACCATGAGCGCATTTGAGACTTCAACGTCCCATGTCATGTCGCTCATGACTTGTTCATCAGCAAGAGTGTCGATGTGAAAATCACGATGCTTCTGCCGCAGCATGAACAGTTGGGCGCCAATCGAACCATCGGTTATGCCTGGGATGACGACTGGGATTTGGTGCTTATATGCCCAATAGATGAGGGAATCGGGTGTTCCAATACGCTTTCCAAGCTCCCATACCAGGTGAATTGAACCAAATCCAAGCCAAGCATCAGCGCCAGTCTTTCCAGTTTCTTTGAGTCGGTCTTGATACATTTCTTCCAAGACTGGAGTCAAGACATCTTCGATGATTTCCCCATACGATGAATTCGGTACGATGACGTTACCGAGTCGCATGAGGGAATGCTCTGCAAGTTCAATATCATCCAGTTCAAAAGCACCATGATAGTAGTGTTTGTGTGAGCGAGCAATGTCATGGTCTAGCATTCCACAAGTTGTCGAAACCACGTTGAACATTTGCTGTTTGAGTGCTTCAACAAAAAACCCACGGGTTCCAGTTGCACACAAACACGCAGGGAATGAAAGCCAATTACAGACCTTGCTGCTATCTCCATTCACTGCATCCACTTGCTTCTTCATCTCCAAGAGGATATCTCTTGCAGTAGCCAGCTTTGTTGCGGTAAAACCTCCTGCACTTGCCATTTGGTCGAGCAAAGATCGAGGAGTTGAGATTTCAGAAAATGCATAATCGACCACAGGGACGTCGAAGTCATCAGGTTGAATCGCCATGTCCTTGCCATCTCTCCTTCCTTCAAGAACCTGCCCACAGGTGATTCCACACCCGTAGAGTGTGTCTCATTTCACAGTCGTTGCTCCAATTCAAAGACCCGATCTCGAAGCCGAGCCGCTTCTTCAAAGTCGAGGTTTTTGGCAGCTTCTTTCATTGCAGCGCGTAATTCTGCGAGTAACTTCTGAATTTGTGGGGGTTCAAGGCCTGCAAGCACATCTTCAGGCTCATCATATGTCAATTGAATATTCGATTTTCCAATTGAAGAATTAGCCAATTCACCACTGGTCCCATCTTGTCCAGTTCCAGCAGCCCAAGCGCCAGCGCCAATGTTGAGGTTCTGAGCCCAATCACCATCTTTTCGGCCACCCTTTTTGGCAACAAGTCGGCGAGTTCCATCCTTTGAAGTCGATGTGCCAGAGATGAGGTCATCAACATCAGAATTCATCTTAGGTAAGGCCTTGACGATGGTCTTTGGAGTGATGCCATGCGTATCATTGTAGGCTTGTTGTCGCTCACGACGTTCCAGAGTTTGTTGTATTGCTGCACGCATGGCAGGTGACATACTGTCACCATACAGCAAAACATGACCATTGATATTTCGAGCAGCTCGACCGATTGTTTGCAAGAGACTCCGTTCATTCCGAAGAAATCCTTGACGATCTGCATCAAAAATTGCGACCAAGCTCACTTCTGGCAAATCAAGGCCTTCACGGAGTAAATTAATTCCAACGATAACATCGATATGACCAATACGCAATGCGTTGAGAATTTCAGTACGCTCGAGTGTATCAATTTCGGAATGCAGATGATGTGCCTTTACGCCCATCTTATTGAGATATTGAGCGACTTCTTCAGCAAATTTAATCGTTAATACGGTCACTAGGGTCCGTTCTCCATTTTCAATACGGAGGTTTATTTCCGATAATAAGTCTGCCACTTGACCACTTGTAGGTCTTACTTCAATTTCCGGGTCAAGTAAACCAGTCGGACGGATTTCCATTTTGGCAATACCGTCAATTTTCTGCACCATGTGGTACAAGCTCTCACTGTCGGGGTGCTTTTTCTCGATGTCTGGTTGGCCAGCCCCACCCCCTGATTTTGCGTGCAAAAGGCCATTTGGAAGAGGCTGATTGGTAATTTCGCAAAGATGGCGGAGTTCTCTTTCTCCAGGTGTTGCAGAAACATAGACCATTTGAGGGATGAGCTTCTGGAATTCAGGAATCTTGAGTGGGCGATTATCTTTTGCTGTTGGAAGTCGAAATCCGTGTTCAACCAGGCTCTCTTT
>Ga0209711_10002650_pt1 | contig 15753 bp, 15 predicted proteins | sample ArcticOcean_MG_C_7_FD_187441 | JGI IMG/M metagenome (GOLD analysis project Ga0209711, IMG submission 187441) | Marine microbial communities from western Arctic Ocean - ArcticOcean_MG_CB11_88 (SPAdes) (version 2) | ecosystem: Environmental > Aquatic > Marine > Oceanic | place: Arctic Ocean... | reverse complement strand
GCTTATATCAATCTCACTTTTGGTCTTGTTTTAACTTGATACCTTCTATCACCTTGTAAGCAAATGCTCTTTGAGATTCATGTTGGTCCTGTAATGTTTTTATGGTTGGGGTGGCAGAAGGTGGCACACCGGGGTGTAGCTCTCCCACGCGAACGTAATCGCCGCCATCCATGGCAAGGCGAGCGTTAGCGATAGAACCGCTGGTATCACCAGGCTTGCCTGATCCGTAATATCCATACCCTTCCACCATGCTAGACGTGCCGGTGGCTTGCAAGCCGCAGCGCCACAAGAATTTTTCACTGGCATTAGCGAGGATGTCTGGGTCGATTGTTAGCTGAAACGATTCCTGTTGCCGAATAAATGGCCGTATAATCGAATTGGTAATAATGTAACGAAGATCATCTGATTGATTTACGGCACCGCCGTGCAATGTTCGACCGTCCATCAACATAATGGTGCCTGCCGGGGCTTCTAAATTTACAGGCGGCGGCAACTCTCCGAATTTACCCCTACCTTTAATGTAGTGCTTGTGAGAGGCAGGTATGATTAAGGTGCCGCCGTTCACCTCGTCAACGTCTTGCAGTATGTAGACCGTATTGACCAAAACGGGTGCATCTAGAAACGTATATGTTCCCACGAGCCCCTGGTCTTGATGTAAACCCTGCGGGTGACATCCCGGAAACGAAATGTTCGCAAGATTGCTAAGGTGTTGCCAGCCCGAACCCAGTGTTTCGTCTAACAGTTTTTCGATGAGTTTGCCTGCCTGAATAGCATCGGTTTCATGCGTCATACAGCGAATAAAAACATCGCCTTTGTTTACCAACGACCATAGGTTTTGCTGTGCATTGGATAAATAAGCAATGCCTAGATCCCGTTCGGCTTGTGCTTGATCCACCACACGGTGGTAGATCAACTGGTTCTGCTCAGCGGACAAGGCTTCTTCAATCAAGCAATAGCCCCACTCGTGAAGATCGCTACGCAATTGCGCGATGTCTTTAGTCGGTTGGGGCAATGAGATGTCTTTCCAATAGGGGTGCTTTCGCGCGACAGTGGTGTCGTAGTAACGTCCTTCGCCCCAAGCGAGTGGTTCACCTGATTTGGGTGCTGCCATCCACGGATTGGCTTCCAAGAGAGAACGATAAGGTTCTCGTGAGCGAATGAAATCTCGGTAGGGAGTTGCTGCGTTTTCAGATCCTGCGGTGATCGCTTTTTCTGAAAACTCAACGGGTATTGATGACATCAGGTTGCTCCGGTGGTTAATTGGTTAAGTCGAAAAAATACCTTTTTAGCGACAGTAAAAAAACCGCGAACTCATAGTGAGGATAGTAATTTTAAAGCGCATTGACTCCGAATTTCAAAAGTACCCTAATTGGGGGTTTTTAGCATTTAAAAGTTTGAATGACAGTCTTTCGGTAGAGGTTGGTCGATGTCTTGATAGCTAATGATCTAAAGTCTTACAGACGGTCGGGGTGATCACTCAGGATATTTAAATGTCGGACAGAGGTGATTTGACTGTTTGTCCAGGCATAATTTAGGATTAGATAGCTGTCGCTGGTTTAGTCGGTGGTGGTTGCGCTTCGATGTGATCGAGGATCTTTTGGATTATGGCTGACTTGGTTAATCAAATCGCGTTTGGTTTACTGGTTTGGTACGCTGCAACTAGCGAAAGCCAAGCGGTAACAGAAAAATAAACTCGAATAATTACATATAAAATTATTGTACTTGTGGGTTTGCAATCTCGTTCATAGGTTGCAAACTCTTTTACACATACGAGTAGTATTCATGACTGAAACCAAAACAAATATGCAACGCCAATCCTTTTTCCTACTGCAGCAGTGTGAAAATGACATGCTTCTTAGCTTAAAAAGCAACGAACCTTCGTGCTTTCATTTAGCAAGCGGTGGAAGTAGAACTCGTGCAAAATTATGTGTCGAAGCCGGTTTAGCACTTCAGCTACCAGCAAAAACAATTGTTGCTTTGGCCAGTACCATAGAATTACTTCATAATGCCTCACTAGTTCATGATGATTTACAAGACGCTGATACCACTCGACGTGGACGACAATCAGTGTGGAAAAAGTATGGCAAGTCTCATGCTGTTTGTGCAGGCGATATGATGATATCTGCCGCATTTGGCTCGTTGGCTAATGTGGAAACATTTAGTTCGTTACCTGCTTTACTGACTCATACTCAAAAGGCAATTTCTCTCACAATAAAGGGGCAGTCCAGAGACCTTGATGCCCGCACAACAATAACTGAACACGAATACGAAGATATAGCAGCAATGAAATCGGGTCCATTGATCCAACTAACCTTAACACTTCCACTCATCGCTGCTGGATATAATGAACATATTAAAACGGTCAACAATGCACTCAACAAGTTCTCAATCGCCTATCAGATACTCGACGATTTAGATGACTGGCAACAAGACCAACAAAGTAAACTACTTAATTTAGTTGTTCTATTACAAACTCGGTATACCTTGGATGAATCTATGACTATTGCGCGAAATCGGGTTCATTATTTGCTGAATCGTTGTCAAAAAGAACTTAGCGTACTGCCCTTTAATTGCGCAGCATCTGTGATTTCAGCCACTCACAACTTACTTGAAAAAGCTAAGGTATGATCTAAATGAATAAAGCCATTGTTATCGGAGCTGGTTTTGGCGGAATAGCTTCTGCGCTTCGCTTAAGAGCTAAAGGTTATGACGTTGTGATTATTGACCAACGTGAAAAACTCGGAGGACGAGCTCAACAATTTAACAAAGAAGGCTATATTTTTGATGCCGGCCCAACTGTCGTCACGGCACCTTTTTTGTTTGAAGAGCTATTTTCACTTTTTGATAAACAGATGAGGGATTACATAGAACTGGTTCCAGTCGAACCTTGGTATCGATTTGTTTATCCCGACGGTAGCCATTTTGACTACGGCGGCACGATCGAAGAAACATTGGCTCGCATAGCTGAAATTGAACCTGAAGATCAAGCAGGATACCGCTCACTACTTGCACAATCAGAAGCAATATTTGATGTAGGATTTACGCAGTTATCAGATAAGCCCTTTCATAAATTATCGACTATGCTTGCCCAAGTCCCTGCACTCATTCGACTCAAATGTTACCGTACAGTTTGGCAAATGGTTTGTGCACATTTAAAAAGTGACAAGTTGCGTCAAGCCTTTTCAATACAACCCTTGTTAGTGGGCGGTAACCCTTTTGCCACAACCAGCATTTATAGCCTTATCCACTATTTGGAACGCAAGTGGGGGGTTCACTTTGCGATGGGAGGCACAGGTGCACTAGTCGAAGGGTTGGCTGAGCTGATGAGACAGCAGGGTATAAAAATACAGCTCGACACCAAGGTGACTGATTTAATTATCCATGATAATCGTATTACTGAAGTAAGCACTAATAAGGGTTCTTTTTCATGCGACAAACTGGTGTCTAACATAGATCCCAAGTTTCTGTATCGGCATCTTATACCCAGTAATAATCAAACGATTAGCGCCAAAATAAAAACTAAACATGCTAAATCATCGATGGGTCTTTTTGTTTTGTATTTTGGTACCACAAAACAATATCCTGATGTAGTGCATCACACAATTTGGCTAGGAAAACGTTACAAAGCACTGCTGAGTGATATTTTTGATAAAAAAGTACTGGCTGATGACTTTTCATTATATCTGCATCGACCTACTGCCACTGATCCCAGTATGGCACCCGAAGGATGTGATTCTTTTTACGTGTTAGCACCGGTTCCCAATAACTTATCAGGAGTAGATTGGGCGGCCCAAGAAGAAGACTATGGAGACAGGATCATTCAAGCCTTGGAACAAACGATTATGCCCGAACTTTCTTCGCACATAGTGCATCGTTTTGCGAAGACACCGAATGACTTCGAACAAGACTATAGCAGTGTTGATGGGAGCGGATTTTCGATTGCACCTACGTTTCAACAATCGGCTTGGTTTCGCTTCCACAATAAAGCTGAAGGCCCAGAGAATTTGTATTTGTGCGGTGCAGGAACACATCCGGGTGCAGGCTTGCCCGGGGTATTGTCTTCAGCTAAGGTTATTGACCAACTTATTCCTAAAATTCAAAGCTAACGATGAAAGACGACCCGACAGAGTTGCTAAAAAAGCATGGTAAAACATTTAATTTTGCACGCCTTTTCTTAGGTAAGAAAACAGGTATTGCCGCAGCGCGTTTGTATCGATTCTGTCGAATAGTTGACGATATAGCGGATGAAAGTCCAGATCCTGACATGGCCAAGGTCAAGCTAGATGAACTCAAGCAGTCTATTGCACACAAATCGGCTTCTCATCCTGTATTGGAAGACTTTCTTAGGTTATGTGAAGAATACCAGATTGACAGACACCACGGCATCACGTTGATTGACGGTGTCAGTCAGGATCTCAATGTTGTCGCTTTACCCTCCCTCGATACATTGATTCAATATAGTTTCCGGGTGGCAGGGGTTGTCGGCTTAATGATGGCACCGATATTAGGTGCCAAGAAAGTGGGCTGTGCCTTTGCTATTGATCTGGGTATTGGTATGCAACTCACCAATATCGCCAGAGATGTGCTTGAAGACGCACAGATGGGGCGTCGTTACCTTCCTGAAGAGTGGGTTGGTTCACTATCAGCGTCACACATTTTGTTGACAAATGATGAACACAGAGTACAGATACAAAATGCGATAAAAAATGTGTTAAACCTCGCTGAAAAATATTACCAAAGTGGATTAGCAGGACTCTACTACCTTCCGCCTCGCAACAGGCAAGCAATTGCGGTAGCCGCTTATGTTTACAGAGATATTGGAAGAAAACTATTGAACAATGACTGTGGCTACTGGCAAGGAAGAATGGTGGTGTCAAAGCCTCGAAAAGTTTTTTTGGCCAGTCAGGCACTTTGGCATTTAAAAACAGCAACGATTGCCGCGCAACAAACTGAACATCAAAACAAGTTACACGTTCATCTACAATCTGAACTTAACAACGAATGACAGCTCCAGTGGCTTATGACTATGATTTAATCATCATTGGAGCAGGTGCTGCTGGATTATCGTTGTTACTGGCTCTTGACGACGCGGGATATAAAAAAAAGGTCAAGTTGATTGAACGTAATGCTGGACCACAAAGTGACCGAATTTGGAGTTTTTGGAATAACGATTCTGTCCCAGCTTATCTCAAAAAAATTATTAGCCGTGAATGGCAAACATGGGCGATTTCATCAGGTGATTGCCATTATTCAATGACTCATTCGTATCATCGATACTGCTCAATTAGATCAGAATCAATGATGCAGTTAGCCCTCGATCGCATACAAGCCAATACTCACTTCGATATTGAATTTGATTGTGACGTTATATCAGTTGAATCGGGTAGTGACCATGCATTGGTTATAACCCAAGACAAGCAGTTAGTTGCCCAAGGGGTTGTTGACACTCGCCCTCCCCCTTTAAAAACCCAACATAATGGATTACTTCAAAGCTTCTACGGTGAAGAAATAATCACTAAAGCAGATGTGTTTGATCCCTCTAGCGTCAAACTAATGCAGCAATTAGCAAGCTCAGAATTAGGCATAGAATTCATATATATTTTACCTTTCAGTAAAAATCACGCACTCATAGAGTTTACCTGTTTCAGTCCAGCCGCTGTCGATCGCACAATTTTACAAGCTCGCCTCAAGAGCATAATTCACGAAATAGTTGGCCAAAATGAATATAAAGTTGAACGCAAGGAGTGCGCTGTATTGCCAATGTATTGTATTAATGAAAACCACGATAACAAAATTAAGTACATGATATATGGTGGAATAGCGGGTGGCGCAATGCGAGCCTCAACTGGATACAGTTTTGTTGCATGCCAAAGATGGGCTACCCAATGTGCTACTGAGTTAAAGTCTAAACAGTCATTGTCGTCATTTCCTCCTATTGCCACAATTTACCAAAAGATGGATGTGATCATGTTAGCCGTGTTAAGGAATAACTTAGATATTGGAGTGACTTTGTTTATTCAAATGTTTAAAAACGTTAAACCCGCAAGATTTGCTCGGTTTATGTCCGAAAAAGCGACTGTCTTGGATTTTATTTGTGTTGTTTGGGCAATGCCAAAACGGCCTTTTGTACGCGCTTTATTCGCCCGAAAAAAGCTGAGTGAAAATGATAAGTAATACCGGTGAGTAAATTACGTTACACCCAGTTTTATATAATCGTTTGCAGCTTCGCGATCCTTGCCACGCTGACCAATCAGAACATGAGTTCGGACACTTTAATTATTTTATTAGCGCTTGGAGTCACTCTTTTAGGATTACCACATGGAGCTCTAGACTTCGCCTTGGCTAAATCTTTAAAATTGATCACTTGTGTCCCATCGGCTATTCGCTTTGTTACTGTCTATTTAGCAATAGCGGCTTTATCTATCACCTTTTGGATTTGGGAGCCTGATATAGCGTTAGTGTTATTTTTGTGTGTATCAATATTTCACTTTTCCGCCGATTGGCGAAAAACTATGCCGCTATTCGCCCGTTTAAGCCTGGCTGGCGCGTTGCTCTGCGGCCCTTCCATTTTTTACGCAGTTACTGTCTCGGAGCTTTACACTGCCTTATTATTAACAACTGAAGCAGCTAATTGGGTCATTCAATGTATGCAAATAACGTTTTATATTGGGATATCAGGTTTTTTATGCTTTGTATTTCGATTGTTGGTGAGCAGAAAAGTCCCAAATGTATGGCAAAATACTGAATGGCTCATGCTTTTGTTAAGTAGTATTGTTTTGAACCCATTACTACATTTTGGCCTCTATTTTTGTTTGCTACATTCACCCAAACACCTTGTGGATGTGGGGCTGAAATTAAACGTGAGCATAAAGAGTGCAATCGCTATTAGCATGCCATTTGTGATTTTAACCATTGTTTTAGCTGCGGGATTTTACCCGTTGTATGCAACTAGCGAGTTAAATGTTGATTTGCTTCGTTGGATATTTATTGGACTATTTGGTTTAACCATGTCGCATATGCTACTGATCCATTTCTGGCATGACTCAAACTGAAACCATTTGCTGAGAAATTTTGCGCCGTGTATGATCAAATACTTTAGAAAACCACTTTGCAAAGATATTAGGATTGTTGAAAAGCTGTTGTAAAATGTCCTGCTCCTTCCACCAACACACCTCCATTACCTCATCTGTGTTTTGCTGCCAGCTAAGGCTGTTCACTTCAGCTACTAATATTTTATCCAACTCATGTTCAATCATATTATTATCGAGCTGATGCCTATATTGGATCTGACCGATATTCGACATATTTAAAGACTCATTAATACCCAGTTCTTCTGAAACACGACGCTTTGCGGCATCATTTATATTTTCATAAGGTAATGGATGTGAACAGCAAGTGTTAGCCCAAAGCCCTCCACTGTGGTACTTGTGAAGAGCGCGACGTTGTAGTAAATATTCTACGCGATTATTTTTGCGGCGAATTATCATCAACGAAAACGCTAGATGCAAATCTCCACGCCTATGAGCTATCATTTTTTCGGCGTAGCCGGTAATTTTGCCATTGTTGTCAACCAGGGCAACAAGTATTTCAGGATCTTTATTTTTCATATGATTAGAACAGTATTTGTGAATGAAAAGATCATTGTCTTAAGGCTTTCTTTGGATGTAATTCTATTTTTAAACATACTTATAACAATTATATAAAAACAATCTTTAAATTTTATTACCAATAGAGTTATTAACTATTGGTTTTATTTCTTAACCACACCACAAACCCAGTGATAACCAACAAGAAAGGCAGTAAAAACAAGACCGAGGATGTTGATCTTCTTAAAAACCTTGGTGCAGAGCATGTGTGCAACACTAGTGAGCCTGATTTTATGGATAGTTTGGTGAATGCCTTAGTAGCAACAGGGGCGACTTTAGGCTTTGATGCTACCGGAGGAGGAAACGAGGGTAAGCTTGCCGGTCAAATACTATCGGCCATGGAAATAGCAGCAAATAAAACTGCTAAAGAGTACAGCAGATACGGATCCGATACCTTCAAACAGGTTTATATCTATGGCGGATTAGATCAATCACCCACCATTTTAAACAGGTCTTTCGGTATGCAATGGGCCCTCGGAGGGTGCTCTTGACACCTATGATAGGTAAGATTGGTATGGAGAGGTTTCAGCAGATGAGAGAAAGAGTTGCCAAAGAGATTAAAACAACTTTTGGCAGTCATTACACTCAAGAAATATCTTTTGAAGAAATGCTTCAGCCAGAAACCATTAAAGCTTATGCCAAACAAGCAACTGGTGAAAAATATTTAGTAACGCCTCACAAATCATAGAGGAAATAATCAGGAGAGGTTCATGGGAGAAATTGCAAAAGTAAACGATATCGATATTTGGTGGGAAGAATACGGAGAGAAATCCAATCCCACTGTTCTACTAATCATGGGGGCTAATGCTAATTGCATGCAATGGCCAGACGCATTAATAGAAGTATTGGTGGCAAATGATCTGCACGTTGTGAGATTTGACAACAGAGACGTTGGTAAAAGCACTTGGTTCAACAAAGAGCCTTTTATTTCCAAGGTTGCAAAACTTCTGCCGCTGAGCATTTCTAGTAAATTAGTCAATTATGCCTTCTCAACCATGACGGATGATGACGGAAACTTTACTGCAGCAGAAGGATCTAATGCCAAATACGATCTCAATGATATGGCAAAAGACGCCATCGCTTTAATGGATCATCTAAATATAGATAAAGCCCATATAGTCGGTGCTTCAATGGGTGGAATGATCACTCAGATCATCGGCTTAGACTATCCGGAAAGAACTCTAACTTTAACACCGATCATGTCCAGTCCTGGAGTGGGAGATCCTGATCTTTCAGGAATGACACCAGGTCTTGTTGAAGGAATGAAAGAATCTTTCTTGCTGAATATCCAAGGAAAGTACGAAGACGGAGTAGTGAGAATTTATAAAGCACTTACGGGTTCAAAGTTTCCTTTTGATGAAAAGAAATTCAGGGAAGAAATGGAGCCTTATATGACCCATGGATATAATCCGCATGCTGGACATGGCGAGGCTGTTGTTGCTAGTGCTAATAGAAAAGAAAGACTTCATGAAATAAAAGTACCAACCCTGGTTATACATGGGACTGAAGATTCCATACTTCCTTTGGATCATGGCATGGTGCTAGTGGATAATATTCCTAATGCTAAAAGCTACATCATGGAAGGTGTGGGTCATGAAATTCCTGAACAACTACTTCCAGAAATTACTACAGAAATGGTTGCTCTATTTAAACAGTCCTACGAACAGTAAGTATTTCCTAAATTACAAAAGCACCGAATGAGAAAGGTTCTAGAGGATAGTAATTTTAAAGCGCATTGACTCCGAATTTCAAAAGTACCCTAATTGGGGGTTTTTAGCATTTAAAAGTTTGAATGACAGTTTTTCGGAAGAGGATGGTCAATGCCTGAATAGCTAATGATCTAGTGTCTTACAGGCGGCCGCGGTGATCACTTAGGAACGACCTATTGCGACACACAAACAACACTCACACCGTCAAAGCGATCGCCTACAGAACGATAAGCTGATATCCCCCGTTACGTTACGCTGACATCCGCCACAACCTAAATGTGCTGTGAACCAATATCAACACATGGCAACACCCAGACATCTATTGATTGATCCCGACTATCCCATGCACTATCACAACGCCTCGCGGTGTGTGCGCCGAAGCAAGTGAACCAACAGACATGTCCTACAGCGAACCCAAAGAATGCAGCCAGTCTCTCCTAGCAGTCACACCACTTAAACGCATTTCGGGCAGGTGTCGCTTGAAGAACGCATGGACGTAGTCGCAAACTCTCCCGTTCCACGTAAGCAGAAAACCCTTTAAGCGCTTGTAAGACATCGCTGAAAAATCAGAGAAACTCGTTTCAATGAATGGTGGAGAGATATGTGAAGGCACGGTCTCTTCTCGGCAGATGCTCGATTCCGTTCCTCTCATCGTAACGAATAATTTGTTTTATAGATCACCGTATCTTAATGATCAGACTGATGGACTCATATTTGCCACCAAAATTAAATACCTTAGTATGGCTTTTCAGGTCCGTTAGTGAAACGGTCTAACAAAGCAGTGCTATCGGAAAATTTTCCCGCTACGCTCAAAAATTGCCACAGAGCGCTGCGTTAAGTGCCCCTCGTAGGTGGGCTAGAATGTAGAATAATTTAAAAGAACAAAAAATTTTGAGAGGATCTCTTGCTGAATTAACGCACCACATAGAAATTGTGATTGAAGAACAATTAGTCATCAAGAGGCTATTACATAAATTACACGTCAGAGTTCAACTAAGAAGATAGGGTTTATAAACCACATTTTTCGAAGAACGATCATGTATGGCGATTGCTGATGATGGTGCAGAGCTGGATAGCACCCTTTGTGATGGCGAGTATTAATACCAAAAACGTCCATCGCTCCAACATGCTACTGGGACATTCTTACGGTAAAGATTTTGTTTATGACGAAATGATGGTTACCGGACGTGGAGAGAGGGGTGAGGCCATGGCTATGGCAATTACCAACGACACCTCCATGGCAGAGAGCAAAACCAAGCAAGGAGACGGCCCCAGTGAAGAAGAGCGCGAAAATGGCTACTATGACGTGCTTATGGTGGGAGAACATACAGATGGCCGTTCTGTGCGTATAAGTGTTAAAGGCGACAAAGACCCTAGTTATGGGTCAAACTCTAAGATAATTGCCGAAAGCGCCGCGTGTCTAATTAAAAATTCAGATTTAGGTGCCTGCGGTATTTGGACCACAGCCCCCGTTATGGGTGCTGAGTTGATTGAGCGTTTGCAACGCCAACGCCGGATTGACCTTCGCTATCGAAAGCTAAATTGGTACTGAGATAGCGGGTGGTAGAACTCTAATAACTGAGGCCTTGGCCCGATGATTAAGTTTCACTCTCTCAAAGATACGTTAATAGAAGAGCTCCATAACCGGCCATTTCCGATGGTTGAGTTACCCGCTCAAGTGTCAAATATTGTGGTCTTGAATCCCGCAGGCCGCGATATGGAGTTAGAGGGCTTGAAGATACTGGCCGCTCTCCACAAAATGCCTCCTCCAGAAGAGGGGGTGAGTTGTTATTATCAAAGCGCAGACGCATTTGACCTGCGTTGGGAGCGACATAACGAGTTTTCCACCTACACTTTAATTTGTCATAAAGCGCTGACCGGGAACACCTTCGAGGGTGGATTCGCACACCTTAGTGAGCAATGGTTAGGGTCTATTGAAGGTGAAGTGATAAGTGCTAATCACATAGATCTGCGACCGATATCATTGGCCCCAACGGAAATGCATGAGCTGAATGATTACTTCGATGGACATAAGCTCATCGGTAGTAAAATCTATGACGGTAACGCTACAATCTGGACAGCTATGCGAAGCCACGGTGATGGCTTTAGCCGAACCCTAATCATTGATGAGGGTCTTGATGCGAGCCAGGCAGGCAGGGCGGTACGCAACTTATTAGAGATATCAACCTATCGGTCAATGACTCTGCTGGCGTTGCCTACTGCGCGAGCACTGTTGCCAGAAATAAGCCTATTGGAACAGAGCCTTAGTAAGACCAGTGCAAAACTCAAGAAGTTAGAGACTTTAGAAGACGAGCAAAATCTAATGGCCGAGCTAATTGCTGAGGCAAGCCAAGTCGAAAAATTAATTGCCGACCACAGCTTTCGGTTTTCGGCGACTGAGGCCTACTTTAAATTGACCGAAACACGACTGGATATGCTGCGTGAAGAAAAAATTCCAACGATTAGAACACTCAAACAGTTTCATGTAAGACGTTTTATTCCGGCTTATAACACCTGTGTGTCGGTAGTAAAGCGCAAACAAAACCTCTCACGGCGCATTGGCCGTACCAGCGAATTGCTCCATTCGCAATTACAGCTGTCACTTGAGGATCAAAATCAACGGCTACTGGCGTCCATGGACAAACGTAGTAAATTACAGCTACGTCTTCAGCAAACCGTAGAGGGCCTATCGGTAGTGGCAATCACCTACTACTCCATGAACCTGCTCAAGTTGATGATTTTACCATTACCCATTCAAGACTATGTGCCACTGAGTAACGCTTTAATTATCGCTTTGGCCACGCCTATAATTTTTTGCTCAACCCTGCTGGCAGTTAGGCGCATAAGAAATAAACTAGGCGACCAAGACTAGATCGCTAGAACTTACGACGCAACTGTTTCTGTCGATCGAAAAATCATTATCCCAGTATTCAGTCTCTTCAAGCTCGGCAAGCCATTCAAGAAGCTCCTCTTTTTCTTCAGCTTGCTCGGCCAGTTGCTTTTGTTCTTTCTCTAAACGGCGGCGCTCTTTCGACGCAATCTTTCTCCCCTCTTTTTCCTCTTTAGTCTCCACAGAGATAATCTCTTCGATACGCAGGTCAGGAGTCATAAAGTTTTGATCTCGTATAGTTGCTTCAAAGGTTATGCAGCGGTTGCGGAACTCTCGATCAGAGAACATGTCTTTAGTCTCACCGACTAGGTCAAAGTAGTCGCTTTCACCGAAATCTACTTCTTCGCAGCTTTCGTAAACCTTGATATTAGTAGAGTTCGTACCGATGGTTGCTGCCGTCAATGTGCCGCCCAGACAAGAACTTTCGTAGTCTGATTCCTCCGCGCTCTGGCATTCATCAATAAATGACGTGAGCGTGTGATCATCAGATCCAGAGAAGAGACTGTACAAAAACCACGCGCCAATGAACAAAAGAACCCTTGTTCCTAAAGTAGTGTTTTTTTCTTCAGCTTTTTCTTGTTCTTGTTCTTGTTCTTGACCTTCCTCTGGCATCTTCTTCTCCATATTTAAGTCGTTGGCTTTATTGTAGTACTAAAGTAACTCTCCTAACTCAAGGTTGTCCATTATCTATTAACGAAAAAGCTGCGTAGATTGCTGTGTAAATGCACACAAAGGCACGTACAGTCATTTTATCAGTACCGCCAAGTTAAATCGCGATCAGCGATAATTGCTCTATGAAAAATCAAAAAGCGGACAAACGATTCCGATTTCCTAGACAAACATATTGTAAATTGCTGTTTGTCGCGTTAACTTTTAAACGAACAACAACCAGCTGGGAACTGGAACGATCAAGAAATCACTATTAGTTCTTGCCGTGATTACATTTTTCGAATGTTAGAGACATTAGTTTCGGTAATGTGATTTTTTTGAAACGGCGGATTTATACATGCCTGCGCTTTTGACAACCTAGGAGAGACCCTATGACCAACGAGTCAGCCAGCCAACCTATTTGCGGAACGTTAATCAACACTTTCTTAGCGCTCAGCCTCACGCTTTTAGCGAGTCTAAGCCAGGCAGAATCCGCCATTACGGCGAATGATTTACCACCTTGGTTTAAGCCCGAACTGCAGGTTCACCTTGTCGCGATGGATCTAAATTCTGACCAGAAAACAGAGTTTCGAGAAGGGCTAACAGAATGCTTGAGCGGCCTCCAAGGGATTATTCAGAGAGAAATTCGCCGAGGCGGCGTAGACATCCCAAAACGCATCAAACGCGCAGTCAACCGGCAATATGCCAAATTCGATAAGCGCATGAAGGCAAGCCTTACAGACCCGCAAGAGATGCACTGGACGCAGTACCTCGAAGGACTCAAAGTCGTGATGGTCGCGCAGGCCCGGTCACGGTAACTGCGACTGCCCAGAGCGAGCGTTTTTCGAGTACCAATGTACCTATAGTCGTAACGCCAATAACGCGCGCCATTGGGTTTGATGAGTAGATAAAGCCTACCTCCATCAGATAACTTTTTTTGTTTATCACTAGGTTTGGACTTCTTAACTTCTGCAATCGTAAGCTTTTGCATTTAGCACTCCATAAGTTGACGGTATCAGAGGTCCAGCCACTTAAAATACCGACAGAGATACCGACAGTTAAGACGGTATACGGTCAGACAGACTGGGCACGATGGGAGCAATGCTAAAGATGAAAATGTTTGAATTCAGAGGTTTATAAACGCTCTGGACAGTATTGGACGGGAAGTTGGTAGCTATGGGTGGACTTGAACCACCGACCCCAGCATTATGAATGCGTTTATAGTCCCTTATTCCTATATACCCTCATTTACCAACAGCTACCATCTACTACTCAAAGATCATGATAAACACTATATAAATAGCACTTTTCACACTCCGTAATTGTACATCGTGGTATTCAGACGTAAACTGAAGTGTATCTCATTTGGACTTAAGGTGGACTTAAGTATGAAAAGCAAAATAACAGTATCGCTCGTAAAGAACCTAAAGCCATCAGATAAACCCTATGAAGTTGCCGATACAGCTTTAAAGGGGTTTCTCGCTCGCGTACAACCAACGGGCGCCGTATCGTATTACTTCGCTTACCGAGTATCAGACGGAACAAGAAAACGTTACAGAATAGGATCACACCCAACGATAACAGCCACCATAGCTAGGGATGCTGCCGAAGAAGCTGCAGCAAAAATAGTAATGGGCGGCGACCCGCACCAGGCGAAGAAGTCTGCTAGGACAAAAAAGAAGCAAAGCGAGTACGAAACGCTCTCCGGGTTTATCGAACATAAGTACAAGGATTGGGCGTTGGCACACCAAAAACGAGGTCAGGAGACGCTCACTTTGCTGGAATCCAGTTTTAATGACTTGTACCCGAAGAAACTGATAGATATCACAGCATGGGACATTCAGAAGTTAAGATCCAAGTTAACTAAGGCTGGTCTCAAGCCCTCCACTATCAACCGGAGAGTAACCACCCTAAAGGCAGTTCTTAACAGAGCTGTCGAATGGAAGGTTATTGAATCTAATCCACTACGAGAAATAAAACCGATCAAACTCGACTCGTCTTCTAGATTCAGATATCTATCTTCTGATGAAGAGATTCGATTACGAGAGTCATTAGACGACAGAGAGCTCGAACTTCGGCGCGCACGCAAATCGGGTAATCAGTGGCGTGAGGCTCGCGACTATAGAAAAATGAATTCTATAGATGAAGTATTTGCTGATTATCTAAAACCAATGGTATTGCTCGCCCTTAACACTGGCTTACGACGAGGTGAAGTATTCAATTTACTCTGGACCGACGTCGATTTTGCCAAAAGGGAGCTTATCGTTGAGGGCACGACTGCCAAATCTGGACAGACGCGTCATGTGCAACTGAACTCTCAAGCGCTAGATGTCCTCCAAGATTGGAGCAAACAATCAAGCGGCGAGCATGTCTTCCCCAGCCCCATAACTGGCGGAAGGTTTAACAACATCAAGAAGTCTTGGGAAGGATTGAGAAGCCGAGCTGGTCTCGAAGACTTTAGGTTTCACGATCTACGCCATAGTTTTGCAAGTAAGCTCGTTATGGCTCAGGTTGACCTGTATACAGTCAAAGAGCTCATGGGACATGCGACTATTCAGATGACAGAACGCTACGCGCACCTAGCACCGGAACACAAAGCAAGTGCGGTAGAAAAAATCGTATAACAACATATCGAAGAACGATCATGTATGGTGATTGCTGATGATCAGAATATCAAGCAATCATTCATTAGTGCCTTGCCAACACAATGGGCTCAATGGTGCTAACTGACGAGTTTGAGGTGCCAGCTTAGAAAGCCTTCCGGTAAAAAGCTTGGTCATATTTACTACAACTTTTCCGACATGTAGGAGGCAAAAAAAGTGCACGCAGAGAAACAAAAAGAAATGCTAGAGCGCTTACG
>Ga0209711_10002647_pt1 | contig 15764 bp, 16 predicted proteins | sample ArcticOcean_MG_C_7_FD_187441 | JGI IMG/M metagenome (GOLD analysis project Ga0209711, IMG submission 187441) | Marine microbial communities from western Arctic Ocean - ArcticOcean_MG_CB11_88 (SPAdes) (version 2) | ecosystem: Environmental > Aquatic > Marine > Oceanic | place: Arctic Ocean... | reverse complement strand
CTTTTGAATTTCCTTTTGAATCATACGAAAGATGTGGTAACGGTAAAGGAGAATACAAAAACAGAGGCAATAAAAAAATACTTAATATAAAATATACACCAGACTTTGTAGGTAAGGGTTTTATAATCGAAACTAAAGGTAGAGCTAACGAATCATTTCCACTTAGATGGAAACTATTTAAGAAGCTTATAACCGAAAGAAGATTAGGACCACTTACGTTGTATAAACCTCAAAATCATAAAGAATGCGACGAGACAGTAAGATTGATCCTAGCCAAACTAAAAGAATAGCTAGACAAAAATACGGAGAAAGGCAGTTTGATAAATGGTGGAAATGGAAATGGGAACAGTTTGGAAGAATAAGATATAATGATTTAATTAAACAATGCAAAGAATATAAAATATGAAAGAAAAAAGAAACTGGAGCTTAAGTCTAGGAACTTACCCAGGTATTGTAATAGGAGCTAGAACTTATGATGAAGATACTCAAGTCACTCATGTGCTATACATGCCTTTTGTAGACATAGCCTTAGAGATTTATAAGTAATGGGATTGTTTGATGAGCGCGTAGCGTATAAACCATTTGAATATCCTGAGTACTACACAGAGGGTTGGTTAAAACAAGCACAGGCATTTTGGTTACACACTGAAATATCGATGCAAAGTGATATAAAAAACTGGAACGAAGTAATGACTAAAGAAGAAAAGCACTTAGTAGGTAATATACTACTAGGCTTTGCTCAAACTGAATGTGCTGTAAGTGATTACTGGACTCAAAAGGTTGTTGGTTGGTTTCCTAAACATGAGATACAACAAATGGCTATGATGTTTGGCTCACAGGAAACTGTGCATGCTGTAGCTTATAGCTATTTAAATGAAACCTTAAAACTAGAAGATTATGAAGCGTTTTTACACGAACCTGCGACAGCCGATCGTTTTGATAACTTGGTTGCTTATGATGGCAACAATGCTGTGGGTATCGGAACCTCCCTTGCTATCTTCTCCGCTTTTGCAGAGGGCGTTAGCTTATATAGTGCCTTCGCTGTTCTTTATAGTTTTCAGTTACGTAATTTACTTAAAGGCATCGGACAACAAATGAAATGGTCTGTAAGAGATGAATCTCTACATAGTAAAATGGGCTGTCAGTTGTTCAGACACATGTGTGAAGAAGACTCTAGCTTGTTAAGTGAATGTAGAGAAGACGTTATAACAGCAGCCAAAACAATGGTTGAACTTGAAGAAAAATATATAGATAAGATGTTTGAAATGGGTGACATTGAAGGCATTAAATCTTATGACTTAAAACAATTTATAAAAAAGAGAACAAATGAAAAACTTGTGGAATTGGGTTACGTTGACTTGGGATCGTATTTTGCTTATGACACCAATGCAGCAGGCAACCTTGATTGGTTCTATCATCTTACCGGCGGGGTCACTCATACTGATTTTTTCGCAATTCGGCCAACGGATTATTCGAAAGCTGGTGAAGGCGAAGACTTTGAAGACGTCTGGTAAAATACATATAACAGAAGAGGATATATACAACGATCTTAATTGGAATGGCATGAGAGACTTTGTAAAAGATAAAGAACAACTAAAATAAAAATATGAAAAAATTAATAATTATTGCGTTAACATTGGTACTTACATCTTGTGGTAGTACGTATAATCTTTCAACAGATTATAGGATTAAAAGTATATTAACAATAACAGAGAAAGGAGATACTTTAGCTGTACCGGTAAGGGACTTTAAATTTAGGGTGCTTGATAGAAGAATAAGAGAGTTAATAGACCGTGATCCTTTTAGATATCAATACAGAGGAAACTGGCAAAATTGGAATTACAACTCGTATCCTATCCAAAATTACAATCAAGGATACAACTACAATAGGCCAAAACCTAACGTAAAACCAAACATTAAACCGGTTAATCCACCAAGGCCACCAATTGTTGTTAAGCCTTATAGACCAATAAGTCCACCAAGTGTTAAGCCTATTGTTAAACCAAACAACAACAAAAAAAATGAAAGAAAGTAAACTAATACAAATGGAACAAAGGTTGATGCAGATAGCTAAACTATTAAATCAGGTTGCTGATGAGCAATCTCATTTAAGAAACCTAGCTGTTGGCACTTTGAAAACAATACAAAAATTTAAAGAATATGACACAGCGGTGGAAGAACTTAAAGCTGAATCTAGCAAAGAATCTAGTGAGGCAAAGACGCTTGACTTGGAGTGAAAGACTTTCTACTAGAATAGGTTATTTTGGAGCAGGATTCCTAATAGCCGGACAATGGACACTTGAACCCATGCTATTTATAGTAGGGTTCATATGTGTTGTTGTTCAAACCTCAGCAAGAAAACAATGGAACTTAGTAGCTTTAAACATAAACGGTTTAGTAGCTTGGATTAAACATTTTTTAGTATGATAAAAGTTTTTAACGAAGATGATTACAATATAGAGAAAGACGGACTAATTAGAAACGTAGATGGTAGTTTTATGTTTATTCCTTACATGGTAGGAGTTAACGATGTTGTTTACAATAAGTTTTTAAAAGAGCTTTTAAAGTTAGACTGGTTACATTACAAATTGTACCTAGTAGGTGGAATACTAGAAGGTTGGAAGACTACAGATATAGATATATGTATTACGGGTAAAAGAGATAAACAATTACCTGAGCTTATGAACAAAGCTAGAAAACTAGGACCTTTTGATATGTACTGGGTTAAGTCGTTAGAGAAAATAAAAGGCAATGGATCTAGAGTTTGGAAGTTTGCCAAGTCACATGATAGGTGGGGGCCTAAAGCAGATCAATGGTCTGGTAAATGGAAAAAAGATGGCCTATTTCATATGAGTGATAAATTTACAATAAAAAACAATAGAGAGTATAAAAAAGAACCCTTATTAATAAATTAAATATGTGGAATAATGAATGGATTAAAGGAGAAGATTACCCTTCGTGGGGTAATACAGACGTATACAAGAAGACTATATCCGGGGGATATTTATTTGACGGAGAAACACCTAAAGAAGCATACCAAAGAGTCGCTAAAACAGTTGCTCGTAGATTATTCAAACCAGAGATGGCAGAAACATTCTTCGAGTATATCTGGAACGGTTGGCTGTGTCTTGCTAGCCCTGTACTATCTAACACAGGTACTGATCGTGGGTTGCCTATTAGCTGTTTTGGTATAGATGTAGCTGATTCAATACAAGATATAGGAGGCAAAAATTTAGAAATGATGCTACTCGCTAAGCATGGCGGTGGAGTAGGTATCGGTATCAATCAAATTAGACCCGCTGGCGCTAGAATCACAGGAAATGGAACGTCAGACGGAGTCGTACCTTTTTGTAAAATATACGATTCAACAATCCTTGCCACAAATCAAGGATCTGTTAGACGAGGAGCTGCATCAGTTAATATCAATATTGAGCACGAAGATTTTGAAGACTGGCTTGAGATTAGAGAACCTAAGGGAGATGTTAACAGACAGTCACTTAACTTACATCAGTGCGCAGTTGTTGGCGATAAATTTATGCGCAAGCTTGAACAAGGAGATGCAGAAGCTAGAACTAAGTGGAGTAAATTACTTAGAAAACGAAAAGCAACTGGAGAACCGTATATCATGTTTAAAGGAAATGTTAACAAAAACAATCCAAAAGCTTATAAAGAAAATGGATTAAAAGTACATATGACAAACATATGTTCAGAGATTACATTACACACAGATGAGAACCATAGTTTTGTATGTTGTTTATCGTCATTAAATCTAGCAAAATATGAAGAGTGGAAAGGTACAAACCTTATTTACGACAGTATATGGTTCCTTGACGGAGTCATGGAAGAGTTTATACAAAGAGCTAAAGGCTTACGAGGATTTGAAAACGCGGTTAGGTCTGCTACGAAAGGAAGAGCTCTTGGCTTGGGAGTTTTGGGCTGGCACACGTACCTACAAGAAAAAGGTATCCCGTTCGAAGGTTTACTTGCTCAGTTTGAAACTAGGAAAATATTTAGTCAAATTAAAATTGAAAGTGAAAGAGCTAGCATGGCACTTGCGGAAACTTATGGTGAACCTTTATGGTGTGTTGGCACTGGCATGCGTAATACTCATCTTCGTGCTGTTGCTCCCACTGTTAGCAATAGTAAGCTCAGTGGCAATGTCTCGGCGGGCATAGAACCCTGGGCTGCTAATGTATTTACTGAGCAATCAGCTAAAGGTACATTTATACGCAAGAATCCTACGTTAGTTAAATTATTAAGAAAACATAAAATAAACAATGAAGAAATATGGAATAAAATCTTGGCTGACGGTGGCTCTGTCCAAGACATTGATCAGCTTGATGATGTTACTGTGGGTCACGACATCCCCGCAAAGGAGGTATTTAAAACTTTTAAGGAAATTAATCAGCTAGAATTAGTTAATCAGGCTGGACTGAGACAGCAATATGTAGATCAGTCTGTTAGTTTGAACTTAGCTTTTCCTTCTGAGGCAACGCCAAAGTGGATAAACAAAGTACATTTTAATGCATGGAAAAAAGGTGTTAAAACCTTATATTATACGAGGACAGAATCTGTCTTACGTGGAGATATTGCACAGCAGGCAATGAATGAAGACTGCGCTGCGTGTGATGGTTAGTTAGTTAGTTAGTTAAAATTGGGAGGTCTAGTTAACCTCCCTTTTTTTATTTACGTCTGCTATCGTGATTGAAACCTTTTTCTTTTAAGTCTAAGTGTTCTTTCATTGTTTTAGCCATCTTAACAATTCTATCTTTACTGTACATTTTATGTGGTTTGAATTTTGCCATGATTACTTACCTCCTGCTTTTTTAGTTATAGGTACACAATTGTTTACCATTTTTACACTTCCTCCAGATGTTTTTTTACCTGATGGAGACTTTTTCTTTCCTTGGGCTTCATACCCTTCCCAGCAAGAATCGCCTTGCTTACATGGTGATGACTTCATATTACTTTGTATTTTGTTTTACCGTTTGATTTATATGCTTCTAAGCACCTGTTTCTATTGTCTTCGTCGTTTACATAACTAACATGTAACCAGTTTGGATTTTTGTCTGTTCCAAACTCCCATATTAATTGATCAAAGTTTAAATTTTCTTTTATCCAATGATACATATCTGCATTAGACATATGACCAAAAGTGTCATCAATATCCATTGCTTGTCCACTCATGTGCTGTGATCTTTTAGCGCCACCTATAGCTTTGTTAAGTTTAGGTCCACGATAGAATGAATTTATCTTAACAGGAGCTCCTACGTGCTCTCTAAGAGGTTCAAACAATTTTTCAGCAGTAACTTTCATTGTAGCTAAATGCTCTTCAGTAGGTGTGTTGTCTATACCTCGTCTATCCGCTGTTCTGCTATACATACCTTCGCGATAACTTACGTGTTTACTTATTTTTTCCATTTTCTTTTACGTTTAAATAAATCATCAATTTCTATAGTGACACCAACAGTAATCGCGCCGTACATACTAGCAGCGATATCTTGGCCATCACCCCTCCCTCTATCTATAAAAACTTCTTTAAAAGTAGCCACTAATAAAGTTGTTGCTATAGAATACATTATAGCTTTTTCTTTACTTTTTGTTTCTTCAAATATAAGATCATGCGCAATGCTAGTTATAGCAACACCCGCTAAATAATGCATTACTTTATCCTCTTCAACTTTCCAACCATATAAATCTAACTGAGCCACACACAAACTTGGAAAAAACAGTAAGAAAACTATAAACTTATTCATTATTTTTTTGTTTTTCTTCCTTTTCTTGCTTTGCCTTTTACAGCATCATCTATATCACCAATTTGATTACCAACTTCTTTTATAGCTTTAGCAACATCTGCTAACTCTTCGGCTGTAAGTTTATATCTTTTTTTAATCTCTTTTACTGTAGCGATAGCTTTTTCATCTACACTAGTTTTACTCCATAGTAAAACCCATACGTCTTTCCAATACTCTTTTGTTAATTTCCACATAATTTTAAAATTTATTTGCTTTGTTAATTTCGTTTATAGTTTCTTGTACTTCTTTTAAATCTGTTGGTAGAAGAAGATCTAGGCCAGCTTTAAACACGGCTTGTTTTTCTCCATTTTTAAATAATATAAGAGTAGGTGCCATACGTACTCTGTATTGTTTCTTAGTCTTTGGCGAATCAGCTATGTTTACCCTGTAATAAGTAGCGTTTTCAATCTTGTTCCAATCAGCAAAACAATTCTCAGCATTAAACTCAGCCCAAAATTCTACTAATATAGTTTCACTTTCGCTGTCGTCAAAAGCAGAACCAATAACTTTGTCTTCAAAACTTTTGTCATCTAACCAGTATTCCGAAGGAACATCTGGCTGACTAAAGCAAACCGTAGTAAATAAAATTAAAATAAAATTTTTCATTATTGTCCTTTTTTAATTTCGTAGATTCTTTCTTCTAGCTTATCTAATTTTTCTAGTATAGATTCTACATCTTCTTGCGTGTCCATTATTGTTTGTCGAATTAATTCATCTTTTAAATCATATTCAATTCTCTCAATTGTTGGTTTTGGCATCTCCATAGCCAAAGCTATATCAGATTGTAAAACAAAGTACATACTTGATAGCGATATTACGCCTCCAATTATTATTCCTAAAGTTTTTAAGTCTAATGTAACTTTTGTTCCCTCTCCTATTTGTGGTGCACCCATATCTTATTTAAATGTAAAGTTTACGCCAAATGTAGTTTGAAATAATTCACTATCCCACATTTTACTATATTCTCCCTCAGCAAATACGCCTAAGCTTTTGTTTAACTTCCAACCAACACTTAAGCCTGCTGAATAATCTTCCCACTGTTCTGGCTTAGCATCTATTGGCAAACCACCTTTACCCCAATTATTTCTGTTTAAGTAAGAAATTCTTTTATCACCTTGTATGTACTGATGATAAGGTAATATGTAGTTAGCATAAGCATGTAGCCAGAACTTGCCTTTGTTGTGGTAATAATCAGCTCCCACTATTGGTGCTATCTCACCAAACTCAGCTAGTCCATTCCATCTTTCTTGATTGTATCTGTTCATGAGCTCTGTAAACACTTCTTCTCTAAACTCAAGATCAGTGTGAGCTACTATTTCTCCGTTTTCATCTTTCCATATCCAATCAGAAACCTGTTGACCAGTATTTGAATCTGTATAGGTTGTGTAATGATCTGTGTAACCGTATTCAAATCCTAAAGTGTACCAAGGATTGATTGGATTATCATAAATATCAGTTTCGTTTAACCATATTTCAACAGGATTATAACCATAAGGTCTGTCATGTGTTCTGTATATTCCTCCGGCTGATATACTGAATTTATCACCTAAAGGTAATCTAGCTCTTAACTCTGCTGATTGATACTTTAAGTTTATCTTTCCAACTTCTCTACTTTCAATTTTAGCTATATGATATTTACCTGTGTGCTTAAAAAATATAGTATGATTTTCAAAATCTTCACCTCTCCATCTTTCTTTTTCAAAATGAACTTGATACTCTAAACCAGTTAAAGCAGATGTAGGTGCTCTAAATGCTAATTGCTCTTCTGTACCATCATAAAAGTTTTTTGGCTTTCTTTCGTAGCTAAACCTAGCTAGTTTTCTTATACCAATACCATATCTATAATCAAAAGGGTAATCAGGCGTATCATCTATAACAATAGGTATGTCATAAAGACTACCGCTGTCTCCAGTTCTTACAAAGTAAACAGACTCACTTGCTTCTATAGAGTTATTAATGTCTCCAGCGCCATATATAGTACCATACTTTAAAAAGTCTTCATAAAAGCCTTTGAAAAAACTGGTCTTACCTAAAGCTTCTGGAGTTTGAGAGTTAACAACCATTGTTAACAAAGTGAATAAAGTGATTAAGATGTTTTTCATTTTTGTAGTAGTTTTATTAAGTCAGCGGTTTGTATGGAATCTTTTATTCTTTTGTTCTCTTTTCTAGTAGCCGCACCTTTTTTAGCGGACTCAGATCTTTTTCTTTTCTTTTCAGCGTCTTCAGCAGCTCTCTCAGCAGGTGATAAGTTATTATACCTTAACAACTCTTCAAGTTTATTATTTTTTCTAGTTTGCTTTCCTTTTTCAATACCTTCCAATTTTCTACGAGCTTTTGCTTCAGCTTTTATTTCATCAAACTCTTCGTTATCTGCTCCAACACCCCATGATCTCCAACCTAAAGCTAAAGCTATTCTTTGCATGGCTGTATTTCTACTATCAAAAGCTTCAGATATACCTTGAGTCTCTATTATTAATCTATCTAAAGGTAGATTTATTAAAGCAGAGGTTAAATTACCTATTATTTGATACGTTGGTGAAGGATTGACTCTTCCATCTATCATTACCTCCCATGGGTGTTTCTTAATAACATCTTTGTCAAATCTATAAGTTTGTATTGCGCTATATATCTTTCTAAGCTTAGAACCTATAGGTGGAGACACATTAGCGGCTTCTATTACAGTATAAGTATGATCAGCTGTGAATCCTTTTTTCTCTTGTTCGTTAAACTTTATTATTGTATTTTTAATAGTAGCAACAATGGCTCCGTAAATACCAGTACCTCTGATAACAGAATCTATCATACCATTAAGTATTTTAGCCTGCTTTTTAGATTGAATATCTTCTAGCTTTTCGTCTTCAATCTCTTCATCGTCAAACCCTGGTATTAAAGCAAACAAAGTTTGTTGTAGCGCATTGAATATTAAATTCTGAACCGCGCCGTAATATAGTATTTTACTGAAGTTTGTTTTAAAATCTCCTCTACCATTTACAATATCTTGTCCAGCCTTTTTCATCAACCTAGTATACTGCATCGGTGTATTTTGAAACGCTAATATCAGTCTACCAGCTGTGCTTCTTTGTTGTTGAGACACTAAAGCCGGATCACCTGATTGCTGAGCCTCGTCTGAAACTTTACTAAAATCCTCAAAAGCAGCAGCCTCAGCGTCAACTTTTGACATTCCTTTTTTTATATAAGTTTTAACTCTGTTTCTATAAAAACTAGCACCACCAGAGGCAATAGCAAAACTATCCGCTAATTGAGTAGGCGTAAACCCTATTTTAAGTAAGTAAGATATAACAGCATTAGCCTTGTCTTCTGTGTTTTTTGCTGCATTAGCAATTTCAGCTTCTTGAACATCTGACTTTAAACCGCCACGTCTTTGTTTTAGTTTATCAGAATTGAAAATCATTGCAAAATCTTTCCAATACTGAGGTTGGTTAGCGAAAGCTAAACCGGCGTTTAAAACGTTGTTATCAGACCAGTTTATAAAATTCGTAGCTGAAAGTAATTGTAAAACAGCTGACCTTCTGTTAAAAAACATTATCGTACCTACAGAGTTATTAACCCAGTTCAACCATGCGTTGTTAATAGCGTTTTGACCTTGAGTTCTATTGCTACCGGTTTTCATTGCGTATATAGAGTCTTCTATAGCGCTTCTAGTTGATTTACCATATAAAGCTTCTATCTTATTTAGGTTACTTTGGCTAAATACAGCGTCAACGTTTTCTATAAATTCTGCTAAGTATTGTTTTCTATTTACTTTGTCAGTTAAGTTTTGTATATCACTTAGTGTTGTTTTAGTATCCCAATACTCACCAGGTTCAGGCCAAGTCTCAACTTTAGAAACAGAAAGTAAACCAGCCGCGTACCCAGATAAATCAGTGTCGTTACTTACTAGGTCATGTAGTTTTTTCTGATCTCTTTTAGAAATACCTGGTATATCTAAACCAGCTTCTGTCCATAAGTAAACTCTTATAGCAGAGTCATAAGTGTAATCTCCATCAGGAGTTAGTTTGTTTAATTTTTTTACAACAGGCTTATACATCTTTAATAAACCTCTAACGTCATTTTTTACACTTTGTCTAGCTGCTTCTATAGCAGCAACACCTTTAAAGTAAGGATCCATTAAAGCTTCTTCAAAAAACTTTTGATCTGCATTACCTTGCTTACCTTTTCCAGCAAAAGTGTATTGTGTTAAACCTCTAAAGTCTTCAGCTGAAGGCGGAACAAACCATTTGAATCTACCTTGTTTTTTTCCTCTTCTTCTAGCTACAACCTCACTAAATATTTTATTAGAATCAACACCTTTTTGTCTCTCCATCATATCGTTGAAGTCTTGACTTAAGCCTTTGCTAAAAGATACTTTAGCTAGTGCAACTTTTCCTTTAACATCAAAGTTGTCGTATATCTGTTTTACAGCTTTAACATTTTTAATAGCATCATCTGCAAAATAAAAATCGTTATAACCGTCGGCTATTTTAGTTATCATCCAATCAGCTTTTGCCTTAGCCGTACCATCAGATAAGCCAACAATGTTTTGTAAGCGTATGTCTAAACCTATACCTTTTAGAAAAGTGTGTATAGCAGGTGCGGCGTCCTGGGGTCTAGCGGTAAGTATGAACACATTTTCATTACCAAATTTCTTATTACGATTAACGGCCTTTTCAAAGAAAGGACCTTTTTTACCTTTCATAACTTTACTAAACTCACTAAAGTCAAATTTAGCACCTATTGTTTCTAAGTCAGCAGACTGTAAAGCAAACTGTGTAGCGTCTATTTTTCCTTTAGTACCATCTGGCAACGTGTAAAGTACGTTAGATTTAGTCTGAGCTAAAGTGTCATCAAAATCCCAAACACTTATTCCTTTAGGCGTTTTGGAAAAAGCAACTGTTGAAGCGTTAGATACTGCTTTTGTTTCTGCTCTAAACTGCGCTAGCTCTTTGAATAAATTGTCTTTGTTAATTGACTTACCAGCTATTTCCCAAGCTTCACCTATAACCTCACCGTTAGCCTCGGGGTTAATACTTTTTATTGCTACGAAATTTTTATTACCCCAAGTTCTTATGTTGTAGTATCTTTTTGAAACAGGATCTCCAATTTTGTAACCTAAGTTCATTTTAGATTGTAAACCTACTTTAGTCAAAAAGTTGTCCATCTTTCTTGGTATAATAGCTACTTTATATTCTTTAAACAATTTATCTGCAAGCTGATCAGCATTGGCTCTATTGTTTTTGTAGTAGTCTACTAAATTCATTAAAACAAAATTAGTAGGCATCATGTGTTCATACCTAGCGTCTTTAGCTTTTAAACCTTCAACAACATACTCTAGGTTAGCGGCTCTCTTTAAAGGAGCACTCATTTGAGAGTCTAACTGTTTCATTAACATAGCTATATCCATGTTGTCGTAGTTTCCGTCAACAACCATTTTGACCATGTCTTTAACGTATCTTCTTGCGTTGTTAGCTTGTTTTAATCTTCCCGCAAAATCATTGTCTTTTAAACCAGATTCACTTGTTTCTGGTATTAAGGTTACTTCGCTTGGGTTTATAGCTTTACCATCAATTTTTAACCAAGAATCTCCTGTCCATTTTTGAACGCTATTGATAGTTTTAACAAATTTCTTTCTTGAATTAGCTATATCTATTTCAACACCCGGTAACGTATTTAAATGCTTGTAAAAATCACTTATACCTGCAAAAACTTGATATCTACCATCTCCAATTTTACCAGCACCTGCGTACATTGAGCTATTTTGTATGACGTCAATGATAGCTTGTCTTTGTTTTACGGGATCATTATCAAACTGTCTTATGTAATCTAAAGGTATAGCTCGATGTTTTTGTATTCTAATGTCATTTTCAAATCCTTGAACAATAGATTCTTCTAGGTTTAAAAACGCTTTTAAAGCTTTGTTCTCTGCTTCTAAAACATTATTCTCAAAGTATTCTTCTAAATAACCACTGTCTTTTGCGTCTTTCTTAACAACCGGATCTATTAAATTAAACCTCATAGCGTATTTAGCTAGCTCAGTAGATATCTTAGAAATTTCTCCAGGAGTAAAATCAGGTAATAAGTCAGTTAGTATAGACTTAAATGTTTTTTGTATTGTTTCTTGACTACCCCAATTTGTTGAGCCAGGGGTTAGCTTTGAAACAAGACCAGGTATACTAGCGTAAAAAGAATTTCGTTTAGCAGGTGTTAAACTACGCACTGAGCTAAAAGCTACTCTACCTACGTTTTTATTTAATTCTTGTATAAAAGCTTCTGTTTTAAAACCAGCGTCTTTAAGAACGTCTCCCTGCATGTCGTAAGCAGACTCTTGACCCATGGTGTCTGCTAAAGAAAGCTGTCTAGCTCCTTTTGTATTAGCAGCCATGTTAGCTCCTTCAAAATAGTTTAAATAATCTATTTTAGCTTTTTTCTTATCTTTAACTTTTTCAAATATAAAAGGTCCAGATTTTATGTCAGTAATTTTTTTACCAACAATTAATCCTTTATCTATAGCATCGTTATGGCCTCTTATTTGCTCAGCGTTCATTCTAACACCTGTATTATTAACTAAGAAAGGGTATTTCTTATTTAACACATCTATAGGTAGATCGTATATTAGATCAAAGTTTTCTGATAAAAACTGAGAGTAATTAGCTCTTTTGTCTTCATTTGTTAGTTGTATACTGTTATCAAAGTTTTCACCACGTTGCATAACATTTTTAAACATAGTACCTATACTACCACCGTACTCATTAGCTAACTCTGTTCTAAATTTATTAGTACCTAGTTTGTTTTTGAATTTTTTAGTTTTAAATGTTTTTACAATGTTGTTAGTTATTGCACTAACTACACTGTTCGGTAGGTTTACAGCTTTGTTATTGCTGTCTATAAATTTAACTTTGTTTACAAAATCAACCTTACTGTCTCTTAATTTCTTAGCAGCATCTAAATCTGCTTTTTGAGAATCTAAATCTAATTCTGTGTCAGCAACATTCCCAACTGTTTCTAAGCCTAAGCTAGCTGCCGTTTGCTTAAACGTGTTAGTAGCTAGTTCAAATACTCTAAAATAACCTCTGTTTCTTACAAACTTATCTAAGTCTTGATATTTAGTTACACCATCTTTGTTTGGCTTTAAATACTCTTGCTGTATCATTGTAGATAACTCTGTAGCAACTAATTGCTTCCACGTGTCTAGAGTTTGACCCTCTCTGTTCATAGGGTCTAAGCCGTTCCATATTCTATTAGATATAGTAGTTATATAAGGACCCATTGTATTAGATTCAGCAACTAGTTTTGATTTCATAAAATCGTTAACAATATTGCCGTTAACATCTCTAGAAAGCATGTCGTTAACAAAGCCTCTTATGTATTGTCTTTTTCTTTCTGGTTTTAACTCAAAGCCTTTAGGTAGTAGTGGTAACCCTTTTTTACGTCTATCAACATTTGCTTTTTGGTTAGCAAAATCATTTAGCATGCCGTCTAGGTTTGTACTAGCCGATAGAGCAATATCACCAGGTGCTGTTTTATTTTTAGCAACAACTTCATTTGTAGTTTTGTTTTCTTTAGCTTTAGAAATATCTTCCATAGTTAAAGTACCACTTGATATTTTTTTACCTAATCCAACAGCAAAGTTATACATATCAGCCTCGCCTGCAAAATCAAAGTCATGATAGCTTTCTAAGCTTTTTTGCGTCATTGAACCAAACAAACCAGCTAAACCAGACGCTTTTTCCTTAGTAGTAAATTTATTAGCCGCTACATACTCTAAGAACACAGATATAACCTCTTTAGGATCAACAGTGACATTGTCTTCAAGATATATACGCGTGTCTTTCATAAATTCATCGTAAGTACCTTTATCTAATTTTTTCATAGAATCTAAAAGCTGACTAGATATAGGGTCAAAATTAAAATCAGAGCCAAATATTTTCCAGTAAGCTTGATGACCTATTTCATGAGTTCCGACAAATTCTTGTTGGTTTAAAATTTGATTTTCAACAATTGCCACAGTCACGTCCGTGTTTGGAATTGCAAAACCGTCAGCGTTCTCATCAATACCTTTTATTATAGCCTTGTGCTGGTCGTCGTTAATTTGCTCTGTTTCTAAAAGATTATCCGCATAATCTTTAGCATCGTCTTTTGTTTCAACCTCTGTAAGACTTAAACCATTAGACATTGTTTTTTTGTTAGATTTTTTTATTTTATCTTCTAAAAAAAACTCATAAGCAACTGATTGCACGTTATTGTCACTGTCTTCTACGTTTTTGTTGCTATCAACCACGTCTTTGGCTCTAGCTATATAATTATTGTAAGATTCTTTGTCGTTTATTTCTAAGGCATCAAATTCTGTTTTGAGCTTTTGTGTAGATCCTTGAGATAAAGCGTTGTCTATAATAGCTTTGTTTGCATTAAAAGTTGCTTGCAAGCTAGCTAAGGCTTTTTGCTTTGTTTCTCTAGACATTTCAGAATCTGGAATATTTAAAATGTCATTAGCTTCGTTTTGAAGTTGTACTTGTCTTTGTCTTGCGTTAACAATAGCTTGACCACCACCGCCTCTAAGTCTATTTTTTATTACTTTTTCTACTCTTTCTATCTTATTAAATATATCTACGCTAGTAGTTGATATTTGTTTTTCTAGAGCTTTAGCAGCTTTTGTTCTTTTGTCTTTTATAACGTTGTACTGTGTCTGAAGCTCTTGTAATTTTTTTTGATCATTTCTTATATCTGAGTAATCGTTATAAGTAGAGAACTTAGAGTTGTAAGCTCCTCTCATAAAAGGAATAACAGAAAAACCTAAACCAAAAGCAAACCCACTAAAACCAGCGTGATCCATACCTTCTGTAAAATCTCTATCATCAATAAAATTTTGAGCACCTATCGTAAGAATCTCACCTGTCATTTCAGCTAAAGGAGCTGTTATAAGAAACTCAGATTCTTTTTTAGCAAAAGATTTAAAAGTATTATCTAGTAAATCTAAATCTTTAGAACTAGATCTCCATATTTTTTTACTTCTAGCAATGATAGGTACCGTTGTTAAATGAGCAAAACCACCTTCAGCTAATCCATAACCTATACTTTTCATCCACATACTATAATGTAAAAAGTCTTCGTCATAACCTTCTGTGCTTGGATCACCTAGTAAAAGCTGTTGGTTTAAATCCATTTGCTTTTGACCTGCTGATTGAACACCTATGACTAAACCACCATACCCACCAGTAGCGACCATAGTTGCTATTATAGGTGCTTGATTTGAAATCTCTTGAAACGCAAACCCAACAAAATTATCTAAACTACTAAAAGCGTCGTCAAAAGAAACATCTCTAACAAAATTGTTTCTAGTTCTAGTTACTGTTTTTTGATATGATGTAAAAAAAGTATCTTCGTCCATTTGAGTACCAAGGGTTGCTACATTGAACAGAAAATTACCAGTACCCATAACAATATCTGTAGCACCTAAACCTACGTTAGCTAGGTATTTTTCTCCTAAATCATAATTGGCAGCGGCTACACTCATTGTAAGGCTAAGGTCGTTGTTTTGTTTTGCAGCTTGCAGTCTAAGCTCATTTTCTTCGTTAAGAAGTTTATTGTAGACCATGGTGTTTATACCTAATTTACTATAAAGCTCTTTAGCATTTTTAGCAGTTTCACTATCATAAACCATAGAGGTTTCGATTCCGTTTTCATCAATATTTTGTTGATATTGTTCAACGTAATCATCGCTTCCAGGGTTTAACATTATACCGTTGTCTATATAAGCTTGCTTTAAGCGTTCCATTTCTTCTTTTGACAAATGACCTTGAACAGCGTATTTTTGCAATAACTCCATCGTTTCAACATCCCCAGTTGCAATAGCGGTTATCTCATTTGTTTTCTGTTCAGAGTTGTAAATAAGATCTTTGTTTTCAATACTCTGAAACCTATCACCTGAAAATATAATGCTTTGAATTGCTTTTTGTTCATCTCTACCAGAAAGTT
>Ga0209711_10002646_pt1 | contig 15770 bp, 13 predicted proteins | sample ArcticOcean_MG_C_7_FD_187441 | JGI IMG/M metagenome (GOLD analysis project Ga0209711, IMG submission 187441) | Marine microbial communities from western Arctic Ocean - ArcticOcean_MG_CB11_88 (SPAdes) (version 2) | ecosystem: Environmental > Aquatic > Marine > Oceanic | place: Arctic Ocean... | reverse complement strand
AATCCTGGTGACGAGGCTGCAGAAGCTAAATTTAGAGAAATAGGTCAAGCCTATGATGTTCTAAAAGATCCAGATAAAAAAGCTGCTTACGATCGTTATGGACATGCAGCTTTTGAAGGAAACTCAGCAGGTCCTGGAGGCCCAGGTGGTGGAGCTGGAGCTGGAGGTTTCTCAGATATTTTTGAAGATTTATTTGGGGATTTTAATGGAGGCGGAGGACGGCAAGCTCAAAGAGGAGCAGACCTTAGATATAATCTAGACTTAGATTTTAAAGATGCCTATTCTGGACTCAAGAAAGATATAAATATAAATACTTATGTTAGTTGCTCAGGTTGTAAAGGGTCTGGAGGAGAAGCTGGTTCTAAGCCTATGACGTGTGGCACATGCAATGGAGCAGGAAAAGTTAGATCTAGCCAAGGCTTTTTTATGGTAGAGAGAGCATGTCCAAAATGTGGAGGAAGTGGACAAATAATTAGTAATCCTTGTAGACCGTGTGGTGGGGAAGGGCGAGTCCAAAGAGAAAAAACTATTAATGTAAAAATCCCAGCAGGCGTAGATGATGGAACTAGAATAAGAGTTTCAGGTGAGGGAGAGGCAGGTCCACTTGGTTCCGCAAATGGAGATTTATATTTATTTGTTCAATTAAAGGCCCATTCTTTATTTAATAGGGATGGTTCTGACCTTTTGCTGGAGGCAAAAATTCCTATGACTCTTGCAGCTTTAGGAGGCTCGGTTGATGTTCCAACGCCAGAGGGAGGAAAAGTTAGAGTTACTGTTCCTGCCGGAACTCAGTCTGGACATAGATTTAGATTAAGAGGTAAAGGGATGCCAGTGGTCAATAGATCTAATAAAGGAGATTTATATGTTGATGTTTATACAGAAATACCAGTATCTTTAAATAAAAAACAAAGGAAAGCTTTAGAAGAATTACAAAAAATAGAGGAATCTTCTAATCATCCAGAAAGCATTGAGTTTATTAATAAGGTAAAAAACATAAGGCAATAAAAAGTATGGCATCAATAAAGGTAGGAATATGTGGGGCCTCTGGAAAAATGGGAAAAGTTCTTATTAGGGCAGTAACACTTAATAATGAAATGGAGCTTGTTGGGGCTTTAGAGCATATTGAAAATTCTAATTTAGGCCAAGATGCAGGAGTTATTGCAAACATAAAACCTATAGGAGTTAATATAACTTCTGATGCTAAAAATTTTTTTAAAATTTGCGACGCAGTAATTGATTTTTCTTTTGCAGGAGCTGTAATAGAAAATATTACTAATGCGGCCCAATATAATTGTACTTACGTTCTTGGTACTACGGGCTTAGAAGAAGATCAAGTTATGCAAATTAAAGAGCTATCTAAAAAAATACCAATTATGAGCGCAGCTAATATGAGTATAGGGGTTAACATTACTTTACATTATGCAGAGTTATTAGCTCAGAGCTTAGATGAAGAATATGACATTGAAATCCATGAAATGCATCATAAAGATAAAGTAGATTCTCCTTCTGGAACAGCACTAGCTTTAGGCAATGCTGTAGCTAAAGGTAGAAAAGCTAATCTTGAAGAAAAAACTATAAAGCCTAGGTGGGGAATCCAAGAGCCAAGAAAAAAAGGAGATATTGGGTTTTCAACGCAAAGAGGTGGAGATGTTATAGGAGACCATGTGATAACTTTTGCTGGGAATGGTGAAAGAGTAGAAATTGGGCATAAAGCGTCCAATAGAGATATTTTTGCAAATGGTGCTTTAAAAGCTTTACTATGGTTACATAATAAATCGGCTGGTAACTATACTATGAAAGATGTATTAGGCCTTAGTTAATACAATGTTGGCTCATTCTTTTATTTAAACTATAATGAAATTTACTAATTAATCTGCAATTGGGCCATTAAAACCTTTTATATTTAAAGTATGCAGCATAAGTATAGTAATAAAAGGTGCCGCAAATAAATTTATTAAAGGTATAAAAAATAATAAAGCACCTATTGTTCCAAAAAACCAACAAGGCCAGAATAAATTATTTCTCACTTCTTTTGTCTGTGCAAATGTCATTTTTCTTAACCCAATTGCCTCTGTATATTCTTTAGAAATTAAATAACCTGTTATTAAAATATTTACGGGAATCCAAAATAATGAGCTTCCCCATATTATAGCAGCCGGAAAAATAATAATATTTATTAGTAGAGACCAACCTAAAAGTTTAATACCAGCAAAAAACATTGTTGCGATTTTTATTTTTGCTTCCTGACTTACTTCTGGATAATATTTTTTTTCAATCTGGTCCATTATTTTATCTTGGAAGAGTGCAAAAACAATTGTTGAAATAGGAACAAATAAGATTGTTGACCCCCATAAAGCTCCAAGAGTAGCGCCATAAATTAAGAAATCTCCTAAAAAAGGAATGCCTGTATCAAGAAAATCTTTTATATAATAGACTATTGCAAAAGTTATAGCGGCTAGTGTTATCAGAGTTACTATAGTTGTATATAAAACCCACTTAAAAACTTTAGGGTCAAATAAATTTCTTAATGATAGAAAAAATATATTAATTACATAATACTTACTTTGTATTTTTTGCAAAACAATTAGCCTGGTTCTATAGGAGTAATATTATTATTTTTTGTGTGTTTTTGAAATAAATGCCCAAAACTTATAAGCAATGATTCATTTCTTCTCCTTGCAACAATTTGTATACCAATAGGTAAATTATTATCTGTTTTTACACAGGGCACTGCTAAAGACGGGCAGCCAGTCAGAGAGATAGATGCAGCAGTCATCAACCAACTTACATAGTTATCAAAGCTGGTGTTTTCAACTTTTTTAGGCCAAGGCTCTTTAATATTAAAAGGAGCAACCATTGATGAGGGAGAAATAAAAAGGTCATACTTCTCAAAAAATACATTAGTGTTCTTAACTATCTTGCCTCTCTCTAATTGGGCATTACTAATTTGCTCTTCAGTTAAAGCAAATCCTTTTTCTATATTGAGTCTTAAATCTTCTTTCATAATATTTTTGTGCAAAGAATATAATTCTCTTTTATCAGTTGCTAGCATATGAGCTCTTAAAACTTGAAAGGTCTCTTCTGCGTTTGATAAGTCTGGACAAACTCTTTCTACATTATGGCCCATATCCAGTAAAAATTTTTCTGCCTTATTAATCGTCTCACGAACCTCAGGGGCACACGCAAGAAAACCATAGTCATCACTTATTCCAATATTTAATTTAGGTACATCTTCGTTTAAAGCCTTGTGATAAGGTTTGTGAGGAGCATTTACTGATAGAGGGTCTCTAGAATCTAAACCAGACATTGTATCTAAAAACAAAGCGATATCTTCTACAGTTCTTGCCATAGGCCCATCTACAGATAGTCCATTAAAAGGTAGATTTTGTGGGCCATGTGCAACGGTTCCTGCAGTAGGCCTTAAACCTACAACACCACAAAAACTAGCGGGGTTTCTTAAAGAACCTCCAAGATCTGAGCCTGTTCCAAGCCATGCTGCACCAGAAGCTAATGCTGAGGCTGTGCCCCCAGAAGATCCTCCTGCCGTATAATCTAAATTCCATGGATTGGGAGTTGCCCCAAATATTTTATTAAAAGTCTGCGACCCCGCGCCAAATTCAGGAGTATTAGTTTTCCCTATTATTATTCCTCCCATTTGTTCAATTCTTTCAACTAGAAAATCGGAATTTTCAGGAATATTATTTTCGAATATCTGTGAGCCATAAGTTGTTCTTACATCTTTAACATTAGTTAAATCTTTAATTACTATTGGTAAGCCATGTAAATAACCAGGATGATCTTTATTTTTAGTATTAAGGTTTTTAATCTGTTTTCGAGCCCTTTCTTCACAGACAGTAATGACAGCATTAATGCTAGTATGTGTTTCTTCTATTCTTTTGAGATTACTGTTGAGAGCATCCTCAGGAGAAATTTCTTTATTTTTTAATAAAGATACAACATCAGTTGCACTTTTTTTCCATAAATCATTATCTGATGAAGTCATTTAAAAATTCCTTTTTTATTACAAATATGGCATCTCCTATATAACAATAAATATACTTTAGTAATTATAAAATTAAAAAGGAATTATAATGTCTGTAGAAAAAAAAATTGATGTTTTAGGTATAGGAAATGCAATAATAGACGTGATTGCAAATGCTGATGATGCATTCTTATCAAGCCATAATCTTAATAAAGGATCTATGACATTAGTCGATGAGTTAATATCAAAGAATATTTATGCATCGATGGAAAATAAAGTTCAAATGTCAGGTGGGTCAGCAGCAAATACTATATTTGGTATCTCTCAGCTGGGATGTAAAAGCGCATTTATAGGAAAAAGATCAAATGACGAACTTGGAAATATTTTTCATGCAGATTTAGCAAATGCTGATATTGATTTTACAACTAGGCCCTTAGATACTGGAGAATCTTCAGCAAGATGTTTAATTTTAGTAACTCCCGATGCGGAGAGAACTATGGCAACATTTTTGGGGTCTTCTAGTAAATTAACACTTGAAGATATTAATGAAGAGCAAATAGCATCTTCAAAAATTATTTACTTAGAAGGGTATTTATTTGATCCTGAAGAGGCTCAAGAAGCATTTCAAAAAGCAGCAGAATATGCTAAAATGCACAATGTGAAAGTTGCATTTACATTATCTGATGCTTTTTGTGTAGAAAGACACAGAGAAAAAATGAAAGAGTTTGTAAAAAATAATGTGGACATTTTATTTAGTAATGAAGGAGAGATAAAGTCTTTATATGAGACAGATATAATAGAAGACGCATATAAATTTCTTAAAGATGATGTGGAAATAGGAATAGTAACACAAGGAGAAAAAGGGGCTGCAATTATAGAGCAGACAGCCATACATAAAATTGAGGCATTTTCTACAAACGTAGTAGATACTACAGGAGCAGGAGATTTTTTTGCTGCCGGCTTTCTAGCGGGGCTATCTAAAAACTTAGATTTAATGAAGGCGGGAGTTTTAGGGGCGGCATGTTCTTCTGAGATTATCTCACATTATGGTGGTAGACCAGAGAAAAACTTAAAAGAATATATAAAAAATAAAGCAGGGCTTATAGTTTAAGCCCTGCATAGATTAGAAAATTTATTGATTATTTAAGGTAACCAAGTTCTTTCCATTCTTTATAGTTTTTTCTAAAATCTTTAAGAGATGCCCAAACTTTAGCAAAATCTTCATCAGATTCAACTAGTTCAGCAGCTACTTCGTCCCAAGCATTTTCAAAAATAGCTAACATTTCTGGTGTCCAAGTATGAAGTGTCACACCCTTTTCTTGTAAAGTTTTAAGTGCTGGCCCTTGAATACCTTCTCCTTCAGCTATAGCATGACGAAAATTATCTCCACATGCAGCTTCAATTTGCGCTTGTTGTGTTACTGACAGAGCCTTCCATTTATCAAGGTTTATCATTAGCTCCATAAATGTTGATTGTTGATGCCATCCTGGAAAGTAATAATGCTTTGCAACTTGGTAGAAACCTAATTCTAAATCAATAGCAGGCATTGAAAACTCAGTAGAATCTATAGCCCCAAGCTCTAATGCAGGATAAATATCACCCGCAGATAAAAGCTGAGTAGATACGCCTACTTTTTCCATTACTTTTGCACCTAGGCCAAAAAAGCGCATTTTTAAGCCTTTTAGATCTTCAGGTCCTTTAATTTCTTCTTTAAACCATCCAGAGGCTTCTGGAGGAATAACTCCACAAAGCATTCCTTTTATATTATGTCTTGCATAAAGCTCTTCATAGAACTCTTTGCCACCTCCAAAATATACCCATGACATATATTCATTAGATGGTGGTCCAAATGGTACGGAAGAAAAAAGTTGTAATGCAGGAACTTTACCTGCCCAATAGCCTGGAGTACCCCAGCCAGAATCTACTGCACCTGTTGATACCGCATCAAAAATTTCTAATGCGGGTACAAGAGCACCAGGCTCAAAAAATTTAATAGTAATATTTCCACCAGATATTTTTGAGACTTCATTTTGTAGGCGAACACCTAGAGTCCCAATTTGTACTAAAGACCCTGGAAAAGTACTGGCCATTTTCCATTTTACCTTTTTAACTTTTTCTACCGCAGCTTTTTCTTCTTGCTGACCGCAACCAACCATTAACCCTGTAGTAAGGATTAAGGCCATTAATAATAGTTTTCTCATAAATTTTCCTTTTCATATCTTAAATTTGAAACCATATATAAATTTATAAACTGTTAATTAAAATCTATTTATATAAAGTATGGTTAATGAATTATATATTTAAAACAGTTCTATCTAAATTAGGACCATATAACAAATATAATATTTTGGCATTTATTCCATTAGGCTTTTGTGCGGGACTTCCTTTACCATTAATTGGTGCCACTATGTCCGCGCGTTTAATGGATTCAGGTTTAAGTTTAACTTCTATTGGGTTATTTGCTCTAGCTGGAACCCCGTATGCTTTAAAATTTTTATGGTCTCCTTTAATAGATACTATAAAAATACCATTTTTAAATACTTTAGTAGGTAAGAGAAGAAGTTGGTTATTGCTTACCCAGATAATTCTTTTTATTTTATTTTTTATAATTTCTACTATTGATCCAATAGAAGACTTATATATGCTCGCAGTGCTTGTTTGCAGCGCAGCTTTTATTTCCGCTACTCAAGATATAGCACTAGATGCCTATAGAATAGAGCTTCATCCCGATAAAGATTTAGCAGCTGGAATAGCAACATACGTTTTGGGCTATAGAATAGCTCTAATAGTAGCTGGAGCTGGAGCATTATATTTAGCAGAATTTTTATCATGGCATGCAGCTTTTAAAATCATGTCTCTATGCTTTTTGATAGGCCCAATAATTTTAATATTTTTGCCTAATAATAGTGTGATTGATAATGGCGATAGAAATGTAGCCAATATCCCTAACTTTTTACAATGGATTAAAAAAGCAGTTTTAGACCCTTTTATAGAGTTTTCACAAAGGCAATCATGGGTATGGATATTAATATTTATAGCAATTTATAAACTAGGTGATGCTTTAGCTGGAAATATGACCACGCCTTTTTTACTAGATATTGGTTTTTCAAAAATTCAAATTGCTAATATTGTTAAAGTAATAGGCTTAGCAGCAACTTTAATAGGATTATTCCTAGGAGGTCTATTAGTTGCAAAATATAATATAATTTCTGTTTTATTTGTTGGAGGATTCCTTCAAATGTTTTCAAATCTATTTTTTGCTTTTCAAGGAATTGTTGGTGTTAATACAAACTTTTTAATGCTTACAATATCAATTGAAAATTTAGCAGGAGGAATAGGTACTGCAGCATTTCTTGCCTATTTGTCTAAGTTGGTTGATTCCCGATACATTGCTACACAATTTGCTCTTTTAACATCTTTTATGGCTTTATCACGAACACAGCTTTCAGCACCAGCGGGTTGGATGGTAGAAGGTATTAATTGGGATTGGGCTATTACATTCCTAATTCCATTTATGCATATTAATTTAGTAGAAGGTTTAGATGGTAATATCAAATGGGTTATGTTCTTTGTAATAACCACAATTTTAGCGATTCCTGGCCTATTAATAATACATAAAGGCACTAAAGGTTTTATTCAAAAAAATTAGTCATCTAGGTTTTACACAAAAAGCACAAAACTTATTATAAACATAATTAAAGCCAGTATAGCAGGTATATTAAAGAATGAGACCAGAACAAATAATATTAGTGTCAATAGTATTGCTACCCAAGAAACCCCAGTAGAAATATTTGGGCGAATTAAATCTACAAGCGCAGACGCTAACATAGCTATAGCTGCAAAGCCCATAGCAATAATGCCTTTAGAAACAAAAGACGTATTTTTATTTGCTAATATAAATGCATAACCTATCAAGGCTAAAATTATTCCAGGAATATTTAGTGCTATAATTGCTGTTAGAGCCCCCAATATACCACTAGACTTAAAACCAATAATTGCGGCTAATTTGACACCAGTAAGGCCAGGAAACAAGAAGGTTACACCTAAGATGCTAGCAAATTCAGTAGCGTTTATAATATTATATTTTTCTACAAATGTTTCTTGTATTAATTTTATCATAGTGGCGCCGCCGCCAAATGCGGAAACTCCAATAATACCAAAGCCTTTTATTAAAACCCAAAGTGAAGTCATTTTATATAATTTCCAAACTTTTTATATAATTTAAATAATTAGTTCTCTCTAATTGGAGCATATCTAATTCTTTCAGAACTTTTGTTAATATAGCGATTGATGTGCACTTTAAAGAAATAGTTTTATGTAAAATATTATTGATATAAACATTAGCAAATTCTAGTCTTATATCCTTTTTATATTTCGATAAATCTTTTTTGATATTATATCTAACAATATTTTTTTTAACCAAGCAAAATGAATAGTTATTTTTTTCTATATTAAATATATCTTTAATAGAGTTTAAAGATTGTATCTTACTATTCTCATTTAAAATTTTTAATGTTTTTAATTTTAATAAATCATTTTCAATAATAGGAAAGCTGAGCTTAGTTTTTCTAGAAAATTTAAATATATTATTTTGAGTTTTAATTATTGTTTTAATATGTAGCTCTTCTAATTTTGAGTCTTTTGTAATTCTTAATTTTATATTATGGGACAATTTCGGTATAATTATATATTTATCTATATATTCAATATTTTTAGGTTTTGGTAAATCAAAAGTTATTCGATGCAAAAGATTTTTTTTATATTTTTCCTGTTCATAAAAACAGCGCCATTCCCAGGATTCTTTTTTATTATTTTTAAGCATATTTATTTATAATATAATTATTATTTTTATCAAAATGTTATGTTACTACTCTACTTCTGGCTCATTTATTATATCTGTTTCAACAGCAGTTGCTGCAATAGGATCTTTGAGATATTTTATGAGTTTTTTTACTCTTTTATATTTCACAAAATAATAAATAGTTCTGCCCTCGCGGCGCGATCCGATTAGTTTTGCTTCTGTTAGGCTTGCTAAATGGAAAGATAAAGTTGCTCCTGGAATATCTAATTCCGCCGCAACTTCTCCGGCAGGAATACCCCTCTCCCCTTTAGTTACAAGAAGTGTATATATGGTTAATCTTGTATCGTGGCCAAGAGCTATAAACGACTTTACAATGTTAGATGTTTTCATGCTTTTATTTCTAAAAAATATTGTTGACAGATTAATTACTAGTAACTATTAAGTAATTAATTCTATATTTCTATAATTGTGGAAATATAGAATTATAAAGTAATAGTTAACATATAGTAACCCATATAAAGGAAACCGCAATATGAAGTATTTTTTAATTTTTATAGTATTTATGTTCTCATTTCAGTCTATGGGGCAAGAACAAAAGAAGAAGGGTTTTAGTACATTACCAGGTTGGTCAGGCGGATATAGATATTATTTAGATTTAGATGAAGATGAGAAAAGTAAATTAAGGCTATTTGGCAAATATAAACAAAAAAGTGGAAGCACTATTAAATTTGGTTGGGACAAACAAACTGGAAGAAATTTAAATGATTGGAATGCAGATGATGATGGAGTATTGTTTTTTGAGCAAGAATTTAAATTTTAATTAATAATTGTTAATAACAAACGAAGGAAAATTTCATGGAAATAAGTTTATTATATGCTATTATAGGATTCCTGCTAGCTGCTTATTCTGTAGTAGCAAATGATTCAGTTCAGACGCTAGGTACTTTTATTGCATCTAATTCACAACGATTTAAATGGTATTATTTATGGATGGCAGCATCTTTAGTCTTACTTTTTACATTATGGTATGGTTGGTCACTAAATGGTGGAGATATTTCATATGGAAGATTAAATAAAATTCCATATGTAGAAATTCAATGGTATCATGCTGCAGCTCCCGCTATTCTTCTTCTTTTAACACGATTTGGTATACCTGTTTCTACTACATTTCTTGTTTTAAGCGCATTTGCTTCAAGTATAGTTTTTGAAAAAATGTTAGTAAAGAGTATAATAGGTTATGGGCTTGCAGCAGTCATCGCTTATATAATGTGGTTTGTAATAGCAAGGTTCCTTGATGAAAAAAGATCTCCTATCAAAAAAGGGCATGAAAGTTATTGGAGAGTAGCACAATGGTGTACAACTGGTTTCCTATGGTATACTTGGCTTAGTCATGATTTAGCAAATATAGCTGTTTACCTTCCTAGATCTCTTCCTATAAGTTGGATGATTGCAATCTCAATTATCTTTACTAGTTTTTTAGCATGGATTTTTTATGAAAAAGGCGGACGTATTCAAAAAATAGTTTTAGAAAAAAGTACTACCACATATGTGAGATCTGCTACAATTATTGATTTATGTTATGCTTTTGTATTATTATACTTCAAGCAATATAATGATATTCCTATGTCAACAACTTGGGTTTTTGTAGGCCTATTGTGTGGAAGAGAATTTGCTATAGCAAGTATTTCTGCAAATAATTATAAAATTAGATCTGTTATTCCAATTGTAGGGAGAGATTTTCTTAAAATGATGACTGGTTTACTGGTTAGTGTGATGATAGTTTTGAGTATTCATTACTTAAATTAAACTATTATAACTAAAATATTATAATATAAAAAAGCTGAAACATAGCTTTCCCAGCTTTTTTATGTTATATAATAATTTATTTGAATGCACATAAATTTATACACATAAATTTATTATTCTTTAATAATATAAAGCATCCATATTATTTAATTGAAATTATGAGAAATTATATATGAAGAGTGAAAAAAAAGTCAGTTCCATATCAAATCATAAAAGTCTTTATGGTGTAGCTGACTCTTATATTAATAGAGAACTGTCTTGGATTGCTTTTAATCAAAGAGTTCTAGATGAGGCTAATAATACAAACCATCCAATTTTAGAAAATCTTAAATTCCTTTCTATCTCTGGCAGTAATCTAGACGAGTTTTATATGGTAAGAGTGGCGGGGTTACATGCTCAAGTTGATGAAGGGGTCAATGTTAAAAGTTCTGATGGAATGACGCCCCAAGAACAATTAAGTGAAGTCAATAAAAAAGCTAATATATTAATGAGAAACCAGCAAGAAACATGGAAAAAACTCAAAGAAAAAATGAGCGATAATAATATTCACATTTTATCAAAAAAATCTTTAAGTACTGAAGAAAAAAAGCAGTGTGCAGAATATTTTGAAGCTAATGTTTTACCTGTTTTAACTCCTCTTGCTATAGACCCTGCGCACCCATTCCCATTTGTAGGTAATTTAGGATTAGTTTTAAGTCTTCAGCTAAAACATAAAAAAAATAATAAAAAGAGAAATGCTCTTTTGCCATTACCTACAATTTTACCAAGGTTTATAGAAATTGAAAGTAATAAAGATACTGTTAAAATGATTCCTTTAGAAGAAATGTTAATGTTATTTAGTAATAAAATATTCGATGGCTACGATTTTTTAGGAGGTGGATTATTTAGGGTTATAAGAGATAGTGATGTGGAGTTCCAGGAAGAAGCAGAAGATCTTGTAATTTCATTCCAGAAGCAACTTCGCACTAGAAGACGGGGAAAAGTAGTTCGATTAAAAATAGACAAGAACTGTCCTAAAATTATTAAAAATATGATTATTGATTCATTAGAAGTGAGTCCAGAAGATATTATTGAAATAGATGGAATTATAGGCATTTCTAGTTTGATAGAAATTTATAATGTAGGCCCTAAAAAACTATGCTTCAAAAAGTTTGAAGCACGTTTCCCAGAAAGAATTAGAGATACTGGAGATAATATATTTAAGGCTATTAAAAATAAGGACTTAGTTGTACACCATCCATATGAGAGTTTTGATGTAGTGGTACATTTTTTAAAACAAGCAGCTAAAGACCCAAACGTGGTTGCAATAAAGCAAACATTGTATAGGACTAAAACAGATCGTTCTCCAATTATTGAGTCTTTAATAGAAGCCGCAGAAGCAGGAAAATCAGTTACGGCAGTTGTTGAGCTAAAGGCAAGGTTTCAAGAAGAAGCTAATATCAAACTTTCCCAAGACTTAGAAAAAGCAGGAGTGCATGTTGTTTATGGAGTTGTTGACTTAAAAACCCATGCTAAAGTTTCATTAGTGGTTAGAAGAGAAGGCAAAAAGCTTAACACATATGTCCATTTCGGAACAGGCAACTATCATCCTACTACAGCTAAGATATATACAGATTTATCATTATTTACTTGCAATATTGATTATGCATTAGATGCTTCTCGATTTTTTAATATGGTAACGGGGCATAATGATACAGATGATTGGGGAGTAATAGAAGCGGCTCCCAAAGGGTTAAGAAAAAAATTATTAAGATTAATTGATGAAGAAATTGAAAATGCCAAAGCAGGTAAACCCTCAGGAATATGGCTAAAATGTAATGCTTTAGTCGACCCAACTATTATAAAAGCTCTTTATAAAGCTAGTTCAAATGGTGTCAAAATAGATTTAATTATTAGAGGTGTCTGTTGTTTAAAGCCAGGCGTACCAAACTTATCAGAAAATATTAAGGTAAAAAGCATTATAGGTAGGTTTTTAGAACATGGAAGAATATATTGTTTTGCAGCAGGAAGAAAAATGCCTTCTTCTAAAAATAAAGTTTTTATTTCAAGCGCTGATTTAATGCAGAGAAATTTTGATAGAAGGTTAGAACTACTTATACCTATTACAAACCATACTGTTCATGCTCAAATTCTGAAACAAATTATGGTAGTGAGTTTAAATGATATTAACCAAAGCTGGGAGATGGATAACCAAGGCAATTATAATAGATTAAAACATGACCAAAAAAAGATTTCTGCACATGACTATTTTATTCAAAATCCAAGTTTGTCTGGTACAGGACAGGATTTAAATAAAAATAAACCAGAAGAAATCATGCTCTTTGATTATTAGCTTACTTTAATATTTTATTTATTATCTTTGGCTGCATGTGCTGCAAACATAGCGTAGTTTAATATTTCACTAACATTTGCCCCCATTGGCATTATTTGAACAGGTTTACAAAAACCAGTTAATAGAGGACCAATAACTTCTCCCCCACCTACTTGACCTAAAAGTTTTGCAGCTATATTAGCAGAATGTAGGCCTGGCATGATTAAAATATTTGCTGGTTCAGAGAGTCTACTAAAAGGATAAAGTTCTAATAAGTCTTTATTAAGGGCAACATCTGCACTCATTTCTCCATCATACTCAAAGTCTACTTTTCTCTTATTTAATATTTCTATTGCTTCATGAATACGTTCTGTACCAGTCAGTGTGGGGTTACCAAAATTTGCAAAAGAAAGTAATGCAACTCTTGGTGTGTGCCCAAGTGCCTTTGCTTCATTTGCTGCTTGTACGGCAATATCTGCTAATTGTTCAGATGTCGGAGTATGGTTAACAGTACTATCAGCAATAAAAAGTGTTCTAGTTCTCGTTATCATTATTGATAATCCAAACAGTATCTTTTCTTTTTCTATAGCAAGAACGCGTTTAATGTCTTCTAAACTTGCATAGTAATTTCTTGTTGTACCAGTTACCATTGCATCTGCATCCCCTGTTGCAACTATACATGCGGCAAAACTATTTCTATCTTGGTTAATAAGTCTTATGCAATCTCTTTTTAGAAAACCAGACCTTTGTAGCCTAGAATATAAAAACTCAGCATAATGATCATTATGTACACTAATTTTAGCATTTAAAATTTCTATACCTTTTTGGTTGGGGTCTAATCCTAAATTTTCTATTGCTTCTAATACTCTACTTTTTCGCCCTATTAATATTGCATCCCCATACCCGGATTTATTCCACTGATAAGCAGCTCTTATAATTCTATCTTCTTCACCTTCTGCAAACACCATTTTTTTAGGGTTGTCTTTTACTCTTGAAGAAATCATTTGTATCATTGAAGCTGTTTGATCTAATCTCACAGCTAATTCTCTATGATATTTTGAATAATCTTTTATTGGTTTTTGTGCTACGCCTGAATCGGCTGCTGCTTTCGCCACTGCTGGCGGAATAGTAGTTATAAGCCTTGGGTCAAAAGGTGTAGGAATAATATATTGTGGGCCGTAGTGTAATTCTTCACCACTATATGCCGCAGCGACCTCATCAGGCACATCTTGTCTTGCTAATTGTGCTAAAGCATTTGTTGCTGCAATTTTCATTTCCATATTGATTCTTGATGCCCTAGCATCTAAAGCTCCTCTAAAAATAAAAGGAAAGCCTAAAACATTATTAACTTGATTAGGGTAATCTGATCTACCTGTTGCAATAATTGCATCTGGCCGAACTTTCTTTAAATCTTCAGGTGTAATTTCTGGGTCCGGGTTAGCCATAGCAAAAACTATTGGGTTAGGAGCCATTTTTTTCATCATTTCTTTTGAAAAAGCACCTTTGACCGATAGCCCAAAAGCAACATCGGCACCATCTAAGGCTTCTGCTAAAGACCGTTTTGTTGTGGTAATTGCATGTGCTGACTTCCACTGGTTTAGATCAGTTCTTTCTCTATGAATGATACCTTTAGTATCACACATAATAATATTTTTTTTAGGCATCCCAAGAGCATTTAATAATTCAGCGCAAGCAATTCCTGCGGCGCCAGCTCCATTAACTACCATAGTAAAGTTGTCAATTTTTCTGTTTGTAATATCTAAGGCATTAATAAGACCTGCGGCTGCTATTATGGCAGTACCATGTTGGTCATCATGAAAAACAGGTATATCTAAAAGTTCAGACAGTTTTTCCTCAATTATAAAACATTCCGGAGCCTTAATATCTTCGAGGTTTATACCACCCCAAGATTTACCTAAAAATTTTACACTATTGATGAATTCATCAGCGTCTTGAGTATTTACTTCTAAGTCGATCCCATCAATATCTGCAAATCTTTTGAATAAAACAGCTTTTCCTTCCATGACAGGTTTAGAAGCAAGTGCCCCAATATTTCCTAAGCCTAGAACAGCTGTCCCATTGGATATAACGGCGACCATATTACCTTTAGCGGTATAGTCATAGGCAGCAGAAGGGTTTTTTTCTATTTCTAAACACGGTACGGCAACCCCTGGAGAATAAGCAAGAGATAGATCTCTAGCAGTCGTCAAAGGTTTTGTTGGTGCGATTTCTAACTTACCCGGCTTTCCTTTTGAATGAAAATTTAGAGCATCTATAGGCTGCAAAGATTTTGGCATTTATTAATCCTGAGTAATTGACATAACTCTAAGATTACAGTTTATAATAAATAACGTCCATCTATTTAATACCGAATTTCTGGTAATTATTTTTCTATTTAATACGGATATATTTTTTATGAGAAATTCTAATCAATATGTTATAGTGAAGGCCCAATAGTAATTTGTTTTATTAGAGAAATAATGATGCCAATTGATAATGAATTAGAACAACAATCACTGCCACTTTTATCAAAGGTTAATGGTGAAGCACTATTAAAAACAACGCCTATGTTCCAACAGTTTTTAGAAATTAAATCAGATAATTTAGATAGTTTACTTTTTTTTAGAATGGGAGATTTTTATGAATTGTTTTTTGAGGATGCAGTAATTGCATCTAAAGAATTAGATATTGCACTTACCAGTAGGGGAAAATATGATGGAAACCCTGTCCCCATGTGTGGTGTACCATATCATGCATATATGCCCTACTTAGAAAAACTGACAAAAAATAATTATAAAGTTGCTATATGTGAACAAACGGAAAGTCCTAAGGAAGCAAAATTAAGAGGCGGCACAAAAGCTTTAGTGAAA
>Ga0209711_10002641_pt1 | contig 15804 bp, 12 predicted proteins | sample ArcticOcean_MG_C_7_FD_187441 | JGI IMG/M metagenome (GOLD analysis project Ga0209711, IMG submission 187441) | Marine microbial communities from western Arctic Ocean - ArcticOcean_MG_CB11_88 (SPAdes) (version 2) | ecosystem: Environmental > Aquatic > Marine > Oceanic | place: Arctic Ocean... | reverse complement strand
AACGGTTGCCTTGATTATTTTCCATACCTTGAACTTTACACGAAGGGCTACCTGCAGTTATGAAAAAACCTTCAGGGACAACATGAACTTCATCGTTATGCGATTCCCAAACAGTCTGTGAGGCAGCAGTATTGGCAAAAATTTTCCCGCCACCGTTTTCCAATTCTATTTGCATGGCCCCAAACTCGGGTTCGGGAGACTCGCGCGCATCACCTCCGTAAAAGCGAGCCATGAATTGATGGCCAGCGCAAATACCGAGAACAGGGACGTCCAGTTCGAGGTAGGCTCCACAATTTCCAAGTTCACCAGTGAGGCCAACTCTTGCTGCTCCACCAGAGAGGATGATTCCATCGACCTCTCGTAACTCTTCAACCGGTGTATTGTTCTCAATGATTTTCGTATCGACTTTCAGATACCGAAGCATTCTCCATTCTCTGTGAGTCCATTGTCCGCCGTTGTCGACGACATCGATGACGAGTGGTTTTTCTTCCATGCTTTCACCTGTATTTTCTCCTGTGTTGGTCGAATAACCTTGAACATGCCGCACTAAAACGGAAGAAGAATGGGTTGATGGGGCAGGAGCATAACGGGAGGGCATGGTGCGAGTCTTGGTGGTTGGTGCTGGACTTGCGGGCCTTGCTTGCGCTCTTGAAGCCACAACATCTGGGCACCATGTCGTCGTACTCGAACGCTCTTCGAGAATCGGCGGACGTGGTACAACACAAAACCTCGATGAGTTCCCAGTAGGGTTTGGCCCCCATCTTTTTCTCAAGAAAGGTCCGTTTCACGACCTTGTTCGAAAATTAAGCCGAGTCAAACTCGCCGCCACCCCACTCCGTCTTGACCGCACCGAAATCATCGGCCAGGGAATCATTCGGCCTTCGGACGATATCAAAACTTCAATAATCAATAAACGAATTTTACGCGATGCCAACAGCGATGAGCCTTTGGTCGAGGGCTGCCAACTCCTTTCCTCATGGGGGGGCGGACCGAGCGAACTTCGATACGCCGGCTTGCAAAAAAATCAACTCATGGTTTCCAATGAAGGTTGGGCAGGGATGATTGGACGGCTTGCAGCAGCATTAGATGAAGTCGGCGTCTTCATTGAATGTGGCCCGGAAGTACAACGTATTGAGCCGGGTAAAGCAATTCTTGCTGACGGTCGAGAAATCGAGACTGATGTCATTGTCCTTGCATGCGGGCCATCCGCTGCCCGAAAAATCACCCGTACACTCGATGAACAACGAGCTACAGATTTATTTTCACCGCTCGAAAGAATCACGGCAAGTTTCGTGGAAGTCGGCTTGGATTCCAAATCCCTTTCTGGAAAACACGCCGTGATCGATGTACTCCATAAGCACATTGTACTCGACTATCGTGCGATTCAACCGCGACTCGGGCGTGAAGGCAGTCATCTTTCAGCGCTCGCAATTGGTGGCCTTGATTCAGACCCCGGTGAAACACGGTACGCTTCAGCAGATGAACGCCTCGCCTCGCTCAAATCCTTCCTTGATAAGAGGGCAAGCGGCTGGCAAGAACATGTGATTCATCAGTCGGAACAATCGAAAATCACCGTTCATGATACGAACACTTCTCGAATTACCCAACAATCGATGGCTGACCTTGGGGTGCTTTTTGCCGGGGCTTGGGTCGAAGGAGAGCACATACTGGCTGATGGAGCGATCTCATCGGGTCGCTTAGCGGGTAGAAGTATTGCAGCAGCCAAACGTTGAACACTTATCCACCTCCAACCAATGGACGGGTTATGCGCTTCGTTTCATGGAACGTCAACGGCATCCGCGCCGCAATAAGAAAAGGAATTGATGCTTATTTTGAGGCCTTCGATGCGGACGTCATCATGCTCCAAGAAGTGCGGGCACTTCCTGAACAATTACCAAAAGATTGGAATTGGCCAGAAGGCTATCAGACTCACCTCCATTGTGCTGAAAAGAAAGGCTATTCAGGCGTAGCAACCCTTTCTCGTTCAGGCTTTGAGAGCATTGAAACAGGCATGAATGGCACCGTCGACGAAGGCGATACTGAGGGGCGTATTTTGGTGACAGAACATCAAGGATTCACCTGCGTCAACACCTACTTGCCAAGCGGTTCGAACAAACAAGAACGACAAGAATTCAAAGATGCGTGGATGGGCGAATGGCGCGCATTTCTTGCCCCTTACCTCACATCGAAACAACCAGTCATAGTCTGCGGCGACCTCAACGTCGCCCATACCGAAGACGATATTTGGAACGCAAAAGGCAATGCGAAATCAAGTGGATTTCTTCCACATGAGCGGGAATGGTTCACCCACCTTCTCGCCGATGGATGGGTCGATGCTTTCCGAGAGCATGTAGGCGATGGAGAAAAAATCTATTCTTGGTGGTCAAACCGTGGACAAGCTCGAGCACTTAACCGAGGTTGGCGAATCGATTATTTCCTCCTCAACCCCGCAGCAGCAGCACTGGTTGAAAATGTTAGTATCGAGCGACAAGGCGGGATTGATGTTTCTGACCACGCGCCAGTTATCTTGGATTTGAAACTCTAAACATTCTCTTCTATATCTGCAAAATCGATCAGCAGAGCATCGACTAAATCGCGCAAGGCTTGGAGACTTGAGTGTTGAATTTTCACTGTAAGGTGGATTTCTCCGCTTTTCTCAAGCGAACTTACTTCACAGTTTGAACGCTGGGCGGCTGCGATAAAAAGGGGGGCGAGATTAGTATCTCCCGTCCATTCAATCGTTGCTTCATGCAACTCGCTCATGTCAACTGGTAGAGGTGGGCTATTATGAGGATGACTCGTCGCAGAACCATGGCGAAGCGGAGTGATGAGTTTTCCGTACTTGCCGGAACCGGGGGTGTTGACCTTGGAGAGGCGCGAACAAATCACGAAGGCCGGAAAGCAATTCTGCTGGTTCGCGGCGATGAAGACACTTTGGAATTCATCTCCTTAGTTGGTACGATGGGCATTACGATTGTCGAAACCCTTCATCAACCAGGGCACATCGATCCACGAGGCTATTTCGGTAAAGGTCGGTTACAAGATGTCGCCGATGAACTCACTTCACGCACCTTGCCAAATCACCCATGGCAGAATGTGGATTTGGTACTGATCCACACCAATGCTTCACCCCGGCAACTGGTCGGTGTCAGTGAAGCGGTTGGAGTGGAAGTTTGGGACCGTGTACGATTGTTACTCTCTTTGTTTACTTCACATGCCTCATCACTCGAAGCGAGAACCCAAGTCCGCATTGCTCGTATGCAAAGTGATCGAACCGTTCTACGTGAACTTGCAAATCAGGAAACCACGGGTGAAAGAGCAGGATACGGCGGTGGTGGTAGCACAGCATTACAAGCTATCATCGATAACATGAACAAGGAACTTACACACCTGCGGAAACGCCAGAAAAAGCACGCTGTTGCCCAATCGGAGCGAAGAAAACAACGTTCCCGTGGCGGGGCTATGACGGTCGGATTGGCAGGCTACACCAATGCCGGAAAGTCAAGCCTCTTCCTTTCCCTTTCAGGAAAAGAAGTGCTCGTGAAGGATAAATTATTCTCAACCTTAGAAACGGTAATTGGCCGGATGGAAGACAGCCCTCGAGTTCTCTTAGCCGATACAATCGGTTTCATCGACCATCTCCCAAGTTCAACCCTCGACGCATTCCGCGCGACGTTAGCGGAAGCCTTGGAAAGCGATTTGCTACTTATTTTAGCAGATGTAAGTGATGAACCCGAAGAATTAGAACGAAAACTCTTCACTTCACGCAGCGAAGTATTCACTCGCTTTTACGGTGAAGAAATCGATGAAGAATTCCCATGGAAATCAGTCGATACGTCCGTAGTCAACCACGTCGTAACCGTTTTGACCAAATGTGACCAGGCAACGGAAGCCCAAAAAGAGGAAGGGATTGCAACGGTTGCTGCACTCGGTTTGCCCGAACCAATTCTCATTTCAGCCCATTCAGGCGAAGGTATGCAGGAGCTCAAGGATACAATTCTCTTGCATCTTTTCGGCCCCCCGATGGATTTGTTTCTCCTTCCAGTTCCTGCAGAAGGTGGCCGAGCTGTGGAAGGTTTAGTTTCAGATGTGTACGAAGCCGGATTAGTCGCAGGCCGCATCAATCACGATGACGGTATAGTGGAATTGAGAGTTTGGATACACGAGCATGCTTTGGCAAGATTACTTGCGCACTCAAAACATCGCATTGAAGTGAAGTAGGACGGTGTTCTACGCAAAGCATGGCCGAGTTGGAAGGGGATACTTCTACCAGCGAGCCAATTCCCGAAGTGAATGATTACATCGATGAATTAACCGGGTTATCTGAGCCAAAAGGAGAACTCACCTTCGCCTCTTCAACAACCGTTCTTACAATGCCCGACCCAATCATGCATCCAATGGGTCAAGCAATCGGAGTTTTTCTGCTCTTCATCTGCCTTCTTGGTTTCCTCAATGGAGTTGATTATGCATCGCCAGACGATGGGCTAGTCCGCCCTGATGAATTTGTCTATCGCCTTTCTTTGACAGCCCCTGATGAAACAGCTACGTTTCGCGGTGTTGTCTATGACCACGAAGATCAGCCTTTAGAAAACGCCACTGTTTACATCTCTTGGGATGACGATGGAATTTGGAATTCTACAGAAATTCTGACAAAGAGCGATGGCTCGTTTGAATTTGAACGGCTTGACCCTGGTTTAACACGCGTCGACATCATTGTCGAGCGAGACGATCACCGCGATGTCTATTCGAACCGTGTGCTGCTTTCACCTCCTGCGATGATTGAACCAGTCGGTTTTACCACCATCGATTTCACAATCCCTTCTCCAGAAGATTTCGCCACCCAGCCCTGCACGAATGGAGCCGATGAATGCGAGATACGAACCATCGACATGACATCAGAACAAATGGACCATCCACTTATGGACCCGGGCGCTTCGAGCATTTACATCACCATCGGTTTTGCTTTCATGGGTCTTGCTTTGATTGCTACAGGGTTCACAGTATGGGCAATGAAAACAGGCTCGATTGCTATCCTGCGTACAGCAGCAACACTCTCGTTTTTCGGAATGGGTCATTATTACGCCGCATGTTGCTTTGGAATCGTCGCATTCCTCCTGACATTTGCCGTGCCTAAACGCCATATTACGGTGGGGGAAAGCTCTCCGCCAAATGGGCAGTTGTGACACAAGCACTCCATCCAACTTAAGGGGGCTCAGCCCAACAGGGCACCATGGACCTCTTCGCTTCGGCATGGATGACGCGGTCTCTTGGCGAATCCGTTTCTGCAGTTCACCTTGTACAAGAAGGGGGGATTTTTGCCGGAGGGTGGAATGGTAATCTCAAACACTGGGACGCTGAAGGAGAACTCGTATGGGCTGCAACACTCCCTGACCGAATCACCGTTCTTGCCATCCATGGAGACTCAGTCTTTGCAACGGCCGGTTTACATGTCGTTTGTCTTGAAGCGACAACAGGTGACCAGAGATGGAGCCATGCCTTAGAAGGCAGTGCCGATTCTCTGTATGTTTTTGAGGGACTCCTGTATGCAGTATCTTCAGTCTATGATATTGAGCATAATGATTTTCTTGAATCGGCGGTTTGGAACTTTTCATTTGACGGCACGATGAACTGGATTCAGCGAATGGACGAACGCCCATGGACCATTCAAGAATTCAAAGGCGAATTATTTTTCGGATTGGGGCGGCCCAAATGTGGATTTTCAGCGATCGACCCCCAAGGAACAATCACTCATAGTACAGTCAAAACTGATTCTCCGATCACCTGTGGTTCTGCCACCCCCTCTGCCATGCTTTTCGGCCACGCTAACGGCGCAGTGTCGAATCAGAAAGGCGAAGTTATCTCTTCTGAACAAAGCGCAATCGAACTTCTTTACGCAACATCCAAAGGCTACGTTGCTGCATTGGAAGACGGAACACTTCTTTCGAGAAAAGCCGAGGCCGAATTATGGTCTGCTGCCGGAGACGCCGTCGCCGTTCAATCAGGGGGCTTTTCATTCCAAGGAAATCAAACTCACTGGGTAGGCCGATGGTCCGGTTCACAAGGGGTCATTGAGATTCGAAACATCGATTCAGGTGATCTCTTGATATCGACTCAAAGCCCTCGTTGTGAATCGATTGCGTCCGACTCAACACGTGTGGCTCTCGGTTTTGAAAACGGGGAAATCAGATTATGGGAGCAGAGTATGTTTGAACGTCGAATGCTCGGTGGGCATGAAACTGAAGAAAAGAATGAACGGAAATCGGCTCTTCAGGACAAACTACGCGCTCTTCGTGACCGATGAAACATTTCACTTCATCAATTGTCCCAAACGGATACCGGAGTATCTGCGACGCTACTTGAATCGATATCAGTTCCAACTTCGTACTGCTGTTGTTGCGGCATTTCCCCTATTGGTTGCACAGGGGTTTGAGTTTGCATCTGCATTCCCGAGGCCATACCTTGTTGAGGCATATGGCCAATCATTGGAGCTGGTTTTCCGCCAGTTAAAAGTCCGACCAAAAGAAGAATTCCGCCCAGGCCACAGCAACATGAACCAGCAATAGCGAAAAGACCACTGCCGATTAATTGTTCAAAACCCCCGAGGAAGGCTAAATCATATTCATCCGCATTAAACACATATATTGAAACCTCACTTGAGATGGTATAATTCTCTCCAATATTGCATTTATATTCGACCTCAGAGTCTATGGTAGCACAAACATAACCGAAAATCACCCGGCCATCATCTGGAAGTTCATCTAACATTTCGTCAGAAAACTCGGAGTTAACATCCGAGGCAAGGCAGGTAAGTTGACTGGCATCTTCTGTTACATCGACGCCTTGCGAATCGGTTACTTTGAACACCACATCTTGGCAGACATCCGTCTTCCCGTCTTCATCGACATCGTCATAGGTTCCATCCATTAAGATGTATAAGCCAAATGAGCCCGCGCCATCCTCGTCGATAAATGTGAATGTATGCGAGGTATTTGGGTCTGTAATGTAATCATTTATGTCAATACTTTCGAGTTCATCAATTCCGTTACTGCCAGTTGACCAAACTATTCCGAAAGAAGCCAACGCAAGTACAACGCAGATCCCTCCGGCAATTAGTAGAGATTTATTCGCCATGGAGCAACCTACGATAGGAGGCATTTAAGGAAACTGCTCGTCTTATGCCGATATCTTTATGATATCACTATGATAGCCCTGAATGGAGAGAGTTATGCAAGCAGAACCCACACAACAACATTCCGAGCCAAGAGTAGACGAAATAATGTTCAAGGACGTAGATCAAGCCACCATCAACGGGTTTGTCGGCCTCGGCGTTCACATCTTAGCAGTTCCAGCCCTTTTCCTTGCAACTTTCATCTTCTATGCACTAGGGGGATTTGGAATCGCGCTTGGAATTCTTCTTCAAGTCTTCATCGGCATTGCTTGGTTCATTATGTTCAACAGCTACCTCATCGTCAACCCTAACGAAGGAGTTGCACTGCAATTTTTCGGCAAGTATGCCGGAACAGTCGACGAAGAAGGCTTCCATTACCTCATCAATCCTTTATTTGAAAAGCGAAAAATATCTCTAAGGATTCGAAACTTCGAATCGACCAAACTCAAGGTAAACGACGTCAACGCAAACCCAATTGAAATTGGAGCAGTTGTCGTCTGGAAAGTCGTCGATACCGCTGAAGCTTTGTTTGAAGTCGAAAACTACCATGATTATGTCCAAATCCAAAGTGAAGCAGCATTGCGCGCTATGGCGACCAAATATCCTTACGATATTATCGAAGACAAGGATGTGGGTGGCATCGCACTATCGAGCCATCAAGAAGTGATTGCACAAGAACTGCAACTTTCAATCGAAGCCCGTCTAAAGAGGGCAGGAATCCAAGTTCTCGAAGCACGAATCAGCCACCTTGCCTACTCTCAAGAGATCGCTCAAGCCATGCTTCGCCGCCAACAAGCAAGTGCAGTTGTTGCAGCACGCAGCGAGATTGTCAAAGGAGCCGTTGGTATGGTCGAACTTGCCCTTGAGCAACTCAGCGCGAAGAACATCATCGAACTGGATGAAGACAAGAAGGCATCGATGGTTAGCAATCTACTGGTCGTTCTCTGCTCAGAGACGGACACAACTCCAATTATCAACACAGGAACGCTCTATCAGTGAGGTGAGACTTTGAGAATGGAATTACTTACGACGCTCGCGTTTCCAATCCTCATATCGATTTTGATGTGTGGTTACGCTGGTTTTTGTTGGTTGAATCAAAAAGTCCACGTTCGAGGCAAGGGTTGGCGGACCAAAGAGGAAAGCCCTAAAATGTTCTACTTTACAGTGAGTATAATGATTTTCCTCGGAATTGTCCAACTTTTCAGCTCGATCTATTTTGCGAGATTCTAACTATTCAAAGGAGTGAGAAGAGTGGCTAAGAAGAAAGTCCTCCTTCGAATTGACCCCGACCTCCATGAAGTAATAAGGCGAATGGCAGAGGCGGAAATGCGTTCAGTCAACGGCCAAATCGAATTTTTATTAAAGAAAGCAGTCATTGAACAAAGAGGGGAATAAATATGGAACAAGAAAATCAACAACAAGAGCCTCATTTTATATCGAAATGGTTTGGATTCAGCGGTTGGCGCGTAATGTCAACAAAAGCTAGAATCCTGACTCAAATTATCTATCGCGCCTTCTTCTTACTTGGCCTGGCAGTTCTCATTATTGCCTATGGCACGATTACAGGTTCAGACCCTGGAGGGTTAGCAATATTCGCACTCATTACTGGATGGTTCCTTGCCTTCCAAGTCGTAGTAAACTTCGTCTTTGTCGAAGGGTCCCGCTAACAGCGAGTTCATTCTGACGAGCGAGGTCCAGTCATTTCTTCAGGCCGAACCCAAGCATCGAATTGTTCATTGGTCAAATACTCCAATTCAAGAGCAGCCGCCCGAAGAGTCAAGCTATTTTCGTGAGCATGTTTAGCAATTTTTGCCGATTTATCATAGCCGATATGGTTGTTGAGTGCAGTAACGAGCATCAATGAATTCTCCAAGTGGGATGCAATGTTTTCTTTTACGGGCTCTAAACCTTCAACACATTTTGTTCTAAACGCAGTGCATGAGTCGGTAAGTAGGCGGATTGAGTGGAGGAGATTATGAATCATCATCGGTTTGAAAACATTCAACTCAAAATTACCCTGGCTGCCTCCAACAGTGATTGCTACGTTATTGCCCATCACTTGACAGCATACCATGGTCAATGCTTCTGCTTGAGTTGGATTGACCTTACCGGGCATGATCGAAGAACCAGGTTCGTTAGCTGGTAACGACAACTCACCAAATCCACACCGTGGTCCAGAGCCGAGCCATCGCACATCATTTGCAATTTTCATCAACGAAACTGCAAGCGTATTGAGGGCTCCAGAAGCGGCAACCACAGCATCATGGGCAGCGAGTTGAGCAAATTTGTTTTCTGCCGAACAGAATGATAGGCCAGTGATATTAGCGATTTCATCTGCAACCATTTGAGCAAAGAGCGGGTGGGTGTTGAGGCCAGTGCCGACCGCAGTTCCACCAAGTGCCAATTCGAATAAATCATCGAGCGCAAAATCAATTCGTCGCAGATCAGCATCGAGTTGAGCAACCCATCCAGATGCTTCTTGCCCGAGCGTGAGTGGAACAGCATCCATCAAATGGGTACGCCCGATTTTGACGATATCTTTCCAAGCATCTGCTTTTGCAGCCAGAGCATCGCGGAGTGAGCGAACACTTGGGAGTAAGCTGTGGGTAATTGCCTCTGCCGCAGCGATGTGCATTGCGGTTGGAAACGTATCGTTCGAGGATTGAGCTCGATTGACGTGGTCGTTTGGATGGACTGGAGTTTTTGAACCCATTTCGCCGCCAGCGAGTTCAATAGCACGATTTGCAATAACTTCATTGGCATTCATGTTCGACTGAGTTCCGCTTCCAGTTTGCCAGACGCGTAGCGGGAAATGTTCATCCAGGCAATTATCCAAAACCTCTTGCGAAGCGGCAATAATCAGATCACCAACTTCCGGGTCAAGTTGCTTGAGCGCAACATTTGTTTTTGCAGCGGCTTGTTTGAGGACTCCAAAAGCACGGATAACGCCCACAGGCATTGTATCGTCTCCAATGTCGAAATTAATCAGAGAACGGGCGGTTTGACACCCGTAATACTTGTCTGCTGGAACTTCAAGTTCCCCCATAGTGTCGGCTTCGATACGAACATCGGCCATGTTCGACCCTCGGGGCTGAACTTCTTCACAGTTCGCACAGAGGCCCCGTGGTCGGCGTCAAAGAACTAACTGAGATTGGAATGTCACGCAGCAGGCCGAAAGTGTAGGTTGTAACGGAGATATATGCACATTGGGTGGGTGTTTACCCAAATCAAATAAAACAAGTCCCCATTCAAAATAAACAATGTACTACGCCACTGGGGCATTCCCCACTACCCTTCGATTACTGAAGTGTAACTCGAATAATTTGTTGCGGGGTACTTGGGCGGTCTCCAGAGAGTTTATCGCACATTTCGATTGCCTTGACAACATCCATTCCTTCGCTAACTTCGCCAAAGACGGCGTGGTTTCCATCAAGCCAAGGCGTTGCAATAGTGGTGAGGAAGAATTGCGAACCACCGGTATTTTTACCAGCATTTGCCATCGAGAAGACTCCTGGTTTGCTGTGCTTGAGATTTAATGCCGAAGACTCACAAGGAATTTTCCAACCCGGTCCACCTTGTCCAGCTCGGCGATCTGTTGGGTCGCGGGAGTGTGGGCAACCGCCTTGAATCATGAAGTCCTCAATAACGCGATGAAAGTGGAGTCCGTCGTAATGTCCAGCCTCGACTAATTTGACGAAATTGGCAACGGTATCCGGTGCTTCTTCGTCGTAGAGATTAATGGTAATATTACCTGCGCTGGTTTCCATAAGGGCTTGCATAGTAACCCCCATGCATCGGGGGGTCAAGAGCATTCGCCTTCTTCTCTTTCTCTTCTTTTTAGAAAAGTCAAACTTTCAACCACGGGCGGAAGTGTTGGTCTGCATACGTCCGAGCATAATCAGCAGGGTATCCGGCAGCGAGTAATTGCTGCTCATAGGCAAGTTGTTCCGGCGTAATACTCGGGTCTGCAGCAGGTAATCCAGTGATGGAAGCATAAGCCATCTGTTGCTGTTGGAACAATTTGTCTTCGCCTGTACTCTCTCCTCGTCCACGGACAACGAGTACCAGTGATAGAAGAAGAAGTAAGATTGCTCCTGCTATGATTCCAACGGTTACTGTCCCCATTCCAAAGATTTCTGAATCTGATTGAACATCGTCACTTGTAGCATCGCCGCCATCTTCAGTTGGAGTAGTATCGTCATTACCCCCATCAGTAACATTGCTGCCGAGAGTCGTATTGTCGTCGAGAGTCGTGTTATCATCCAGATTGGTTTGCCCATCCTCAGTCTCGCAACCATCGATTCCAACAACGGTTCCTTCAGGAGTTTCTGGGCACTGGTCATTGATATCATCAACGCCATCATCATCAGCATCAGTATCGAGAGGGGGGCAACCATCGCCACCCTCTCCATTTGGAATTCCAGCGACTTCAGGACAAGCATCTCCATCGATGCCTTCTGGATTATCACCATAGGAGTCTCCATCAGTATCGAGGGCTTGACTTGGTTCGAAAGGCCACAAGTCATTCAAATTCGAGACTCCATCACCATCAAGGTCAGCACATCCGAGCCGGTCGATGGTAGAATCACCATAGGTTGTTGGACAATCGTCAATGATGCCATCGCCAGAATCAGTTGTATTGAATCCGTCACGGTCGACATCATTCGCCCACAATTCACCTTCATTTTGAACAAAGAACGGTGTACCAACCTTTTGATTATTCGATTCATTGGACTCCATCAAAACATTATCAGCGTCAATGGTGAGTCGGCAATTGTACATCCCTGATACCCTTTCTTCAAGCGTAGTATAAGATTCGCCACCTGATCCAAATGTCGTGTTGTATTCTCCACTCACGGCAACAGTTTGAATCGTAATCCGGCCAATTTCCTCTCCATTCGAATCAACGAGGTCGAGATGAAGCGTAATGGTGGCGCCATTGGCACTTCCTCGCAGACTTACCAATTCCCATGTGACCTGGACTTCAGAGCCTGACGTATGGTTAGTTGGACAGATGAGGGAAGAGATTCCGATATCGGCAGGAGCCGAATCGAGGCCTTCAATCGAGAGGTTGTAGAATCCAGCGCCATCGTTTGAATCAATGGTGAGGATGTAATTTGCAGTCTTGCCTTCGTATTCAGTGCCAAAGGAAGTGAAAAAGGTTCCAAAGCTAGTATTGTCAGCATAGGCGATTAAATTCCCACTCACGTCAGTGAGGGTAGCAGAGAAGGGGAATGCTGCATCTGCAGTAAAGCCAATTTCGAAATTCTTCCCATCGTTTACAGTGAAAGCAAATACATCAGACTCATCGACGCCACTGAAGCAACCTTCACCAGCAAGTGTTGGGTTTTGGCCAATATTCAGTCCGTTTGCAGCAGGAGCGTCTTGGCCCAAGCCGAGGTCATTTTGTTGCCCACAGTTGAACGAATTCGAGTCCACGCCTTCGGTTTCGATAATGAGCGTGTAAACACCTAAACTCGACCAACTCTGAACGCTGATAAAGAAAGTACCACCGGTTCCAGCAAAGCCAGTACTGTCTGCAGTACTAATCGTTTCATCAGAAGATCCGCCAAAGAAACCTCGTTCAAACCATTCTTCTTGGTCGTCATGAAGATAGACATCGGCATCTTGATCTGGTGAATTAACGAGGGTTACAGTCAAATTAAGGCCTGGTGAGACTTCAATTTCAAACCAATCGTTATCATCGACATCTTTGTGAACACAACCATAGATTGTGGTAGAGATGTCCATTCCTAAGTAGATTGAAGTCGCTCCATCTTCGCCAGCATCTCCCGGTTCATCAGCCGCTTTGAATCCTGAGGCATCATCTTGAACCGGACACGAAGTTGCTTTGGTATCAATCAGAATCATTTCAAAGGATTCATCGGTGTTATCTGATTCACTCTTTTCATCAAGTTGTTCATCAGAATCAACCATTGCAATAATTGAGTAGTTGCCTCCTTGGGTGTTTGAAGGAATCATCAGTGAGAGCTGGAAGAGTCCAGTTTCATTGATATCGAGGGCTGAGATGCTCATGTTGCCGAGTTCCACATCATGGTCGGCAAGACCGCCGTCAACCGAAAGCCATGCGGTGAGTAAGGTAGCGGGAGCAATTTGCGTCCCAGTATTGTTCACTTCCACATCCAACGTAATGCTGTTTCCAGCACTTGCAGCAAGCGGTGCAGTGATATTTTCAATGACTAAGTTCGCCGCAGGAGTTGAGTAGTTTGTCCAAATATCTAATGTCCAATCGACTCCTGTTCCTGAGCGAGAGAGATTGACGTAATACATCCCACCTACGCCATCATACGAAGTGCCAAATGTGGAGACGGAGCCTTCCGTCGCCCCAAAGGAATACGCGTAATCAATAAATCCGAGGTTTCCATCGACCAATTCAATATAGACGGCAACAGATTCGTTGATGATGAGTGTAGCATCAAGCGTGTGGTTTGCAGGGACACTGAACGCAAAGACATCATTCTCATCAATTCCATCGATGCATCCAGTATAGGATGCGGTGACATTTGCTCCCATTACAGTGGCATTCGCTTCGTTTTGTGGAGCATCAGTACCAAGGCCAGCATCATTCTGCCCATTTGGATGGAGGTCATCACAAGATTCACCAATGAGCATAACACCCGTTGAAGCAAGGAAATTATTCGATTCATTTTGTTCTGTTACGTTATCATACCCATCAACAAACAGCAGCCAGTAATAGGTGCCATTTGCTAAAGACGAAGGTAGAAGAACTTGAGCTGTTGTCGTCCGACTGGTATTTTCGGTTAACGCTGCCTCGGCTTGTGAAGTACCGATTAACTCGTCAAATGAATCATATGTTTGGTCAGTTGAGAGGACAAATTGAACTTCAAAAGCATCTGAGGTGGTGTTGTAAATATTTTCAACAACATACTCGACATTGACTGTAGAACCAGGTTGCCCTGTCGCCGGCTCAACGATGGATGAAAGAATAAGGTCCGGGCGAGGCGGTGTATTGTTTGTCCAAGTGCGGAGCGAATATTGCCCATCGCCACTGTAGACGAGAACTTCAACGTAAAAAGTTCCAGCATTGCTCGAAAGAGAAGTTCCGGAAGTACTCACCTTTTCCAATGCAGTTACCGACTCTGAAAAATCGAGGTATGAACCGGATGAATCGATGAGGTAAAGATCGAAATCCATGCCGCTTGGAACGACTAATTCAACATCGACGTCTTTTCCTGCAGTCATGGTAATTTCATACCAATCTTCAGTATCCGTGGAATCAATACAGCCTTGAACGCCAGTTTGCCCACTGTTTGGGTTTGTTCCAAGACTGCGAGATGTATTGGCGTCACTTCCGGCATCACCGGGGGTTCCAGCATCTGATTGCGCTACACAAGCAGCACGCCCACCGGTTGTAGATTTTTGTAAAGGCTCTTTAAACAAAAGTTGAGTTGGTTGATTCACCGATGGTATACTGTAATTCTCTTTCGATGAAGTACGTTGTTGCAAATCATCTGACTCATTCAATGCTGATACCATTGGTATCATTGCTGCAAAAAGAAATAGAAAAGTGAGGCTTATTGCCGTCCATCGAGCATTCTGCATAGCCTAACGACCACATGGTCCATTATCAAACCTCGGATGTTGGATTCAAGCGAATGCTCGGTCAATTTCGCTTGATAAATTCTCAAAGCGTCCTGCAAGTTCTTCCATTGCTCCGTTGAAAGCTTGCTCTGGAGTAAGACTTCCATCGGTTTCGTAATTGAATATGTATGAACCTTCAACAGGTTCCATGACGATTGCATTATCGAAGTCACCATCACGGTTTGTACCTTCACCGACTTGGTGGAGGGCGTTTTCAAGGTCAAGAAGGTAATTTACGTTTGTTAATTTCTTGTCTTTACCGAAAAGTTTCGCATCGATCTGTGTTCCATCAGTTGTTTTAAGGTCGAGGTCAAACAAAATCTTGGCCTTTTTTGCATCTTTCAATGTTGCAACATGGTGTTGTCGGAATCCGACAGCAGCAACTGGTGACCACTTGGCGTGGTCTCGGCCGCGGCCGAGAGTTGCAAACGCATAAAACTCAAGATACTGGCCCTTTGAAAGAATTGTCAAAGGGATTCGCTTGTGTTCTTCTCGAATGTCAAACATTTGGTCAGAAATGGTAGTGAGGTCTCCGGCATAGACTGTACGGTATTCTTCATCAGATTCTTCCGAAGGTCCTTCTTTGCGGATGTGGTAGAGAACTTGACAGGTCATGCAACCCTTGGATTCTTCAGCCATGTCTTTGCAAGTTGGGCAGTCTTCAGGGAAAGAGATGCCTTCACCTGGGTAAGTTGGTACTGGAATCATTGCCAATCGGTGAGCGATTGTTTCGTCAGGCAAAACGTTGACTGATTCGAAAACCTGTCCTTTGTTATCTTGATGAGTTCCTTGATCGAAATTCACACTGTCAATTGCCAATTTAGGGACATCAGCAATAAGAGCACGGCGAATTGCATTCACCTGTGCAGCGTCTGTTTCTTCCAAAAGAATTCGAATTGCATTGCCTCTTGGCCATCCATCAACGATTTGTACTTTCATTTTTTCCACCTCAAAAATCAAACACGGCGGCCACGACGGCCACCCTTCTTCTTTGTACCATCGTGAGCAATTGG
>Ga0209711_10002631_pt1 | contig 15833 bp, 10 predicted proteins | sample ArcticOcean_MG_C_7_FD_187441 | JGI IMG/M metagenome (GOLD analysis project Ga0209711, IMG submission 187441) | Marine microbial communities from western Arctic Ocean - ArcticOcean_MG_CB11_88 (SPAdes) (version 2) | ecosystem: Environmental > Aquatic > Marine > Oceanic | place: Arctic Ocean... | reverse complement strand
TGCCGCCATGGTCATAGGAGTAGTGATTTCGATTTTCTATTATTTTGGTTGGATGCGAGAAATTACCTTTCATCCAAAGCCCTCTTTTTCGGATGAAGAAAATGAGGAAGAGAAAATGGATCCATGGTCTAGTGTACCGCGGATGGGTGTATTTAAATTCTCTATGCTTGCTCTAGCAATCTCCTCGCTTGTGCTTGGCATATGGCAAGGCCCCTTTGGGGATGCTTTTTAGTTTGTTGTATTTAATGGTGCCCGGGGCGAGACTCGAACTCGCACGCCCTAAGACAATAGATCCTAAATCTATCGCGTCTACCAATTCCGCCACCCGGGCTAAAAATCTGAATTTAAATGAATATTTCGTTAAACTCAATTCTATATTCTATATTCATTAAGATTTTACTAAGATTAAATAGTCATTTTCTTGAAATTATAAATAAAATCCGGTCTTGCTTCCTTTTTATTGCTTAGCATAATTAGACTTATGATTTCCACCTGTTTATCCGTATGCAGGCAAGGTTGGTATGGTGTTCCATTGTTTTTTCTTGGTATCGCTAGCCTTGCATTCAGTCAACTTGTTCAAGAAACTAAGGTTGAGTCTTTGCCTCCTGATCAACAAGTTCAATTTATTGAGTCCAAGCTCAAAGATTTAGGTAAAAGGCTAAACGCGGTCCAGCAAGACCAGAGTAGAGATCAATTTGGCTCGATTAGACGTTCAGCAACTGGAGACTTAAATCAACTAGTCTCGGTGTATGGTAATAATAACCCCAAAGCAGTTTCAATACGAAAAAAGTTGGATGCTGCTGCTAGCACTTGGAATGTACGAGCTGAAGAGATCGACCAAGGTGTTGGGTCTGTGGACGGACGATTGAACGAAGCAAATCTCATTTTTGAGGATTTAAAGGAAAATTTTGCAGGTCGGCTTGATCAAGCAGTACCTGCTTTGACTGTGTTGCAAGAAAACTTGATACGGACAGAAACAGAGGTCGATGCTCTGCGCAGTTTATCCCAAAATGCAATTTCTGATGCCACGAAGTCTTATTCAAGTATTCAAACAGAAAGTAATTTATTAGCTTCTCAAGCAGTGCCTTCCGCTCCATCTTCATCCAAGGGGAAAAGTGGGAATTCCTCCAAATTTATGCAAGTGACAAATGCAATTAATGCAAAAGAGGCAATACCACTGGGCCAATCCGGTCGTTTCTCACCTTCTATAAATACTAGTGCTGCTGTGGTACAATTCAACAAGGATGATAGTGATAGTTATGAATCATCTGAGATCATTAATCGTTTAAAATCTGAACTTACGAATTCGAAATCTGTTCAAAATGAACTCTCTGCTGATACCGCTGATATGCAGGTAGACTTAAGGAAAGCGTACAGGGAAATTGTTTCATTGCAGAATAACTTAAAAGAGACTCAAATGTTGGCCAGAGGTTTAGAGGAGTCTCAAAACTCGCTTTGGGCAACTGAAAATGGGCAAGCCCCCACTGCACAAAGCGTCAGTGGTAAGATAAATAAACTGGAACGTGATTTACAACTTGCCCGTGAAGATCTTCGATCTTCTAGACAGACTCTATTGCTCGAACAGGAACGTTCAAATTCGATGATTCGTTCTGTGACCAATGAGCTAGAAAGAACAAGGAAAGATCTTGATTCTGCAAGAACTGGGACGATGACATCGGGGAACGATTCCATTCGTCTGGCATCGCTTGAACGTGAACTTAATGAAGCAAGGCGAGCATTACAAATGGCACAAATGGCTCCGATGGATTCGACGCAAGAATCTTATTTAACCTTGCAGGATGAATTAAGGAAATCATTGGGTGAAATTACTAGAATGCAAGTGGAACTTAATGAAAAAGATGAACTTGAAGCCCAATTAGTGAAACTTAAAAGTTCTATGGAAGAATTTGGAGATTCACCAAGTCGTAGTGCGAGTCCAGAATACGTTAATAAACTTTTAATTGACCTAAATGCAGCCAAGCGAGAGGTAGAGAAAGCTAAATCCCTAAATAGGGCAGGGAGAGAAGATTTGGTCGAGCGAGTGGCCTCTTTAGAAGACGAACTTAAAATCTCGAATATCAAACTTAAAAAGACTCAGGTCGAGTTTGAGGCTTCTCAAGAGAAGATTGCCCGTAGGGAGTTTGAGTATGCAACGACAATACAGCGATTGGAGGAAGATGCCCAGCTCGCGCAAGATTCACTACGAAATGCATCTCTGGGGAAATTGCCTGCAATTCCATTTGTTGATGAAATGGAGAGGAATCTTGCCGATTCAGAGGCTCGAATCAAAACTCTGTCCGATCGTTTTGAAAATGAACAAAGCAAGGCAACTGAGCTAATTGATGGATTGCAAGTCGAGTTAGCTTCTGCAGTAGTGAGGCAAAAACGTGCTCTCGACCAATTGGCCAAGCGAGAGATTGATCTGGAGGGCAAGGATACAGAATTGAAACAGGCTAAAGATGAAGCAAAAATGCTTAAGGAAGAACTTCAGGTTGTAAAAGTAATCGCGGGTCAACTTGAAGATTTAAATACTGTTTTAGAGCAAACAAAAAGAACACAAAGATCTCAATCTGGTAGTTTGGATCAAGTGGTTGATTCACTTCGTGAAGAATTAAATCAAGCAAAGGTAGAACTTGTTTTCACTATTGAAGATAAAGAACAGTTTAAACAGGATTCAGCCAAAATCATAAGTTCTTTAGAGCTGCAACTCGAAAATACGCGTAATCAATTGTTGGCAGAGCAGGAAAATCAAGCTGATCATGCCAATGAATCCAAAGAATTAGTTCTTGATTTAAAAAGTGAACTTGATGTTGCTCGTACCGAAATTTCTCGAATGAAATCCGCAGGTTTCGGAGAATCCGTGGAGACGAAACAAGCAGTTTCTCAACTCCAAGAAGCTTTGGGTACGATTAGGATTTTGCAGGAAAGCTTAGAAGAGTCTGAAAAAGTAAATTTAGAAGTCGATAATCTTCGAACAGAATTAGCGAATTCAATGGAATCACAATTATTAGAACTTCAAAGATCTGACGATGAAAAAAGAGTCATTAGAAAACAGGCAGAAGATTTAGAGGCTGAGATTGCTGTCTTGCGCAATCAGGGGCTTGGAGCAGGGGTACAATTTCAGAAGTCCAATGCAGCCTTAATGGAGGAATTAGAGGTATCGCGTGAACAAATTACTGAATTAGAGAAACGATCCGCAATGGTTGAGGATAATGAAGTGCTTTCATTGATTGATCTAGAGGAGGAATTAGCCGAAGAAAAACTCAACAATCAAAATTTACAACAACAGTTAGCAACAAAATCAATTGGACGGAGTAAAACTATTGAAATTCTAGAAAATGAATTAGCAACTGCATTGCAAAAACTCGATGAGCTCGAAGTTAAAGAGGGTAGTCGATATAGTAAAATGGCTGATCTTGAAAAGGAGATTTTACAGACTAAATCCATGCTCGAAATTGAATCTAAGAAAGATTCATTTGACGATGAGCAAATTGCGATTGTCTCCGAGCTCGAAGATCAATTGGTCAATGCACAGAGTCGGTTGGAGGAAATTGAACAGAGGCCGAAATCAGTTTCTTCCAATTCCATAGATCGCCAATCATTTGAAAAGCTAGAAGCAGATTTATCGAGTGCTGAAAAAACAATTGCGTCCCTCCAAACCTCTCTAGATTCGCAAGATGCGAAGAGATTAAATCTACAAACTGAATTAAATGAAGCGATCGAAAAACTAGATAGCATCGTGGGTAAATCGGATTCGGAAATCAACTCAACTCAATTGGCTGAAGGTAATAATATCGAGGACTTCATTCGTTTGGAAAATGAATTACTAGAAGCTCAAAACACGATTGGCGGATTAATTGCCAAAACGAAATCAGAGGCAGAAGAGAGAAGCAAAATAGAGGCACAATTGGCTGTTGCAGTGCAGAGTATCGATAAAATAGAAAACGCTCCCAATCCCTTAACAGATGAGAATCCCTCGGTGGATGATTCGGTTATTGTAACTGATCTCAACTCTATGTTGGAGGTGAAAGACAAAAGATTAAGAGAGTTGGAAGAGGAACTGAGTAAAGCTATCGTTGAGATGACCGACAAGGAAGCAGAACTAGAAATTGCATCCCTGCTTCGTGAAGAGATGGAGCTTTTGGCAGGCAAGTTAGAAAGTGCAGAACAGAAGTTAAATAATATGAATCAAGAAAATGTTGATATTAAAAATGATCCTGCTACTCCAGTATTTCCTGATGCGGAGAAAGATTCCTTACTTGCAGAGATTAAAGATTTAAAATCTGAATTATCGCTCGCCAAATCGGATATTGCTCCAACAGCTCCCCAGGATGATCAATTGTTTGCACTTCAACAACAACTACAAGATGCGGTTGCAGAAAGCATCGAAATGCAGACTGAATTAGAGGAAACACAGGCACGATTAACATTGATGGAATCTGAATCAGGCTCTTCTACGCCTGGCCCGGAATTTACTCAGTTCATTGAAAATGCGAAGCAAGCTGAAGGTCAAGCATTACAAAGAATTGGTAATTTGACTTCAGCACTCCGCAATTCTGAGCAATTGAGAAAAGAAATGGAAACATTGCTCCTCGAAACAGAGCAGCCTAATGATGCTATACCCACCCCTAATTTAGCAAGTGATCCTCGTTTTATTGAATTGCAAAAAGAACTCCTTCTTCTTCAGCAAGATTTAATGTCTGCACGCGGTATAGAAGAACCACGGGTCCAAGAATTGCAAATCGAATTAGAGGCAAGTCAAAATGATAGTTTACGATTAAATGATGAATTCAAGACTGTATTCGAAGAATTTGGTAGGATAAAAGAGCAGGTTGCAATTTTAGAAGAAGAAAATCGACGATTACAAGGATCCATCTCTTCGTCTAATTCAAATCAGGAACGGGAAATAAAATCAAACTTCCAGACCCGTGTGAATGATTTATCGAAGGAGAATGCCAATCTTCGAATCCAGATTGGTGAGAGAGACAATCGAGTTTCAGGTTTGCGAGAGGAACTAGCTCGGGCTCAAATGACAGTTCCAGGTATTAAACCAGACAACGCAGCACTTAGAGCACAAATTGTTCGTTTGGAAGGATCAGAACAAAGTGCCCAAGATGGAGAATCTCGTGCAAGAATGGAAGCTCAGCGAGCAATGGCAGATGTGGCATCACTCAATAAAAAAGTAAGTTTACTTGAACAGAGTTTACGGCAATCTCAATCACAAGCCCGTGGCATGCCGTCTTCTTTACCCACTTATAGTTCACCCTCAGTTGTCGTTACCAACATACCTAACGCGGCAGATGGAGCGGAGATTTTACGGTTACGCGAACAAAACAAAAGATTACAAGGACAGATTCTTTCTAACAATACAATTCCACAAAGGGATCAATTAGATAGAAAGATTCGTGATTTAAATCAAAAAAATCTTACCGCTCAAATTCAACTTGATCAAGAAAGGGCTCGTGTTGAGGATTTGAGACGTCAATTATCTGACGCTCGAGATATTAAACAAGAAGTTGTTGAGAGAGGCCAATCCGCGAACATGAAAGCGAATTTACTTAATGGTGAATTAACTGATGCTCAAAATCGCATCGCTTCTTTAGAAAATGCTTTAATAGCGGCAAGAGAGGCGATTAAAGTGTTGAAGAACGGAGGAAGTGGATCTTCCACGATGCAGGTCTCTATACCTAGATCTTCAAGGAGAACCAGTGATTTTACTAATTCAACTCCTTCACCTTCAATTCGGACCGTTCCATCCTCTCGTATTTCACCACAAACTTATTCGCCACGACCCTTGCCCTTAACTTCTTATCGTCCTTCTAACTCGATGAGTCCAATCCGCCCCAGTTCCTCTCTAGATTCCCCTAGTATCCAAAATATACCCGGAGGAGATGCAAGTATTCAATTACGAGCCCAAGTCCAGTTTCTCAATAATAAAAACAGACCCGCAGGGTTTACAGAGTTTTTCTTAATGAAAAACGATCTTGAAAGTATTTTGAAATCATCGAGAGTTCGTATCCCGCCTGGTCAAGGGATTGATTCAGGGGCTGAATTATGGGCACGATCAGTACAACGTGGGTATCGTTACCCTGGAATCGCCTCAGCGGTTAGAAATGCATTAGCAACAAACAGCCTTGCTCGAATTAAAACAAATTCAATGGGTGAAGCTAACTTAGATAATATCGAAGCGGGAGATTATTTTATTGTTGGATCTTCTCCACTTGGTCAAGTTGGTGTTGTATGGTCTAAGTCAGTCGATTTAAAGCCTGGAACTAATGGAATAGTCCTTGATTTAAGAGACGCGACATGGGCTGAATAGTTATTCCCTTTATCAGTACATGCTAGCCCCAGTTAATTAGTTAGAAAATACTGACTGGTTGAAAAAGATAGGTCTAAATGATTTGGATTGGTGCTCGTTGCTGGTACCTCATTTGACTAGTAAAATTGTTTAACAATCCGTAAGTATCTAGAGGCTTCGAGATCCCCAAATTGGGCTGCTTTAGTTAACCACTTATCAGCAGTAGGATAATCTTGAGAGACTCCCTGTCCTAAAAAAAAGAGGATTCCAAGGTACCTGAGTGACTCTGGGTCTTCTTTGATCGCCGCTTTTTCAAACCATTTTTTTGCCGTTTTATATTCGTTTTCTTTATAAAAAATAAGTCCTAACTGTCTGCAGGCAATAGGGTTTCCCTTTAGTGCAGGAGTTTCGAGCAAAGTTTTGGCTTTTTCTCGATCTTTATCGATAGTCAGTACTGTCATTGCAGCCTCAACTGCGTCGAACCCAATTTCATCTTCTGCAGTAATATCAGTTTTAGGATTTCTGATAATTGGACGTGGAAGTTCTGAATCACTATGATTGTTGGCATGTATGCCAAATTCAGCTAAGTTTGAAACTGCTTTTGTTTGATTTTCTGGTATGTAGACAGCGGGAGGATTCCTTAACCTTTCCAAGTGATTTTCATATTTTCTTAGTTGAAGCTTGGCTTCCGATGATCCGCTTATTGAAGCCCGATGGAGCCAACTAACAGCATTCTCTAAATTTTTTTCGACTCCATCACCCTTTGCATATTTCATTCCTAACATTAATTGAGCCATAACTAATTCTCTATCTGCAGCACTACGGATCCAGCGAAGAGAATAATCTTCATTTATTTCTAGACTATCTCCAATCGAGTAAGCCATGCCTAGATAAAACATGCCTAATGGAAGTTTTTCTCTCGCCGCCCGTGAGCACCATTTTACAGCCAGATTGGAATCTTTTTTTACCCCAATTCCAGTAAAGTAAATCATCCCTAAAGTGGCTTGTGCAGTCGCAAAACCTTTTTCAGCAGATGCCTCCAAATGACGAATTGCTTTGGTGAAATTTCTGGGAGGATTATCCATTTCAATCATACCTAAGCAGTACATTGCTAGTGGATCTTTTCCCTTTGCAAGGGCGAGGAGGTTTGAATGGAGATATGCTTCGTCGTAAAGGAAGTGACCCCGATTTATTTTGCCACTTTCAAGCGAGAGGGCGGCCAAGGTACACAGGCCGATAGCACCCTCCTTTTCAGAAGCTAATTTTGCCCACCTTTCTGCTTCTTGAAGATCAATTGCTAATCCACGTTCACCAAATTTATGAAAAAGTGCGAGTGCACCCTGATAATGTGAATCACCATTTAAGGCCTTTGACTGAATTGTTCCCAACGATTCGGTTAGTGGCGATTTTGCCCAAATACTCGATCGATCTATACTGATAAAAATACCTAAAATCGAGACAAGCAGAATTGATAAAATCTTCGAATTGAAAACTTTAATATGAAGCTTTTTATTAAGCAGGAAAGTCATAAAAAGGGGTGGGTACCTCTTTTCTTGCTTTAAAGTTGATGCTGAGCAAGGCTAATCTTGTCTTGAGAAAGGTAGTACGATATTTTAGAGGATAAAATGTTTAAGATTTGTTCAATATGTGATTTTGAATGGCATACAAAAGATGGCTCGGAGTGCCCTGCTTGCAATGATTTAAATATTATTGTACCCAACTCTGAAATGGAGCAATACCAAGGGGGGGCGTTTGGTACCGGTAAGAATTATTTAAAGCAAAAAAAATGGTATGCTGCTGTTGGAATTATTGCCTTAATTTTAATTATTTATGCTTTCATTCTCACTTGAGAATTTAATCAGTTAATTTAATTCTGAACTTTCGGATCCTTGTGAGTTCATTGGTAAAAAAGGAAATTCGAACGCTTCTTTAAAGGTATAACCACCTTCAAAATCTTCGAGGGAGTCATTTTCAGTTCTTCCTAAGATTCCATGATCAACTAGATTAAAAACAATATCTCCAAAGTCTCTACATTTTGAAATATTCCAATGTTCCATCAAAGTCATAGTCATGGGACCAAATCGATCTAGTGCGTAATCACGAATTCCATTCAGCAGTTCATTGCCCGAAACATGCCCTTTATTTTTACTATTCGCTTTTTCTAGGTTTTTAAGGGTGTGATCAAGTGCTTCGCGAATAAAATAATATGCTCCCTTCGCAAAGCGGTCATCTTTATGGTGTATTTCTTTTATAACATCCGGGAAATTTTTTTCACTCATTATTTTTAAATTCTTAAGGGTTGAGTAAGACTCAATGTTAGAGTTCTATACCATACTTTCTTGAACTCAATGCTCAAATTAAAATGAAAGTATCTTATTCCCTCGCGACTGGGCGAGCATCACAACATTGTATTACTTGGACGCATCGTAAAAAAAGATATCGTAAATATTTTCGTAGTCGGATTGATGCAGTTCGTTTTCGGAATGAAAAGGAACAAGAGTTGGGAATTCGAAGTTCTCATGAGATTGAGAATGAGATTATTTTTTTAGCCTTGAGTGAAATTAAAGACCGTTTGGACTCGATGGATCAAAGGATTGAAGATATCGAACGCTCTGTTCGATTGCAGGAGGGCCATTTAAAAGACTTAAGGAAACCCCCGGTGCCCAAAATCCTAAGAATTTCTGAAGCGGCCAAAGTTTTACGAATCTCTTCGAGGAAACTTTATTATTTATTAGATAAGGGAGTGTTTAAACGTTATAAATTGCCGCATACTCGAACCACCTTTATCAAATTAGATGAAGTGGAGGAAGCTCTGGGATCGGGAGATGTAAGCGAATTACTCAATAAATAATTGGATTTCAACATGGAAATATTTCAATTGATTATTTTTTAGTTTTGCCTGTGGTGAGCAGATATGGGAAAAGATTGATAATTTTTAACACAAATCCAAAATATTATGAGTAAAAAATTCAAAGGTGGAGTAGTTACCGGAGACGATGTACAGGCAATTTTCGACGATGCTCTTGAAAATCAATATGCACTACCTGCAGTCAATGTGGTAGGAACCAATTCAGTGAATGCAGTTATTGAAACTGCAGCGAGTGTGAATTCGCCAGTAATGATACAATTCTCCAACGGTGGTGGAATTTTCTATGCAGGGAAGAGTCTTTCCAATGAGAATCAGAAATCTGCAATTGCAGGATCAGTATCCGGAGCAATGCATGTACATGCTATGGCAGAAGCATACGATGTCCCCGTTATTCTTCATACAGACCATGCGGCACGAAAGTTATTGCCATGGATCGATGGTTTACTTGATGCCGGTGAGCAGTTTTATGAAGTGCAGGGTAAATCATTATACAGTTCACATATGCTCGATTTATCGGAGGAGCCAATTGAGGAGAATCTAAGCACTTGTAAGGATTATTTCGAACGGATGAATAAGATTGGGATGACGATTGAAATCGAATTGGGTGTGACTGGTGGAGAGGAAGATGGAGTGGATAATAGCGACATTGACACTGCGCGATTATACACTCAACCCGAAGAAGTGAACCAAGCATATGAAGTTTTATCTTCCGTGAGTAATCGATTCACAGTAGCGGCGGCTTTTGGAAATGTTCATGGTGTTTATAAACCAGGGAATGTTGAATTAACTCCTAAAATTCTTTTTGATTCCCAAGAGTATGTCCAAGAGAAGCATGGATTAAAAGACCGGCCCATTCATTTTGTATTTCATGGTGGTTCTGGATCTTCTCGCGAACAAATTCGTGAAGCGATTGGGTATGGCGTAGTAAAAATGAATCTTGATACGGATATGCAATGGGCATTTTGGGACGGCGTTCATGGATATTACAATGCCAATAAGGATTACTTACAAGGACAACTTGGGAATCCTGATGGTGATGATAAGCCCAATAAGAAATATTATGATCCTCGTGCATGGTTAAGGAGTGGAGAAACTACTTTTGTAGAACGCTTGACTCGCTCATTTGAAGATTTGAACTGTTTGAACAGAAATTCGCTGTAGGTTTTATCCCCATTAATTATTCGATTCGATGGATAAATCAGTATTAGATCAACTCAAAGAGCACACTGTTGTTGTCGCAGATACTGGTGATTTTGAATCTATTAAACAATATGCCCCCAGGGATGCTACCACGAATCCAAGTTTAATACTAAAGGCGACCAAGCAAAAAGATTACGCCAGTCTTGTTGATCAGGTTATAAGTAGAGCTGTTCAAAATGGAATAAATGATGTTGATCAAGTAATGGATCAACTTCTTGTTCAGTTTGGTTTGTCGATCTTAGAAGTTGTTCCTGGGCGCGTATCCACTGAAGTGGATGCCCGGTTATCCTTTGATTTCGATGCGAGTCTGGAGAAAGCCCGTTCAATTATTTCACTTTATGAAGAAAATGGTATTTCGCGGGAACGAATTCTGATTAAATTAGCCACTACCTGGGAAGGAGTGGAGGTATCAAAGGTTTTGGAAAAAGAGGGTATTCATACCAATATGACCTTGTTATTTTCCATCGTCCAGGCAGTGGCCTGTGCTGAAGCTGGCTCTCAATTGATTTCGCCCTTTGTGGGGCGCATTCTTGATTGGCACCGAAAGCATTATGATAAGGAGTTTGTGGGCATAGAAGATCCTGGTGTGCAATCGGTCATTCAAATTTTTAATTACTATAAAAAATTTGGACATCCCACTGAGATTATGGCGGCAAGCTTTCGTAATGCTGGTGAGATTAAGGAGCTGGTTGGGTGCGATTTACTCACAATCGGACCTAAATTCTTAGAGGAAATGCAGCAGGATTTTTCAACTATCGAAGTTAAGCTTCTTGAAAGCAATGCTCAGGAATCAAATTTAGCAAAAATTGAAATGAACGAGCCTACTTTTCGGTTTTTAATGAATGAAGATACGATGGCTACCGAAAAACTAGCTGAAGGGATTAGAAAATTCTCAGCCGATGTTCGAAGCTTAGAAGATCTTTTAAAGAATTTACTTACTGCTTAGGCACTATATTTCAATTTGTCCTTAATTAGGTTAATTGCAGATTTAGAGTATTTATGTTTTACATAGATTTTATCTTAGGTTACCAATTTTAGGATGGAAGAAAAAGTAGTATCAAATTTGCCAAAACGCGTGGTCAGAACCATCACATTGACTCAAGAAGACCTGTCTTTACTTGACGGAATCGAGCATGTTATGTCCCGAACTGGTCTACGGATTAAGACCGACTCCAAGCTTATACGTGCTGCCATCCAAGTGGCGCATGCTTCCTTGCAGGATGAGAAATACAACATCATGGATATTGCAGAAAAAGTGGTGCAAGAAGATGGTCGTTCTTTGAGTCGATTACTTGATAAAGACAAAAAATCTTAGACTTTAAGAAAATAGCGTTTCGATTAATTGATCGGTTTCCTTGACTTCATCCTCAAACGTTTTTCCAATTCGAAGAATCCCGTTTGTTTTAAAATTTTCCTTAAGTGAGGAAATAAAAATGGGTCTGTAAGGTTTTTGTGAGATTTCATGCACAATCTCATCTATTTGTGTTATGGGGCATGTAAGTGTGACCAGTCCCACCGCTTCCTCAGCAATCGATGAAAGGGCCTGCCCGATACCTTGGGGTGCTTGTCGGCATAGATTGGGGTATCCTGCCCGTGCTTCTTTAAATTCAGTTAACCAAACTTCTTTGTCTGTTAGTTGATATAAAGTTGAGAAAACCCGAAGGAGCGATGAGTTGGCCGAAGGCGTTGCATTATCATACCAAAATTTCTTTCTTACTTGTGCAGGATTATCATTTTGTTCTTCGCTAAAATAGAAACCACAAATTTGCTTATCTTTAAATTTCTCAATTGCGGAGAGAGTAAGGTTTTCAGCTTGTTTAATATAGGAAGAGGAACTACCCGGCTTTACCCAGTCGCTGAGTGAGCTTAAGCAAAGTAAACTTTCTGCCCATATGGCATAATCATCAAGAAAAGAAAGTTGGGATAACTGGTTATTTTCGAACGAAATTGAGGAGACTTCATTTTGATTGGAAAGGAGACTTTTGGACATCCATTCATTTAAATCGATTGCAATCTGCAACCAATCTTTTCGATAAAAGGCCCGAGATGCATCAACAAGGCCACGAATTAAAAGTGAGTTCCATACTGCAATTTTTTTCTTATCCCGAGTGGGTTCAATTCTCTTATTTCGGAAGGCAAGAATTTTATTTTTATGTTCCAGGTACGATTTTCCTTCCTCTTCGATTTTATAATTTCTGCGGGGAAGCGATTTCTCCTCTGTGAAATTCCCTTCTTCCTTAACATCATAAGCCTGGGCAAATTCTTGAACTTCTTCTTTATTTAAAATCTTTTCAATTTCCGAATATTTCCATAAATAGAATTCCCCTTCTCCTTCCTCAGAATCCGCATTAACCGAGGAATAAAATCCACCGTTTTTATCCTGCATATTTCCAACGAGCCAATCGATAGTTTGGCCCACAACCTCTTGGTATAATGGATTGGGAAATCGTTGGTGAGCTTTTGAATAAGTGGAAAGCAGTAATGCATTATCATAAAGCATTTTTTCAAAGTGTGGGGTATGCCATTGTGCATCTACGCTATAACGAAAAAATCCACCTCCAATTTGATCGTACATCCCTCCACTCGCCATTTTGGTTAAAGTAGTTTGAACAGAATGGTCAATTTTTTCGGCCAGTGTTTGATTCAACCGAACTGCTTGAGATTCTCGAATCGCGAGCAAAAAATCAATCTTCATGGGGGAAGGAAATTTGGGAGCTGGCGTAAAGCCACCATCTTGATCATCGTGGCTATCACAAATTGCCTTTGCCGAGTGTAAAAGGAGTTCATTATCCCATTCATTTTCATTGGAGGAGAGTCCATTATTTGCATGGAGTAAATTGCTTACTACATTATTTGCATTCTCCTCCAATTCACTTTTTTCTCTTTTATAATGATCTGCAATTCGCATTAAAACCTGAGGCCAGGGCACAATTCCTTGCCCCTGATCTTCCTTAGGGAAGTAAGTGCCGCCCCAAAAGGGACGTCCGTCGGGCAAGCAGAAGACATTCAGAGGCCAACCTGCGGACTGGTTGAACATATGAATTGCTTCCAGGTAGGTTTGGTCGACATCGGGCCTTTCTTCTCGGTCGACTTTGATGCAGACAAAATGACGATTCATTATTGAGGCAATATATGAATCCTCAAAAGACTCTTCTGACATGACATGGCACCAGTGGCAGGCAGAGTATCCAATTGAAATGATAATAGGCTTATCAAGCTTCTGGGCTAGAGAAAATGCTTCTTCCGTCCATGGCATCCAATCAACGGGTTGCTTGGCGTGTTGTTGGAGGTAAAGGCTGGGTTGATCAGATAATTGATTCGGCATTCCCTTGTTTCATGTCAGATATGGAGGTTTTTCCCAAGCATGAATGTAAAATTTATATATTTTCCAATTGGCAGAAATGTGCCTTAGCCTTACGAAAAGGTAATGGCACAAATTCGAATACTTCCTGATCGGGTAGCAAATCAGATTGCTGCAGGCGAAGTAGTGGAAAGACCTGCGGCAGTGGTCAAGGAGTTAATTGAAAATAGTATAGATGCAGGTGCCCAAAAAATTGAAATAGAATTCAGAAATGGGGGTAAGTCCTATTTAAGGGTAGAGGATGATGGGTACGGGATGAATCCAGATCAGGCACTACTTTGTCTAGAAAGGCATGCAACGAGTAAAATTCGTAAGGCAAGCGATTTGGATGAAATTCAAACATTTGGATTTCGAGGAGAGGCTTTGCCTTCAATTTCAAGCGTGAGTCGATTCACACTGAGGACTCGACCCAAAGATAGTTCAGAAGGTAATGAAATCCTCATTAATGGGGGCAAGATGATCCATGTGAAAGAATGTGGTATGCCTCAAGGCACACGTATTGAAGTCGCTCATCTTTTTAATTCTGTTCCAGGACGTCGAAAATTCCTCAAGACAGAAGTGACGGAATCATCCCATATTATTCATTTGGCTAAATTATATGCCTTAGCGCATCCTCAAATTACTTTTTCTCTGATTGAAGGGGCTCGAACTTTATTTCGTTCTCCCGCTTGCGAGGATTTACTTGATCGTGTTCGGGAGATCTTTGGTAAATCTTTGTCCGAGTGCCTCGCACCCATTGAGGTAAAAACTGAAGGAATGAACCTTGGAGGATTATTGGGTAAGCCTGGATACAGTCGCCCAACGCGAAAAGAAATGCTCTTTTATGTGAATCGCCGACCAGTTGAAAGTAAAACGATGTCTTATGCCTTACTCGAGGCTTATCATACCTATGCACCTAAAGGTCGTTTTCCTCCTGCTATTTTATTTCTCACTATTGATTCAAGCTTAGTGGATGTAAATATACATCCCGCAAAACGCGAACTTCGATTTAGGGAAGAGATGAAGGTCAGGAGTTTTCTAATTGAATCCATTTTAAAATCCATTAGGGAAATCTCGGGTGAAATAAGCACAGAAATAAAGGAAATTGAGCTTGAGAAAGATTCCATATCGGGTCAGATGGTGCCTAAAATTGACGATCGATTATTAGAGCGATTTAAACCATCTCAATTACCCCAAAATACTCAGGTATTTGATCAGAATCCAGTGCTTGAATTTTCATCTAATACCAGGGAAATCAATTCTCCAGTCCCCAAAAACTCGAGTGGTGACTTTTCGAAAGAATATTCTGCTAAGTTGCCGATAAAACCAGTGGTTGGATTACGGGGCGATGTGAATGTAACCTGGCGTTTGGTTGATCATAGTCATGGAGAGATGGCCATATTTATAACTCCTCAGGGGTTGGTTGTTTTTCATTGTCGATCTGCTTATGAACGGATTCGTTTTGAAGAATTGGAGGATTCCTTTCAGAAGAATAAAAAAGTGGAGAGCCAGTCTCTTCTTTTATCCGAGTCAATTGAACTTGATGGGGTTGAAAGTGGCTTTTTACAAAAATCTCTTCCACAGTTGAGCGAAATTGGATTTGTAATCGAAGAGTTCGGGCGAAACTTTTTTCGTTTGGAAGCATGCCCCACTTGGCTTGATCCAGAAAAAGCAATTTCATATCTTCGAGATTTTCTTGAAATTGCCAGTGATGCGGGGGGAGAAAGTAAAATTGAAATATACGCAAAGGAGGCAATGATTAAGCAGGCAACAAAAAACCTTGGGGTCAAAGGGAGTTTTTCAGAAAACGAAATTATTCGTTTAGCTAACCAACTTCTTTCCTGTCGTAATCCTTACACCTGCCCGCAGGGTCGACCCATTTATTATGAATTACCGATTCGTGATTTCGAGAGCCGATTTCGAAGGAAAATTTAATTTTTTTGCTTTCCTAAGTACTATTTTCAAGTCAAAAAGGAAGAATGAATACAAATTACACCAAATCTTTTCTGATATTATTTATACTCTCTCTTTTATTCGGATGCACTATTTCAGAGGTCACTCAAAAAACCAAGGATGGTTTTGACAAAAGCAGATCTTATCTTTCTGAAAAAAGTAAAAAAGCTTAC
>Ga0209711_10002626_pt1 | contig 15849 bp, 12 predicted proteins | sample ArcticOcean_MG_C_7_FD_187441 | JGI IMG/M metagenome (GOLD analysis project Ga0209711, IMG submission 187441) | Marine microbial communities from western Arctic Ocean - ArcticOcean_MG_CB11_88 (SPAdes) (version 2) | ecosystem: Environmental > Aquatic > Marine > Oceanic | place: Arctic Ocean... | reverse complement strand
TGTTCTGCCTTACGCGCGCAACAGCGAGCGCGTCATCGGGGACATCTTTGCTGACGTTTGTTCCTGCCGCGATGAAAGCGTCTTTCCCAACGGTCACCGGAGATATGATGTTCGAGTTGCAGCCAATGAAGGCGCCGTCTTCGATCGTCGAGCGATGCTTTTCGATGCCGTCGTAGTTCACCACGATGGTTCCGCAGCCGAAATTCACGCCACTTCCGACCGTCGCATCTCCGATGTAGGTGAGGTGCGCCGACTTCGTGCCTTCGCCCAATGTCGAGTTCTTGATCTCCACGAAATTTCCGATTTTGACACCCGCCATCAGGTGACAGTTTGGTCGCAAGTGCGCCATCGGTCCGAGCACGACGTCATCGTCCAAGCGACTCGACTCGATCACGCACTGGCTTTTTAGATGCACCCCGTTGCCGATCACCGATGCACCTTGTATGACGCATCCGGGTTCGATCAAGGTGTCGGCGCCAATTTCAACACCTGCATCTATATAGACTTGGCTCGGGTCGACGAAGCTGACCCCGGCTTCCATATGGGCTGCGTTGATCCGACGGCGCATGGCTTCTGTCGCCAGGGCAAGGTCGGCCCGGGTATTAATGCCGAGACACTGCTCGCCATCTTCCAGCAGCAGCGCTTCAACGTTGAGTCCGTTTTGCACCGCGTAGCCGACAACGTCGGTCAGGTATAACTCACCCTGTTGATTGTCATCTTTGAGACTCGCGATGCCTTCACGCACAAGACCAACGTTCATCATATAAACGCCGGTGTTGCGTTCTTCGATTTCGAGTTCTTCGGGGGTTGCGTCCTGGGCCTCGACGATGCGATCCACCTTGCCCGCGGCATTGCGCACGACTCGACCGGGGATAGGACCCACAGCGGTGAGCATCAATAAGTCGGAAGCGGTGTTGCTCTTCATGTCGAGCATACGAGCGAACGTCTCGGCGGTAAGCAGTGGGGTGTCGCCGTAGAGGATCAAAACGTCGCCCGAAAAATCGGCGAGCATTGGGAGTGCTTGCTTCACCGCGTGGCCGGTGCCCTTGAGTTCGGTCTGATGTACGAACTCGACTCTGTCCGCAAATGCTTCTTCTACTTGTTCGGCATCGCGTCCGACAACGACGATCAAGCGCGCCGGATTGAACGCCTCAGCGGCCGTGACGACGTGTCCGAGCATGGAACGACCACAGAGCTCGTGCAGAACTTTGGCGCGACGCGATTTCATGCGCGTGCCTTGTCCGGCGGCGAGGATCACAACTGCAAGTTTTCGTTGGGTGTCTTGGCTCAAAGGGTTCGTCTTTTTTTCCAGGTTGAGGGCCACAATTTCCCAGTTGGTTCCATCGGGATTGCGGCCCACATTGTAGGTCCCCGTGGAATCTCCATCGGCTTCTGAGGATCCAGAGTGTAGCCCCTCGGGGTTTGAGTCGGGGGGTGGGCAAAATTGGCTAATTTCAACTTCTAACCCTCCGCCTTGCGTCGAAGGGCCCGCCCTCGTCTCATTATATTGTGACCCCTTCGCCGAAGTGGTCGCAGATGTTCGGGACCGTCGGGAAGCGAAGCCGGGGACAACCGACGTCCTGATCGCAAACTGGGTCGCCCCCGCGAACCTCTGTAAGTCTGCGGCGGAAATGGACGACCCGGCCTGGCACAAAATGTTTGACATGGGGGTCCACCGGACCCGCTGCCTGTATCCGAGCATTCTTCCTACAATCTATGCGCGACACGCCGGCAAAGTGGTCGGCATCGGCAGCGTCACCGGTCTCAAAGCGCTTGAGGGTGTCTCGGCTTATCTTATTTGTCCTGTCGCTGGCCTCGGATGCGAGCATTGTTTTTGGTTGTTCAAGTCATTCTCCTATCCCGGGTGGCCGAGATAATGAGTGAGTTTGCCAAACCGAATACATTAAATGACGAAACCCACGGCATTCCGGGAACCTGCAGGTTTCTAGGAATGTGGCCGAGAGGGCAGCTCGCTTCTCTTTCTGGGAAAAACTATTCCATCAGATAGGTCATCGAAATCCGATAAGTATCTGATTATATTATACATCCAACTTTGGAATGACTTTTGCACTGTTAGTACGTGAGTATGAATCTCGGATCCGCTGTAGTCTGAGTTCCTTGGAACATCTGCCGTCAACGGATCTACAAGAAAAGGCTCAACTGGGTCGCTCCAAGGGAAATTGCAAAATTTCCTGGTAAGTCTGAATAAAACGAAATCAAACGCAGTACGCGAATTTCACGCAGTTCAATAACCAAAGAGGTCCAATAAATGAAATCTATTACTACGAAACTGCGACTGACGAGCCTGTTAGTTGCTTTTGCATTCGTTGCTGGCTTGGCGGCTACCGCCTCAGCAAGTGTGCATCCATTGTCGGGCAACGTCCGATTCCAGATTGGCGATGGCCTGCCACTTCCGATCGGCTTCACCGCAGCGCCAGCCGGCAAGGTTGTCCCTACTGCTGCCGCGGTTATTTCTCAGCCTTCCGGTGCGGATCCGCGAGCCATCGTGTTTGCGGGTGGTGAGTTTAAGCACTCGCCTGTCCCGTTCGTGATTCCGGTATTCGCGCTTAATCCCGCCGTGTTCCAAGTGTTGACGTCCTTGGGTCTTACGATCCCGTTGGGTGCAGAAACTCTTGCGGCCAGTGGCCGCACCGGTGCTGCGACGGTCCAGTACTGCCAAGGGCAAGTAGTGACGGCGGCCGGAAATCCGGGATGCGCTAATGCCGCGGCTGGACCAGGCGTGAACGGTCTGATGACCTACACGAAGACTGGCGCTCAGTTCGGTGGTGCGATGTCAGGTCGAGTATTCGGTGGTGCTGACGTTGCCCTTTACGGCGGCGGCCTTGTAGCCCCGTGCTCCGGGACGATGTGCAGAATCGCAATGGCGCTCGCAAGCCCCAACTCCACCGGTACCGGTGGAATTGGTAATGCTTTCGGCGGCTCGGGCATGAGCCCGGGTGCTGCGCCTCCGTCGGGTCAATTATTTGGCACGGTTACGGCTAACGGCGCGATTCCGAATGCGGTACCGACCGCACTGAATAATCCTGGCCTTGCAAACCCCGCTTCGGGCGGTGGTGGTCCTTGGACCACAGGTAGGCTGACGGTTTCAGTAACGGCCGCATTGGCCGGCGCTGAAGTCTTCGTGCTCACCGGTAGTGACTCCCGCGTAAGCGGTGTTGGCGCGATCTCCCTGGTTGCAGGCAGCGTGTCAAACCGTGGTGTTTCTGGCCCCAACGCCAACCGTGGTTGGCTTAACATGACGATCGGGCAGCAGGTTGGCGCCCTCCCGTCGATTTCGGGTCCGGGTATTGCGGCACTTGTTGGCCTCATGAGCTTGGCCGGCGGCTATGCAATGCGCCAGCGAAACCGCAAGTAGTCGAGTAATCGAAAACTTGTAGTTTTAACAATGACTAACCGCCCGGTTGCGAAAGCAGCCGGGCGGTTTTCATTTGTACGGCTCTTATGACGCGAAAATCGCCAAAAAGCGGCTGGCTAGATAACGCTGCTCCTTGCCACAGCTCGCGTCCCGAATACGTGTGTCATCGTCATCCGCGGTGACCGCGAATTTCTAGGCCGAGCTCAATGCATCCCTGCTCTAGTTCCTGACCTGCCACGTGCCCCCCATCCCAGCACGAAACATTCATCCGTAATATGAAGCAATACGTAACCGCCGAAACAATCTTCGTCCTCGTAGTCGATGACGCCGAACCCAGCCTAGCTGGTATTGTCGGCCACGAGTTTATCACTCTCCTTGGCGAACTCGGCGGTGTCCTCCGACTCCTCGCGCGTTGCGGCAAGCTTGTGTTTCGCCGCGCCCTGTTTCGCAGACATCGCGACCGGGTTTGATCGATGTCGACCGTTTCGTCGCTACCGACTTGTTCGGTTGGTCCCCGCTTCTACTGCCCGCGGCACTACCTCCGTCATGACCCCCCAATACCATTCGCAAATTCTCGTCGGTCGACGCTCCAAAACCCGAGCCGCTATCCTACCGTTGGCGCGCCTAAAACATGTGCGCACTATGACTGGCAGCGATTCATCCTTGGCGATGCAACGCAGCCTCAGCACGAGACGACACCCAGGTCGCAGCGACAGGAATGCGACGAAAGGACTGAAGCATGGGAAGATTGACGGGAAAAGTTGCACTGGTTACCGGCGGTGCCCGCGGCCTTGGCGAAGCGATCGTACGATCGTTTGTCGCCGAAGACGCACAGGTTGTATTTGGGGACATTCTCGACGAACAAGGAGAAGCCCTTGCTGCCGAACTCGGTGACGCCGCTTCGTTCGTTCACATGGACGTCAGCCAACAAGCGGACTGGGACAACGCGATCGCACTTGCCCAAAAACGGGGTCCCCTAACCGTGCTCGTCAACAATGCGGCGATTGTCCTGATGAAGGCGCTTACTGAAACCACCGATGAAGACTACATGCGCGTATTCAGCGTCAATCAGTTCGGCACTTTTATTGGGCTTAGGTCGGTCGTGGAACCCATGAAGGCCGCGGGCGTCGGTTCGATTATCAACGTGTCTTCGATCGACGGCCTCCACTCTTCTGCCGCACTCGCGGCCTACTCGTCCACCAAGTGGGCAGTAAGAGGTCTCACCAAAAATGCGGCAATCGAATTGGGCCAGTACGGAATCCGAGTCAACAGCGTTCACCCTGGTGGTATGTGGACTGCAATGGGAGGCAAAGGTTCACTCAGCGAAGAAGAGATGAACAAGGCCGTCTATGCGAACTTCCCGATTCCACGTGTGGGGCAACCGGAGGAAGTTGCAGCAGTGATTTTGTTCCTGGCGACCGATGAAGCCAGCTATTCCACCGGATCCGAATTCGTTGCCGATGGAGGTTGGTTCGCAGGTATGCGCAATCCGATGATGCCGAGCTCTTAGCGCGCCGCGCCAAAAGGACGCAGACCGACGAAGAGCAAGAGCAATGCGGTCGGCCATAGCTGAACGAATAGCCGCAGGTTCGACGTGCCGAGGTGCCATGCGAGATCGCGCTCGGTAATGAGATAGATGAAGTAGTAGCCGCCGAGTTGGAGCAAGAGCGCCGCGGTGATGGCTGCAATGTTGCGATTCGCCTCGTCGCCTCGTCGCAATCGTAGCCAGACCGCAAGCGTCGCCAAGCCGACAAGGAGCGGAAGGCCGCAGAGCGTGACGAGGGCTCTGGCGAAGGAAACCAAGATCTCTACATGTCGACCGATTTCGAACACCCGGGTGAGAGAGTCGAATGCGAAATCACCCGCAAGGTCGTTTTCCCCGGCAAGCGTAACTTTCATTAAAAACAGGATTGCGACTGGAACGGCGAGCCCTGTCGCGAATTGGCCCGTTCGTTTTATACGGGCTGAAAATTCGCTTCGGGAACCGACGAATATCATCGCGATCGGTATTGCGAGAGCAAACAACAGCCCTTCATTCTTCGTCCATGCCGCCGCCCCAGCAAATAAACCGCTGACTCCTAACGCTGCTCGCTCTCCCGCCGGAATTTTGTCGGCAACGAGTACCAGGCCCGCTGCAGCGGCCAAGAAGAACGCCAGCGGGATGTCGGCGACTTGCCATGTGCTCTGGGCCATCAAGGCCGGAGTCGCGAGTACAGCGTATACGGCTAGGGTTCCGAGCGCTGCGTCCGCAAGGCAACTGACGACGCCATAGAGCAAGGCCGCAACGAGGAGCGCAAAGATGACCGAAAGCGCGACTGAAACTTCTTGCGTGGGCTCCCCCGCATAGGTCCACAGTCTCGCAACGTTGAGCGGGAGCAAGAGCGGGTAGTCTGTATGTGACCACGACACGGAGTTCGAAAACGCACGTTGCCAGTGTTCGCCGGAGTCGACGAAGAAGAAGCGCGCTTTCAGGTTCCAGATCGCAAAGGCATCCCAGAAGCCGAGGGGTTCGTCCTTGAAGCGAACCCACCAAGCGTTCGCGTTGACGATCAGCGCGACCAAGACACCGCCGCGGAGCAGCCAGTCGAAGCGTGAGTCACTGTCGGGAGATTCCACAGCCGCAGCTTCGTCGGGAGGCGGCAGTCGGCGTGCCAGCGTCGCGAGAGCAAGGAGGACTGCGACTTCGATCCCGACTACCCAAGGTCGCTGTGCCACGCCTGCAACGAGGCAAGCCAGGTAGAGGACGGAGCTGATCGCAAAGCCGAGTCCGCCGGCAAGCGCGCCGCGCAGGATCACGTCGCTTGCTTGCTTGCCGGTTCGCGGCCAAAGAATCGCGAGTGCGAACCAGCCGATTTCCCAAGAGATCAAGAGCGCGATGAGGGCGAAGGTCATTGGACCTCGTGCTTCTTCGTCAAAGCAACGCTGTCGTTGACGGTTACAATCACGCGTCTCGAAGTTGCTTCGAGGTATATCGTTAGCTCTCGCTGGGTCTGGAAGTTCGCGAGCACAAGTTCGTGGGCCGCTTCTTCGCTTTCGAGTTCGAGTAGCAGCGGAGCAAGGGCGAATTGCGAAAGGTAGTAGCGCGCCTGTAAAGGGCCGCCGGTGCGAACGTCAATTGGCGCTTCGCACACGTAGCCGATCGATTCATGACCTCGAGCGGCATCGCGAATGGCCCGCGGCTTTTCGTATCTCTCTACATAGAGGGCGGCTGCACTCACGAACGACTGTCCGTCGAGCGCCGCATGGCGTGCCTGCAAAAACGTGATGGGATGTGCAATCGCGAGAAGCAAGAGAAGCATCGCGAAGACGAGCAGTGACAATGGCCGACCCAAAACGCTCACCCTGCGGAGACCTCTCGTGGAGCAAACAACCGGCGGATCGCCAACCCGTAGAGAATGACCGTACCGCCGCCCTGGACCAATGGGAAATAGATATCGTGGGAGAGCCCTGTTATCTCGAAGGTCGGTGTCGCCAGAAGACCCACGAGAGCAAGGCCTGGAAGTGTCCGGTGGAGCAGGCGCGCACCCGCGCCGCTTGACGCACTGGAGAGGCCGGGAACCCAAGCCGCGACCAGCAAAGGGGCTGCCAAAATAAAATAATGCTCCCACACGAGGTTCGCGGTTAAGACAAAGATCAAACACCCCAATCCGGCCAGGGTCGTGATCTCAAGCGCCGACGTTTCAGCATCACGATTTGTCCATAGGGCAGCGAGTACAGGGATCGAAAGAAGGACGATGAAGATTGCGCTCAGGCCATTCGAGCTTTCTCCAAACGCAAATGCCAGCGGCGCGTAGTTGCCCATCTCGGTTGTGATGATGTTGGGCGGGATCGACGTTGCGGCGGAAATCCAATCCAGCCAACTATTCATGGTTCCCAAAAAAACACTCGACGTCGCGAACGCGAAGGACATGCCTGCGGCGATTCCACCCGCCACCAAAAGGGTGCGATGCGTTTTGCCAGACATCGCGATCGCGGCAAACAAGAACACCACAACGAGCCCAACATTGGGCTTGAACATGGCACCAATCGCAAGCGTCACCCCCGCGGCGACTTGAGCGGCGGCACTGTCTTTCCGTTGCAGCAAGGCGATTGCAATCGCGAGCAGACCCAATTGGACGCTATTCACGTTCTGAACTTGAGTTTCAGACTGCAGCGGGGCAAAAAACAGAAGGAGCCCTGCGAGCAAACCCAATGCCGGAAGCCACGCCATGCCGACCGTTTGCGCGATACCGAGAACACCGAGCACGAACGCGACGAGCGAAAGGATGCGCCAGCGATTGAAGTCCGTTTCGTAGTTGCCACTCGAAAGCCAGTGGACCCCCGTATAGAGAAAGGGCGTCGAATAAGTTTCGAGCACTGGCCGCGCCTGCGCGGCGGCTGAAAAGCGGGTTACAAGACTGTCGTCGTGGGGGGGGCGCGAGGCGAGGGCTCGGCCTAGATAGAGGGCCCCGATGCGTTCGCGCTCTTCGTCCGTATAGGGATTTACGAGGCCATCGTGCTCAATCGCTTCGCCTACAACCCAGAACTGGTAGTAGTCGATGCCGGGGACGGCTTGTCCAACAGCCCACAACCGGAGGAGTGCGAAGCAAGACACAACGACGAGTGTCGCGATCGTTAGACCCTGAATGGGTGTGGTGTTCCCAGGCATTTACGGCTTGGGCTCACGGGTTGCGTCGAGATAGCCCAAGGCTTCCATTTGCCGCCGGGTTTCGGGGTCGAGTTCTGGTGCGCGTTCCTCATCCAGGGGCGTTCGCGAAGCGGACCACGTTTCGAATCGCTTGACCATGGCGTTGACGACATCGGGCATTTCGGCGTGGAGGTCGTTTGTTTCGGCGGGGTCGTTTTGCAAGTCGAACAGGCCCGCGTCGGGATCATCGTCCTTTGACGACAAGAGCAGTTTGTAGTCTCCGTCATAAAGCGCACGCAGTTCGCGCCGAAAGCGTTCGCCCTTCCAGCGCACGTTCCCCGCGCTGCGGTAAAGCTCGACTATCGCGGGGTGAGTGATGCGGTCGAGGGGCTCGCCTTCCATCGTGCTTGGCAAGTTGATGCCGAGCCCTTGAAGAAGCGTTGGCATGATGTCGACCGACTGCGCTCTCGTGCTGGGATCGAGCTCAAGGCTTACGTCGGCCGGCGGTTTGATGATCAGCACACCACGAACGACTGGCTCATATAAAGAAAACCCGTGGCCTTCCAACTCGTGCTCTCCAAAGTGTTCGCCGTGGTCATTCGTGACGACAATCCAGCTGCGGTCGTACAAGCCTTGCTTTCGCAGGGCGTCGAACACGCGTCCGAGTTGCTCGTCCATATAGAGAATTTCGGAGTCGTACTCCGCCAACACCTTCGACCGTGCGAAGTCGGGCCCGGGCTTGAGAAACTGCTCCCAACTTGTTCCGTGTCCATCGTAAGGGTCATGGGGATCGAAGTAGTTGAGGAAAAGGAAAAACGGGTTGTCTGTGGCGCGCTCGATCGCGTTGATCGCGAGCTCGCTCACTTCGGCACCGTCGCGTCCGGCGAGGGAATCGAACGCAGCGTCGTAGTGGTCAAAGCCTTGATCGAGGCCGAAGACAGGCTTGAACCAAGGCCCCGCCCCAACGGCATGGGTTTGAAATCCGTTTGCCTTCAGTGTTTCGGCCAGCGTGTTGGCGGCGTCGGGAAGACGGTTCGCGCGAAAAGCGTCGAAGCCTTGAGGGGCGCCGTCGGCATCGCCGAGCGCTGTGTTTCCCACGTTGCTGTAGTGCGCACCGTGGCTCGAAGGGAACAGGCCAGTAAAGAGCGATGCATGAGTGGGAAGTGTCCACGACGAGGTGGTGAGAAAGTTCTGCATCACGATGCCGTCAGCCGACATGGCGTCGAGGTTCGGAGACGTTTTGCGATCGTATCCGTAGACTGAGAGATGGTCCCGCCGAGTCGTGTCGAGGCTGATGAGCACGACAGAGTTCTTTGCACTGGTCATTATTGCCGGTTCGCTGACAGGGAGTTTGGTGTCGCAAGCGATGAAGCAAAGGGAGAGCGCAGCACATGGCAAGGTCCAACGCAGCGCAACGTGTCTCATGATTGCGGCTCGTCATCAATAACCGACTGCTCGTCTCCCGGCTTTAGAACTGCGAGCAAACACATCAAGGGCTCAACTGGGACGCGGTAACGACCATGGCCGTGAACGGTGAGGTAGTAAGGGCCCCCAAATAGAAGCAGTGCCGCGAGCAGCGCGCCCGTTCCAAAACTTCGTGCGCGAATCGCACCGCGCAGTGCCAGTGCCGAAAGCGCGATCAGGCCCACCGAATACAACCAGTGAATATGTTGGTAACGCGTCCAGAACTCGCCGATCCAAAAGCCGGCGAAGCGGATTACCGTGTTTCCAACGAAGCGCACAGGGTCATTGGCGATGGCACCGAGTGCCCGGCCGCGCGCGTCGCGATCGTATTGCTGTTCGCCGAGCATCGCGAAGCGTTCGCCTTGCTCGGTGTCGTGCCACGGGCTTGGGGCGAGGCCATGAAATGCTTCGGCGTTGGAACCAGGATAGTTCCCCACCCATAAATTGACGCCGATATTGCCGCGAAGGGGGTTATACGACCCGAAGTGTTCGGCGTTTCGAAGGGTCCAGGGTGCGACCACGATGGCAAATGCGATCAACGCGGCCGCGAACGCAGTACTTCGCTGTGACCCACTACGCGTCCAGAAAATGTGCGCGACCGTCACGGGTGCGATCGCGATCGCGGCACCATCGGCCATCAATGCCATTGCGAAAGTGCCGCCCGCCATGGACGCAGCAACGACATCGTTCTTGGTTGGAAGCAGCAGCACGAAAAAGTGAAGCAAGATCAAGAAAGCAAAAAGCTGTGACGGCCATGCCCAACCCAAGAACTGCCAGCCGTTTGGGTTCAACAGAAAAATGACGACTGCGGCGCGCCCCGCGTTGCGTCCCGCAAACCGAAGCCCCATCAAGTAAAGGAGTGCGGCACTCCCGGCCTGAAAGATGCAGTTGGCGAGGAGAGTCGCCTGTGCGGCGCCGAGGGTGTACATGCCAAAGACTTTAAAGATGCCAGCCAAGAGCATGGGGTAGAGCGGAGAGATCCAGGCGGTTGGGATGTAGACCCCGGGTTCGCGCGATACCGAGAACCCATGCCCTGCTGCAAGGTTGCCTGCGATATTTCCAACTTCGAAACCGAACGCCCAGGGATTGCCCGCCATCGCCATCGGATCGAACAGCACGCCGCCAAGCCCAAACTTAAACGCCAATGCGATCGCGAAGACCGCGAGGGCGCGACGCCACTCTACGCTGGTGATCTTGGACGCAAGGCGATCGTTCGCCGGCGCCCAGCGCCAACCCATCAAACCCCGCACCTCGCCGTGTTCCCCGCAACCAAAGCTCGACCCTCGCCTCCGGCAGATCCAAAGTCTAGCGGGGAATGGTTTCCTAACTATCTGAAATTAAAGGTAATTGAAGAAAAAATAAAATGGCCATGGGCAGCGTTGCGTCGCGTGTACGGAACTCTGAGGGTCAACCGAGGAAACTCAACACAATGACGCCCGCCGCCATTCCAACGAGGCCATGGAGCGGCACCCGCAAGTAAGCCGCTCGGCTTGCTTTGAGGGAATCATCAATCAAACTGAGTCCTGTCGCGGCGGCGATCGACAGGGGGATGGTCGCACCCAGGATATAGAACGCCTTGGCCTGAGCGTAGTAGGGAACGCGAAACGTCACGATGAAGACCGAAAACAGAAGAACGAGGATGATCAGCACCACGAATGAAGCCGTGATCCGAACCTGCATGTCTTCGTCGCGGAAGGCACGCACGAATAGCGCTCCGATACCGACAACCACCGAGAGCGAAAGTGGGATCGCAGTCCAGTAGCCCAGCACCATGTATTCGTAGTTCCAGTACGGGTGTCGTGTTGTGGCCTGCACCATGCCCGCGAGCAAGCCATCACCCCAGAGTGTCGAGTAGAGGCCATCCCAAAAAGAATGAAATCCGGCGAAGAAAGGGTGGCGGAAAGATTCGCCGAAGCTCAAGTAGTAGGACGAGGTGTGGAAGCCAGGATATTCCCACCAGGTTGTGGCGCCCGGTAGGTTGACGTTCCAAATGACCCACTCGCCGTATTCGACGTAGTTGCGAAGATAGAACCAGCCGCCGACCAATGCAGTGGTGGCGATCACTGCGGCGAACGCTGCGATGCTTCGGCGTGCAGCGGCGCGGCGATCATCGCCCTCAAGCATCCAGATCTTGGCCGCGACGATCGCTGCGATGACGGGCACAAGAGCGAGCCCCGAGAATTTCGTCGTGATGCCTAGGCCGAGTGCCGCGCCGATCGCGAAGAAGTGCAGCAGCGTGGTTCGCGCGCTCATGAGTGCGGTGCAGGCGAAGAACATTGCGAGACTCAACCATGCAGCGAGCAACGATTCGTTTGACACATAGGCCGAGACATAGAGGTTCATGGGCAAGAGCCCAGCGAACGCGGTCGCGAGGCTCGTCTTGATAGGGTCTTTGCGAAAGTACCGGTGCGCGAAAAAGTGCGTGCACCAAACGATCGTCAAGCCGCTCGCAAAGCTGACCAGGCGATAGACGACCTGCCCAGCTGCGCTGTCTCGTGCCACGTCGGTGGCCAACACAACGGCGCTCGTGAGCAGGTAGAACAGCGGAGGGTGGTAGGAAGCCCAGCCTTCGACCGGGTTTGGCAGCGTGCGAAATTCCAAGAGATGGTCGAAATAAGCGAGATGCGCTGGGATGTCGAAACCCATCATGACCGGGAGGTTTGAAATCTTGACGACGAAAACTGCGAGCCAATAGCAAGTCACACTTCCAAGCACGCAAAGTGGCAAGAACTTGAGGTTGGCCCCGGCGAGGCGGCTTTGTGCGAGCTTGGATAAACCCGCGAACAACAAGAACATGGCGGCGAGGTACACCCCGTGCTTGGCGAACGCATCCCGGGGCTGCGGCATGATGAAGGTATCGAAGAAGAGCTGGGTGTCGTTGGCACGGGTCGCAGTCGCGACCGGGATGCCGGGGGACGAGACCTGCCAGCTCGTATCGGTTTCAACGTTCAGGTCGCCGCCGCGAAGCGCGAGTTGCAGCAATGCTGGTCCCGTTGCGTTGCGGACGCGAGCGCGGACTTCGTTGGTGCCGACGTGCAGTTTAGAACCGACATCGACCTCAACGATTTCGCGCCAGCTTTCGAGTGGTGGGTCCCACAGCACCGTCGCACCGTTGATGCTGAGGTCAATGGACGCGAGACCTCGCGCAGACAGCATGACGCGATCGGGCACGGCCGCGACTTCGAACGCCTTCGTAAAGGAGAACGCGGGGATGTTGTTTCGCACGATCGGGACCGCGTCGCTCGACGCCACCAAGGGGTAGCCGATCCACTGGGCGCCATTGCCGCTCGTTAGAAACGATGCTTCGGGCGCGACGAAGGCTTCGTGCAGAGTCGCTGCGCCGCATACGACGGCGAGGGCGAGCAATGCCAAGATCTGAAGCCGGGTGAGGGTAGATTCGCCTATGGCCGCCATCCCGTCTGACCCTTTCGTAACGATTGCGTTCCCAAAGACGGTTGGCCGGCACCCCGCTGGTGCGCGCCCACGCATACTAGCAGGCTGCGAAACAACTCTGGACCGAGCCAGGCGCCTGAGTTTTCGGTTCGGCCGCGGCGCGAGAACGCCGTTGGGGCTAGGAGTCCGCGCGAAAGCTAGCTGTGGCCAGCCGTGGCAATTTTTCGGTACGAAGTGCGAGCCGGAAAGACGGGCGCATGGAGGCGGAAGTGGGTTGTTCCGCTGCCTGCTCGCGCGACTCTTGTCGTTCGTGGCTTACTGGGTGTTGGGCATCGGTACCGACCACGACTGCGATAAACTGGCGTGACTGCACCGGGCGACATGAACGCCGGGTGCTGTGATCGGTGGAACGCGGACAAGCAATCAAGGGGTCAATATTCCGGTGATAACCGACGGTCAAGAACCCGGGGTCGAGCGAGACGCGAAGCCATTGACTTCCCGGTCCTTGGGCCCCGTTGTCGCGCTCGCGATCGTCGCAGGCAATGTCGTTTTCTGGGCGACGTTTCAACGGGCTTTCCATCCGTTCGAGCTCGAATGGATGGAGGGGGGGTCGCTTCAACACCTCAATCGAGTCATCCAAGGCCTCCCGCTCTATCCCGCACCGAGTATCGACTTCGTCCCATTTCCCTACCCCCCCTTCTACTATTACCTCGCACTGCCCTTTGCGAAATTGACGGGGGCAAGTCTGCTTACCCTGCGTCTGGTTTCACAACTCGCCACGTTGGCATCGTGCTTGGCGATCTTTGCGATCGTGCGCCACGAGTCGCGGCGCTGGGACCTCGGTGTCGTTTGCGCGGGCCTCTTCGTTGCGACCTATCGCGTGAGTGGCGCGTATATGGATGTGGGCCGGATCGATTCGGTCTTCGTCGCACTCGTGTTGGCTGGAATCTACTTTCTGCGGACTCGAGACGACGTGCTCGGGCTGGTTGTCGCGGGTGGCTTTGCTTTTCTCGCGACCTTCACGAAGCAAACCGGTCTCGCGATATTTGGGCCGATGATGCTTTGGTGCCTGTATCGAGATGCCTCTACCTTTTCCACTTCCAAGGCTGCGCTCGATCCAGGTTTTCGGTTTCGCCGTACACTCTTGTTTTCCGGCACCACGCTCGGGCTCACGGTCGCGAGCGCAGCCGTGCTGGGCAGCGGTGAAGAAAACCACTTCTTCTTTTACGTGCTGGGCGCACAGAGCGGACACGAAATTCGCTGGTCGTTACTTCCGTACTTTTTGTGGAACGATTTGATTTGGGCGCTTCCGTTTGCGGTCGGCACGGTTGGCGTTTGGGTGTGGCGCTCAAAAGATCGGCTCTCGGTTCTGTTCTACCTAGCATTCTTCGTGGGCATTGCTGCGGCGTGGATCGTTCCGCGCGCGAAGGTTGGCGGCGCGATGAACAACTTGATTCCGCTGCACGCTTGTCTTGTCGTTCTTCTCGGGGCAGCACTCAGCGACTTGCTTCGCAGCGAAGCACACCGCGCATGGGTACCGCGCGCCGCCGCGGTGGGTCTCGCGATGCAAATCCTGTGGCTTGCTTTCGATCCCCGAATTGCACTGCCACGTCCGGGAGACGTTGAACGCGGCGTGCGTTTCGTAAAGCAGCTCGCCGATACCAAAGGCGAGGTTTTGATCCCCGCCCACGGTTACCTCGCGGGGCTTGCGGGCAAACGCGTCTACGCACATCAAATGCCGGTCGACGATCTGTCCCGCAGCGGGCTTCCAGGTGCTGCGTCGGTACGCGATGAATTCGCACGTGCCATCGCCGACCGGCGCTTTGGTTTGATCGTCGATTCGACCAGCCGGTTCCTCGAGCACTATCCGAACGACCATGTTCTTGCGGAGCACTACCGCAAGGTGGGTCCCGTGTTCGAGACAGAAGGCCAGCTTACCCCGCGATCGGGTTGGCAAGTCGCACCGGGTGTCGTGTGGGTGCCGCGAGTCGAATAGGCCGCAATCTTGAGGAGTGCTTGGCAGCGCCTAAATGATGCTCACCAAATAGCGAACGGATTGGGCGGCGGCGCTCGGCCGAAGGCTCAACAGGTCTCGAAGGGCGCGGTAAAGCAGATGTAGTTTGATAATGCGTTTGTTCGCAGCGGTGCTCGCGGCTCGCGTCCAGCCAAGTGCACGGGCCTGCTCCGCGACAAGGTCGAACGCCGCGACTTCTTCGTGAAAGCGCAGCATGGATTCCGATTGCACACTCGTGGCACTGTTTGCATGCCGGCGGTAGGCGTACGCGCGCTTGCGCGCGCCTACGATCGTGTGATCGGCCATTAATAGCCCGACGATATAGATCAAGTCTTGCACCTGTTTGTAGGCGGGATCGAATCGTTGATCCACCAAGCGCGACTTCCGATAGCAAAGGGTAGGCGTCATGATGAAGTAGCCAGTCATCAGGCTCGCCACGGCGTCTTCCCCATGCAGGACCCATTCTGGGGCCTCGGTGCGCGGCACCAAAAACTGCTTCACCGTATCGGCGACCGAAAACGTGACTGCGCCGTCATAGCTCACGATGTCGGTCTCGCAGAAGAACGCGCTTGCTTCGGGGAATCGCGCGGCCAGGTCGAGCATCAGCGAGGCGTAGTTCGGAAGCAGCGCGTCGTCGGCGTGCAGGAGATTCACGAGATCGGTTTCGGCATGGTCGAGGCAGCGATTCCAAGTCTCGACCATGCCTAGATTTTGTTCGTTACTCAGATACGAGATTCGCGGGTCGTCGATTCTTTCGAGCATTTCTTTGGCGCCGAGTTCCATGCCAGAATCATCGATCACCAGCAGTCGCCAATCCTCCATATCTTGGGCGAGCACACTGTTGACCGCGATACGCAGAAGCGCTTCGTTTCGGTGAAACGGGATCGCAAATGTGATGGAGGCAGTCATCGGTTCACTTTACGAAGCCACGGGTTCGGGGCGGGCGGTGCCACGTCTGCGATCGATCGTGAAGAT
>Ga0209711_10002620_pt1 | contig 15863 bp, 22 predicted proteins | sample ArcticOcean_MG_C_7_FD_187441 | JGI IMG/M metagenome (GOLD analysis project Ga0209711, IMG submission 187441) | Marine microbial communities from western Arctic Ocean - ArcticOcean_MG_CB11_88 (SPAdes) (version 2) | ecosystem: Environmental > Aquatic > Marine > Oceanic | place: Arctic Ocean... | reverse complement strand
TACGATCTTACCATTACAGATGGTGGAGCAGACGGCTGGTTTGGAAGTTGGTTAGGTCTTACTCAAGGCGATCAGATCTATGGACCATTCCAAATGGGACCAGACGATGGTTATGAAGAATCTTTTGGATTAGATCTTAATTCCAATGAAGAGGTTAACGTTTATTTCTTTACAAGCGGTAATTCAGCAACAACTGCAGCCCAATGTGGTTTTAGATTAGAAGGACCTAATGGTATCGTTCTCCAAAGTGGAACTAACCCATGGACAGACCTCCTTAAGCAATTTCCATTTGTATATGAAGGAACTCCTACTTGTTCAAACTACTGTGAAGTATATGTAGAAGGGTGTATGGACAATCTTGCTGTAAATTATGAAGATGTTGCAAATACAGACAGTGGTGAATGTTACTATTTACCTGGATGCACTCAAGCAGGTTACTTAGAGTTTTACACACAAGGATTTGATGCTGACTTTGATGATGACTCCTGTGATATATTGGCTGCATTTGGTTGCATGGATGATACTCAGTTTGATTATGATCCGTTGGCAAACGTAGCAACGAATTGCACACCATTTATTTATGGATGCATGAATCCTCTTGCATTTGACTATGATCCCAATGCTAATACTAATGACGAATGCACTCCATTTATTTATGGATGTACAGATGCTATAGCGCTAAACTATGATTCTGAAGTTAATACAGACGACGGCTCTTGTGTACTTCCAATTTATGGATGTACTTACCCATCAATGTTTAATTACGACCCATTAGCAAACGTAGATAATGACTCATGCATACCATTTGAATATGGTTGTACAGATACGGTAGCGTTTAACTTTAATCCTTTGGCAAATGCATTAGATAATACATGTTGCTATGTATCAGGTTGTACAGACCCTGCAGCATTCAACTATGACGCATCAGCATGCTATGAACCATTAGACTTCTGTGAAACAATTATAATAGGCTGTACAGACGTAACTGCTGTCAACTATAATTCAGACGCAAACATAACAGACCTAGAAGCCTGTAACTATGACGCAGGATGCTATGGAGGACCAGGAAATCCTTACTATCTAAACGACGAATGCTATGCTTGGGTAATAGACATAGATAGCTATTGCTGTACAACAGACTACGATGAAACATGCGAGGCAATGTATAACTATTGTCAAGAAGGATGGCCAGTAGGTATTGATAACCTAGGATCAAGTATGATCGTAGTCTACCCTAATCCATCCTTAGGCATATTTAGAGTAGATACAAGACTAGACGTTATTATAGAGGTATATGATATGAATGGTAGAGTAATAACCCAATCAACTTTAAAACAAATAGATTTATCTGATCAACCATCAGGGGTTTACAATATGTCTATTATGTATAATGAGTTAAGAATAAATAAAAGAATAGTAAAACAATGAAGAAATTACTAATACTATTAGCGCTTATACCGACTCTTACGTTTGCGCAATTAGACATAAAGAAAACATTTAAGTTTGCAACATTTTATAGTGCAGTAAACGGTGGAACTTCAATATCTGATGTAGATGTATACTCAGTTACCAACGGATTAGAGGTTGAAACAGTAGCAACTCCGCTTGACTACTCATTCGTGCTTGGTGTCAGAAAGATTGCTAGGATGGGATATGAACCAAAGGAAACTTTTAAAAATGGTACAGAAAACTCTTATTCAGATGCAGCAACAATAGGTAAGGTAACAGGAATGGAATTTCTGTTCGAGGTAGATTATAGAAGACAGCAAGGTGTTAACTATTTAGACCAAAATCACTTTGTAAGATATGTTGGAGATAGTTATATAATTAAGACAGAGTACTTGATGAACGGTTTTGTAGATGTAGAATACTTTGAAATGTCTGAGAGATATAGGCACAAAATTGGTAAGAATTTGTCGTTCAATATAGGTTTAGCACAAAGATTAGCAGAACCATATGGATATGATCCTCTTGAAGATCGTCTTGATGCGAACGGAAACCTACACCATACATATATCGCAATAACTGAAATGGGATATAACGTAGATGTATTCAACCAATTATATACTTCTCCATCCGGTGAGCTTGTAGCTACAAGTTCAGAGGTTTGGGATGAGGTAGTTGTACCACAAATACTATCGGATTATACAGAAAGAGAAAGAAATCTGCTTAGCCCTACAATACAACATTCACTTATACTAGGATTTGACTATTATAGTTATTCCAAAGATTTTTGGCTACATGCTTGGGGTAATTTACTGCCGTACCATTATGATGGAGGTGGAGAATTTAGCTATCACAACTATAATGATGGAAATCAATGGATGGATTATTCAGGTGGATTAATATTTGGATATAAAGTTAATAAGCATCTGGGAATATTTACAGAAGGTAAATATAACAAATACTGGAACAGGACTTGGCAGGATTTTAGCGTTGGAATAAACTACGTCGTGTTTTAATATATAGTATATAAATAAAAGGAATAAGATGGCTAAAGAATTAAACGAGGACACTGGATTTAACATAAGCATTAAGACCTTAGTTGGTATCGGTGCTGCCATGGCCACGGTGATCAGTATGTGGTTTGTACTTCAATCAGATATACAAGAAGCAAGAGAATTACCAGAACCTACAGCGCCAGTAATATCTAGAATGGAATTCGATATGAAAGATAAGTTAGTTAGGCAGACTATTATGACTACACAGGAAGATGTTAAAGAAATTAAAGCTACATTAGAAAAGTTAAATGATAAAATAGATGCAATTCGTAGATAACATATGAAGCTATTGAGTACAAATATATGCTTATCATCACCAAAATCAATTTTGGTAATATCTGTTATATTATTTAGTAGCATTGTATTAGCTGGCGTTTGGCCAGAAAAAGTAATTGAAGTAGATTCGCAGGAAGAACCTTGGGTACCTACTGAAGCTGACATAGCATATCAAGACAGCATGTATACGATAATACAAAGTACTCAGAACGATATAACCGATATTAAAAAAGATATAGTTTATATATTGGAGAGATTAGACTATGAGGACGGTACATATGATAGTATTAGATATGTTAAAGGAGGTAAAATAGACTTAAGGAGAAATTAGCCATGAGAATTCTAGCATTTTTATTATTATTAATAACATCAGGTACTATTATAGCCCAAACATATGAGTGTGATGAGGATATATGCGTCATCGAATTTAACGCAAGTTGGAATTCAGCAAACGGAGTGGACTGGTTAGAAAAACTATCAGATGTAGAATCTAAAAGAATAAATATTGATGAGGGTTCTTGGCAAACAGATTTTAGTATTGTCGTAATACCAACAATAATCATATTTCAGAATGGTGAGGAAGTAGAAAGATTTCAAGCTAATATAATGATGACGATGGAGGCTACTAAAAAAGAAGTACAAGACAGGGTTGATGAAATCATAATGAGTGATTTCTAAAAATAATTAAAATAAGATGAGCTGGAAAGAAATATTTAAAGACGATAACAAGTATAATGAAAAAAGCATAATTGGATTTTGTGCATTCGTGATTATGACTATTGTAATGATAGCTGACGTAGTAACAGGATGGACTGGTACAGATCTAGTAATAAATGAATCAATATATAATTCATTTGTAATAGTTGTTCTAGGTTGCTTTGGTATCGCAGGACTTGAAAAGTTCGCAAGTAGAAAATAAAGTATAGATAATGAAATATAGAAGAGAACAAATACAAGAAACATCAGAAGGACTAGGTTACAAATACTTTTCTGATGGTAACGACAAGAGCTATGATGTAAATATCATAGGCATTAGAAATTCTGAAACAAATGGTAAGGTCACAAACAAATTTGATGACTTAATTACTATTGCATATAAATGCAAAGAAGGGGCATGGCACTATAATGAATATAACGCTACTACTGATCCTGGAGACAATTGGATGGATAATCCCATGATGGAAAAGGGAACAGCAATACTAAAACCTGGTCAATACAGAGGTTCTCATAAAATTAGATTACATGGTGGTAAATATACAGCACTCGGTCAAAAGAAAGATGTAACAGTTTATAGAGACGCTAATACTGATGGTGTATATGATTACATTGAAGAATCAGCAGACACCGGACTATTTGGTATTAATATCCATAGAGCAACTTCGTTAGAGGGTAAGACCTCTACTAATGTAGATAAATGGTCAGCAGGTTGTCAAGTAATTGCAAGTAATGATGATTGGCATGAGTTTTTAGGAATATGTAAGCAGGCTAGAGAGATTCACGGAAACTCATTCTCATATACTTTGATTACTTCTAATGATATTAAGAACACAAAAGAGCGAAACAACGGAGTAACCTGTTAATAACTTTTTGAAAATAAGTGCATCCCGATTTTTTATTTCGTGCTTTATTGATTATATTAAACTATAATTAAAAACAAACGATATGACTAACGATACAAACAAATGGGTAATCTTTGATCTTGATGGCACTCTCGCACTCATAGATGAACGTAGAGCTTTTAGTACTAAATCTAATGGTAAAATTGATTGGGACAAGTTCTTTGCACCTGAGAATGTAAAGATGGATAAGCCTAACGTCCCAGTGATTACAATGGCACAGACTCTTAAGGCTCAAGGTTTTAATATCGCTATTTTCTCAGGAAGAAGCATCGGTACTGAAAATGCTACAATGGATTGGCTTAGCCAGTTTAATGTACCATTCGACACTATCACGATGAGACCTATTAGAGACTTCACACCAGACGATAAATTAAAGTCTGATTGGTTTGATGCTAAGTTCTCAAATTCTGATGTATTATGTGTATTTGATGACAGAAATAAGGTCGTAGATATGTGGAGAGACAAGGGTATTACATGCATGCACGTTGCCGACGGTGATTTTTAGAACATAATATCGTAATATTTTTACCACAGGTACTATCGTAATATATTAATACTCATAATTGTACATCACTGCTCAATCAGTGAACCTTTTCAAATTTAAACATTTTTTAGACAACGTATATAATAACTACATTTATTAACAATCGTATGTTTATATCATTCTTTTGTATATATAATGAGACTATTTTGGTCTATGTCTGTTCAAATCCTAGATATTAAAAATTGAACAGATGAATTTTTTTAACATAAACAAAACAAATTTAAAATTATGAAAAAAATGTTTTTAACACTAGCTTTAGGACTGTTTATTGCAGTCGGAGCTAACGCACAAGAGGTGCAATCCACATGTCACACAAGTGATGAAGGGACAAACGCAAAAGGAGATTGGTACGTTGGTACTGGTGACATTGGTAATGTTGCTTGGACTGAATGGTCAGTCTCCCCAACAATTGGTTATGGAATTACTGATGATATCGTGCTTTCTGCATCTGTATCTCAAGCTGATTCTGAAGCTGATATTAATTTAGACGTAAGCGCTAGATACTTTAAAAGTGGATATTTTGCATACGTATCAACTACAGGTTTATCAATAGATAACTTGAAGCTTGGCGTAGGTAAACTGTTTACAATTCACAAAGGTGTTTACGTAGACCCTAAATTAGTGTATGACACAAATGCTAAGACAGCAAACCTTTTATTAGGTTTTGGTCTTAAATTTTAAGAGCACACAATTAACTAAATAATTAACAAAAACAACAACAACATGGATAATGTAATCAAAATGCTAAAAGGATTTTTTGGTGGATTAGCTGGTATCATACTAGCAGTTCTACCAGTAACAATTTTATGGCAAGTTCTTACAGGAGGAACCGTATTTGGAATGGATGTAATAACAAACCTGACAAATATAGTAACTTCAATCGGTAATGGTGGATTCGTTGGACTAATAGTATTAGTTCTAGTCGTTTCATTATTTGCAGATAACAAGTAAGAAACTAAATAAAAGAGTTAGAAATTTTAAGTTCTAGGTATTTTTAACCATTAACAACTAAAGGGCTCCTTATTGGAGCCCTTTTTTTATTTGAAACATTTTAGAATTGACCTATATAATATCATTAAATAAATACATAACAAAATGAGAATAGCAAAAATTAGAGACGTAAAGACTCCAACAAGAGCAAATTCAACAGATGCAGGTATAGATTTCTTTATACCAAACAGTTGGAACGATCAAGCGCATAATATTCAATGGCTTAAGCCTGGAGAATCTGTATTGATCCCATCTGGAATTAAAGTAGATGTACCAGAAGGATTTGCACTTATTGCATTTAATAAATCTGGAGTAGCTGTTAAAAAGAATCTACATGCAGGAGCATGCGTAGTAGACCATGGATATCAGGGTGAATTGCATTTGAATTTAACTAATGTTGGAGATACTGAACAATCAATTTCTGCTGGGGATAAAATCATTCAATTTGTATTATTACCACTAGGTCATTGGTCTGTTGATGAGGTAGCAGAAGATGAATTGTATGAAACTGTATCTTCAAGAGGTGAGGGCGGATTCGGATCATCTGGAACAAAATAAAATATGATATTAGATATAGAGCAACAAAAAGATAAGGTTATCATCTCATACTATAATGAGGAAGGCACTGTATCATTTAAACAGTATCCAATCAAGCAGTTTCAGAACTGGTATGTTTGTGGTGAAAAAGACAGAGGAGTTAGTGATAAGTATAAAAACTGGGACGGAAGACCAGTTAAGCTTGGAAATTCTAGACAATATAATAAGTTTGGACTAACATACTTTATGAATAGTTTACCTGAACGCGATAAAAAAGAAATCTTAGCATATAACATGCCAAAGACTTATTTTGTCGATATTGAGACTGAGATTGTGGATGGATTCCCTAAAGCAGAAGAGGCTAAGACTAGAATACTTTCATTCTCAATAATTACACCAGATAGAAAGGCAATTGTATTAGGTCTTGAAGATATGGCATCTGATAAGATTCAAAAGATCGAAGATGATACCAATGCATATTTTAAAGACTTTGATCAGGACTGGACATTCACTTATAAAAAGTTTGAATCAGAGTATGATATGGTATACACCTTCTTAATGAAGTTTTTACCTAAGTTTCCTATGATGACTGGATGGAACTTTATAAACTATGACTGGCAGTATATTGTAAATAGATGTAAGATACTAAACATTGATATATCTGAGGTTGGTATGACACAGCAGCTTGATAGAAAAGACAGCAGACCATTACATATCGGTATACTTGATTATATGCAATTGTATGATAAGTATGATAGAAGTGTAAAGGTTAAAGAATCTAATGCTCTTGATTTTGTATCAGGTCAGGTCTTAGGTGTTAAGAAGATTAAGTATACTGGAGGTCTACAGGATCTTTATGAAAATGATTTCGTTAAGTACATTTATTATAATGTAGTCGATTCAGTTCTTGTATACTATATAGATCAGAAGTTAAAGTCTATGGAGGTTCTTCTTACACTTTCAAATATTACACAGATGCCGTTATATAAAGCAGCATCTCCAGTGGGAGTAACAGAATCATTGATTGCTAGAAAACTGCTTGAATCTGGTAAAAGAATAGGAGTAGAGTATTCAGAAGAAGACAACGAGAAGGATGGTAAATACGCTGGAGCTTTTGTAAAAGAACCAATTAGAGGTTATCATCAAGGAGTAGCTGCATTTGACTTTGCTTCTCTATACCCATCGATAATGAGACAGTTTAATATCTCTCCTGACTCTTTCATTGAAAAGGTAAAGCCCAGTGAAGTTGAGGCTAAGCGAAAGAATAAGGAGGTTATCGTTTGCGATAATGGTGTAGTATATAGCAAAGATGATTCAATGCTTAGAATGATACTTGGTGACCTGTATGGTCAACGTAAGGACTATAAGTCATTATCTTATGATTATTTCACTAAGGCAGAAAAACTCAAAAAACATCTAAAGAAACTTTAAACAAACATTATGAATTACAATTTTGAAAAAGATATTAATGATCCTCAACAATACTATTGGTTTAAGGATGCATTAACTAAAGAAGAAGTCGAAAAAGTTATTAAATTAGCATCAAAACTACCACAACAGGCTGCTAGTATAGGAGATAAGAATACTGATAAAATACAAGATACTAGATCCTCTATTGTTAAATGGATTCCTAAATCTTCAGAATGGGATTGGTTATACGAACGCATGATTTATTTAGCTAAAGAGGCTAATACTGTGTTATGGAGATTCGATTTGCACTCAGCAGAGGAATCTATACAATACACGGAATATCATGCATCAGAAAAAGGTCATTATAATTGGCATCAAGATATTTTAAAAGGTTCACAGGGTTCTAGAAGAAAGGTTTCAATTACAATACAACTATCAGACGGAGAAGACTATAAAGGAGGCGACTTACAAATATCGCTAGGCGGTGATGCATCTGGGCAATTGACTAATACTATAGAATGTCCTAGAGGTTTAGGCGTTGGCGTATTATTTCCAAGCTATATGATGCATAGAGTAACTAGAGTAACTGAAGGAACTAGAAAAAGTCTAGTTATTTGGGTTGGAGGAGATCATTACAGATAAACAATATGGCAAAACAAATAACATTAAAAGGTTCCTATAGCGGAAATAAAGATAAAGTAGAAGTCGGAGTAGACGAAGCAGGTAGAGGAGCTCTATGTGGACCGGTTACCGTAGCAGCATGTATTATGCCGTTTGGATTTCAGCATCCACTTATAAAAGACTCAAAATTGCTTAACGAGGGACAACGGGTTAAGGCAAGAGAGGTAGTACTCCAGAATGCCATAGCTTACTCGGTTGTGCACATCTCTCCAGAGGAGATAGATAACACAAATATCCTAAGGGCTACCCTCAGAGGGATGAATGAGTCTCTGAAGGAGGTATACTCTAGTAATGGATTTGATTTAGCACTTATAGACGGGAATCAGTTTCATGGATTCAGTTCTGGAGATACTGTAGTACCGTATGAAACCATAATAGGAGGAGACAATAAATACTCAAGCATTGCTGCTGCGTCTATATTAGCTAAAACTTCTAGAGATGCATTGATGAAACAGTTAGACACTGAAGTACCAGGATACTTATGGAACTCAAACAAGGGATATGGAACAGCATCTCATATAGCAGCAATTAAAGAGATAGGAGGATCTGAACATCATAGAAAAACATTCATCTCACATTTCTTAACTTCCACAGAAGAATTATTTTGAAGGGTTTAATTATAGGAGTTCTGTGCTTTTTAGTAGGACAGACTTTAATTTGGTTTCAAACCAACGGACAGTTTATTAATGAATGGGCTAAGAACAATACACTAATATTATCTGTTGTAGGAGGTACTACGATTAGCTACTTCTTTATTAATGGTACCAGGTTAATTGCTGAACATTATGATGGACTACTCTGGCCAGGAAGATTTTTAGGCTTTTCAATGGGTATTGCATCGTTTACATTTTTGACCTGGTATTTTATGGGTGAGGGTCTAACCATCAAAACAATGATATCTCTTGCTTTAGCTACTGGAATTATATGCGTACAGTTATTTTGGAAATAATTGTTAATAACTTTAGTGAAAATAAGTGCATAAAAGTTTTTTATTTCGTGGGTTAAGTGTTATATTTATACTATAACAAACAAACAAAAACAAATTAAAATAGCATGAAAACAAAAGTAAACACATACAAAGCATGTTACCGACACAAGGTACAGTACTGGACAAATCAATTAGTAAAAGAGCTGAATGCATACGTAGCTGATAGAGATACTAAGAAAATGCAAAAGGCATTAGATTCTCTTAATTACTTTGCTAAGAAGCAAATCCAAATAGAGAGAATGGATGAACAAGTTAACGAAATGCTTAAAAACCAAGAGATATGTTAGAATTACATGAAATAACCAGTAACGATTTAGAATCGAGAATAGAGTATTACCTATACCAATTTGAAAGAGCGGTAGAGCGCAAGGACCCAAAAGCAATTAAATTCCATGGCAATAAAGTAGCCATCTTTGTTCAATTAGAGAATGATAGAATAAATTGTTAATAACTTTAGTGAAAATAAGTGCATCGAAGTTTTTTATTTCGTGCTTTATTGATTATATTAAACTATAACAAACAAACAAATAAAACATACGCCATGTCAAACAACAGAACACAGTACACTATTTCCCAATCGGGTAAAAACTTCCTACTAAAAGGAACAGAAAAGAACATTCAATTAATAATCGAACCGGCTCATAGCAAATATGATTGGGTAAAGAACAACCAAGGAAGAGTAGTTAATATCTCTCTAACAAGTGGTCGTTGGAATTCCTCAACAGATTACAATGGAGCTTACGATAAGTTCGAAAAACCAGCAGTAGCTGATATGAAAATAAGCCTTACAAAGCTAGACGACTTAAACGTAGATAGCTCTTTATTTGAAACAATGAAGACTGATACTGTTTTTGATGAATTTTGTTCAAGCGATGGAGGCTTTGCTCCAGGAACAAACTTAATGCTTACTGGTTCTCCTGGAATTGGAAAAACTACAGTGGGTATTGAATTACTATCAAAGCTTCAAGACTCTGGTAAAAAGGTCCTATTTATTTCTGCTGAAATGAGCCAAATAGATATGGCAAGATACCTAAAGAGATTTCCACATTGGGGTCAATTACCAATCCTATTCTTAGCAGATTACGTCGATAGCTGTCCAAAAACTGTTATTGAGTCAGTATTAAATGAAGGTTGGGACTTAATCTTAACAGATTCTTACACAGAAGTAAATGACACTGTTAAAGAAGACTGCGGTCTAACAAGAAGTAAAACTGAAAAGTGGTTCTTAGATCTAATGATTGCTCATAATAAAGCAGGTAACAAACTTAAAAAATACACAACATTCGTAACTATTCTACAATTAAATAAAGGTGGTCAATTCGTTGGAAGTAATAAACTACGCCACATGACTTCAGCGATGCTAAACCTTAGATGGGATGGAGAAGAGAACACAGGTAGAAGATACATGGAGTTCGATAAGAATCGAGTAGGTCAAGTCGGAAAGAAACTATTTTTCACATTAGATGCTGGCGTATCATTTGATGATAGTAGATTCTCAAGAGACAAACAAACAGACCTACTCGTGGAAGACGAACGAAGGCAACTAGAAGCTGAAGGTGTCGCGTTTGACGACATCTTCGGCCTAGATGCTGATTCCTACGAAGAACAGGTCGAAGAAGAGGTACAAGAAGAGAAAGATATTAAGAACGGATTATATGGCGAAACAGTTTAATACCATAGATATATAGTTATATGAAAAACGATTGCACTGTAGATAAATTTATAAGTTGTTTCAAGGACATAACTTTTAATATTATATGTAAACCAATCAAAAAAATCAAAGTATCTGATACCACACTCAGTGCATCCGAAAAAGACCTGAAGAAGATGTTGGCTAAAGCTAAAAGAGAACTTAGCAAGGCGAGAAAAAGCAACAAGCACAACAAACTATCTAATGAAGATTTATTCAGATTTGAAAGTAGAGTCAATGAGATTAAGGATGAAATCCAGAAATTGAACGATGACACAGATAACTCTGATATATAGTATATAAAATAAACTAAAAAATGAAACTAACAAACGAAGGACTAAGAGCAATCATCCAAGAGGAGATTAAGTCTTTAAACGAATCTTTAATCACAGAGGCTACAAGGTCTACTGTAGCGATTGAAGATAAGAAAGGAAAAGTACACGGTACATATATTCACTACGATGGATATGTTTCAGGCGGTGTTGGAGATATGCTTAGCAAAGAGTATAAAAAACTTGATAAGATTGAAAGTCTTTTAGATTTAGGCGCAGAAGGTATTTCTTCATTAGATAAATCTATAGCAGGTGGAGATGACCATTCATTCTCTAATAAGAAGAAAGGAGAAACTGTATTTTATGGTAGAGATAGAGATGAGCGTGGAGATATGACCAGTGATTTTGTAGATAGAGATGCATATTTAAAATCTCACACTGAAGATTTCGCATACTTATATTCTATAAAGGATAAGGCATGGTACTACGCTGAATCTGGAGATAACGAATGGAAAAAACTTTAAGATGATGGATAATATTAAAGATTTTATAGACTTTCACGCTGAACAAGCTGGCATGACTCGCGAAGAGTATACTGCATACTATTTATCAGAGAATAAGGAAACTAATGAAGGTCTCCCCTACGATGCCTTTGATAAAAAGCCCAAAACAAAAGAGATCGACCCAGAAGATCTGACGTATCCCCTTGAAACTGCGATGGGACGGGTGAATATCGAAACCTTAGATGATATAACTACTATCAAACAATTCAAGGACCTTGTAAAGGCAATGAAAAAAACCGGAGAAGTACCAGCTGAATTCTTTGCATTAAAAGTAGAAGACCAAATGGGCATAATCGGTCAAGCTGTAATGTACATATAGATAAAATGATAACTAATGAACCTGATTTAAGCTAATTTTAATTTAAAACAATTATGAAAGTCTCTATATAATGTAGAGACTTTTTATTTAGGTCTTTTTTAATTTAGATATATAATCTAGATAAAAAGACCTTTTTTTGAGCAATGAATCCAGAAGACAAGAATCCAAAAGAATTAATTGAAGAGCTGTTAACTCTTTTCTCATCATTTAAGACTAGAATAGAGGACCCGAACTTTGTTCAAATTGAAGTAACTCTAAAACAATTAGTCGAAAATCAGAATGAGATGAAGGATGAGATTAGAGAACTTAAAAGACAATTGTTGAACCCCTATGACGGCGTTGTTATTGAATCTAAGAAGAACACTGAATTTAGACATGAAGTTGAAGAATTTACGGAAAGGTTTTATAAGCTTAGAGACGAGCATAATGAACTTTTAACATGGAAGAAGAACTTTGTGATAGTTACCCTAGCTATTATAACTGCAGCTGGTGGAACTATAGCATTCTTATTAAATAAAATATTCGAATAAATGGTAATAGATAGTTTATCGCTGCATCTAATATCAATATATCTTAGAATATTTGATGCTAATGAGGGCAAAGTAACAGACATTCAAGTTTCCAAGGAAACTTTGGATATGAAAGTTAAGAAATCATCACCAAGATATGAGACATTATCTGATTTTATGAAGTTTGTTAACGCAACAGATGAGCTTGTTAATTATGAGCGAATAAACACTGAACATATTTCAATCTATAAGTTAAAATCATTCAATATTACTAAAAATGAAAGTATGTGCACAGTATCAAATAAGGAGGACATAAGATACACCACCAAGGGAATGATTTCTAAGGTAACAATAAAATCATTAAACGAAAAGTATCTAAGCATATTTGACACAGTACATACACTATTCCATGAACTTAGAATGGATGAATATATACTAACAAATAACGAAAGTCTTCCAGGAGAAATGAAACCATATATAGCATACGGATATGTTGAGAGATATTTTTCAAGTGGTGTTGAGGACCTTAAGAAACTTTATAGAAAATACAAAGACGTTTTATAGATGAGCTCAGATAATATACAAGGTTCAGGTAGGAAGAATACCAACGGAGCAGTAGGAGGCGGGTTTAGTCCAAAATATGCAGATGACGGTTCATTGTCTCATGCAGACATGGACTATAACCTAGATCTTATCGGTGAGGTCATTAAGGGTTATCATGTAATTGGTGGTAGTTCTACTGCTGGGAATGGAGAGTTTGGTGGAGTTGTAGATAACAATGACGTCGGTAAGATGTTAAGGCTACACGTGGTTAATTCAACCCCTGCAGATCAATACTTATTAAATGCAGGAGCAGTAGTTGGAGAAAAGGTTTGGATTTTTGAAGCAGTTCAGGGCATAAATATAGTTGGAACTGGCACGACAGCAACCATATTGGCTGTAGGAAGCCCAGGCTGTAATGATATATGGATTGTAAGTGTTACTGATTCCACTTATGATAGTAATGCCGGAATACAGGCTGGAGATGGATTAGTTTGGAGCTGCGATATAAATGAATGGATCGATATTGGACCTATTCAAGGACCTATTGGACCTGCTGGACAAACTGGACCTGCTGGACCAACCGGAACTGCTGGACTTACTGGAGATACTGGAGTTACTGGACCTACTGGACCTACTGGACCAGCCGGACCAGCCGGACCTCAGGGAATACAGGGGTTTGTTGGACCAACCGGACAAGCTGGACCTATTGGACCGGATGGACCTACTGGACTAACTGGAGACACTGGAGTTACTGGCCCTACTGGACCTGCTGGCCCTACTGGAGATACTGGAGTTACTGGAGATACAGGAGTTACTGGAGTTACAGGACCTACTGGTGATACTGGAGTTACAGGACCTACTGGTGATACGGGAGTAACTGGACCTCAAGGTGAGGTTGGACCTACGGGAGACACTGGAGTTACGGGTGATACTGGAGTTACAGGACCTACTGGAGATACTGGAGTTACTGGACCTACCGGAGACACTGGAGTTACTGGCCCTGCTGGAGACACTGGAGTTACAGGACCTACCGGAGACACTGGAGTTACTGGACCTACCGGAGACACTGGAGTTACTGGACCTACTGGTGATACTGGAGTTACGGGACCTACTGGTGATACTGGAGTTACCGGACCTGCAGGTGATACTGGAGTTACTGGACCTACTGGAGACACTGGAGTTACTGGACCTACTGGAGACACTGGAGTTACTGGACCTACTGGTGATACTGGAGTTACAGGCCCTACTGGTGATACTGGAGTTACTGGACCTGCAGGTGATACTGGAGTTACAGGACCTGCCGGTGATACTGGAGTAACTGGACCTCAGGGTGGGGATGGCCCTACTGGAGATACTGGAGTTACTGGACCTACTGGAGATACTGGAGTTACAGGCCCTACTGGAGATACTGGAGTTACTGGCCCTACTGGCGATACTGGAGTTACTGGCGATACTGGAGTTACAGGCCCTACTGGCGATACTGGAGTTACTGGACCTGCGGGTGATACTGGAGTTACAGGCCCTACTGGTGATACTGGAGTTACTGGACCTACTGGAGACACTGGAGTTACTGGACCTGCAGGTGATACTGGAGTTACAGGCCCTACTGGAGATACTGGAGTTACTGGACCTGCAGGTGATACTGGAGTTACAGGACCTACTGGAGATACTGGAGTAACTGGACCTCAGGGTGAGGATGGACCTACTGGAGACACTGGAGTTACTGGACCTGCAGGTGATACTGGAGTTACAGGCCCTACTGGAGATACTGGAGTTACTGGACCTGCAGGCGATACTGGAGTTACTGGTCCTACTGGAGACACTGGAGTTACTGGACCTACCGGAGATACTGGAGTTACTGGAGTTACTGGACCTCAAGGTGTAGATGCTGCACAGTGTGTATATTATTATTTGGGCGCAACTGATGGGTCTTCTCCAGAACAAGCGGAGTTCACCACAAATAACCAAGCATATGAAGATATTACAGAAATAAGATTTTTTGATACTGATATTTTCACCACAGATAACTCAGCATATTTTCAATCATTAGTACTATTAGGAGCTGGAGGAATTTCAATTTATGATTCAACGGCCCAAAAAGTTGCAAGATTTAATTTTACAGACGTAACCAACAATGGAAGTCACTTTACTTTTCTTGGAGTAACCTATATAAGCGGAAACAATAACGAAAATTTACCTGGAGGCGGGGTTTTAATTGCATGTATATCTTCAGGTCCATATGCTGAAACTGGAGACACTGGAGTTACAGGACCTACTGGAGATACTGGAGTAACTGGACCTCAAGGTGAGGATGGACCTACTGGTGATACGGGAGTTACTGGAGTTACTGGACCTGTTGGAGATACTGGAGTTACTGGACCTTCAGGAGGTGATGGACTAGATGGACCTACTGGAGATACT
>Ga0209711_10002618_pt1 | contig 15872 bp, 16 predicted proteins | sample ArcticOcean_MG_C_7_FD_187441 | JGI IMG/M metagenome (GOLD analysis project Ga0209711, IMG submission 187441) | Marine microbial communities from western Arctic Ocean - ArcticOcean_MG_CB11_88 (SPAdes) (version 2) | ecosystem: Environmental > Aquatic > Marine > Oceanic | place: Arctic Ocean... | reverse complement strand
ACAGCAGGCTATTTTACAATCTACTTTTTAAACCATTTAAATAGTATTGTGCTCGTATTTTTCTTTACATGTATCAGAACACTCTAGCGCTTATTTAGAACCAGTAGGTTTTATGATGCTTTCTGATGCTTTGTATAAATCTCCACCAGCAATGCCATCTACAAAGGTAATTAAGTCTTTCTTAGAAGTCGTATTTCCATCAAACTCTATTGTTGCAATACTATCTATAAAAACAACTTTTGCAGCTAATACACCTTCTTTTTTAGAGAGTTTAGATTGAATTATTTTTGCACAACCAATCTCGCAAGTCATTCCAGAGATTGTTAACGCAATACGCTCTTTTTTTACTTCTTTATTTTCTTTACACCCTGTTATAATAAAACAAGCTAATACTATTGCAAAAAATATATTTTTAGTGTTCATCTGTTTTTAATTTCTACAAATTTATATATAATGGGCTTGATATCTAATTTTTTGTCGGATTTTTGACAAAAAATTAACTAAACCATGAATAATCAACAACAAAAGTGGCTGTATTTTAGTTTACTTTCTTTGGTTTGGGGGAGTTCATTTATATTAATGAAGAAAGCATTGTTGGGTGTTACTCCTATTCAATTAGGCGCTTTAAGAATGGTTTTTACTGCAGTTTTTTTACTTTCTGTTGCTACTCCATCTTTAAAAAAAATAGAAAAGAAACATTATAAATATATATTTTACACCGCTATTGCAGGTACTTTTATTCCTGGGTTTTTATTTGCATTTGCAATTACAAACATAGACAGCGCTGTAGTTGCTATTTTAAACTCCTTAACCCCTTTTTATACTTTAATTTTGGGTGCAATGGCGTTTGGATTTGCTTTTAATAGAACTCAATTTTACGGAATTCTAATTGGGTTGGTAGGTACGCTAATTCTAATATTAAAAGGTGCAGACTTAAATCCAGATCAGAATTACTGGTATGCTTTATTAATGATTATAGCGTCCTTTGGATATGCACTCAATGCAAATATGATTAAGAAATATTTAAACGATTTAAACGCACTTTCTATTGTAACTGGTAATTTTTTACTATTGCTCATTCCTGCAATTATTGTTTTAGCCTTTACAGATTTTTTTAAAACGTTTGATTTAAAAAATGAGATGTTAATGAGGTCTTTGGGGTATATAACAATTTTATCAATTGTAGGAACAGGTATTGCAAAAACTATTTATAATAAATTAGTTCAGGTTTCAGATCCTGTTTTTTCGTCCTCTGTAACCTATATAATTCCTTTAGTTGCTATTTTTTGGGGAGTTTTAGATGGTGAAAAATTAAGTACATTTCAAATATTTGGGGGAGTTATTATTCTTTTAGGTGTTTACTTGGTGAATAAAAAAAAGTAGTTTTTTAGGTAAGAAGCAAGACGATACTTTTATCAATATATATTATTTGTGATAAAACTAATATTAAAAAAAAAGAGTCAAAACGGACTGTTTTGACTCTTAATCTATTTTCTTGTTGTAATGTATTATTTATTTAAAATCTGCATCAGAAACGCCTTCGTTTACTTTAATTTCTTGCACTACGAAATCTAAATTCATTGGGCCAGATTTAATTCCAATCGCATGCGGAAATTTAACTCCGTTTACTTCTTTATAATCAGAATATACCGTTGGTGTTTTCACTTCTTTGCCATCTGGTGTTTTTGTTGTTGTTACTTCTTTTACTTTTAAACCAGAAGTCATATCGTAATAAATTTCGCTATCCTTATATTTTAAAACAATAGCATTTTTACCTTCTAAAGGCTCAATTCTTAACAATTCTCCAGAAGCATATGCTAAGTCTTTAAAAATACCACTTTCAGCTTTTGCTTTAGATATTTCTTCTGCAGTCATCTCTTTCTTTTGACCTCTTGAAGAAGAGTATCCTGTAGTTCCGTTAAAAATAGTTTTTTGCATGGTATTACCCATTACAGAAATTTCCTGTGAAGATTTATTAGGCGCAGCAGCTTTCATTGTCATTACTAAAGGCGTTCCTTGGATAGTTGCATTTGCAATGGTAATTGTAGTTTTAACAGCCATTACTTTTTCTTCACCTCCAATTGCAACTATGTATTTATTAATTACAGTTTCTGCAGTCATTCCCTCAGGAATTGGCAAGGTCATTTCCGGCTTCTCTGTTGGGTTTCCTTCTGTATCAAAATAATTGATAACATAATCTGTTTTCTCTAGGTTTTTAAGAACATCAATTCCTTTACCCGTAACCATAATTCTTGCCTTGTCTCCTCTAAAATATTTAATGGCTGCATTTTGCACGTCATCTACCGTTACAGAATTTATGTTTTTAATGTAGTTTGCATAAAAGTCTTCCGGTAAATTATAGAGTGCAATATTTAACGCATAGTTTGCCGCAGTCGCAGGTTTTTGAACATCCATTACAAAACCACCAATATATTCTTCTTTAGCGTCTTGTAATTCTTTTGCAGATACCTTTTGGTAACGAATGGTATTGATTTCTTTTTGCATTTCTACAATAGCACTATCCGTAACCATGTTTCTAACACCTGCAGTTGCTTTAAAAACACCTGTTTGTCTGCTTTGGCTAACTCTAGAATAAGACCCATAAGTATATGCTTTGTCTTCTCTTAGGTTTTGAAAAAGTCTTGCAGAACCACCGCCACCAAGAATTTTATTAGCTAATAATGCTGCATAATAATCGGGATCTCCTAAAATTAAATCGATTGTATTTACAATAGAAATTTCAGATTGATTTGCATTAGACATGTTTACAAAATTAATTTCTGCAGTGGTAACATTTTCTGGCTTTGGAAAACTAGAAACAGGAATTTCTCCTTTTTTCCAATCAGCAAATAAAGATTTTACTAATTTTTTAGTTTTTTTAGCGTTGATGTCTCCAACAATAATTAAGTATGCGTTGTTGGGCCTATAATACGTGTTAAAGTTACTTTTAACAGCTTCTAACGTAATATTATTTACAGATTTTTTACTAGTAAACTCTCCGTAAGGGTGCTTTTTTCCGTATACCAAAAGACTTTCTACTCTGTTCGCAATCGCAGGAATGTTTTTTTCATCAACTTTTAAACCTTCTAAAGTTACTTCTTTTTCTTTGTCAAATTCTTCTTGTGTAAATTCAGAATTTTTTACCCCATCTGCCATTAAGCCCAATACTTCTGGGAAGTATTTTTTTAATGATCTTGCAGAAGCACCAGTACTAAAAAAACCGACACTTGCGCCTAAAAAATCTACCGTTTCATTAAATTCATCTTTGGTAATATTAGAAGTCCCTCTACCTAGTAAACTTCCCATCATGCCAGAAACGCCAGCAATTTCTCCTTCAAAATAAGGCTGATTATCTATTCTTAAAGTAGCAGCAACTCTTGGTAATTTATGGTTTTCTACCATAATTACGGTAAGGCCGTTCTCTAAAGAAAACTTCTCTGCAGTTCCTAATTTTACTACAGGATCTGGTCCTGGAGTGGGCATTGTACTTCTGTCTATTTGCGCATTTGCGGCAAAAGACATTGCTATAATTGCTATAATTGATAAAATTTTTGTCTTCATCTTTTTTATTATTTTTTCTTAGGTAAATATTCTAAAATTAGTCTCTGATTATTATTCAAATATTTATTTGCAACATTTCTAATTTCTTCGCGAGTAACAGATCTGTATATATCTATTTCAGAATTAATTAAATTAGTGTTACCATACATTACGTGGTAACTTGCTAAAGAACCTGCAATACCAACAACACTAGCATTAGAATTTACATAATTGTTTTCAAACTGATTTTGTAATTTTTGAAAAGCTTTTTCAGAAATTAAATCGGTTTGAATTTTTACAATTTCTTCATCCATTTCTACAATTAATTGATCTAAAGTAACATCTCCTAATGGCAGCGAGAAAAGAGCATAGATACCATAATCTTGCTGACTAATATTAACTGCTTGCACAGCTAAAGCCTGTTTTTTAGTATCAACCATTTTCTTGTAAAGCACAGAACTTTTACCAACACTTAAATAAGAAGAAATCATATCTAATATTTTAGAATCTCTTGTTTTAAAAGAAGGTGTTCTATAGGCAGCAATTACTGCAGGTATTTGAATATTTTCGTCATAAGCTTTTGCTCTAAACTCTTCAGTAATTGGTGTTTCAGTTGGAAAACTTCTAACTACGTTTGCACCTCTAGGTATCGGTCCAAAATAATCTTGAATCATTTTTTTTGTAGTTGCAAAATCAATATCACCAGCAACCACTAAAGTAGCATTGTTTGGTACATAGTATTTTTTATTAAATGCTAAAAACTCTTCTAAAGTTGCTGCATCTAAATCTTTCATGTACCCAACATTAGGGTCTTTGTATGGATGTACTTTAAATATGTTTTTACTTATTTCATCGAGGATATTAGAATAAGGTCTTGTACGTTGTCTTTTTTCTTCCTTAACAACCTCATTCTGCGTATCTACACCTTCTTGTTTAATAATTGGGTGCAATAAGCGTTCAGATTCCATCCATAAACCTAGCTCTAATTTGTTAGAAGGGAATATTTCATAATAATAGGTTCTGTCTTGAGAAGTATTTGCGTTGTTTCTGCCCCCATTGGAAGAAACAATTTTAAACCATTCTCCTTTTTTTATATTTGCTGTTCCTTCAAAGAGTAAGTGTTCAAAGAAATGTGCAAAACCAGTTCTTTTTCTATCTCCATCTTTACCACCAACTCCATACATTACAGAAGTAATGACAACAGGAGCAGATTTATCTTGATGCAATATTACATGCATTCCATTATCTAATTTGTACTCTTCAAATTCAACTTTTTGTGCATTTGTAGAAGTTACAAGCAACATAATGGAGGCCAGTGTTAAAATACTTTTTTTCATTTATTTTTTGTTTAGTTCATAATAATTAAAGTATAGGACGTTACTATTCAATTTTTGTTACAAAAATTAATAAGAATTACCCTATATCTCAAAAATAGGAAGAATCTAATTAGAGAGGAAATGATAAGCTATACATTCACTTTATTTTAACACTTTTATTTTTTTAAAGCAATGTTGTAGCTTTCTAAAAAAGATGTATATTTGCATCCTCATTTTTAGTAGAGAAAGTGAGTTAACTAGTAGTAATACGCAAAACAAATAGTATGTACGCAATCGTAGAGATAGCAGGGCAGCAGTTTAAAGTAGCACAAGACCAAAAGGTGTATGTTCACCGTTTAAAAGGAGAAGAAGGATCAAAAGTAACTTTTGATAACGTCTTTTTACTTGATGACAATGGAACGATATCTATTGGCGCCCCAGCTATAAAAGGAGCCGCAGTAACGGCAAAGATTTTAGGTCACTTAAAAGGTGATAAAGTAATCGTTTTCAAGAAGAAAAGAAGAAAAGGTTACATTAAGAAAAATGGACACAGACAAGCCTTAACTGAGATTCAAATTGAATCTATTGCTGCATCTGGTGCTAAAAAAGCTGCTCCTAAAAAAGCAGAAACAAAAGCAGAAGCTCCAAAGGCAGAAGCTCCAAAAGCAGAAGCAGTATCTAAGGACGTAAGTTCTATGACTGTTGCAGAATTAAAAGCTTTAGCCAAAGAACAAGGTATCTCTGGATATACTTCTTTAAAGAAAGCAGAATTAATCGAAGCTTTAACTAAATAAGAATTTACAAATTTTAAAACCATAACATCATGGCACATAAAAAAGGAGTAGGAAGTTCGAAGAATGGTAGAGAATCAGAATCGAAACGACTAGGAGTAAAAATATTTGGAGGACAAGCTGCAATAGCAGGTAACATTATTGTTCGTCAGAGAGGTACAACACACAATCCAGGAGAAAACGTTTACATGGGTAAAGATCACACTTTACATGCAAAGGTTGATGGAGTAGTGGAATTTAGAAAGAAAAAAGACAATAGATCTTATGTTTCTATAACACCATTTGAAGCTTAGTTAAATAAGTTTTAAAAAGATAAAAAAGCACTAACATTTATTTGTTAGTGCTTTTTCACGTTTTAGAACATTCCATTTTGTATTTTTACTTTTATGAGATTAGTGTATCATTTTGCGATTTTTTTAGCATCAATACTTTTGCCTTTAATTGCTGTTTTTAGTAAAAAAATAAAACTATTTGTTAGTGGTAGAAAAGATACCTTCTCTAAAATCGCTTCTCTGAAAAATGAAAAGACTCTTTGGTTTCATGCTGCCTCTTTAGGTGAGTTTGAGCAAGCAAGACCAATAATTGAGGCGTTAAAAAAGAAACACAAACATTATAAAATTCTTGTTACTTTTTTTTCTCCTTCTGGTTATGAGGTTAGAAAAAATTACAACTTAGCAGATGTTGTTTGTTATTTACCGCTAGATTCTAAATGGAATGCAAAAAAGTTTATAGCATCAGTAAATCCAACTTTAGCAATTTTCATAAAGTATGAATTTTGGCCAAATATTTTAAACGAACTGCAAAAAAAAGAAATTAAAACTATTTTAGTTTCTGGGATTTTAAGGAAAAATCAATTATTTTTTAAGAGTTATGGTGGCTTTATGAAAAAGTCTTTGGAAGCTTTTCATCACTTTTTTGTTCAAGATAACAACTCCAAAGAACTTTTAAATAGTATTAATTTTACAAATGTAACAGTTGCAGGAGATACCAGGTTTGATAGGGTTTTAGAAATTTTAGAACAAGATAATTCGTTGGATTTTATAAACGAATTTAAAGATAATACATACACCATTGTTGCCGGAAGTACCTGGGCAGAAGATGAGAAATTGTTGGTGGATTATATAAACAATGAAGCGTTAGTGGGTGAGAAACTTATAATTGCACCTCATAATATTAAGCATGCTGCAATCTTAGAAATGAAAAAATCTATCCATAAAAAGACGCTTTTATATTCTGAATTTAAACATGCTCAGTTTGAGGGAAATTTGAAGGATTATCAGGTATTTATTATTGATACTATTGGGATTTTAACCAAGATTTATGCAGCTGCAGACATCGCATATGTTGGTGGAGGTTTAAGAACAGGCCTACACAATATTTTAGAACCAGCTACTTTCGGTATTCCTGTTTTGATAGGTAATCAGTATGATAAATTTAAGGAGGCTGAAGACCTGGTAAAAATAGGCGGTTGTATTTCAGTGAAAAATCAACAAGAATTTACAGAGAATTTGATCAATTTAAAAGAAGATGAAAGCTTTAGAAAATTAACTGGAGTTATCAATAAAAAATATATAAAACAGCATCGAGGTGCAACAGAATTAGTTATGAATTATATAAATACTCAGTTATAGAAAATGGATTTTATATTAGAACCTTGGCCTTGGTATGTTGGCGGTCCATTAATAGCAATTTCTTTATTGTTGTACTTTTATTTTGGTAAAAACTTTGGAGCTTCAACAAATTTTGAAACGTTGTGCACTATGGCTGGGGCAGGAAAAGTTTCAGATTATTTTAAGAAAGATTGGAAAGAACGCGATTTTGCGTTACTATTTGTAATAGGGTTAATTATTGGTGGTTTTATTTCTGCTATTTATTTAATTCCGAATCAGACAGTCGATTTAAACCCGAGAACAGCGCAAGAATTAACAGAGTTAGGGTTTTTGAATGTTGGAAATCATTATTTTCCTGATGAAATTTTTGGTAAAAGTGCCTATTCATCTGTTAAAGGATTTTTAATTTTAATAGTTTCAGGATTTTTAATTGGTTTTGGAACCCGCTATGCGGGTGGTTGTACTTCTGGACATGCAATTACTGGCTTAAGTAGTTTGCAGTTGCCTTCTTTATTGGCTGTAATTGGATTTTTTATTGGTGGTATTATTGCAACTTGGTATCTAATTCCTCTAATATTTTAATTATGAAGAATAGTAGATTTTTAATATTAGGAATTTTTTTCGCAATTGTATTAAGTAAAACGCAAGCTATTTCTTGGTATCGTTTTTATGAAATGTTTACCTTTCAGTCTTTTCATATGTTTGGTATTATCGGAGGCGCAGTTGTGATTTCTGCCATATTTATGCAGTTATTTAAGTATGGGAAAATAAAAGATATTCATGGAAATAAAATTATACCAAAACCAAAGAAAAAAGGTTTTATTAGTACCATTTTAGGAGGCACTTTTTTTGGATTAGGTTGGGGTATTTCAGGAGCGTGTGCGGCACCAATTTTCGTAATTTTTGGCTTTCAATTAGTGCCGGCTTTAATACTATTACTTGGCGCACTTATAGGAGCATTTATCTACGGATTATTAAGTAAAAAATTACCAAATTAAATGAGCAAATTAGTAGATAATTTTGGAAGACAAATGGAGTATGTGCGCTTGGCTGTTACAGACAGGTGCAACTTGCGTTGCCAGTACTGCATGCCTGCTCAGGGGATAGATATTGTTCCAAGACAGGAGTTGCTAACGTTTAAAGAAATGTATCGCTTAATTCGGGTATTAACAGAGTTAGGTGTTCATAAAGTACGTTTAACTGGTGGCGAACCTTTTGCGCGCAAAGATTTTGTTGGTTTTTTAGAAATGTTGTCGCATAATGATTTGTTAGAAGCCATTAATATTACTACAAATGGCGCGTTAATATCGCAGCATATTGATCGTATTGAAAAGCTAGAAAAAGTAAAAGATATCAACCTAAGTATTGATAGTTTAAGTAGAGAAAAGTTTGCTAAAATTACTAGAAGAGATGCTTTTTCTGAAGTTTATAAAACTTTAGAATTGCTTGAAAAAAGTAGTTTAAACTTAAAACTAAACATAGTAGTACAATCTGGTGTTAATACAGATGAAATTGTAGACTTCGTAAGATTTACAAAAAACAAAAATGTTGCCGTGCGTTTTATCGAAGAAATGCCTTTTAACGGAAAAGGCCAGCGAGAAATGCAAGAAAATTGGACGTTCAAGAAGATTTTAAACGAGATTAAAACCGAGTTTAATGTGAGAGAGTTGGTGTCAGAAAAATCATCTACTTCAAGAAATTATGCCATCGATAATCATTTAGGTACTGTTGGAATTATTCCTGCATTTACGAGAACTATTTGCAACAATTGTAATCGAATTAGAATTACATCTACTGGTACTTTTAAGAATTGTTTGTTTGATGACGGTGTTTTTAATTTAAGAGATTTTATGCGAAAAGGTGCATCTAATGAAGATTTAAAAGAACTTTTCTTGTCTTTAGTAAAAGCGAAACCAGAAAACGGTTTTATAGCAGAAGCAAATCGTAAAAACGGAGCTGCTTCCGAGAGTATGAGCACAATTGGAGGGTAAAGAAGTTTAATCGCGTAAACCAGTTAATTAATTATTTATTCTAAAAAAATGATATCCGCACATGAAGCCTTAAAAACTGTTTTAAATTCAGCCCAAGATTTTGGGATTGAAGAAATTCCGTTTTTAAAATCTGGTGGTAGCATTTTAAAGGAAGAAATTTTTGCAGATAGAGATTTCCCGCCGTTCAATAGAGTTTCTATGGATGGTATTGTCATCGATTATACGTCATTTAAAAACGGACAAAGAGCTTTCAAAATAGAAGGAATTCAGGCTGCAGGAAGCGAGCAAATAACACTTCTAGATACTAAAAATTGTATTGAAGTGATGACAGGTGCTGTTTTACCAAACAATGCAAATACAGTCATTAGATATGAAGATGTAACGATTGAAAACGGAATTGCAACCATCACTATAGATACTATAAATAAAGGTCAGAACATCCATACAAAAGGAAAAGACGGTAAGTCTGGAGTGCTGTTAATTCAAAAAAACACAATCATATCAGCAGCAGAAATAGGTGTTTTAGCCACTGTGGGTAAATCGGTTGTAAAGGTTGCCAAACAACCAAAAGTAATGATTGTTTCTACTGGGGATGAATTGGTTGGCGTCGCTGAAACGCCGTTAGCACATCAAATTAGAAGAAGCAATGTATTTACCCTAGTTTCTTTGTTAGAAAGGTTACATATTCCGTCTGAAACAGCCCATATTACAGATGATAAATCAATTCTAAAGTCGAAAATAGCAACCTATTTAAAAGAATATGATGTGTTGCTTTTTAGTGGTGCAGTAAGCAAAGGGAAGTATGACTTTCTGCCAGAAGTTTTTGAAGAATTAGGCGTCGAAAAACGGTTTCATAAAGTAGCACAAAGACCAGGAAAACCTTTTTGGTTTGGATACTCAGTAGCCTCAAACATGAGCATTCATGGCGAGAATATAAATAGATGTAAAAAGACCATTGTCTTTGGTTTTCCAGGAAACCCTATTTCTACATTTGTAAATTGTTTGGCGTATTTTTATCCTTGGTATTACAAAGCTGTAGGGTTAGAAGTTAAAGAAGAAACTGCTATTTTAGCAGATGACATTAATTTTAAGCCAAATTTAGCGTATTTTTTACAAGTGAAACTAGTAAGTGAAAAAGGTCAATTAATGGCCTATCCAATTAAAGGAAATGGTTCTGGAGATTTGGCTAGTTTGGTAAAAACAGACGCGTTTATTCAGTTACCAAGTGATGAAATTGAGTTTAAAAAAGGAGAATTTTTTCCGATACTAAAATATAGATAATGAGTGATTTCAGCCATTTAAATAAGAAAAACAACCCTAAAATGGTCAATGTTTCTGACAAGAAAATTACCAAAAGAACTGCCATTGCAAAGGCAACAATGTTTTTAGGGGCAGCAATAATTTCTCATTTTACAAATGATGAGTTAATAACCAAAAAAGGACCTGTTTTTCAAACAGCAATTATTGCGGGAATTCAAGGTGTAAAAAAGACTTCAGAATTAATACCTATGTGTCACCCATTATTGATTAATGGCGTGGATATTGACATAAAAATTATAGATTCAGAACAGATAGAAGTGCTGTGTGAAGTAACTATTGAAGGAAAAACTGGCGTAGAAATGGAAGCACTAACAGGCGCAAACATTACCTGCTTAACTATTTATGATATGTGTAAAAGTATCAGTCAAGAAATGGTAATTAAAGAAGTAAAGTTGTTAGAAAAAACAGGAGGAAAATCTGATATTAAAAATGTCTAAACATACAAAACATACAAACTTAGAAAGACGAAATAATGATAATTTTGCTCCCAATGAAATTTCAATTTTGGGTACAAATTGCAACACTATTTCTAATTTGGTTTTTAAAATTTCTCAGAAGTTACCTAAGTATAAAATCGCTTATTTTGATGCGTCACACGCAAAAGAGGTGGAAGAAAATAGGCTGTCAGAATTTGTGTTTCATTATGAAGGGAATGTTCAAATAACAACCACTGGAAGCGTAAATAAGTTTCAGCAGCGGTTAGACTTTGCGCAATATGATTATGTATTTATCAACGGAAATCATTATCAAGGAACAAAACAAATTCTAATTTTAGATGCAGCAAAAGAAGCTTCGGTTTTAAAAAGACTAGAACAGTTAGATAACATTCAGTTCATAATTAAACTCACAGAAGATACAGAGTGTTTTTCTTTTTTAGAAGAGAAATATCCACAGATAAAAAATATAACTTGTTACGCCATTGATGAAGTGGATAAAATTACAAATCATATTCATAATTTGATACAAGAAAAAATTGCATCTGTAAAAGGTTTGGTCCTAGTAGGCGGCAAGAGTATTAGAATGGGGCGGGATAAATCTGAATTGAATTATTTTGGAAAACCTCAAAAAGAAGTTGCGAGGGAATTGTTAGAAAACAGCAATTTAGAAACCTATTATTCTGTTAAAAATACCTCAGAAAATAGCCAAGAAATTTCAGATAAGTTTTTAAATTTAGGTCCTTTTGGCGGAATTTGTTCGGCGTTTCAAAAAGACCCCAATGCCGCTTGGTTTGTATTGGCTGCAGATGTTCCTTTTGTGAATGATGAAATTATTCAATTGCTATTAAAACATAGAAACCCGAGTAAAGTTGCCACTGCCATTAAGGGGGTAGGCAAGGAATTTGTAGAACCTTTAATTACTATTTACGAACCAAAAGCATATCCTATTTTATTGCAATATTTAGCACAAGGATATTCTTGTCCGCGTAAAATGCTCATTAATTCTAATGTTGAAATTGTAGAAATAGCAGATGATTTTATACGAAATATAAATACTCCAGAAGAGTTTGAGCTTGCTAAAAAAGAGATTCAAGAATTAAAATGAAACCAACAAAAAATGAACTTTTTAAACGTCAACTCACCTTAAAAGAAATAGGTGAAGTTGGGCAACAAAAATTACAAAACGCTTCTGTTTTGATTGTTGGTTGCGGGGGTTTAGGAAGTCCGATTGCGGTTTATCTAGCTGCTAGCGGAGTTGGAAAAATACATTTGGTAGATTTCGATACTGTAGCTGTTTCTAATTTACATCGGCAAGTTTTTTATACCTTAGAAGATGTTGATAAACCGAAAGCGGAAGTTTTAACAACATTTATAAAAAAGAGAGCACCCTTTACCGAAGTATGTTTTACCAATAAAGCAATTACAAAAAAAAATGTTATTGACTTGATTGAAAGTGTTGATGTGGTAGTGGATGGGACCGATTCTTTACCAACAAAATATTTATTAAACGACGCTTGTGTTATTGCAAACAAACCATTGGTTTATGGTTCTTTGTACAAGTTCGATGGCTATATTGCCACTTTTAATGCATTACAACAAGATGGGAGTTATTCAGCGAATTTAAGAGACGCTTTTCCAGAAATAGCTACTGATATTCCTAATTGCGAGGAAGCAGGGACTTTAAATTCGATTGTAGGCATGATTGCTGCGCAGCAAGTAAATGAAGTTTTAAAGTTGATTACAGGCACTGGAACGCTGTTAATAAATCAATTATTAATATACAATTCACTGCAAAACACACAATTAAAAATAAAGTTAAAATCGATATTTTTAAAAGAAAAAATTACTAAAATTTTCAAAGTACAAACATATACGGATGTGGCTTGTATGGTGCAAAATCTGGATTTTCAAATTTCTGCAACAGCGTTAAAAGAGAAAATTAAAGATGGCAACCTAGAAATCATTGCTGTTTTAAATGACTTAAAACTTCCTTTTAATGTGCAACAAACCATTCATATAGACGATTTTAACGCAGATAAAATAAGTATAGATAAAAGTAAAACTTACATAATGGTGTGTCAAAAAGGGCTAAATAGTTACAAAGCAACCGTAAAATTAAGAAACAAATATCCAAATTTAGAGGCGTTTAGTTTAACTGGCGGAATTTCTAATTACAAATAATTTATATTGATGATAACCCCCTTAGAATTTTACACAAACACAAGAGCTGATTTAGAAAAAGAAGCTAAAGTTTTAAAAATAAAATCTGCTCGTTTAAGCACTTTTAGATTGGTGGTTTTTTTAGGAATTAGTTTTTTAATTTATAGTTTTCTAGGAGTCTATCCACTTGTTTTTATTATTGCTTTCTTCGGCGCTTCATTTTTTGCATTTTTGATATCGAAACAAAACACTCTTAAAAGAGAAAGAAGTATTGTTGCTGAGAAAATCAAAATAAATACAACAGAAATTCGTGTTTTAAATCGAGATTTTTATCATTTAGAAACAGGAGAAACATTTATAAACCCTGCACATTTTTACAGCAATGATATTGATTTATTTGGCAAGGGATCCTTCTTTCAATATTTGAATAGAACTAAAACAAATGATGGGAAAGTTTTTTTAGCAAACACCTTAACAGAAAATAAAACAACAAGTATTTTAGAAAAACAACAGGCATTAAAAGAACTTTCTAATAAGGTAGTTTGGAGACAACACTTTACTACTTTAGCAAGTTTAATTTCGGTAAAAAACACTTCGAATGCGATCGTAAATTGGATTTCTAGTTATGCTGCTGTATTGCCTAAATATGTGAGGAAGATACAGATTGTTTTCTCAGTTATTTCTTTTGTTTTAATTGCGCTTTATTCTTTTGGGTTTGCCTCATTTACTTATGTTTTAATTTGGTTTTTTATAGGTCTTTTTATAACAGGAAGATTTTTTAAAAAGACTCAAAATTTATACACTGAAGCGGATAACGTGAGAGAAATTTTCCAACAATATTATCCGCTATTAAATGAAATCGAGAACACGGTATTTACTTCAAAAACTCTAAAAGAAAAACAACAAATTATCACCTCTGAAGACAAAAAAGCAGGAGTTATTTTTAAAGAATTTGCTAGAATTTTAGATGCGTTTGATCAACGAAATAATATTGTGATATCAATTATAGGGAATGGTCTTTTTCTTTCTGAAATTTACAATGCTTATAAGGTAGAAAAATGGATTTCTAGATATCAACACATAGTTAAAAAATGGTTTCATGTGGTTGCTTTTTTTGATGCTGAAAACTCATTAGCTAACTTTCATTTTAATCATCCGAAATTTATTTTTCCAGAAATTACTTCAGAAAAAAAAGTGATAAGTGCTACTGATTTAGGTCACCCTTTATTGAGAATTGAAAATAGAATAGATAATAATTTTAAAATAAATAAAGAAGAGTTTTTTATTGTTACTGGAGCAAATATGGCTGGTAAAAGTACGTTTTTAAGAACTATTTCTTTGTCTATTGTTATGGCAAATTGTGGTTTACCTGTTTGTGCTACATCGTTTAAATACGCGCCAATAAAGTTAATTACAAGTATGCGAACTGCAGATTCTTTAACGGAAGATGAGTCCTATTTTTATTCAGAATTAAAACGATTAAAGTTTATTATTGATGAAATTAAAGAGACTAGTTATTTTATAATTTTAGATGAAATTTTAAAAGGAACAAATAGCAAAGACAAAGCTATTGGTTCTAAAAAGTTTGTAGAAAAGCTTTCAAATTCTAAATCTACAGGAATTATTGCAACACATGATGTTAGTTTGTGTGCATTGGAAAATGAGTTTATAGACATTAAAAACTATTATTTTGATGCAGAAATTGTAAATAACGAATTGTATTTTGACTATACTTTAAAAAACGGAGTGTGTAAAAACATGAATGCATCTTTTTTATTAGAAAAAATGGAGATTGTTTAGAACGAAATTGTAGTTATTAATGCTGCCATTTTAAAGTTTCTATCAAATGCAAAATATCTTCTTTTAAATAATTTACAGCAGGTAGAATAGAGTCGTAATTTGGTTTTGCATAAAAATATAAAGAGCCTTTTATAAAATTATCTGTACTATCTGTAACATGAAATTGAATTTGTGAAGCTGCATTTCCTGTAATTTCATAGATACTCCCAAAAACTCTTTTCTCTTTATTTATAAAATCTTGTGGTATAATTCGATCTGCTTTTGAGGTGTGTTTAAAAACTAGTTTTTCAGCTTCAGTAAGCAATTCTCTAATATTGTTTTTTAGAGGTCTGTAAGTAATATCTATGGAAGCTTTTAGTTTTGGATATTTAATGGAGAGCCAATTGTTTTTTTTATTAATAAGTGTAGCCGTTTTTGACACTTTAAAACTATAGGGTCTACTTAGTTTTAGATTTTCATAGTTCTTTTCTGGGTATGATAAGCTTAAGTGTGCCTTTGGCTTTGGTAAAACATCCTTCTTACAACCAAAGGAAATTATTAAAAATAATAATAGAAAAATATTACGCATTTCTCGTTGCTTTTACCTGTTTTATTCTTTTTTTGTCAAGCGCCTCTATTGTAAACGTATAATTTTTGAAGTTTATTTCTGTACCTTTTTTAGGGAATTTTCCAGAGATCTCTAAAATGAAACCTGCAAGTGTTTCGCTTTCTCCTTTTTCTTCCTCAAAAATTTCTTCATCTTCATCATCTAAAATTTTACAGAAATCTTTAATTGATGTTTTCCCTTCAAAAATATAATTGTTTGCATCTATCTTAGAATATGACACATCTTCATCATCAAATTCATCATTTATATCTCCCACAATTTCCTCAATAACATCTTCTAATGTTACTACTCCGCTTGTTC
>Ga0209711_10002616_pt1 | contig 15889 bp, 13 predicted proteins | sample ArcticOcean_MG_C_7_FD_187441 | JGI IMG/M metagenome (GOLD analysis project Ga0209711, IMG submission 187441) | Marine microbial communities from western Arctic Ocean - ArcticOcean_MG_CB11_88 (SPAdes) (version 2) | ecosystem: Environmental > Aquatic > Marine > Oceanic | place: Arctic Ocean... | reverse complement strand
CTTCAAACCGAACACGCCCATGCCAGACTCAAGATAAGTTATCAACGCCAACAAGGAGAATTACAACAATCTATACAACGAGAATGGCATTATTACAATCGACAACAACAACGTTTTAGATAAAGTTACGGTTTAGATAAAGTAACGGTTTATTAATGTTTTATTCCGAGTGACGTCATCGTCCCCCCCCAGACAATAGACAATGTCATGATACCTAACAAACACTTGTGGTGACGTATCTCCGACGGGCTTGCCGATGGGCGTTCTGCCCAACGTTACTGCTTGAATTTTATGGAGCAGTTCCTTTTTACCGACCGCTCCATGTTTTTGGACTGTCATTAAATATTGAGGATAATGTTTGAGTACTGATATAGCGTGGCGATAATGTGGGCACCACTCGTAGCCCACAATAATCATAATCATGTAAAAAAAGTATTTAATGTTTTATAGTGTTCAAAAATGAAACTTGTGTCCGCTTTTATTTTTGAAGCGGACAATATATTATACGCCGAAGATTTGAATTTCGTAACTTTTTTCAATCGAAATTCTGTTAGAGAATTGATGCACGAATTGGTTAGACTTGCGGTAACAACGGCACAAGACAGTCGCAAAATATTCGAACATCCTCCTTGGCAGTTTGTTGTCTTAAAGTTAGAGGACAAGACATTGGTGATTGTGTCCGACAACGAATATCCAACGTCCGTTAGCTACGAACTATTAAAAAAGTTGGCGCACGACCCTACTGTTCTACAAAATATCATTGCAGAATGTCAAGACCCCAGGACAATTAGTCCACGGTATAGAATAAGACAACAACTGGACGAGACGCTGGTCATTATGCATGAAAATGTCGACAAGATTCTCCAACGGAGCGAGGACATTAATGAATTGGTGCAGAAATCAGAGCGGTTGTCACAAACATCAAAAACATTTTACAAAGTCGCGCGCAAGCACAATCGCTGTTGTTCTATTTCTTAAAGAATTGTTTAATTGAATCTAAAGCTTTTTCGATGATGTTTTTGTCACCAGGAATAGCGACAGATGTTTGGACGGGCATTTTTTTCATTTTTTTAACTTCGTCTTTTCTTTTTCGTGACCATGGTGGGTATTTAGAACTTGATGTGAGACGCATTTGAATCAAGTCGACATTCTTTTATAGTGAACTATAAAAAGGTTTACCGAACCCATAATGGGGTGTTTTATTTCAAATCCATCGGTACTTGAAAAATATGTGGGTGAGACTCTAATGTACCAGCCCACGGTTTCAAACGAAACAACATCTATATATATTAATAGTAACAATGTACTATGGAAAGTGTGTAAGGGAGAACCAGAGGTCATTCATACATGTTTTATGAATAATTATCGTGTGAAAAGATTACCAATATCACCTATGATTGTGAGTCCACAACGAATGTTAAAGATATCCAAAAATGAAATCGCGATATCGATGAATTATTATCCCGGTGATTTGTTTTCGTTTACTTTAGCCCCATTTGATTTTAAAAAAGTTTTGAACGGACTACAAAACATTGTTGACGCCATTAAATTTTTACATACGCGGGATCTTGCGCATCGCGATATTAAACCCGAAAACATAGTAGTTGACCAAGAATATTTTCGTTTAATTGATTTTGATTTTACTTCGCCTTTGGTTCATTTTGTAAAATGCGGGACGAAAAACTATATGTATCCGTTCACCACTACGCTGGACTGGACGGCACGAGAACGTTCCATAAGATTTGATATATATGCATTTGGACGTACCATTCTGTACGTCTTTTATTGTGCGGCGCAGCTTAAAATGATAGAACATCCGAGACGAATGAACAAATTATTCACTGAAAATGTCATCTTAAAAGATGTTGAAAATCCATTTGCTGTCAATTCGGATGTTGCCTATTGGTTTGACGTTGCTTTAAAATGTTGTTCAGAAGTCCCTCACCTAATAACAGTACCCACAACAAATGAGACCGTTGCGACTTTGCAGGTGGTCTACGCAGACGAGGTAGTCGCATGAAGCGCAGTATTCTGCCGACTTATGTAGTGTCCTTAACGGCCCATTCGTTTGAAGAAGGGCGCGACAAACATGGCAGTCAGCAATTCCCTGAACATGCGTATGAACATACTTACGCCAACCGCCAGACCACTCATCTGCAGCGATTTTCATAACTCTGGAAGACGGCCTTGTGCGAGCAACATCTTTAAGTGACAAATAGCCCATAATATGAGACATTAACGAATGTCCCGGACTTAGATAAAGATTCATTGTACATACATCATTTACATAACTTATATTGTCAAACACTTATTCTTGACATATCCGAATAAATCCGGCTTACCATTGTACGATCGTATATTTACATCTAATATTATTTAATATTAGATGAGTCGTGAGAGTTTGGAAGCGAATCTCGCCGAACATTGGAAATCGGTCAACACGGGCTGGTGTCACTGTGCCGACCACCAATGTTCGATGGAAACGTGTACCATCCAACACGTCATCGGTGGTGTGTGGGTAAGCGGTGATAAAACGCACGTATGCATTCGGAATATGTGTTGTAATCATCCCAAATGGGCAAACAGGGGCACTTTAAAACGTCAAATACGTAATTTATACGTGTGTTGTAAAACAGGACAATCTCACTGGTGTGACGAACAATGTTCGTGCACCTCCGTTGACCATTTGGACGGCGGTTATATTTGTAAAATTTCGGGCATTCGATACGACTCTATTAAGTCGGACACGTGGTTTACGGGTCATAGGGTAACAGCAACACATCAAGAGAACAAAGACCCTCTCAAACTCGTGCGAAATACCGACTTCAAAGTCAATGCTAACTCGACGGATACGATTCGGCAACAACAACACCTGTATTTGTCTCGAAAACAAGTGATGGCGATTTTATTCTCATCCGACAGGTTGTTCATGGAACAACGCAAATACGTTGAAATGAAAAACGAGGCCGAAAAAGTGATACACAAATATATTAAAACGTGCGAGAAAAAACAACAGTCCGTCATATTTACACATATAGTACAACTCTATATCAATCAAATGAACCGCAGGCATATTTTTAGGAACCTATTGCCGAAGAAACGCACGATTGAAGACGTTGTTGAGCACTATTCATTACTGACGTGTCGTTACTGGTGTTTGATTACTCAAAAAATACCATTGGGTATCCAGACACCGGCACTATTCCCCATTAAAATATTCATTGTCTCCATTTTATATATTATGAAAGGTGGTCTATGCTTGGGCGGGGTGCAGGTGATTCCCAAGGACAAGTATCTGGCATCCATATTACCAGAAGCAAATACATTGGACTCGTACCGGATTAATAAACCAGCGTTTACAGCATGTAAAAATAACATTTTAAAGGCGTACAGAGAGTCTTCAGAGACATATAAAATAAATCCAAGACAATTATTAGTTTAATATGTTAAATTCTTGTAAAGCACAACGCAAACTCTTTTTTGCTTGCATATTGCGAGGCAATTGGCCATTTTTCAACATGCCCCGTCTCATCAACACCGTAAACCACTTGCGCATGGACTGGTTGTCTTCCAATTTAAAATGGGCATACAAAGAGTCTTTGTGGATTTCCTGCAGCACTTCTTCCGCCGTGGAAAATGAACGGTCGCGTTTTCTTTTCTTAACAGGCATCTTTTTACGCGATGGCTTGTCCGTCACAACGGTCAATTGTGCATCGTTCACTTCTTGGCGACAAAAAGGACATCGCATCGAGTCCGAATGCAGTGAATCGACCCAGCACTTGAGACATGCCTTTGCACTGCCACAATGATTAAGTACCACGTCCTTCGTCGCACAAAGGTCACACGTTTGCTGGCCACCACCGAGCAACCAACACTGATTGCCACGGATATGGTGTACCATATTATCGAACGTTGGACAATACGGTTGTAATTGCTCCGGAACGCGCAAGCCCGTCATCAGCGTCTTTTTAATGCTACTTTCAAGAGGCTTGGGCTTCAACGTTTCTTGTGACGACAATCGAATCTCACATTCTTTATATTTTTCCAACAGAGGTGGCAGTTGATTTTGCAACGCTGTGCCAATGAAACCGCCGCGAATAAGGGCGCGAATACGCTCCCGATGTGCCTCAGGAATAAACTCATCGATTGAATTCTCATCCGTCATGGCGGCCATCAAAAACATTCGAGGGTTACACCCAAGTTCGTGGAGCGCATCGTACAACAGCTTTATCTGTGAACGCCCATAATTCTCCTCAATAGACGTCAAAATGCGTTCATAACGCAGCGGACGTATGACCACAGGTGGCTGGCCAGAAGCACCGGAACCACTGTCAAATACGATGACGTACTGATGGCCGCGCACCATGATATTTGCCATTGACCGTCCTTCCGCGCGGGCCGTTTCGATTTGGGCGTTTGTTATAGCGTCAAACGACAACCAGTCGGTGGGAGCGTCCGCATGATACGTTTCCATCACGCTGATGGCCAACTCATGCAATCCACGCGCCACCAAGAAATCATTAAATTGATAGGGGCCATGCTCAGTAACATCAAAGTTGGGGTCAAATTGTTCGAAGGCATCCGTCAGTGTTTGAGCGGCTTCAGAATCCTCCATTTGCTCCGAAATCTTGACGACAGCGGCGCGAATACGTTCCAAACGAAACGCGCCCTTAAATTCCCACTTGTAGCGCGTAGAGGTTATCTTGTGCAGTTGAGTACGGCTCAAGTCGGTGCGTTTCCAGTGCACACGGCCAAGTTCGCCATCTATCATCTTAAACAGATAACCGTTCTCAGCTACGTAATGCTCTGTTCCAATGCTTACTTCTTTACGCACGCGATAAGGTTTACCGTTCCTGAATAATTTGCGCCCAGCTTCGTAGGGCAAAAACGCCCGCAAAGACCTCTGGATGACAGCGTAAATAGGAGCATCGCCGGACTTGGGGCCTTGACGGACAAATGTTCGCACATCTTGTTCGTCACCAAACATACGAAAGTGCATATGGTCGTTTTCGGGATGGCCGAATATCTCACCAATGTCATTGGACAGGCGAATGGGTTCTACAGACGGTTCTTGTTCCCTTTTCGATAGTTTCAGCTGATTTTTCGGAGTGCATTCGATCCAAGTGTTTGCATAGTACCATTGCCAAGTCATTTTTACTAAAGTGTATGAGAACTTTTAAATACGTGATTTCAACAGAGTAGTTTGATTCAAATCAAATTTGATTGCAATCAAATCTTGGGAAATGTTAAAAAATTTTAAATACGTGCAACAGAGTAGTTTGATTCAAATCAAATTTGATTGCAATCAAATATTGGGAAATCTCAGGACATTTTGATTGCAATCAAATCTTGGGAAATGTTAAAAAATTTTAAATACGTGCAACAGAGTAGTTTGATTCAAATCAAATTTGATTACAATCAAATATTGGGAAATCTCAGGACATTTTGATTGCAATCAAATCTTGGGAAATGTTAAAAAATTTTAAATACGTGCAACAGAGTAGTTTGATTCAAATCAAATTTGATTGCAATCAAATCTTGGGAAATCTCAGGACATTTTGATTGCAATCAAATCTTGGGAAATCTCAGGACATTTTGATTGCAATCAAATCTTGGGAAATGTTAAAAAATTTTAAATACGTGCAACTATATATTGAGAACAACTATTCCAAAAAAATGAATTCGATATGGAATCAAATTATTTTGAGGTAAGAAAAGATATTTAAAACAGATACAAAGAAATTTCTTTAAATCAAACACACGTACACCCACACTTAACCCATCATACAACACCATGGCTTCCCAAGCACCATCAACGCCCCCACGAAAAACGACGCCAGTACCACCAAACGCACCACAGAAACAATCTGCTCCGTCTGGTGGGGTACAGAACGGTCAAAACGCGACCCCAGATGAAATATATATGGTGGTCGCCTTCAACAACAATCACATTGAAATATATGTAGACCCCACAGCTGCGGGTGGCATTGTCCTTTTGGTCGACCGCTCCGGCAGCATTTCTGGCCCAAATGCCCTATTGTTGCGCACCGCCGTGGCCGCAATGACGAAGGGAACCCGTGCACATGGTAAATTCGTCATTCCTGTGCCAGATGGTTCCACAGCCATCATCGCCGCAGTCGAACATTGTTTGTCCCTGTACAACTGTGGTACCATATATCTCTTCACGGATGGCGAAGAAAACTGCTGGTCTGGCCCCATCAAGGTCGGTACTGAGCCCGACGGCACTCCCAACATCGTTGACATCTCATTCTGCGGTGGTAGAGGCTCGTCAGAGGTGCTCGCGGACTATTTGCAGGCAACAGGCGTAAAAGTGTGCATCCTTGGTATTGGCGATGCTGCCAAGCCCATGGTCGACGTAATGCTCGGTCGTCGTAACGTTTTCTGTGGACACGTTGCTCACGGAGCAGACACGAAAGCTGTCGTGAGCGTTGTGCGCACGCTGAAGCACGTTTGCACGGGTGGGCGCTCCTCCGTAACGCGCAACGGTACGCAACACGCTTTGCTTGTCTCACTTACGGACGACGTTCAGGCCGCCATTAAAAAGATGACTCCCGCTGAGATGGACGAGTTTGACGCCGCCGTGGGCGACGTTATTATCTCTGGGACGGACATTGTGACACCCAGTGACCTCCGCAGACACATGGAAGTGGTTGAAGAGGCGTATGACGAGCCAATTCCAGATGAAAATTTGTCAGACGTTCGCGCCGCTCTATTGCTGGCCATGGAAGCCATGTGTGACGAAGACATGCCCGGCGCTATCATAACCAGCAAGCATTCGGCCGTCATTGGCGTCCCAAAGGGATGGCGTCCATTCCGTCGTCATTGCAATCGTCTTCTGAGTCGCCTGGCAGGCGCAGATGTCCTCAATCGCGCTGATGCCGTTGGCGAAAGCGGCAAGATTGTGCAACAGAATGGCCACCAGCACAAGTTTTCCACTGGATGTGCTCAGTACGGTTGTACCATTCCCAAAGCCGTTGTCACGGGTCTCGCTGAGGATTCAGATTGGGCTACGGCACGCGAAGACCTGCCTGGGCCAAAGCGCAAGCGTAAAAATACGGCGAACACGTCTCCGAAAAAGAGAATTCGCGTCGAGTAATTTAAAAATAACGATTATTTTTTGATAAATTTATGTTCTTTGTAAAACCAATCTCCAAATTGCCCCAACGCCTCCAATTCTTGCACAATGTTGCTCACCGACGGCTCACCCGTAGACCAGTAATAGTCTCCACCAAACTCTGCCTTGGATAGCATTATGTCTCGACGTCTCTACACATAGGACAGGTACGGTTGCAAGTCCCAATAGGGCTATCATTTTTGTTTCTGGGACAGTCGATTAAAATACAAGTTCGCGCAAGGATTCCACTGCCGCCAACAGCTTTGCAAATTCAGCCTGTAAATTTTCGCGCGAATGTTTGCATCCGGCCAGCATGCGTTTTAGAATGCGCACGTGTAATTTTTCGGCCGCCAGATTCTTTTTTGTTCTGTCCAATTGCGTTTCCACAGGCATTACTTTAATTTCACCCATTCGCCGCTCAAAATAGGCGAGTTGTTTTAAGGTATCGTCCAAACGTTTTTGAAGAGTGGCCATTGTGTATTTTGTCCGGCCTTTTATACGGTTTCATTTTGCGTGCGTTTTATATTGCGCCCGACCGCTACGCTGTTTGAGGTCGCCTCTGTGCTTATTCCAATCCTCAAGACGTTTCTTATCATCCGCGAGATATTTTTCGACGGCTTCCTCGTACAAATCAAGAATGCCCATGGTAGAAACAAGCCATCCAATGCCCCCTTTGAAGTCCTCGACAGAATAGGTGGCAGACAATTCGACGGCATGTTGTGCCGTTTTCCCCCAGTGTAATTTTAAAAAGTATTTTTCGGTGGACGTGTCGGGCTTGATAGCCATGGCATCTTTAGGGTCAGACGCAAGAAACAACCAAACCCCCTGTTCTCCTATTGACAAAGATTCTGCAGAATACGAGCCGTAATATTTTATTTTCCAACGTTTATACAACAATGATACAAGTTGATTAAATGTGTCCATACATATCATAAAAAATATATTTTATATACCATGATTAAATAAATCCCATACAATTTATACGGAATCCTGTCTTGTCGTAAAAGTAAGGGCGAACAGCATCGGCTTCGCGCCCGTCCCAAGGCTCTATTTCCAGCCCTGTGGATGTTAATAACCGGTCTTTGCAATGATTCTCTGTTTTTATGGAATACACGTCAATCATTTCGCCCGTTTCCGCCAAACGCCTGCCGCGATTCTTAGGATGGTACCATCTATTATTACAACGATAAGCATGATTTTCTGTCAAATGAGCCGTGGCACCATTGCACTCCACTTCGTGTAATATATCACGCGGGGCGGCCTCTTTCACAATTTGCTTGACAACAGTATATTTACCATTCGATAATTTTATTTTGTCGCCCACTTTCAACTGGTTGACAGCAACATGCCCGTCGGACGTTTGCATCTTTTGATATTCAGCAATACAAGTCCATTTACAATCATTGTTGACCAAATCACAATACGGGCCGTTTCCAGCGGCAGTATTGGCAAAACACTGGTCGGTACCACAATCGCAACCCACGAGTGTATTCGGCGCCGAAAAATCCGTGTTTGGACACGCGTTTGTCTGGTTATTAATAGCTCCCGCAGAACCCACAAATAAATATTCGCCATTGCAGTAATAAATAGAACCAGTTTGACGTGTAACGGCTGAATCCCACGATACACCATTCCAACAACGTGTTTCCACTGTTTCAATACCCGTGGCTGCATTATAATTGGTCATGTGTACTTTTACAATTTTAGTAGAACCGCGGCATAAAACCGCATACGGATTGACGTCTACGTCAATGAGTACTTCCATGACACCCATATATTGATGGATGTCCAAATCACACGTATCGTGGTTACCAGTTTTTGCACCCACCCAACGGACATTCTGAGACGTATATTGTGGAAAATCTTGTTGAACAAATGTATTTACAGCTGCCGGCAATTGAGCATCCGTTAGAGTCACGTCCATTTGGATATCATTTGGACGAACGCCCGACGGTAAATTTCGGAAAATAGACGACATTGCATTACCCATCACAAATATTCGACTTTGTGCCGTATTCTGTTGCTTTACGAGTACTATCATATCACGAAGCGCTTTTTCGGCTTCTGACAAGGTATTCACCGCCTGCATTGACCGAACACTTTGTTGAATCTGTTCTTGAATCGTGTCCGATAACGCATCAAACGCAGGGTTACTAACTACATCACAACTGATGGCTTTCTGGGCCGACGTTCTTCCACTAGCACATGTAGCACACGCGATGCCCTGTTGAAAGTGGCCCGTTGAACATGTATCGCACTGGCCATTTCCGGGAACAGTGCCTAAATCGCACAAAATAGATTCTTCAATGATTTTACACGCGGAAGACGAACACCCCGACGGTGTGATAATCGCACGAATGTGGTGATGCGCATGGCCAGACTTGTATTTAATTTCATACAAATGAAACGTACTCGATACGCCAGACAGACCCAGAGAAATCGCATTTAATGCGAAATCTGCGTCGGTCTCTGTTGTCACATCCGGCGAATGGAATATTACGTAATTCGAAGTTGTATTGGAACAATCGACTCCACAATCTTCAAACGTAACCGCAGTACCAGCGGGATTTATTAAATTCACAATGACGTGAAATCCAATGCCATTGCTATGGTCTTTGCCGGCATTCAACTGAGATGACAAATCCGTACTACCAAGTTGCGCGCCTAAACGAACTTTGAAGGCAGACGCCATAGAAAAGAATACACACAAAAGTATGAATAACATTTTATTAAAGTTGAGTTTTAGTTATAGGCTAATTTTGTTTAACAACCCTGTTGTTACATCTGTTACTAAATTTAAGTTAGTTACTTGAGTTGATGTTATTGTATTTATAGTTGCTAATGCAATATTTACATTGGGGTCTTTATTTTTAATTGCTGGCCTGGAATGCAAAGCCCAATGGTTCAACCGAACCCCCCTGTTCAACCGAACCCCCCTTAGTCGGTGTGATAAGGACTTGGCCCGCCACCACCGTTTGGGACCACACTGTGAAAACTAGGTTATTCTGGCCGGTGATGTCTACCCCTGTGTCCGTATAGCCGTATGAAGAACCATCAATGGAACCCCCCCGATTGTCTTCTAGTATGTAAAATGTCCCCGCCTGAGCAAACGTGAACTGGTACATAGCAAGCGTCCCACCTTTGTCGGCATCGTCAGTTGCCACATATTGTGCGCCCTCTAGAAAGTCTGCAACTCCCCCAGACAGGATATCCGAAGCCAGAAAACCATCATTTTTTCCTGCCTGATTTCTAAAGTAGGGCGTGCCGCTGGCGATGTAGCCCGCTCCTGTAGTGGATAAAGTGCCCAAGCCCCAGTCCAGAGAATCGGCATCGGCACCCTGGCCAACCTGGGTAAACGTGGTGCCACCATCGGTGCTGCGAAGTACGTCTGTGTTGGTAAGGAATCCTGTGGCGACAGTACATGCAAGATTATTACCAGCAGATCCTGTTTCCTGATATCCTGAACTACACGTTACAGTTTGAATGCCAGCTACATCAGCACCATTACATGTTCTTGAAGATGAATCAGCAACTACAGCGCATGTTTTGACAACTTCTCCATCAAGGTAATAGCCGTCAGCAGTCACCGACGTGCATATCGTGTTGGTAGTAAACGATGCCGTAGTACTGCACGTATTGACAGTGCTCACTGCACAATTTGCTTGATTCACACATGCAGTACAACCCTGTTGTTTTATCATCTCGCCGGTATTTTTCAGCAAGTTACAAAGAGCCTGATCAGCACCCGTGGCATTTAATTGGTTGACATCATTTGCATTGAAGTTGTCCTCAAGTTGACCATGCCATTCAACACACTCGTCTTGACATGTACCCGCAAAATTGGCGCGTACATAACCGTACATCGTAACGGCAAATACGCAATCACTTGCCAGGCCGGAACCTGCTGAACCTGTAGTTTTAGCCGTAGCACAGTCGGTGCAGACGGTTTGCGTTGCGCCAGAAAGACCCGTCGCCGTCGAATATTTACCGACGGCACAGTCGGTGCACGTTGCTGCACCACCAGCGGAAAATGTACCGGCACCACAGTCGGTGCACGTTGCTGCACCACCAGCGGAAAATGTACCGGCACCACAGTCGGTGCACGTTGCTGCACCAGCAGCGGAAAATGTACCGCCGTCGCACGAGGCGCAGGCGGCGGTGGCGGAGCCCGCACGCGCCTCGCCAGCGTCACAATCGGCACACGACGTGCCGGTCGCCGAGGTCTGGTCTTTACCAGCGGCACAGGTTGCACAACTCAAATATCCACTGCTGCCTGTTGCTATGTATTCGTACGTATTTGTGCACGTGAATGTGCCGCCGCTTCCGCCGCTGCTTCCGCCGCAATTACTCGCGCATGTTGAGACCTTGTTGTCGCCACATGTGAAGGTACCCGTTTCACACGTGTTACATGACGTCGTACCAGTGCTGCTTTGGTACTCTTCGGAGTTCGTGTTACAGGTGTAGCACGTCGTTGAAGAGTCCGAATCTTTATCCGCTTTACCCGCCACACAGGCGACGCAGGCCTCGGCGGCGGAGGTGACAAACGTGGAAGATGCTTGTGTTTCTGAACCGGCGGCACAGGTGTCGCATGTGGTCTTGCCAACAGTATCGGCGTATTTGCCAGTGCCACAGTCTTGACAGGCATTACCAGCGGTTGGATTGTATTTACCAGCGGCACAATTGGAACATTGGCTCTGAGCGTAGGCGCCAGCGGAGGAGTCTTTGCCGGCGGCACAATTGCTGCACGAGTTTGCGCCGCGTTCGGCGTATTTACCAGCGGTACATGGGTCACATCCGGCTACAGATAATTTGGGAACATGGCCAGCGGCACATAAATACGATTCTTCAATAATGGTGTGTAAATTTAATTCGAGTTTCGTAATAATATGGTTTTTGGGGACGGTGGGCGTATACTCTAAATTATATACGTTGTTGTTCGTATCTTTGACATTTGTGACGGCAGTATCAGCATCAACTGTAGTAGGTGACAGGTTGGTCACAGTATGGAAAGCATTGCCATTCAAACACGTGGAGGCGTCGTTAGTTCCACAGTCAAAGTATTCTACCTCTGTATTCGCAAGGTCTGAATCGTGTACAATTTGGAATACAGCATGAAATTTATTGGTGGTGTGATTTTGCCCGGCCCCGAGGAAATGAGGTACGCGATGGCTTTTTAAGACATGTCTAAAAAAGTTGGCCTGTGTTGCGACCAACAGAGTTGAACATAAAAACAACTTCATTTTTAAATTTATTACTCATGTTTATATAGTAACTTTTTTTAGGTCTAACATTCGTCAGGTCTAACATTTGTCAGACTTGGGTACGTTAAATATTGTTCCCCATAGATAGGTACAATATGTGGCCATGTTCGTCACCTCAATGACGAACGACCCTGTGTTACTTGGGTCTATAAACCCGTCCACAAGGTTACTACCACCAGCCGTACTGTACCATTTTACACACTTGTTGGCGCAAACGTCATTTACCTTTATTTCGGCCCGACCAAACATGACAATGCCGGGCGAGTTACAACCGGAATTGTAGGCGCCACTGGCCAAGTAGACGGGTGTTCCGCCATATTCGCATTCAACTCCTGTATTGTCGTTCAGTAACGTGACAAAGTTTGTATTGCTTTGTGTCACGTCGTGACATCCTAATTGGCCGGTTGCCGCGACGTATTTGCCCGACGGGCATGGTGTACATGATGTATCACCTGCTGAGGAATATTTTCCCTGTGTACATCCAGTACATGTTGGTTCAGGAGTTGAATAAATATCGCCTCCTGTACAAGTTAATTGTGTCCCGTCTGTTTTGTAACCTGCTTCGCACGATGGTTGGCAAGAATTTCCTAAATATAAGCAGGTGACATTTGTATTGTTGATGGTACATTGAGACGAACCACAATCGCCCAATGTTCTAGCGGGGCTGTCATATACCCATCCTGTTTCATTTAAAAGTTCTTGCACAAAACAACCGTCAAATGTGGCACCCAAACTCATCACTGGGTGTTTATATGTGCCCGAATCTGCACATTCATATTCGTCGCCAGATATCCATTCGTCGTCGGCGATGTATTGACTGTCTATTGTTCGTGCGGCATGTGTTTGTGACACGCATTCGCGTCCAGTAGAACTAAGTATCCTCTTCCTCCCCGCTCCGAGGCGTCTTCTTGTCGTATTCTGACAACAATAGACATTAAATATATCGTAGCCAGTTATATTCTTTTGTCTCGTTTCCACGTAAGTGACGAGTTTGCCATTCTTGCATGCCGCTGCTGTTTCGTTGGTATTGATGATAACTTCTTCTAAATCATCAATACCAATGTTGTCAAAGTCTACATCGGCATTGGAGCAGTCAAAATCGGCCCAATCCGTGACTGACGTATGGTCTTTTGGAATTTTGATTTTTAAGAAAGGTAGTCTTCCCTTTTCCATTTTTTCTCTTAGTTTTGGATTACGCGGCGGCAAGTCTTTCGTGTTAACAATAACGCCATATTCGTTAGCCAACGAAGAAGTGGCCGTTCGGAGTTGTTTGAGTTGTTCGGCAAACGTTTCTTTCACAATGGACATGGCTTTGGTCACTTCTACAAGAGCTTTTTCCCTTTCCGTCGAGTTTTGAATGACCTCTGCGTTTTTCATAAGTTCTTTACATTTTAAGGAGGATACATCAACGAGTTGTTGTTCTTTTTTGGCGCGCTGTTCAGTCGGAGATTTACGTCTTTCTGTTGCTCTTTCTTGCTGCAACTCTTCTTGGGTCATTTCGTAGACTTCTTCGTCAATTTTTTCGATACTCTTTGCACCAATGTCGTCCGTAATATCTCCTAGAATACGCCCTAACGCATCGGCATCGGTTTCACCTTGTCGTGTTTCAAATCGTATGTCGTTTTGAACGGTTGTTTTGGCGGTGGCGTCTCTGCCATCAGCATCTCCCACAGTCTGAAATACAGCTAACAAAGTTGTTGTCATGCTGGTCGCGCGTGTGGCCACTATGTTTTGTCTGTCTCGATTGTCTTGGCAACATTCTACATCAGTACATTTCTCTTTTGCACAAGCTGTCAGGAGGTCTTCCGCGGCTTTTAACTCCTTTCTAAACTGACATATGTGGGGTTTTGCTGCGAATGTACACGTTGCCGCACATTTTGCGAAACTCAAACCAGCCGAATTGGCGCTAACAGAGCCATCGCACCGTTTACATCGGGCCTGGCCCTTTTCGTCTTGGTAATATCCCAAAAGAAGTGGTTGGCCGGCACCGTCAAGGATGCGCGATTTGCGAACTTCACAAAATGTGCACGCCCCTTGATTCGGTGACGATTGAAATTTACCTTCAATACATTGTGTACAGCTGGTGCGGCCCGTGTCTATTATATTTCCGGCGGGGCATGATAACTGCTGCGTTGCGCCCGTTGGACAATATCCTTTTTGACATTGTTTGCACGACGTTTGTGCTATCTGAGATTGATACTTACCGGCAACACAGTCGTCGCACGACTGTTGACCAGTGGACGCTTGGGATGTACCGGGCGAACATGCATCACAACTTGTTTGGCCCAACCGCGATTGGAATGTACCGGATTCGCATGGCATACATTTTACATATGTTTCTACTGATATGTCGGAAGTAAGACGCCTGCGTGACGAGCTTAATATTGTACAACTTGTTCTATTTGCATTAACAGTGCCAGCGCACGTCTTACATTCAGTTTGACCAGCCTCGTCTTGATATTTGCCAGACGGACACAGTTCCATATCATCCATTATACTACAAGGACATTTACTACCCGGTGGACACAGTACGCATGTTACATTATCATCCGAAATATAGTATCCCTCGTCATCACATATCGCCAATTCACATGTACTTCCTGAATATTTTGCACAGGTTGAATTGCCCACGACTGGCGCTGGTGTCGTTGCATTTGGCGCTGGCGCTGTTACGTTATAACTGACTTCGTAAAAACCGGCAGGACAAGTAATTTCTTTGCACCCACCTGGAGAATCGTTGTCGTGTAAACACAATATTTTTTTATAACAATTTGTGTTCCCACCGGAAGCGTCGTCCCTAGCATCTCTTGTAGTGCCTGTGGGACAGGTCACACAAGCATTGTTAACAACGTGTTCGTTAATATCACATAACGGCGCCTCTAAAAAGTTTTTTATTTGTGTCGCGACCGATGCATTTTGAGGGAGGCCATAGGCTGTATTCACTTCAATCACAGTGGGCGACGTAAAATTACCGGCCAACCCTGTAGAATATAACGGACTTTGTTTTGCGAAATAAAGAAGCGCATCAATGTCTCCAAAAGGCGCTCCAGACAGTATACGTTGGCGCAGTGTATCGGGCACATAGCCTTCTAATAGGACAGCTTTTTGGAAAGTGACACCGTCTGCTATATAAGCCATAACCATGGCGGCTCCCTGAGCGAATCCGAGAATTGCATCAAAGGCTCCCTCAACACTCGTATAATTTGTCAAAAAAGAAATGGACGTTTGCACGGTTGTCGCATTTGTGTCGTACCATATATTCCCAGGTGCTTTTGGATAAAAGAAATCGTACGTATTGGCAAGTGCGTTTTGTATGGGGGCCATCTTTTGCTTGAAGATAACGGAAAAGTCTTCGGAGCGTTTTCCATCGAGACATAGTTCATTGGTCGCCACCATTTCGACTTCAATGCCACATGAAGAAAAGCATCTACATGCGTCGCCCGTGTTTAAACCTTCCGAACACACGAGAGCGTTTCTGTCGTGCTTACGACAC
>Ga0209711_10002607_pt1 | contig 15931 bp, 12 predicted proteins | sample ArcticOcean_MG_C_7_FD_187441 | JGI IMG/M metagenome (GOLD analysis project Ga0209711, IMG submission 187441) | Marine microbial communities from western Arctic Ocean - ArcticOcean_MG_CB11_88 (SPAdes) (version 2) | ecosystem: Environmental > Aquatic > Marine > Oceanic | place: Arctic Ocean... | reverse complement strand
TGGTCACTCCTGATAAAGACTTCGGCCAACTCGTGACCGAAAAGATTAAAATGTATCGCCCCGGGCGCAAAGGCGACGGTGGAGAAATTCTAGGCATCAAAGAGATCAAAGAAAAATGGGGCATCGCCCGCGTCGATCAAGTCATCGACATGCTAGGGCTCTGCGGCGATACCGCCGACAACATTCCCGGTGTTCCTGGCATCGGCCCCAAGACCGCTGAAAAGCTACTCGCTAAGTATGACACCGTCGAAGGCCTCCTCGATCATGTCGACGAACTCAAGGGTAAGCAGAAGGAAAAAGTCAGTGACAACGCCGACCAAGCCCGCATGTCCAAAGTGCTCGCCACCATACAACTCGACGTGCCCATCGAAGCCGACTGGAAAGCCATCTTGCTAGAACAGCCTGACCAAACGAAGCTTGTCCCTCTCCTTGCCGAATTTGAATTTCGGACCTTAGGTAAACGTATCTTCGGCGGCGACTTCTCCGCGCAAGAAGCTGCTACGGAGCTCGTGCTAATGAGTGAGGACGATGAAAAAATGGGTAAGCCGAGTTCCAGCTCAGCAGCATCGCAGCCCCAACTAGACCTCCTACCCGATATCGCCTTCAAAAAAATAGCCGACATCAAAACCGACTATTGTATCGTAAAATCGAATACAGATCTAGCCGAACTCGTCACAACACTCACCGCTGCGAAAACCTTCGCTTTCGACACCGAAACCACCGCGCTCAACCCTCGTGCGGCAAAACTCGTCGGTATCTCCTTTTCCACCGAAGCCCACAGCGGCTACTGGGTGCCCGCCACCGAGGAATCCCTTGCGGCACTACGCTCCCTCTTTGCCGACGAGTCACTGACTAAAATCGGGCACAACTTAAAATTCGACCTGTCCATGCTCGCGGAGAACGACTGTCCGGTTGCAGGCCTCTGCTACGACACCATGCTCGCGCATGCCCTGATTGATCCCGAGCAACGGCACAACCTCGACACCCTCTCGGAAGACTTCCTACAATATTCCCCTATTCGATTCAGCGAGTTACTGCCAGACGCTAAAAAGGGCGAAGCCATCGACTACTCGGACGTGGCGGAGCAAGACCTCGCCAACTATGCGATCGAAGACTCCGATGTCACACTTCAGCTCTGGGAAATCTTTCAACCAAAGCTCGAAGAGAGCGGTCAGGCTAAAGTATTTTACGAGATTGAGACGCCCCTCCTCCCCGTGCTGGTAGCGATGGAGCGCGAAGGCATCCGTCTCTGCGAGACGACACTCGCAGCCACCGGCGAATCCCTCATCGGCCACATTGCAGAGCTAGAAGCCTCTGTTTACGCAGTCGCTGGACGTGAGTTCAACCTCAACTCCCCAAAACAACTGGGCGAAGTTTTGTTCGACGAACTCAAGCTAGTTGAAAAGCCCAAGAAGACCAAGACCGGTCAATATGCTACCAACGAACAAGTCCTCTCGAACCTCGCGCCCAAACACACCATTGTGGCAGAGCTTCTAGAATATCGCCAACTGACCAAGCTCAAGAGCACCTACATTGACTCGCTCCCGAACTCTGTCGATCTGATTACCGGTCGCGTCCACACCCATTACGGCCAAGCACAGACCGCCACGGGTCGACTGTCTTCTAACGATCCCAATCTCCAAAATATCCCCGTTCGCAGCCCCAAAGGCCGCGAGATTCGAAAAGCATTCGTCCCGCGCGAAGGTTGGAAGCTACTCGCAGCCGACTATTCGCAAATCGAGCTGCGCATCCTTGCGGCCCTGACGGGCGACGTCGGTCTACTGACCGCGTTCAAGGAAGGCCAAGACATCCACACCGCTACCGCCGCGAAGATCTTTGACGTCGTGCCCGGGAAAGTGACCCGCGACCAACGCAGCACAGCGAAGATGGTTAATTTTGGCATCCCCTACGGCATCTCTGCATTCGGTCTCGCCCAACGCCTCGGCACCGTTAGCCGGACTGAGGCGCAAGAGATTATCGATAGCTACTTCGCTCAGTTTCCCGGCATCCCTGGCTACATGGAAACAAGGAAAGAAAGCGCCAAGAAGAAGGGCTACGTCGAGACCCAATGCGGGCGCCGTCGCTACCTACGCGACATCAACTCTGCTAACGGCACCATCCGCGCCGCCGCGGAGCGCAACGCCATTAATATGCCGATCCAAGGCACCGCCGCCGACATGATCAAGATCGCAATGGTGCGCATCCAAAATTCTATTATAGAAAAAGGCCTCAAGAGTCGCATGCTTCTGCAAGTCCACGATGAACTCATTTTTGACATGGAACCGAGTGAAGAAGCGCAGCTCCATGAGCTAGTAAACGAAGGTATGATCGGAGCGCTAGAGCTACCCTGCCCCATTGAAATCGAGATCGGAATGGGCAAAAACTGGCTGGAAGCACACTAGAAAGATTGTATTATCAAAGACTAAGTGTCATAGGGATTAGTGGAGGTCGAAGAGCCAAAATTAGGCCCTGTCGACTACAGCCCTTAATTTACTATCAAAAACTTGCACAAAGACATGTGTCTTGTAGCTTAACAAAAATTGCCAACTATTAAATATAGACCTGTCAGCTTGACTGACTCGCTACCAATAAAGCCGCTGCTTACTAAAACGAAGACTTTATAACACTCACCCGCACGGTAAAAAAATAAGCCTTCAATAGTATTCGCCTATCTCCACAATCTCATATTTCAAAACACAATGAATCCCTCTATTATGACTCCACCTTTGCCAGATTCAGCTCCTGACGCTGCACCCAATTGGAGAAAGATTGTCAAAAAATACCAAGCGCCTTGCCTAAAAAAGAGCCTTTGGCAGATCGCCAACTCAATGGGGTCTTACATTGCGCTATGGATTGTGATGTATTTCACGGTTTCGGTATCTTGGCCACTTACGTTGGGTCTCGCTATACTTGCGGGGATGTTTTTGGTACGTATTTTTATCATCTTTCACGACTGTGGGCACGGCTCATTTTTCCAATCGAAAGATGCTAACAACGCCGTCGGTTTCATAGCGGGGTTAATGACACTTACACCCTACCGCCACTGGCGCTGGCAACACGCGGTGCACCACGGCACTTCTGGCAACTTGGACGAGCGAGGCGTTGGAGACGTTTGGACGATGACGGTCAAGGAGTACAAGGCAGCACCATTATGGCTCAAGCTGCAGTATCGACTCACGCGGAATCCTTTTATGCTCTTCGTGTTAGGGCCGCTTGGGCTATTCGTTATTTACCAGCGATTCGCCTACAAGTTAGCAAACCGTCGCGACCGGATTGACGTCTATAAGATGAATGCCAGCATCGCGGTTTATGCCGCAGCCATGACTTTACTTTTTGGCTTCTGGAATTTTCTCTGGATTCAGCTATCGATCATAACCGTGTGCGGAAGCTTGGGCATCTGGCTCTTCTACGTGCAGCACCAGTTTGAAGATACCTACTGGCGCGCAGGCGAGGAGTGGGACTACACTGACTCGGCCATGCAAGGCAGTTCCTTCTACCGATTGCCTGCGATCTTAAATTGGTTTTCTGGTAGCATCGGCTACCACCACATCCACCATTTAAGTTCCCGTATCCCAAACTATCATTTGAAGGCCTGCCACGAAGCGGAGCCGTTCTTCCAGCAAGTGCCTGAACTGACGCTGCGCAGTAGCTTAAAATCGATGAGTCTCCGGCTTTGGGATGAAGACACCGGAAAGCTGGTCGGCTACAAGATACTACGCGAGAAGGCTAGCTGAAACTTTCACGCGTAGGGTGCGATGATAGTCGCATGCAAAAATTAATGACTCTCCCGAAAGCATTCTACCTGTTCATCTCTGGACTCTTGCCGCTAATCGGTCTCGCGCATTCTAGCGAATTTCATTTAAATTTAATTCCTGCTAGGCAAACCCTCGAGATCGCACCCCAGTGTAAGATCAAGATAGAAGGCGATAAGCGCATCATAAAGTCCAACGGTATTCCAGACCACGAGGTGGGGCGATTCCCTAATCGAAGTAATCCGAACGGTATCCAAGCGCAAAACTACCACTACGAGGTAGCACTCAAACCTAAAGTTGCCAGAGAGGCCATTGTGATGGTCCGACAGCCATTTGGTATCGCCCTGAATGGTGTGCTATTTGATCCTGGCACCGCCGAATTTTTCCAACGCGACCGTAGCTCCGAGTGGAATTACGAAGCGCTAAGCGGCGCTGTCAAACTCGGGCTCGATCAGAATCATGCGCACGTGCAACCGAATGGAGCCTACCACTATCACGGCTTACCAAGTAAACTTTTCGAAGTGCTCTCGGGCGGGGAGCAAGGCATGACTCTCGTCGGCTGGGCTGCGGATGGCTTTCCTATCTATGGGTTATACGGAACAAAAGACCCGATAGATGCAGACAGCGAAATCGTCGAATTAAAGTCGAGCTACCAAATCAAAGCAGGCACACGCCCAAGTGGTAGCGACTCTCCGGGAGGCGACTACGACGGCACCTTCACCATTGACTACGAATACGTAGACAGTAGAGGTGATCTAGATGAGTGCGGCGGACGCTTTGGTGTAACTCCCGAATTCACCGAAGGCACCTACTACTACGTGCTGACCGAGGACTACCCCTTCATTCCACGCATGTTTAAGGGTGAGCCCGACCCAAGTTTTGAACGCCGGCGGCACACGCGCCCACCATCCGGAAATTCAGACGATCATGGCCACCCAAATCGCGGTAGCGGTCGTGGTAGCGGTCGTGGCCCCGCACACCCAAGGAGTTTTTAGATATACCTCAGGTTGAAGAGGTTTGATCCCTCGACCTTCGTGGTCGCACCTCTACATGGATTTATTCTCAAACAAATCAACATTCCGGAAATTGCTGTGCGCTTGGTATGCCACTGCCCAACGCCCTTTACCTTGGCGTGCAGAGCCTAGCCTCTACCGCACCGTCGTGTCCGAGCTAATGGCTCAACAGACACAGATTAAGACCATGTTGCCCTACTTTAATCGTTGGATGCAGCGCTTTCCTGACTTTACCGCTCTAGCCGATGCGCCCGCCGAGGATGTGCTTAAACATTGGGAAGGCCTCGGCTACTACAGCCGTGCACGCAACCTTCATCGCTTGGCCAAAGAATACGTCGCGCTCGACCCAAAGCCAGCGAACCGCGAAGAATGGCAACGGCTACCCGGCATTGGCCCCTACACCTCGGCGGCCATCGCTTCAATTGCATTGGGTCAACCAGCCGCAGTCGTCGATGGCAACGTCGTGCGTATCCTCGCCCGTTTGACCAATGATGCGCATATTTTTAAAAACAATGGCGAAGCAGTCAAAACCTTCACCGCAAGAGCTGACGAGTTGCTCGACAACAAAAACCCTGGCGACCACAACCAGGCTATGATGGAACTCGGCGCAACTATTTGCCTCAAGCATAAGCCTCTCTGCACCGTTTGCCCCGTCCTCAAGTTCTGCGTCTCAAATAAACACGGCACTCAAGACGAACTCCCGCATATAGAGCGCAAGACCACTGTTCAAGTCGAGGTCGACCGCGCATGGATAATAGAAGATGATAAGCTATTACTCCACCGCATCCCCGAAAGTGCAGGGCAACTTGCAGGGCAATACGAGTTACCCGAACTGAGCGCAGTCAAAGCGAGGACGTCGCACCAACTCATCGCCAGTAAATCGCGCTCTATCACTCATCGCCGAATCAAAGAATACATCTACGAAACAATTGCAGTCAGTATTGATGACTCATTAGAGTGGGTCGCACTCAACGAACTAGACGCTATTACTCTTTCGGGACCACATCGCAGATGGATTCGTGAACTACTAAAGGATCGATGATTCTTAGTTGGACGTTTAACATTCGATTGCTCAGTTATACTCGATGCCAAAGACAAAAAAATGGACTGCCAACGATTTTACAATCCGTACCTCGACGATCAAGGGTGCGGGCATGGGGCTATTTGCTAGGCACGCCATCGGCGAAGAAGACACCATCGGTTACTACACGGGTGAAGTGATCACAGAAAAAGAATTTCACGACCCCGATCGCCCCTTTTCTGCCTACGTGTTGTGGGTCACTAAAGACCACATTCTCGTCGGGGAGGGTCCAAAGGCCAACTACACCCGCTATATCAATCACGACGATGAGCCCAACGCCTTCCTTATCGTATCCAGCCGCTGGAAGACCGCCCGCTTCCAAGCCCTTCACAACATAGAGCCAGGCGAAGAAATTTTATTCGACTACGGCGAAGACTACTGGGAATAAACCGAAGTGGCTGCTACACTGCCATTACTCACCTTCTCGTCAGAGTGGCTTCGAGGTTGAACTCGGAACAAATTCCCTTCACCTTGTATTAAAGATTTAGCCATATGAACATAGACCCCATTTTCTTAGGCCTCGACGAGGAACAACGTAGCGTAATTTCTAGTCTGCCTCGTGGGGATCGATTAATTGAGCTCGCCACCCTTCGTAACCGCCCCACCCGCGAGATCTTATCCGAACTGGCCGACCTCGTAGAAATCGCCGTAATCAAAGACATCGAGCTGATTGACAATCCAACCGCTACGCTGCCGCTGCGGATGATTCACGAATATCAATGTATTCCTGTCCAAACAGTAGGCGACGATACCCAAAAAGAGAAAGCCCCTATTGCACTCGCCACACTCTGGCCCCCGGACGAGGTAATGAATCGCTGGGTCTATGCCGTCAGCGGACGTAAAGTGCAGTGGTTCATGGGAGACCCAGAACAGATCACCGAGACAATCACGCAAAACTTCGGTGTCGGAGCAGGCAGCCTCGACGAGTCCGACCTTATTACCGATGTTTCCGAAGCCGAAGAGGCGGAGGATGAAGACGCTGCCGTAATCCGATTCGTCAACGAGGTAGTACAAAAAGCAGTCAGCGACCGGGCAACTGACATTCACTTTGAGCCACACCGCGATGAGCTACAGATTCGCTACCGCATCGACGGTGAGCTAGTATCCATTCGCGTGCCCGATAATCTGATACGCTTCCAAGGTGCCATTATCTCACGCCTCAAGATCATGGCCAAGCTGAACATTTCCGAGAAGCGACGGCCGCAGGACGGCCGCATATCCTTCGGTGCAGGTGACTCGGAATTGGATATTCGTATTTCCACCTTTCCTACGATGTATGGCGAGAGCGTGTCGCTCCGCCTGCTCAACCAAAAGTCAAAACCACTCTCCATGCGCGAGCTTGGCCTCGCCAAGGACGAGGAAAAGAAACTTACCCACGCGCTTTCTACTCCGCACGGAATCATCTTAGTGACTGGCCCTACTGGCTCGGGTAAATCCACTTCGCTCACGGCCTTCATACGTCTGATCAACAAGCCCGAGCGCCGCATCATCACGGTCGAAGACCCAATAGAGTATGAAGTGCCTGGCGTCAATCAGACGCAGGTTCACCCCGAGATCGGTTTGACCTTTGCCCAATCGCTGCGCGCCGTGCTTCGCCAAGATCCCGACGTCATCATGGTCGGAGAAATCCGCGACCGCGAGACAGCCGACATCGGCATCCGCGCCTCACTAACAGGTCACCTCGTTTTGAGCACACTCCACACCAACGACGCACCTGGCGCTCTGACCCGTCTTGTCGATATGGACATTGAGCCATTTCTCATCGCTTCCTCCGTAGAAATGATCATCGCGCAGCGCCTCGTACGCCGCCTCTGCCCTAATTGCGCAGTACCAGCCACCTACAATGAGCGCCAGATTGCCGGCTTTCTTGCCACCATGCGCATCGACCCTAGCGAAGCGCAATACGGCCATCTCGCCAAATCAGCTGTTGGTTGTGAACGTTGTCGCAATTTAGGCTTCCGCGGGCGTATCGGTGTCTTCGAAATTCTTCGTGTTACCGAGGAAATCCACGAACACATCGTCAAGCGTGATTCTGCTCGAACGATTCGCCAGACCGCTGTCTCTCAAGACATGCGAACACTCATGCAAAGCGGCTGGGCCCACATTAAAAATGGCACCACCACCGTCGAAGAAGTTATGCGCTTCGCAGAACTAGAAAGCGAAGAGGATTAGTCATTCAACGTTTGAAGTCCATCGCCCGCATCTTCGCCTTCTCTTCCTTAAACTTAGCTCGATTGCAACTACAGTGTAGGCAAAGCGGGGTGTTATAGAACAGCACAAATTTCTCACCGATCTTTAGCGGACGTTCCTGTCCGCGCTCCACCATCCGCAAGGCAGGGCCACAACTAGGGACGACCGCACCGACGGCGTCGAAAAATACATCAACGGCGGAACGCTTACCTTTTTTACGCTTTGGTGACTCCCTCATTCATACTAGATAAAACAGAGTTTTCGGATTTTCCAATCGTCGTCTGTCTTTTTTTATAGCAATATACTATCGAATGTCTTTCTGCGCTCATATTGTCGCCCTACTTCTCTACCTGAGCGGCCTCTGCCTCAGCGCTGCGCCAAAAACAAATCTCGTCGAGCTCTATCACGGCATCGCTGAGGGCAACTATTTAGTCGGCGATCTCGCGGGCGCAGAACGTGGCATCGAGCAAATGCTCCGCATAGAACCTGATTACCTACCCGCGCTCACGCTCAAAGCGCGAGTTATGCTCGATCAAAATAAGCCTGCGAAAGCACTAACAGCCGCCGACCGAGCCATCGCGCTTGACCCCGAAAACTACGAGCTCGGTCTGCTTAAAGCCATCGCGCTGGGTCATACGGATCGCCGCGACGAGGCCACAGCGCTTATACAAGAAATCCTCGCAAAAGCGGTGCCAGAAAGCGAAGATGCTCGAGCGGCCAAGCAGCTGCTCGGCCAGCTTCGCATGGCTGAGGGCGAGTGGGATGACGCCGCCATCGCGTTTAAAGAAATTTACCTTGCCGACCCCGAAACCGCCAGCACCAGTCTTCGCTTCAGCAGCGAAGCCTACCTCGAAAAAGCGCGTGCGAAGCTGCAAGACGGCGCTCCAGACGAAGCCATCGCTGCAATCGACCAAGCTATCGCAGTCTACAAAGGTCAAACCGGAAAAGAAGCCCTCCAACAACGTAACGCACTACGCTTGCTACGTGCCCGGCTTCTCACGCAAATCGACCGTTTTGAGCTAGCGATCGCCGATTTGCAAAACTTCACCATACAACAGCCACAAAACTTTGAAGCCCTCATCACCCTAGCCTCCCTTTACGCAAGCGTGGGGCACTGGGAGTCGCTAGAAGCTGTAATCAAGCCCATAGCTAAGCGCCCCGAGCTACGCGATATCGTCCTCTACCTTGAAGGCCGGGCCGCCCTAGCTAAGAACCGTGTCGGCACCGCACGAGCTAAATTCGAAGCTGCGATTCAAGCGCTACCCAAGGAGGCCGACCTGCTCCGCCGCTCCCTGTTTTTTTATCGCGGGCTCTGCCTTCAAAAACTCGGCCGTCATGAAGAAGCCACTACTTCCATCCTTGACGCCATCGACGCTGGCTTCCGCCCCGAGACGAGTGAAGAAGCCCTCGTCGTAAGCCGCACCCTACTCCTTTCAGATCGCGCGAGTGATGCCATCCCGATCCTCGAAGCCATCACCCTAAATCGCATCAATCCAGATGCTGAGGTTTGGGCAATACTCGGCCGTGCCCACCTCATCAGCGATACACCGGCTCTGGCCCTTAGCGCATTCAATGAATCGCTCCTAATAGACTCCGAGCAAGCCGAAGTACTCGCGCTGCGAGGAGCACTCCTACGAAAAATCGGCGATCTCGAAGGTGCCCTCGCAGATTATACAAGAGCTCATGAACTCATCCCTTCGAGTCCTGTCCTGAGCTACGAAAAAGGGCTCGTCCTCTTGCAACTAGGACGCCTTACGGATGCCGAAGGCTTGCTCCAGGTCGCCGCGCGTAAACTAACGACTCACTACACATTGGATCTGATCCACGCGACCTGCGCCTACGTAATCGGAAAAACCGAAAGCGCTACAGAATCACTTACCAAATGCCTTGCCGAGATCCCGAGAGACCACGAACCAAGTGTAATTTACTTAGCCCGACTATTACAGGTCGATTTTAATAAAGACAGATCGGGAGTAAAACGGGGAAGCGATTCAGCTAAAAACTCACAAGCAGCGACCTTGGGTGATCCCGTGCTACAATATTACAATAGTGTGGCGAATCGCAAAGCAGTCCTCGATTGGGCAGGAATCGCCAAATCACCTGAACAAGCACGGCAACAAATTTGCGCTGCCGCCTTTTGGATGGCGCAATGGGAAAAGGCCTACGGAGGTCCTACTAAAGCCAAGGAACTTTTAAAAATCGCAGTCGATTCAGGCAGCCCCGATCTGACGGAATGGCAACTTGCTAATTGGCAATGGGACAAAAATTAATGGACACTCTAGCACTTCCCCGCTTCAGCTTCAAGCGACCGGCTAACACTAAAATATTCACTCACACGTTAGATAGAGCTGTGAACGAGGCCGTCTTTGGACTGAATCATCGCTGGGTAGGAAAATTCTCCTTTTTCTTCAAATTCAACAATCGCCGCCGCTTTCCAGATTTTGCCGTCATCGCTGATCTTTGGATACTCACATTTGTACTTGCACCGCAGTCGTAAAACGACATCTTCCTGCCCTTCAGCGTTAGAGCGCGCTCTGAGAAGAGCCCGTTCCTCGACTTCTCTTCATCCGAAGAGTTCAACGGTTCAGACGGCTCAGTGGCGGTCTGAACGGTTTCGACAAATCGAAGCCCACAAGTCGTGATTCACACAATCAAAAACAAAATGTCAAAATCAGCACCCGTAGGGGACACAACAATCGACAAGGACGCGATCATCAAAGAGTTCGGCCTTAAGGACGGCGACACAGGTTCGTCAGAAGTGCAAATCGCACTTCTCACGGCTCGCGTCAAACATCTCACCGAGCACTTACGAGAAAACCGCAAGGACTTCCATTCGCGCCGCGGTCTTATCGCAATGACAGCGCGTCGTCGTAAGCTCCTCGATTACCTTAAGCGTACCGAGTTCAATCGCTACACCGCGATCCTCGAAAAGCTTGGTCTCCGTAAATAACGGATTACTTTTTCACAATGCCGGACTTCATCGATGGAAGTCCGGCATTTTTCTTAACCAAAAGTCCCCTTTTTCATTCTTAATCATAATCTTAATCGTAATCCTCTCTACCATCCGAGGATTACGATTAGGAGTAAGATTAAGAGCTGAAGGAATGAACTTCACTTTAATCTAAATAACACAGCCGTGGTAAAGGCTTAATGCCCTTACACACCCACAAGTGTCGATCGAAGTAACACCTTCTCCTACGAATTTTCAACCGAGCGTCCCGACCGATTCGAGCCGCGAGCGTCCAAGTAAGGTCCGATCCCCGAACGGCCGTTTTGAATGCATAAAGCAAAACCAAGACAAAGATAATGAAACAAAAACATAACGTAACAGTCGAAGGTCTCGATATCGAGATCTCTACCGGCACCCTCGCAGGCCTCGCAAGTGGTGCTGTCACTATACGCTCAGGCGAAACTGAACTCTTCGTTTCCGCCACTGCCGCGTCTTCACTCCGCCCCGGCCAAGACTTCTTCCCACTCACAGTGGACTACCGCGAGAAATTCTCCGCAGGTGGTAAATTCCCCGGTGGCTACTTCAAGCGCGAAGGTAAGCCTTCCGAAAAGGAAATCCTCACATCTCGCCTATGCGACCGCCCGCTTCGTCCGCTCTTCCCTAAGGGCTTTATGAACGAAGTGCAGGTCATCGGCCTCCTCCTCGCGACGGATCAGCTCCACGAGCCAGACATCCTCATGGTCAACGCCGCCTCTGCTGCGACATTGATCTCTGACATCCCTTGGAATGGCCCAGTCGGCTGTGTGCGTGTCGGTCAAATTGATGGCGAATTCGTCACCAACCCGAACCACGACGAAATGCTTGATTCCGACCTCGACCTCATCTACGTCGGATCTCAAACCAAAATGTTGATGATCGAAGGTTCTGCCGAGTTCATCTCTGACGAGCGTTTCTACGAAGCTCTCGAATACGGTCAGAAAGCCATCCAGCCAATCATCACAGCTCAACTCGAGCTCGCGAAACTTGCTGGTAAAGAGAAAAAGGACTTTCCCCTCCTCGTCACTCCTCAGGAAATCGTCGATTTCTGTGAAGAGCACGCCGCAGCGGGTGTAAAAGAAGCTCTCAACTTTGACAGCTATACTGAACGCAAGCTCGCGATCGAAGTCATCGCCAAGGAAACTACGGTCGCACTCGAAGCAAAACTCGGTGTTGAAAACGTAAAAGCTGACGACGTCGCTCGCGCCTTTGACGAAATCCAAGAGAAGCTCTACCGCCAAAACATCCTCGATACTGGCAAACGGGTCGACGGTCGCGGTTCAGCCGATCTTCGCACCATCACCTGCGAGACCGGGGTTCTCCCTCGTGTTCACGGTTCTGCCGTGTTCAACCGCGGTGAAACCCAAGCCCTCGTTATCTCGACACTCGGTACTAGCCGTGACACACAAGACATCGATGGCCTCACAGGCGGCGCTAAAAGCAAGTCCTTCATCCTTCACTACAACTTCCCTCCGTTCTCGGTTGGTGAAGCAGGTCGTTTTGGATTCACCGGTCGCCGCGAAATCGGCCACGGTGCCCTCGCAGAGCGTTCTCTTTTGCCAATCCTTCCTCCCGAAGACGAGTTCCCTTACGCCATCCGCGTAGTCTCGGAAGTTATGAGCTCTAACGGCTCTACTTCGATGGCTTCCATCTGTGGTGGTTGTCTCTCTCTCATGGACGCAGGCGTGCCTATTACCGCACCTTGCGCAGGTATCTCCACCGGTCTCGTTACTGAAAAGGACGAGAACGGCAAGATCACCAAGAGCGTTCTCTTGACCGACATCCTCGGTGCAGAGGATCACTTCGGCGACATGGACTTCAAGATTGCGGGCACACCCGATGGCATCACAGGTTTCCAGCTCGATCTTAAGATCACTGGTCTGCCCTTCGACATCGCGCTCGAAGCGATCAAGCAAAACCGCGACGCTCGTATGAAGATCCTCGCGATCATGTCCGAGCACATGCCAGAGAGCCGTAAGGACCTCCGCGAACATGCACCACGTATTCACACGATCTCGATCGCACCTGACAAAATCGGCGCACTAATTGGCCCTGGTGGTAAAAATATCCGTCGCATCACCGAAGTGTCCGGTGCTCAAGTCGATATCAACGACGAGGGCAAAGTCCTCATCTTCGCCACAGACAAAGAATCCATGGATCGCGCGATCTTGGAAGTCGATGCCTGCACCGCAGAGATCGAAGTCGGCAAGACCTACCGCGGCATCGTTCGTGGGGTTAAGGACTTCGGCGCATTCGTCGAGTGCTTACCTGGTAAAGAAGGCCTCGTGCACATCTCCGAACTAGCTGACTTCCGAGTCAACCAGACCGAAGACATTTGCAAGCTCGGCGACGAGATGGTCGTCAAGTGCGTCGGCGTTGAGAAGGGCAAAGTCCGCCTTTCGCGTAAAGCTGCGCTTGAAGAAGCTAAGGAAGAATCTGAAGAGGATACTACCGAAGAAGAAACAACAGCAGCCGAATAATCGGACGCTAGAAAACGTTTAATGCAAAGCGGTCGCCGAAAGGCGGCCGCTTTTTTTGTAAACGCCTCTGCTCCGTCGATTCTGTATCAGATAGCAGAGGGTCGAGAATTTGCGTAGTGAAAAAAAATCCTCAAACCCTTGCTCTAGAAGATTTGGAAGGATTTAAGACGGCAACCACATGTTATGGTGCAGGGTTTGATAAATCCGCAGATCTGCCAGACTTGACTCTAAATCTTGTTTTTTTAACATTACAACATGCATGTATTTTCCTCAAAAAAGTATCTTTGTCTGTTTTCTTTCATGCTACTTTTTACGAGTTTTCAGTTATCAGCGGTCGACATACTCGTCAAAGCCACCACTCGGGATAATTACATTCGACCTATCAAATCAGATGGAGAGTTCGCAGAGGAAAGTTACACCTTCTGCAAAGGAAAATATTATCCCTATGAATACGAAAAACCCGAAGACATCATTCGATTCGAGGAAGTAGCCTTCGCATTAAAAGAGGAACTGACCAAGAAAAACTACGTCAACGCGGATGATCCTATGGAGGCAGACTGCATCCTCGTGGTTCACTGGGGCCAAACTAATTCTGGACCTGAAGATGACTACTTTGCAGAATTTTCTGATGATTCTGACGATCCTTTTGACTCGCTCTCGATCTTGGATGAATACGAAGCAGCAAATAAGGCGAAGGAGAACGCCAAGATTATCGGAGCTACTGGACTCTACGGGATGCACGTTTATTCCCTCAAACGCCAGCAACTAGAAGAAGCGAGTCGGTATGACCGCTATTTTGTAAATGTGGTGGCAATTTCAATTAATGAAATCCGCAAGCGCCCAGAAGGTGCAAAAATGCCAATTCCACTTTGGACGCTACAACTCAGCCTCCCGACAGGCCGTGCTGAGCCCGAAGAAGCCTTCGGCACCTTAGCTAAAACGGCAGGCCTTTACTCTGGAGAAAACCTCGCTAATGCGGACTTCATTCGGGAAAAAGAAAAACGAGGCATTGTTCGCATCGGCAAACTCGAAATTATCGAGACCATTGAGGATAGCAATACCGAGCCTAAAGAATGAGTGGACCTACGGCCCAGTCACCGAACGCCATACCTTAAAATCGGCATAAACTACAGCATACTAGGACCTTAAAGCTTACCGTCCTTTGTGAGCCTCTTCTACTTGTGTGCGATTGTGCGTGAGCCCTTAAGGCTAGAAATAAAATGGGGTGGCTAACGGGATTCGAACCCGCGACCCTCGGCATCACAAGCCGATGCTCTAACCAACTGAGCTATAGCCACCATAAGCAGAAGATGCCTCAACACCCTTTTGCGAAGTACGGTTATGCTCGTTGCCGCGAGACGCTTGTCAATAGTCTGTACGGATTTTTTCAATAGCCCTACAAATTTAACAAGCTCGCATAGCCTTCACGGAAGCTAGGAAATTCAGGGCTCCATCCCAAAGCCTCACGAGCTTTTTTATTGCTGACATAGCGGTGCGGCATACGACCACCGCGACGTTTGAGACGCTCGGAGACTTTTTCTGGGTTGAAGACAGGTTTGGGGAGTTTCATGGCTTCAGCTAGGTAGGCCAACACATCAGCCTTAATGGTCGGGGCATCATCCGTAATGTTATAAACATCTGATGCAGCCTCTCCGCAGAGCGCGGCACAGATCGCTGATATAATATCTTCGAGATGAATCATATTCATCGCATAGTCGCCTGAGCCAGGAATTTCGCCCTTCGCTTCCCTTATTTGATTCAATAAAAAATGCCGTCCTTCCCCATAAATTCCGGCGAGGCGGAGCACATACCATTTCGGCAAAATATCGGATTTAGCCAGCATCACTTCTGATTCCAAAAGCAACTGCCCTGTCGCTGGAGCACCGCTTGTGTCAGCGCTTTCATCAATTAGCACCCCACCATCCTGCGAATAGACGGAGGTGCTACTTGTGTAAACGTAACTGCGAATCGACTGCGACTTTGCCCACTCGAGAATTGAGCGCTGCCCATCCACGTAAGACTTCTGGTAACCCGCAAGACCCCCTCCCGCCGAACTCACGCAGTTGACGACTGTCTCATAGCGTCCTTCGACTCGCTCATGCCAATCATTCGAATCAAGATCGCCCTCAATCACCTCGATTGCTACATGGTCGTAACCGGTTCTCAGTTCCGCTACCATTTTACGCAAGTGCGTCGCCTTCTCTGCGTTACGTGTCAAAGCCGCCACCCTGACTCCTTGATTAAGTAAATGCTTCGCCAGCGCAGTGCCCAAGTAGCCGCAGCCAAAGATGATCACTGATTCAGGGAGTTTTCGAGACTTTGTCATTTTTTAGTTCCAGTGCTTGTCGTTTGCAGTCGACTCAGCCAAGATTCACTCTCAATGCAAACCGCACAACCAGAAAAAGTCCGCGCCTACCTGCTCGATCTCC